>Ga0310811_10010663_pt1 | contig 11881 bp, 11 predicted proteins | sample YCmetagenome_FD_207642 | JGI IMG/M metagenome (GOLD analysis project Ga0310811, IMG submission 207642) | Soil microbial communities from experimental microcosm in Duke University, North Carolina, United States - YC | ecosystem: Engineered > Artificial ecosystem > Soil microcosm > Unclassified ...
CGGCCACCAGCATGGAACAGGGCAGGCTCGCCGCGCATCACGCCTTCGGCGAGCAGGTGGGCACCAACGACATCCCGCAGCCGATCGGCATCTACTCAATCCCCGAGATCAGCTTCGTCGGCAAGACGGAGGCCGAGCTCACCGAGGCCTGCGTCCCCTTCGAGGTGGGCGTGTCCAGGTACCGTGAGCTCGCCAGGGGCCAGATCGTCGGCGACTCCTACGGCGTGCTCAAGCTGCTCGTCTCCCCGGAGGACCGCACGCTGCTCGGCGTGCACGTCTTCGGCACCCAGGCGACGGAGCTGATCCACATCGGCCAGGCCGTGATGGGCTGCGGCGGCACGGTCGACTACCTCGTCGACGCGGTATTCAACTACCCGACCCTCGCCGAGTCCTACAAGGTCGCCGCCCTCGACGCGACCAACAAGATGCGCGCCGTCACCCGCCTGGCTGGCTGAAGGCCCGATGGCAAAAATCGCCATCTTATCGCGCCTTCAGCCAGCCGATATCTCCCGGGGGGACGACCCCCGTACCCCCGTGTGAGGCGCTGCGCCCCTCACCGACGACTGCGGCGACGGCTGATATCGCGAATTCCTCAGAACGGGGGCGGCTGACCATGGCACCCCCTGGCAATCTCGTGGTGTCGTGCCGCGACATGCCGGAAATTTCATGATGTGAGAGCCGCGTCACGTCCGCGCGGCTGTTGGCCGGAATATGTTGTGTGGCACACTGGTTGGCGGAAGTGAGCGTGCTCCGGGGTCGGTGAAACTCCGAACCGGCGGTGATAGTCCGCGACCCGGCCGCAACCTGCGGCTGGCTGACCCGGTGGAACTCCGGGACCGACGGTTAAAGTCCGGATGGGAGGCAGCACGCGCGCGGCCGGCCGACGCCGGGCGTGCCTGGTGGCGTTGTACCACGCCATCGCTTAAGGGCACGGCCGTAACGGGCCAGCAGTCGCGTCCCCCGGAGCTGAACCGGAGGAGGACGCGGTTGTTCACCGGCATCGTTGAAGACCTCGGCGAGGTCGAGGCGGTCGAGCATCTCGGCGATTTCGCCCGTATCCATGTCCGCAGCACCGTGGTAACCGAGGACGCCCACGTAGGCGACTCTATCTGCGTGAATGGCGTCTGCCTGACCGTCACCGGGCTTATCACCGCCAGCCCCGCGCCAACGGGGACGCCTCCCGAAGCGCAAGCGCGCACCCCGCAGGGGTTCACCGCCGACGTGATGGGGGAGACGCTCCGCCACTCCAGCCTCAAGTCCGTCGCCCCTGGCACCAAGGTCAACCTGGAGCGCTCCGTGCGCCTGGCGGATCGGCTCGGCGGCCACCTTGTCCAGGGGCACACCGACGGCGCCGGCACCATCATCAGCCGCGACCCCCAGGAGAACTGGGAAGTCGTCCGCATCAGCCTGCCCGCGAGCCTGGCCAGGTACGTCGTGTACAAGGGCTCAATCACCGTCGACGGCATCAGCCTCACGGTTTCCGCCATCGCCGCGGACTGGTTCGAGGTCAGCCTCATCCCCGAGACGCTCAAGCGCACCACTCTCGGCACCAAGCAGCCAGGCGCGGAAGTCAACCTCGAAGTCGACGTCGTCGCCAAGTACATCGAAAAGCTCGTGGGGGCACCCGGTGACCGCTGAAGCCATGCACTCTCACCCCGCCCAGGCCCCGCAGGCACCGCTACCGACGCAAAATGAGTTGATCATGCAGGCACCTTTCGGGGGGACGACCCCCAGTAGTACCCCCCGTGGCGCGGAAGCCGACCTCTATGCCACCATCCCGCTCGACGAGGTTGCCAGGGCGATCAAGGACATCGCGGACGGCCGTCCCGTCATCGTGGTCGACGACGCCGACCGCGAGAACGAAGGGGACATCATCTTCGCGGCGTCGAAGGCCACCCCCGAGCTGCTCGCCTTCACGATCCGCTACGGCCGGGGCCTGATCTGCGTCCCGATGCTCGGCCAGGACCTCGACCGGCTGCACGTGCCGCAGATGACCAGCCACAACCAGGAGCACCACGGCACCGCGTTCACCATCAGCGTGGACGCGCGGCACGACATCACCACGGGTATCTCCGCCGCCGACCGGGCGAAGACCATCCAGCTTCTCGCCAGCTCCGTGAGCACCCCTGACGACCTGGTCCGTCCCGGCCACGTGTTCCCGCTCCGGTACACCGAGGGCGGCGTCCTGCGCAGGCGCGGCCACACCGAGGCCGCCGTCGACCTGGCGGTGCTCGCCGGGCTACCGCCGGCCGGCGTGGTGTGCGAGGTGATCGGCGACGACGGCACGATGATGCGCCTGCCCGCGCTGCGTGAGTTCGCTGACGAGCACGACCTCGCGCTGATCTCCATCGAGCAGCTCATCGAGCACCGCCGTCGCACGGAGCGCCTGGTCACCCGCGTCGCGGAGACGGTCATCCCGAACTCCTACGGTGAGTGGCGCGCCTACGGCTACCAGTCCGACATCGACGGCACCGAGCACCTCGCCCTGGTCCTCGGCGACCTCAGCGCCGATGACGGGGAGGACGTCCTGGTCCGCGTCCACTCTGAGTGCCTGACCGGCGACGTGTTCGGCTCACAGCGCTGCGACTGCGGCGCCCAGCTCGAGGCCGCCATGGCCGAGATCGCCGAGCGCGGCCGGGGCGTAGTCCTTTACCTGCGCGGCCACGAGGGCCGGGGCATCGGCCTGCTGTCCAAGCTCAAGGCCTACGAGCTGCAGGACTCCGGCGCGGACACCGTGGACGCGAACCTCGAGCTCGGCCTGCCGGTGGACGCCCGGGAGTACTCGGTCGCCGCTCAGCTCCTCGACGACCTCGACGTCCGCTCGGTGCGGCTGCTCACCAACAACCCGGCGAAGGTCGAGGCCCTGGCGGTGCACGGCTTCGGCGTCACGCGCATCCCGCTGCCTCCGCAGGCCACGCCGCACAACCTCCGGTACCTCACCACCAAGCGCGACCGCATGGGCCACCAGCTGGAGACCCTGGAAGGGCAGAGCGCATGAGCGGAGAGGGGCGCCCGGAGGTCGCGACCGTCGACGCCGCCGGCCTGACGCTGGCTATCGCCGCGACGCGCTGGCATGCCGAGATCACCGACACGCTGGTGGAGCGCGCCACGACGGCGGCCAAGGCCTGCGGCGTGACCGATCCGCTCGTGGTCCGGGTCGCCGGCGCAGTGGAGCTTCCCGTGGTCGCCCAGGAACTGGCCAGGCGCTACGACGCGGTGGTGTGCCTCGGCGCGGTCATCCGCGGCGGGACCCCGCACTTCGAGTACGTCTGCGACTCGGTGACCGCTGGCCTGACCCGCATAGCGCTGGACGAAGGCACGCCGGTGGGCAACGGCGTGCTAACGTGTAACACGATTGAACAGGCCCGCGAGCGTAGCGGGCTTCCGGACAGCAGCGAGGACAAGGGATGGGAGGCAGTCGTGGCCGCGCTTGACACCGCCGTCCTGCTCCGTTCCCTTCGCGCCGAAAACCTGCCGAAGAGCGAGAACGCGCGACATTAACAGCGCCACGATTCCCGTGTTTCACTGGCTTTGGTGATGACGCACGCCCGTGCGTCATCACGGCCCCGGGGGTCGTGGCGCTTTGCTGTGCCGGGAACCACGCAAACGTTCGGATAAAAAGGACCTCCCCATGCTCTCTCTGGTACTGCCCAAGGGCTCGCTCGAAAAAGCCACCCTCGAACTCTTCGACGCAGCGGACCTGACCGTGCGGCGGTCGTCGGACCGCGACTACCACGCGATCATCGACGATCCCAGGATCGACCGGGTCCGGTTCCTGCGCCCGCAGGAGATCCCCTCCTACCTGGAGCGCGGCCTGTTCGACATCGGCATCACCGGCCGTGACTGGATCACCGAGACTCAGGCGGACGTCGTCTCGCTCGGCGAACTCCAGTACTCCAAGCAGACCGCCAACCCGGTCCGGGTCATCCTCGCGGTGCAGGACAGCGCGCCGTGGCAGTCGGTCGACGACCTGCCCGAGGGCATCAGGATCTCGACGGAGTTCCCGTCGCTGACCGAGCGGTTCCTCGCGGAGCACGGCATCAAGGCGATGGTCGTCCCGTCCTACGGCGCAACCGAGGCGAAGGTGCCGGACATCGTCGACGCGATCGTCGACCTGACCGAGACCGGGTCGTCGCTTCGCAAGAACGGCCTGCGCATCCTCGACACGCTGCTGACCAGCTACACCGAGCTTGTCGCCTGCGGCAGCGCCTACGCCGACCCGGAGAAGCGGGCGGCGATGGAGGACATCGCGCTGCTGCTGCGCGGTGCCATCCAGGCACGCGGCCAGGTCCTGCTCAAGCTCAACGTGGCGGCCGACCAGCTCGCGGCGGTGACCAGGATGCTGCCGGCGATGTCGTCGCCGACGGTGACCGCACTCGCCAACAGCGGCATGCACGCGGTCGAGACCGTGGTGCCCAAGCGCGGCGTCAACACGCTGATCCCCGCGCTGCGGGCGGCGGGCGCGCACGACATCTTGGAGATCCCGATCTCCAAGATCGTCGAGTAACGAGTAAAGAGGCCCGGAATCTTCCGGATCAAGCGCGACACGGCACGCGTCCTTCCCGTAGACCGGGAAGGACGCGTGCTGCTGCAACTCGGCCGGGAACTGCACAGGCGCGAGGACCGGCACTGGCTCACGATCGGCGGCGGCCGGGCGCGCGGCGAGACCCTGGCCCAGGCCGGCGCCCGCGAACTGCGCGAAGAGGCCGGCATCGACGTGGCCCCCGCCGCGCTCGGCGAGCCGCTCGGTACGACCGTGGTCAGGTACGCCGCGTTCGCGCTGTTGCCCGTCACCCAGTGCCAGACGTACTTCGCGGTCGCCGTCGACGTCACTGAGGTGACCCCTGAGCACCAGGGGCTGCTTGAGCGCCTGACCATCGAACGGCACGAGTGGCTGACCGCCGACGAACTGGAGCGCAGGCCCGAGCGCCTCGTCGACCTGGAGATGCCCAGGCTGATGCGCGCGGCCGTTGCGGCCGTCCGGGTGCGGCCGCCCGCGCCCGGCGGTCTCTAAGATCGTCGGTGTGAGGACAATCCGCCGCAATACCGCCCGAATCCTGCCTGTCGACCCTGAAGGACGCGTGCTTCTCCTGCACGGCTGGGATCCGAAGCGACCGGAGGAGCCGTTCTGGTTCACGATCGGCGGTGCCGCCGAGCCCGGGGAATCCCTTCCGCGCGCGGCCGCCAGAGAACTGCTGGAAGAAGCTGGGATCGTCGTAGACCCCGACCTGCTCGGCGAGCCGATCGAGGCGTCCGCGATCACCTTTTCCTGGGGAGATGCGCTGTTCGAGCAGGATCAGACGTTCTTCGCGGTCGCCGTGGACAACCAGGAAGTGAGCTTCGCCGGGCAGGATCCGTTCGAGCGCGCGACCATCGACAGGCATGGCTGGCTCGATCCTGGGGAGCTGGAGAACGGCACCGAGCGGCCGGCGGACCCGGAGATCCCCCGGTTGATGCGCGCGGCGATCGCGGCCGTGCGCGGCCAGGGCTGACCCGGATCCAGGTGCCGCCTGGGAAGCGGCATAATCTGCGGTTGTTGCGAGTTCAATTAAGGAGTCGCTAAACCAGCCGTAGCCCTTTACCTGCGGCGTTCGGTAGCGTGGTAGTACCAGTGAGACTTCAAGGTAAGGTTCACAGTGCGCGACATCCTCAACACCATCACCAAGTGGTGGGACGCTGACGAGACGTTCGGGCTCGCAACGGTGGTCAGTACCTTCCGCAGCGCGCCCCGCGACCCAGGGGCCGCGCTCGCAGTCGAAGGCGGTGACGTGATCGGCTCCGTCTCCGGCGGCTGCGTCGAAGGCGCGGTCTACGAACTCGCCACAGAGGTCACCGAAAGCGGCCAGCCAGTGCTGCAGCGGTACGGCTTCAGCGACGACGACGCGTTCGCCGTCGGTCTGACCTGCGGCGGCATCCTCGACGTCTTCGTCGAGCCGGTGAGCAAGGAAACGTTCCCGGAACTCGGCGCGATCTACGAGGCGGTCGAGCGCGGCGAGCCGGTGGCGGTGGCCACCGTGATCTCCGGACCGGGCCACGTCGGTGCGCGCCGGGTGATCTGGGGCGACCCCGCGCGTGAGTCGACCGGCAGCCTCGCCGCGGAACTGGAGCTCGCCCCCGGCGTCGACCTCGACGCGGCGGTGGACGAAGACGTGCGCGGCATGCTCGCCCAGGGCGTGACCGGCATCCGTCACTACGGCGCACACGGCGAGCGGGGCGGCGACGAACTGTCGGTCTTCGTGAACGCGTTCGCGCCCGCACCCCGGATGTACGTGTTCGGCGCGATCGACTTCGCGGCGGCTGTGGCCCGCGTCGGCAAGTTCCTCGGCTATCACGTGACCGTCTGCGACGCGCGGCCGATCTTCGCGACCAGGTCCCGCTTCCCGGACGCGGACGAGGTCGTGGTCGACTGGCCGCACCGTTTCCTGGCCAGCGCCGAGGTAGACGGGCGCACGGCGATCGCGGTCCTCACGCACGACCCGAAGTTCGACGTCCCGGTGCTTGAGGTCGCCCTGCGATCGGGGGCCGGTTACATCGGCGTGATGGGGTCACGCCGCACCCACGAGGACCGGCTTGAGCGCCTGCGCGAAGCCGGCCTGACGGACGAGGAAATCTCCCGGATGCGCTCGCCGATCGGCCTCGACCTCGGGGCCCGCACACCGGAGGAGACCGCGATCTCCATCGCCGCCGAGCTCATCCAGCTCCGCTGGGGCGGCAGCGGCCACGCCCTCACCAACACCGAGGGCCGCATCCACGGCCGGGAGCGCGTCCCCGCCTAGGGCTGGCGAATCACCCGGCTACTCAGTTGCCTTGGAATGGCCGGGTCTGCCGCTGGGCTACCGTTAAGCCGTGGTGACACGGGTCGCGGGGATCTTGCTGGCGGCGGGGGACGGTACCCGGCTCGGCCAGCCGAAGGCAACGGTGGAACTCGGCGGCTTGACCTTGGCCGAGCGCGGCGTGCGGCTGCTGCGCGACGGCGGCGCCGACCCGGTGCTCGTGGTGACCGGGGCGGTGCCGGTCGAGCTGCCCGGCACGCTTTCTGTGCACAACCCGGACTGGGCGTCAGGGATGGGCTCGTCGCTCGCGGCGGGCCTGCGCGCGCTGGCCGACGGCGCGTGGGTTGACGACACGCACGTTGACGGCGCGCAAGCCGACGGTGTGCGGGATGACCGTGCGTGGATCGGCGTCATCGGCCACGAGGCGCTGGGCGACGTCGCCGCCGTGGTGATCGCCCTCGCCGACCAGCCGCTCATCGGGCCTGAGGCGGTGCGCCGCCTAGTCGCCGCCCATGACGGTGGCGCCACGGTCGCGGTCGCCGCCTACGACGGCAAGCCCCGGAACCCGGTCCTCATTGACCGCGCCCACTGGGCCGACGTGCTGGCGACGGTAGCCGGCGACACCGGAGCACGCCCGTTCCTGCGGGCGCACCCCGATCTCGTAACACTCGTCGAGTGCGGCGACGTGGGCACCCCGGACGACATCGACACCCCGGAGGACCTGGCCCGGGTGCGAGCCAAGCTGACCCGGAACTTAGGGCCACTTGGCGTCGTCCAGTCGTCCGGTTCGCGGCTTTTGTGGAACGCGTAGTGGCCCTAAGTCGTCCGGCACCCTCGCGCAGGCTGTGGGAGTGCGCGGCGACGCACGACTCCGTTCTGGATGGTGGTGACCGTGGCCGGGGCGGACCCGCGGTTACTCGGCGCGGACGCCCCAGCGGACCGTGACCGACTCTTTGGGCTGCAAGGTGATCAGGTCCTCGCCGCTGACGAACGCGTTCGGCGGGCAGGTCATCGGCTCGACGGCGACCGCGGCGCGGCGGCGTTCCGGTTCGAGCGGGTCGCTGGTGAAGACCTGCAGCCAGGGGTTGGTGTCGTCCATCCACATGGCCGTGGTCAGCTCGCTGCTCGACAGCCGCACCCAGGCGAGGCCGTCGGCTTCCCTGCGCAGGCCGGTGAACGCGTGGTCGAGCTGGATGCCGGCCAGCTTGTGCGCGGCGCGCAGGTCGTAGCCGGTGCCCGTCACGTCCTGCGCCGGGCCGCTCGGGATGAGCCGGTCGTCGACGGGCAGCCAGCGGTCGGCGGGCAGCTGGAGCTCGCAATCGTCGATCGTCTTGGTGCCTGCTGTCAGGTACGGGTGCGCTCCCGTGCCCCAAGGGGCCGGACGGCTCCCCTTGTTCGTCGCGGTCACCGTGACGTGCAACCCGGACGCGGCGTCGAGGCGGTAGTTCACGTCGACCTGGACGGCGAACGGATACCCCTGCTGCCCGTGCGGGGAGCAGCGCAGCGTCACTTCGCCTTGGTCGTGTGCGGTCCGTGACCAGGGGGCGAACCGGGTCAGGCCGTGAATGGCGTTCCCGCGGGCTGGCTCGGACAGGGCGAGCTGATGGTCTTCGCCGTCGAAGGAGTAGCGGCCGCCGTCGACCCGGTTCGGCCATGGGGTCAGGAGCTGGCCGGCGCCGTGCGGCGGGAGTTCGTCGGCGTCGAAGCTGGTCACCAGGGTGGTGTCACCGTAGCGGAGGCCGCGCAGGCCCGCGCCGAGCTCGGTGATGGTTGCCCGGTAGTCGCCTGCTTCGATCTCGTGCTGGGTGCCCGTGAGCGGGATGGTCATGCCGATTAGCATACGGACCCGCGCCCCGCGGCGCATCGGTCACCCATGAATACCATTATTGAATTCGAATGACTTATTACGTTACAGTTACCAATTGCCATTTATGTGAGGCGTGGGAGCTGTGGGAAACACGCTTCCTCTGGTGCGGTAAGTATTTCCGCTGCCGACCCGAACGCGCACTTTGCAATCTCGCGGCGTGATAGCGCTGCGTGTGCAAGGCACTGGGAAGAGGTAAAGCCGACGGGGCTGCTTGGGGAGCGGGGGACCGTCAGCCCCGTCGGCTATTTTAGCCTAGCGTCCAATCACGCACGGCGCGACTGTTCGCGCTATTCATCTGGTTCTCATGCGCCATTTTTTGCGTATGGCGCGAATTACGTGAGGCCGGGGCGACCAAGGGATCAGCGTCCGTGTGATCAGCTCCTGCGCGGGCTCAGCCGCCCGTTGCGCAGTGCCTCGGCGGCGAGCACGCCGAACAAGTAGAAGTACGCCGCTTCTTCTTCCTCGAAGAAGCGCACCTCGTGCCGCGCTTCTTCCGCGCAGCTGAATACCTCATAGCCACCGTCGGTCTTGAAGAGGCACATGGCCCCCGTGACTTCCTCGTCGACCGCGTACGCGGATCGCGGGATATCGGCCATATCGACTAGATCGGCGAAGATAGCGGACATCGCGAGTCGGGGTTTACGCGCCGCCCGCCGTCCGCGAACGGCACCGGTCAGTTTGCTGAGTGCCCCGACCGCGGTCAGGCCGGAATGGGTTGCCTGCCCGACCGGGGGCGGGGGTGGCAGCGTGGTGAGCGGGCCGGTCGTGCTGGCCTCGGCCGGAGCGGGGGCCGCCGGTGCCGGCGCGGCCGCCGCTGGTGAGGGTACGGCCGCGGGTTGCGGTGCCACCGGCGGGGGAGCCACTGGCTGGGCGGCCACGGGTGGGGGCGCCACCGGCGGTTGCGGCGGCGCGGGCTGCGGTGCCACCGGCGAGGGGACCGGCAGCGGGGCGGTAACCGGGCCGGCTTGGGCGGCTGGTGCTCCCATCGGTGCCGGGGGCGCCTGCGGCACGGGCATCGCCGCGTTCGGCATGACCGGGCCGGCCGCCGGGGTCCCGGGGTCAGCGGGGCCGGTCGGCAGGGCGGGCGGTGCCGCCTGCGGTGGGGCCGGCGGCGCTTGCGGTGCGGCGTACTGGGGTCCTTGCACGGGCTGCGCCTGCACGGGCTGTGCCACCTGCGCTGGCTGCATGACCTGCGGCTGCGGCACACCCGGCTGCCCTGGCTGGGGCTGCGGGGCGGCGGGCACAGGGGCGGCGGGCGCAGCCGGCGCCTGCTGGAAGCCGGTGACCGGGGCTGGCTGGGCAGGCTGCGCGAACTGCTGCATCTGGCCGTAGCCGTTCGGTGATGGAGCCTGCACGGCGGACTGGTCCTGCTGGGCGTAGCCGCCCGGCGTCAGCCCGCCTGGTGCGTAGCCAGCGCCAGGCATCCCGTTCTGCTGCGGGTCAGTGTTCGGCTGGAAGTACCAGGTGCCGTTGCCGCTCCCGTCGGCTGCCGGAGAGCCGTGCCATGCGGCCACCGCGGTCGGTGCCTGGGCTTGACCAGCCTGGGGCCCCTGCGGGCTTGGGGGCTGCGGCATCGCCGCCTGCGGACCCGTTCCCTGACCCACTGCTCCCTGCGGTACCGCGGCGGGCTGCGGGGCGCCTAGGGCTTGCTGCGCGGCAGGCGGCGGTGGCGTTGGCGGGAACTGCGGCGCGAGCTGCTGCTGCGCGGCCGGCAGCTGCCGGCCGGGAGGCTGCATCGTCGGTGCCTGCAGTGGGGCCGCGCCGTTCACCGGCGGGGCTCCTTGCGCTCCCGGGACACCTGGGGCGGGCGCGGCGATCGCGAACTGGCCGCCGGGGACACCGGGGACGTTAGCCCCGGGGGAGCCGGATGGCAGCTGCTGCCCGTTGGGAAGCTGGGCTGGCTCAGGGTACTGCGGCCCGCCAGGTCCGCTCAGCCCGTTAGGGAGGCCAGGGGCCCCGGGGTACGCGGCGCCGTTCTGCGCGGCCCCGGCGACCGAGTAGTAAGCGCCCGTGACCGGATACTGCACGGCGGCCGGGGCGGGCGGCTGCGCCATCGGCGCGGGAAGCTGCGGCCCGGGGAGCGGGGCGGGACCGGCGGAAGGGAGCTGTCCGATGGCGCGCTGCGGTGCGCCAGCGGGGCCGTTCCACGCCGCGACCCCGCCAGCCCCTTGTCCGGGTCCCGCGGCGCCGCCAGGCACCGGGGCAGGCCAGGCAGGGGCGCCGGGGCCGATCGCCCCGATCGCCCTGCCGGGTCCCTGAGGTGTCATCCCTGTGCCGTTCTGGCCGGCCCCGGGTGCGCCCGGGCCGCCGAGGCCGGGCCCGACGGGAACGGGTTCGCCGCTGCCGAGCGCCCGCGGGGACGGGGCGGGCAGCGCGGAAAGCAGCAACGCGATGGGGAACTCGTGCCGTTCTTCGGCCAGGTCGGTGATGTCGTACCGGGGCACGACGACCTCGAAGACGCCGCGGTCGACTTCCCAGTAACCGAGCTGTGCGGCCCGCCGCTCGTCCATGCCCAGATAGACGATGTGCAGCCGGTCACCGAGATCGTCGAGCACCAGGCACGGTTCGCCGTGGTAGGAGCCGATGGGCCGTGACTCCCACAGGCCGTCAAGGTTGTCGAGCCTTACCTGCTTACGCCAGATGCCGCCAGGCGCGGGGGAGAAGCCGTGCTCTTCCGGTGGCGGCGGCGCGGCGAACAGCGTGACGTCGCGATCGGACGGGCCAACCGCGGCCTGGTAAGAAGCGCCGAGGTAGGAGGCCATGAGCCGGTACCGCATAAGCCTTATCCCTCCCCCGGGCGTCGCCAGGCTAGCCCGTCATACCGGGCGACTGGTTCCTCGCCCGCGTTCGCCAGCCGGCAGAGTGTCGTGCCGACGGGGATCTGGATCGGCTCCAGGTAGAACTCCACCCGCCCGGGACCGCTCCGGTTGTTCACCGGCACGTACCCGTCGATCTCCCGTGCCTGCCAGCACAGGAAGTAAAGCTCGGCCATGTCAGGCTTGAAGTCCGATCCCTCGTAGCCTAGGCCGAGCGCGTAGAAGGCGTCTGCCGGGTTGCGGAAGATAACGTCCCTGACCCGGTGCACGTACCCCGCGATCACGCCCCGCTGGCCGCTCATGTACGGCCCGACCATCCGGGGCGGGACAACTTTCCGCATCGGCGTGCCGGGAACTATCCGCGCTGCTTGTGCCGGCTCGCGTGCCGAACCCACGGATCTGCTCCCTCCCGCCAGCGCCGCAAC
>Ga0310811_10010664_pt1 | contig 11881 bp, 11 predicted proteins | sample YCmetagenome_FD_207642 | JGI IMG/M metagenome (GOLD analysis project Ga0310811, IMG submission 207642) | Soil microbial communities from experimental microcosm in Duke University, North Carolina, United States - YC | ecosystem: Engineered > Artificial ecosystem > Soil microcosm > Unclassified ...
GCCGCCGAACGGGGTGCCGGATGCATTCGGATAGTGCGGCAGGTTCTGCAAGCTCAGGCTTTCGGCGCCGGCGCTGACCCAGGCGTTGATGCCGTTCGGGCCACGATGTTGCTGCGACAAGTCGATCTGGCGCTGGATGGTGGCGACGTGCGAGCGTCCGATCTGCACGGCGCTCTCGGACAGCAGCGAGATCTCGCTCGGCGCGGTCAGCAGGCTGTAGATATAGTCCGCCTCGATGGTCTGCCCTGCCGTGCTCAGGTGGTTCGCGTCGCCCCACAGATAGGTCTGCTGGGCATCGGGCGAGACAAGCTGGGCGGGCGCGCACACCAATCCGACCGTGGTACCGCATGCCGGACTGGACGCCAGGACGGTGGCTGGGGTGAAGCCGAAGCTGGTCGGGTTCTGTGATACGTACCGCAAGACGCCTTCGACATCGGCCGGGATGAAGTTGACACCCGCCGCGCCGAGACCCGACCAGACTTCCGCGCTGTAGGTGGCCGCTTCGTTGACCACGGTGGCATCGGCGCTGGTCAGGCTGCCGTTCGAGCCTACCAGCTTTGCATAGGCGTAGACATTCAGCACGACGATATTGCGCGCACCGGCAGCCTGGAGGCTCGCGATGCTGGTGGTCAGCGCGGTCGCCAGCGACTGGATATAGGGCAGTGGAGCAAGGCTCGATGGGGCCTGGTTCTGCAGCCAGATCAGGTCGTTGCCGCCGTAGCTGATCATGTACAGGGCATTGGGATTGGCGGCGCCATGGACTGCCGCGATGTAGTTGTAGATCTGGGTGACAATGGGGACATTGTTGTAGAGGCCGTGCGAATAGGCATCGTCCGCGGTGGTGGGGACTGTCTGGGCGGACCCGTTGGCGTAGTTGGTTCCGCCGCCTGGATACGTGCTCGGCAAGGCGGTCAGGCCGAACTTGCCCGCCAGTTGGATCGTGTCCACCACGCCTGGTCCAAGGAAGGCCCCGCTGCCGCCCGCCGCGACCGTGACCTGGATGAGCCGATCGATCGTATCGCTGGGTGCGCCGCTGGGCAGGCCTGGCGAGCCACCTGTCGGGCCATAGCGGAAATATCCGCTGTCCATGGTGCTGTCGCCGAAGCCGATGAACTGATCAGGTACCGCTGCCTCGGCCGTGCCTGGCACGAACAGGATGGCGGCGCCGAGTGCAAGTGGTCGCACCAGCCCATGCCATGTGCGCTTATTCATCGCGGGTTTATTACAGAATGGCAGTAAATACCGCGTTAAGCCGAACCGGCCATGGACAACGGGACATGGTGCAAGCGGGCTTTGCTACGAACTTGATGCGACGCTCCACCGAGCCCCGCGTGCATCGGAACAAAGGCTGTTATCCTGGCGGGACGCGGGCATCACGGGGTGTTGCCGTGGCTCGTGTCGCCGTGCACAAATGGCCACAATACGACGCCTTCGCTCCCTGGACATTTGGTGCCTCCGCGATGATGCCTGCTCGCCGCAGCTCGAACCTGTCGATGCCACCGAATGGGTGAGAGGCTGCTCGAAATTCGCGGGCTGAAGACGCACTTCAAGACCGACGACGGTATGGTGCGGGCCGTCGATGGTGTGGACTTCACCATCGACCGCGGCGAAACCTTGGGCGTGGTCGGTGAATCGGGGTGCGGCAAGACCGTCACCGCCATGACGGTGCTGAAACTGATCCAGATGCCGCCAGGCAAGATCGTCGCGGGCAGCATCCTGTGGCAGGGCCGCGACCTGGTGCCGCTCGGGCCGGACGAAATGCGCCCGCTCCGCAGCAAGGAAATCGCCATCATCTTCCAGGAGCCGATGACTTCGCTGAACCCGGTCTATACAGTGGGTCATCAGATCGCCGAGACGATCCGCGTGCACGAAGGCCTGAACAAACGCGACGCCACTGACCGCGCCATCGAGATGCTGCGCCTGGTCAACATCCCGACACCTGAACGGCGAGTGCATGCCTACCCGCATCAGTTCTCCGGCGGCATGCGGCAGCGCGTGATGATTGCGATGGCACTGTCGTGCAACCCCAAGCTGCTGATCGCGGATGAGCCGACGACAGCGCTCGACGTCACTATCCAGGCGCAGATCCTCGATCTGCTGACCGAGATGAAGTCGCGTCTCGGCATGGCGATCATGCTGATCACTCATGCGATGGGCGTTGTCGCGGAAACCGCGCAGCGGGTGGTGGTGATGTATGCGGGCCGGGTGGTGGAGGAAGCGACGGTGGAGCGTCTGTTCGCGTCGCCGCTGCATCCGTATACACAGGGGCTGATCCGTTCGATCCCGCGGATCGACAAGGATGCCGGCAAGCAGGCACGCCTGGAGGCGATCGGTGGCTCCGTGCCAAGCCTGATCACGCCGCCGCCGGGCTGCCGGTTTGCCCCGCGCTGCAAGTTCGCGCAGCCAAAGTGCACGGAAGCGATGCCTGAACTGCGTACTGTGGAGAGCGGCCACAAGGTGGCCTGCGTGTTGTACTGAACATGGCAGGCACCGAACCTCTGCTGCGCGTCCGCGAATTGGTGAAGAACTTCGCGGTGAAGGGCGGCATCTTTCGGCGTACCGTAGACAGTGTGCACGCGGTGGACCATGTCAGCTTCGAGCTTGGTGCCGGTGAAACGCTCGGCCTTGTTGGCGAGTCGGGTTGCGGCAAGTCGACCACCGGCCGCTGCATCCTGCGCCTGATCGAGCCGACCGAGGGAGAGGTCTGGTTCGAGGGACGCAATGTGATCGCGTTCGATCGCGGCGAACTCGAAGCGCTGCGGCGCGATATGCAGATCATCTTCCAGGATCCCTACGCATCCCTGAACCCGCGCATGACCGTTGGCCAGATCATTGGCGAGGCCCTGATCATTCACGGACTCGCGAAGGACCGGCGTGCTTTCCAGGATCGCGTTGTCGAGCTGCTGGAGATCGTCGGCCTGAACGCCGATCACATGCGCCGCTTTCCGCATGAATTCTCTGGCGGCCAACGCCAGCGCATCGGCATTGCGCGCGCACTGGCTGTGTCGCCTAAGCTGATCGTCTGCGACGAACCCGTCTCAGCGCTCGACGTCTCCATCCAGGCGCAGGTGATCAACCTGCTTGAGGACCTGCAGGAGCAGTTTGGCCTTACCTACCTGTTCATCGCGCATGATCTGTCCGTTGTGGAACATATCAGCACGCGGGTTGCCGTGATGTATCTCGGCCGCATTGTGGAAATCGCACCGGCGCGTGATCTGTACGACTCGCCGCTGCATCCCTACACCGAGGCGTTGCTATCGGCCGTGCCGATCCCCGATCCGACAATGAAGCGCGAACGGATCCGCTTGCAGGGCGACGTGCCGAATCCCATTCACCCGCCGAGCGGCTGCCATTTCCACACACGCTGTCCGATTCGTGAACTGCCCTTGTGCAGCACCGAGCGCCCGCTGTTGCGGCAGACTGCCAATGGTCACTGGGTGGCATGCCACTTGCGCGGGTGAATGTGTTTCTTTCGCATGACAGTAACGTGCAAGATTGTTGATCCAGAACCCTTATCCACACACTTTTAATTAACCAAGACAGTTCTTCTCTGGGACTGGCGAAGCGCTCCTGCCGCGCCTAACTCCGGCTGAGGCCACGACCCAGAAGGGAAGCGTGAATGCTAACCAACAGTCCTGGAGAAAGCGGTCCGCGCACCAAGGCGCTCCGCCAGGCGTTGCTCCATGTTCAGGACGAGGCTGCCGTAGCCGATTTAAGGTTCCTCGAGGACTGGCAGAGCCAGCGTTATCCCGGTGTCGCCGCCTGCCTCCGTGCCAGCCAGATTCGCCGGGCGAATCCAGAGCTCGCGGCGGAAATCAGGGCGGAGCTGACACGCCGCTAGGCCCTTGCTTCGCGCGCCGGCCCAATGGCACGGTGCGCGCGCAGGAGGGCACGCGATGGCGGTCAACAAGTTGTATCCGGATGCACAGACCGCTCTGGCGGGGCTGCTGCACGACGACATGACGATCATGTCGGGCGGCTTCGGCTTGTGCGGCATTCCCGCTGTGCTGATCGACGCTATCCGTGAAAGCGGGGTCAAGGGGCTGACCATCATCTCCAACAACGCTGGCATCGATGATGTCGGGCTGGGCGTGCTGCTGAAGACACGCCAGGTGCGTAAGATGATCAGCTCTTATGTCGGCGAAAATGCCACCTTCGCGCAGCAGTATCTGGCGGGTGAACTGGAGATCGAGTTCAACCCGCAGGGCACGCTGGCCGAGCGTATTCGTGCGGGTGGCGCTGGCATTCCGGGCTTCTACACCGCCACCGGTGCCGGCACGCAGATCGCCGAAGGCAAGGAGACCAAGGTGTTCGACGGTCGGACCTACGTGTTGGAGCGCGGCCTGCGTGCCGACCTGGCGGTGGTGCACGCCTGGAAGGCGGACCACGAGGGCAACCTGATCTATCGGAAGACGGCGCGGAACTTCAACCCGATCATGGCGACAGCCGGCGACGTCGTGGTGGCGGAGGTCGAGGACCTGGTGCCGAACGGCACCATCGATGCTGACCACATCGTCACCGCGGGTATTTTTGTCGATCGCATCGTGAAGCTGGAGACCGTGGACAAGCGGATCGAGCAGCGCACCGTGCGCAGGCGTTACTGAGGGAGGGCGCGATGGCCTGGACACGCGATCAAATGGCGGCCCGCGCGGCGAAGGAGCTGCAGGACGGGTTCTATGTGAACCTCGGCATCGGCATCCCGACGCTGGTGGCGAACCATATCCCCGAGGGGATGTCGATCCAGTTGCATTCCGAGAACGGCATGCTCGGCATGGGGCCGTTCCCGTTCGAGGGCGAGGAAGACCCCGACCTGATCAATGCCGGCAAGCAGACCGTGACCGAGCTGCCGACCACAAGCTTCTTCGACAGTGCTGCGAGTTTCGCCATGGTGCGCGGCGGACACATCGATATCTCGATTCTGGGCGCTCTCCAGGTGGCGGAGAACGGCGACCTGGCGAACTGGATGATCCCCGGCAAGATGGTGAAGGGGATGGGCGGCGCGATGGACCTGGTGGCCGGGGTGAAGCGGGTGGTGGTGCTGATGGAGCATACCGCCGGCGGCAAGCCCAAGCTGCTGCACCGCTGCACGCTGCCGCTGACCGGGGCGGGCGTCGTCAATCTCGTGATCACCGAGCTGGGCGTGTTCGAGGTGGGCGACGGCGGGCTGCGCCTGGTGGATATCGCGCCGGAGGTCACGGTGGCGGAAATCCGGTCCAAGACCGAGGCGGCATTCACCGTGGCAGACGGGCTGAAGGTCGCGGCGTAAGGAAGGCGGGGGTGGCTGGCGGCCGCGCGAGGACAGGGTCCAGCGGGTTGCCCCAGTAGGTGTTGCCGGTGTGAGCGAGCAACATCACGTCGGCTTTCACCCAGGTGTAGATCCGGCGCCGGGCTTCGGGGGACATCGGGCTGCCGGTGGCGATGATGGTGCGCAGGCCTGCGAGATTGGCTCGACCTGGCCGGGGAAATGCCGATGTGCTGAGCAATTCAGCGGGAGCGACCAGGACGCTGGCAGACTCGTCGGCTGCGCGGGCGAACGGTTCGGCTTCCCCGGTCTCAACCGCCAGCAACCGATCGCCCGGCCTGAGATCCTTGAACAGCAGGCCGTCGGCAAGAGCCTCAATCCTCCCTCTCCCTGGGCCGGAAGTGATGACGGGCGACAGGCCGGACCCGGCGAATGTCTCGATGGCCTCGGCAAAAGCCGCCGGCGCGCCTGCGGACCAGGCCTGCAACTCCGCCCATCCGCCTGGCCGAACTCCCCGCTCGAACCGCAGCCAGTGCAGGAACGCCCAGGCGTTGGTCGTGACCACCCGCTCCCGGCTCGGTGCGTAGAGGACTTCGGACATGGCGCCCCTTGATTGGTCCGGAAACCGGGGGCTATATGCCGCCCTTCCCTCGGTCGGGGCCATAGCTCAGTTGGGAGAGCGCCTGAATGGCATTCAGGAGGTCAGGGGTTCGACTCCCCTTGGCTCCACCAGTCTGGAATCCTGACCCCTTCCCATGCATTAAGCCGCATTCGGACCACGTGGAGGCAGTCGATTTGTCAAAGGACGTCGTCGTCATCACGGCCGGGCGCCAGAAGGAGGATTACTGGCGCAACATCTGGCGCGAGCGCGAACTGTTGGTGTTTCTGGCTTGGCGGGACCTCCTGGTTCGCTACAAGCAAACCGTGGTTGGCGTTGCGTGGACCGTGCTTCGCCCGCTCGCGACCATCCTGGTCTACACCTTCGTGTTTCACATCCTGGCGCAGCTCCCCTCGTTTGGGGTTCCGTACACCCTGATTGTCCTGACCGGTTTGCTGCCGTGGCAGCTTTTCTCGCTGGTTCTCATCGTCAGCAGCGAGAGCCTGCTGGCGAACGGCAACCTCGTGCAAAAGGTCTACTTCCCGCGGCTGGTGATCCCGCTCAGCTCCATCGTCGTCTGCATCGTGGACTTCCTGGTGGCGTTCCTGCTGATTTTTCCCATGATGATCTGGTTCGGCACGCCGCTGGGATGGCAACTCCTGCTGTTGCCATTTGTCACGCTGCTGGCCGTGGCCTCGGCCTTTGGTCTCGGACTGATGGCAGCCGCGCTGAACACCCACTACCGCGACCTGCGACAACTGATACCGATCGTGCTTCAGATCGGCGTCTTTCTCTGCCCGGTTGCCTATGCAACGAGTCTGGTTACCGGGCACTGGCGCTGGCTGTTCTCGCTCAATCCCATGGTCGGCGTGATCGACGCCTTTCGCTGGTGCGTGTTGGGCCGGGAGGACATGATCTTTCCACCGAGCATCATCGTTTCCCTGCTCTTTTCAGCGGTGTCGCTTGCGATCGGCATCTATGTGTTTCGCCGGCTTGAGGCGTCCTTCTCGGACGTGATGTGATCTGATGGATCTTGCGATACGCGTCGAGGGCATCGGCAAGCGCTATACGATCAACCGGACCGCCGCGGCGACCACGCTGCGGGAGCAGTTGACGTCAGGGATCGCGCGCTTGCTCGGGCAGCGATCCGACATTGGGGAACTGCTTCCCCACGACGAGGCTGAACCGCGTACCGCGGAACAGGAATACTGGGCGCTGAAGGATGTTTCCTTCGAGGTCATGACGGGGGAACGTATCGGCATTATCGGCCAGAACGGCGCCGGCAAATCCACGCTCCTGAAAATCCTGAGCCGCGTCACCAGCCCGACCGAGGGCCGGATCGAAATCCGTGGGAAGGTTTCGAGCCTGTTGGAAGTCGGCACCGGATTCCATCCGGAACTGACTGGCCGCGAGAATATCTACCTGAACGGCGCGATCCTTGGCATGTCGCGCCAGGAGATCCGCAAGAAGCTCGATCAGATCGTGTCGTTCTCCGGTGTCGAGCGGTTCATCGACACGCCGGTGAAACACTATTCGAGCGGCATGTATGTACGGCTGGCATTTTCGGTGTCAGCCTGGCTGGACCCCGACATACTGATACTCGATGAGGTGCTGTCGGTTGGTGATCAGGCGTTCCAGAGGAAGTGCGCCGAGCGCATGCGCGAGCTTACTCGCGAGGGGCGAACCGTCATCGTGGTCAGTCATTCGATGGCGACGGTCAACCAGATGTGCCAGAAGGCGCTTTATCTGGAACGCGGGCGTGTCATTTCCTTTGACGCCGTGCAGGAAGCGACGGTCGAGTACCAACGCGATGTCGTCCAGGAGATTGAGCAACACCAAGAGGGCCCCTGGCATCGCAGTCGCATTGAAATACCTGATGACCGGATCGAGGTTTTGATAGAACGCAAGGGTGAGGCGGAACTCCTTGGCGCAAGTATCCACGTGGCGGGCAAGGAGCCAACCGATGTCCTGCCGATGGATGCGCCGGTGCAGGTGGAAATGCACTACAGACTCCTGCGCGATCTGCCATTTCCTGTGGTTCCGAATTTCCACCTTTATGACGAGTTCGGTGGGCGTATTCTCGTGACGTTGCCGGGGGAGCTTCCTTCATCAGCAGCAGGAGAGTACGTTGCCATTTGCAACGTGCCGGCTTACGCGCTGAATGCCGGGCGCTTCATCATCATGGTGGCGCTCTCCAGCTATACAGAGCAACCCCAGGTGCATTTCGCCGCTACGGAGACGCTCCGCTTCGAAATTACGGAAGAAGGAGTGCAGGATCCACGGCGCCACGGTTTCCGGCAGCATTTACCCGGTTTTACGCGTGCGCGTCTCGATTGGACCTACCATTCGACCAGTTGACCCATGGCGCGGCCCCGTCGCGTTAAGGTTAGTGTCGGTAATGTGACATTTCTTAACTTGCCGAACCGGAGGCTCAGGGCAAGACTTTAGCCAAGCAAGACAACTTGCATGTTACAGGCGAAAGCATCTCGGTAGAAGAATGAAAAAAAGACCTCTCCGCTCCGGTCCGTCGATTGTTGGGCCAGGGCCGTACTGATGGAATCCGCGACCGTACAGCAACCGTCGGCAGCACGCGAGGTTGCGTTCATCCACGTTCCGAAAACCGGCGGAACGTATGTTGGCCAATTCGAGACTGATCAGGTTCCGGTGATCCGCCCGATCACGTACCTTGGCCATGTCACCGTGCTCGATCCGGATGCGCGCTTCGAGTTGGATGTGGCTCAGCCATTCCAACGCGATGTCGTTGTCCCCAGGGACAGATTGAAGGATGCCCGCATCTTTTCAAATGTTAGAAACATCTATAGTTTTTTAGTCAGTTATCTTCATCATGCCGGCGGGTTCAATCCCCGCTATCGTGACCCTATGCACTACGACTACGAGGCGGCCAACAAAGGCTTTGATTATCTGGTCCGAGCCGTCGCAGATCGGGAAAATCCGTGGCCATCGCGCCGCTTCATCCATTATAGTTTGTTTGCGCAACCATCGGGAGATTTTCTGCCCGACTGGATCAACTATACTGAATTTTTAGACGACGATTTGCGCCTGATGGCGGACCGGTTTGGACTAGAAGTGCAGCAACGGCCGAAGCAAAGGGTGAGTGGTCACGTGGATTATCGTCCGTACTACGATGATCGCTTGATAGATCTGGTTTCATCAACCTGGCGCCGCGAGATCCAGCTTTTCGGGTTCGACTTTGATATCACCGATCATCCATACGATCAGCGCGCCGCGCTTCGGTGGTCAGCGAAGCCGTCATACGTCTGGCGACATGACCGTTACGCGCAGAGTTCCTCGTGCGAAACCAGCAGCAGCTTGCCTTAACAGCTTCTGGCACAGCGGTGATCGACCAGTAACGTCGTCGCCTGAGAGATCACTTGCGACCGCGGCCTTGCAGGAATGCGTGCAGCCTTGCGTGGTAGTCGGAAGGAACGTCGACCGGAAACCGGCGCAAGTCTGCGGGCAGCAGCTGGAGGTCCTCCGATTCGAACGGGATCCCATGCCACAACAATGTGCAGTCTCCTGCAACGAAGACCTCACCGTCGAAGCCATGAAAGAACGCGGTTTCATAGGTACGCGGCTTTGCCTCGTCCGGCGTGTAGGTCTGAATGCCGTGCGCATCACAGAGCTTCTGGCGGACGAAGATGCCGTTGAACTCGGTGACCGCCGCCAGCGCGTACCCTTTCTCACGACCCAGCCGCCAAAGGGCCGCGAGTGAGCAGCCTTGATGGACGGAACCGTCTGCCGCCTGGACAAAGACCACATGCGACGGGATTGTTGGGTTGAACTCCACAATGCAGATCGCCGGGGTGAATGCCGTGAGCGAATTCCAGATGTGATAGTCCATGCCGTCGATGTCGACGGAAAGCACAGCAGGCGACGCCGGAGCGCCGATGCGTGTCAGGATGGCGTCGAGTCGGCTTGCGCCTTCGAGCCCGACAAGGGCTTCCACCCGGGCGATGTCATCGCGCCCCGGATAGGCCGCCAGAAGATGTGTGAAGCGCGCCTGATCGCCTTCGATGAAACACCCGCCGAATCCACGATCGGCCAAGGCTGCGCAGTTGGAGAGATGGCGACCGTCCCAGGCTCCGAATTCGATGAAGTAGCCGGTTTCGATCCCAAGGTCTGACAATAGTCTTTCCAGTATGCCGTCCTCGCCGCATTGCGAGTGAACGTTGCGTTTCCACGACGCGAACGGCGGCTCGGGCCGGAAGTCAACGACGTCGAGAAGAAACGGTTGAGGCATGAGGACCCTACGATTGTTCTGCGCTCCCGCGCCCCGAGGGCTGAGGCAACCCGGTCGCACGACGATTGCTGAGGCGAACACTCTATGCTACCCGCGCGGCTGACGTAGCAAGGGTGCTGCGTGGGATGCTCACCGCAGATGGCCATGTCGGCGCGGGAGGAGCATCACCCAGAAGGGATTGCGATCGAGGATGCACTTGGGATACCGCTGGATCAAGGATGGAAGCGGCATCCTGGATCGTGACTTCATTGCACAGCTGGCAGATTCTTTCGGCATCGACTTATTTGTGGAAACGGGCACCTATCGTGGCGACTCGGTGGCGGCGGTTCGGGACATTTTTGCCCATCTGATATCGGTTGAACTGTCGCCTGAACTTGCTGCAGCGGCGCGGTCCAGATTCGCGGGCGACGCCGCCGTCCGTATTCTTGAGGGTGACTCTGCCGCAGGGCTGGGTGAAGCGTTGGCAATCGCACCCGATCGCCCGGCCATTCTTTGGCTCGATGCACATTACAGTGGCGGAGGCACCGCGAAAGCCGATCGGAATACTCCTATTCAGGCAGAGATTGAGCAGATTCTTTCCTGCCGCGATGGACGTGACGTGATTCTTGTGGACGATGCCCGGCTCTTCTGGCCGATACCGTCCGAGTTCGTCTCGCACGAGACTCTGCACGACTATCCTCTTCTGTCGGACGTGGCCAAGCAACTGGCAGCTTCTCGCCATTCATATCAGGTCGAGGTTCTCGGAGATGCTCTTATCGCCACCCCAGACGGACTGGAGCCCTCACCTGTCCTCGCAGCATGCACCGCTTCGCGCCTCGCTTTGCCGGACGCCGCGCCGGATCCGCGCGTGGAGGCTGCGTTGGTGGTGGCGAGCGGGATCGAACGCCTGGCCATCACGCAGCTTCCACCATTGATCGAGGATCAGAAGATCTATGGCCTGGGGGGCCACTACTTCTACTGGCGCGGCCTGCTCCGCGAGGCGGAGGGCGCCATGGAGGCCGCTCGCGACGACTTGCTCTTTGCCGCGCGATGCGGCGTCATTCCGATGACGCGAGTGCCCGCCGTGCGGAAGAGGTGAGCCCGCTCTCATGAAGCGTATAGACGCAGCGCAGCCGGCTGATGATGGATGCGTCCGGGCAAAGGGAAACAGCCTGGCCCAGGGATTGCGGCGCATGGTGGCAAGCGTGTCGCGTGGCCCAGAGAACCGGGCGGCGATGGCTCAGTCGGAAATCGCTGCACTTCAGGTCGAGGTCGCACGTCTCGCTGCGATTGAGGCGCAATTCAACCGCTGGCGAGAGGTGGAACCCGTCATCGAGGGCCTCTTGACCCTCGACCCGGCCGACCGGGTGAAGGTCCTGTCAACGGATCAGGGCCAGTACATCGTTGGAACCGGCAATGCACCGACGCGCGATGCTTGGGTAGCCGCTGCCTTGGCCAGTTTGCCGCCCGGCGCCCGGCTGCTCGATGCGGGTGCCGGCGAATGCCAATACAAGAAGCATTGCGACCATCTGCGCTACGTCGCACAGGATAACGCTGTTTATGATGCGTCCAGCCCGAACGGCTTGCAGAATACCGGCTGGGACTTTTCCAGCATCGACCTCGTCTGCGACATCCTCAATATACCCGAACCTGATGGCTCATTCGACGCTGTCCTGTGCACCGAGGTGCTCGAGCATCTACCAGACCCAGTCCGTGCGATTGAGGAGCTGGCTCGGCTGCTTCGGCCTGGCGGGGCATTGATTCTCACGGCGCCCTTCTGGAGTCTTACGCACCAGGCACC
>Ga0310811_10010665_pt1 | contig 11879 bp, 11 predicted proteins | sample YCmetagenome_FD_207642 | JGI IMG/M metagenome (GOLD analysis project Ga0310811, IMG submission 207642) | Soil microbial communities from experimental microcosm in Duke University, North Carolina, United States - YC | ecosystem: Engineered > Artificial ecosystem > Soil microcosm > Unclassified ...
GCGGATCAGCGGGTGGTCCTCGCTGCCCTTACGTACGGCGGCGAACACCCGGCGCAACGACTGGTTGCCCTTGACCGGGATGGCCACGGCGCCGGGCGTTTCCGCGAAGGCGTTGCGCGGCACCAAGGCCACGCCGGCACCGGCGGCGACCAGGGCGACGATGGCGCTGAAGTCGTCAGAGGTGTGTCGGATGCGAGCGTCCGGACAGGCCAGTAAAAGCACGTCACGGCAAGGGTTTCCGGGCAGCGGTGCGATCCAGTCCTCGTCGCCGAGGGTGCCGACGTCCACTTCGGACTGGTCGGTCAGCTCGTGATCGTCCGGCAACACGACGTCGAAAGGCTCCACGTACAAGGGAAAACGCTTGAGCCGGCGGTCGTCGGTCCGCGGCGCGGTGCGGTACTCCTCGGTGATGGCCACGTCGATCTCGCCGTCCAGCAGCAGCGGCACACTGGCGTGGCCCTCGGCGTCCTGTACGAGCAGCGTGACGTCCGGGGCACCGGCCCGCAGCGCGGCCACGGCCGGCGCGACCACCTGCGTGATGGCCGAGGCGAAGCTGGCCAGCCGGACCGGGCCGCGCACGCCGGCGGTGAACGCCGCCAGCGTGGCCTCGGCCCGTTCCAGCTCGGCCGCCACGGCGTTGGCGTGCACGACCAGCAGCTCGCCGGCCGGCGTCAGCCACACCCGCCGGCCCTTGCGGCGCAGCAGCTGCTGCCCGGTCTCCGCCTCCAACGCCGCCAACTGCTGCGACACGGCGGACGCTGTCAGATGCAGCGCCCGCCCAGCCGCGGTCACCGTGCCGTGATCGGCCAGTGCCCGCAGCACGCGCAGCCGTCGAGGATCGATCATCCGTCCATCTTGGACCGTGCCGCGACGAAGGCGTCGACCGCGCGGTTCACGTCGTCCAGGGAATGCGCGGCCGACATCTGGGTGCGGATGCGGGCCTTGCCGTGCGGCACCACCGGATACGAGAAGCCGATCACGTAGATGCCCTGCTCCAGCAGTAGATCGGCCATCCGGCCGGCCTTGGCCGCGTCGCCGATCATCACCGGGATGATCGGGTGCTCGCCGGGCAGCAGGTCGAAGCCCTCCTCGGTCATCCGCCGGCGGAACAGCTCCGTGTTGGCCCGCAGCCGGTCCAGCAGCTCGCCGGACGAGCTGAGCAGGTCCAACGCGGCCAGCGCGGCGCCGGTGATGGACGGGGCCAGCGAGTTGGAGAACAGGTACGGCCGTGACCGCTGCCGCAGCATCTCCACGATCTCGGCGCGGGCCGAGACATAGCCGCCGCTCGCGCCGCCCAGCGCCTTGCCCAGCGTGCCGGTGACGATGTCGACCTTGTCGGTCACGCCGAACAGCTCCGGCGTGCCGCGGCCGGTCGGGCCGGTGAAGCCCACCGCGTGCGAGTCGTCCACCATGACCAGGGCGTCGTAGCGCTCGGCCAGCTCGCAGATCTGGTCCAGCGGCGCCAGGTAGCCGTCCATGGAGAACACGCCGTCGGTGGCGATCAGCCGGTACCGGGCGTCCTTGGACTCCTGCAGGATGCGCTCCAGGTCGGCCATGTCACGGTTGCGGTAGCGCTGGCGCTTGGCCTTGCACAGCCGGACGCCGTCGATGATCGAGGCGTGGTTGAGCTCGTCGGAGATGACCACGTCCTGGTCGGTCAGCAGCGTCTCGAACAGCCCGCCGTTGGCGTCGAAGCAGGAGCTGTACAGGATCGTGTCCTCGGTGCCGAGGAACTCCGACAGCTTGGCCTCGAGCTGCTTGTGCAGCTCCTGGGTGCCGCAGATGAAGCGCACCGAGGCCATGCCGAAGCCCCAGCGGTCCAGCGCCTCGTGCGCGGCCTTGACCAGCACCGGGTGGTCGGCCAGGCCGAGATAGTTGTTGGCACAGAAGTTGAGCACGCTCTCGCCGGTGACGCTGACCTGCGCCGCCTGCGGCGAGCCGAGCACCCGCTCGGCCTTGTACAGCCCGGCCTCGCGGATCTCGGCCAGCCCGGCCCGCAGGTCGTCCCGCATCGCGCCGTACATCACTTCTCCGTCCAGTCGAGTAGCACCTTGCCGCAGCGGCCGGCCCGCGTCGTGTCGAAGGCCGTCTTGTGCTCGGTGTAGTGGAACTTGTGCGTGATCACCGGGGCCACGTCCAGGCCGGCCTGCAGCAGCACCGACATCGAGTACCAGGTCTCGAACATCTCCCGGCCGTAGATGCCCTTGAGGTGCAGCATCTTCAGCACCACCGAGCCCCAGTCCACCGGGAACTCCTTGGCCGGCAGGCCCAGCATGGCGATGCGGCCGCCGTGCGACATGTTGGCGATCATGTCCTGCAACGCGCTGGGCTGGCCGGACATCTCCATGCCCACGTCGAAGCCCTCGGACATGTTCAGCCGGTCGTAGGCGTCGGCCAGCGTCGACTCGGCCACGTTGAGGGCCAGGCTGACGCCGACCTTGCGGGCCAGCTCCAGCCGGTGCTCGCTGACGTCGGTGATGACCACGTGGCGGGCTCCGGCGTGCCGGGCGATGGCCGCGGCCATGATGCCGATCGGGCCGGCGCCGGTGATCAGCACGTCCTCGCCGATGACCGGGAAGGACAGCGCCGTGTGCACCGCGTTGCCGAGCGGGTCGAAGATCGCCGCCACGTCCAGGTCCACCGGCGTGCGGTGCACCCAGGCGTTCTGCTCCGGCAGCACCGCGTACTGGGCGAAGGCCCCGTTGCTGTGCACGCCCAGGCCGCGGGTGTTGGCGCACAGGTGGCGGCGGCCGGCCTTGCAGTTGCGGCAGGTGCCGCAGACCAGGTGGCCCTCGCCGCTGATCAGGTCGCCGACCTTGACGCCCGTGACGTTGCGGCCGGTCTCCACCACCTCGCCGACGAACTCGTGGCCGAGAACCAGCGGCGGCTTGACGTTGCGCGCCGCCCAGTCGTCCCAGGAATCGATGTGCAGGTCGGTGCCGCAGATGCCGGTGCGCAGCACCTTCACCGCCACGTCCGCCGGTCCCACCTGCGGGTCCGGCACGTCCGTGAGCTCCAGACCCGGCGCCGCGTCGACCTTGACCAGTGCCTTCATGGCCGAAGTCTGACCCCACCTCACTGTGCAGTCCATCGCGACTTTCTGAATTCGCTTGTTAGTGGTATTTAACAGCTCAGGTATCGGCGGCGAGGTGTCGTCCTCGCTGTCCGTTAAGGGGAGAAACGGCGGTTCGTCGACATGTCACGTGATCCTGATCGGAACTATCCGGGCGAGCCCTACGGCATGCAGGGCGAGTCCTTCGGCACCGAGCCCCAGGGCATGCGGGGCGAGTCCTTCGGGCCGCCCTACCAGCCGTACGGCATGCAGGGCCAGTCGTTCGACCCGTACGGAATGCCGCCCGGCCGGCGCGGCGTCAGCGGCTTCGCCGTCGCGTCGTTCATCTTCGGCCTGATCGGCGGCATCCCGCTCAGCCTGATCTTCGGCATCGTCGCGCTCGGCAAGATCAGGCGCACCGGCCAGCGCGGCAGGGGGTTGGCCATCGCCGGGCTCGTGCTGACCGGGGCATGGGTCGCGCTGTTCGTGGTGATCTTCTATGCCGGCGCGCTGCACCAGATCAGCCAGGCACCCGCGCCCGCCGCGGCCAGCTACACCTTCCAGCCCGGGCAGTGCTTCGACCGGGACCAGACCACCGCGGCCGCCCGTGCCACGCCGCTGGACTGCGCCACGCCGCACTACGCCGAAGTGTTCGCCGTCGAGACGGTGCCCGGGTCGACCTATCCCGGCAAGGACGCCGTGGTGAAGCTGGCCGACGGCAAGTGCCCGACCGACGGGGTCAAGGCACGCACGCCCGGCCTGAACTACCCGGACGTGACGGTCGCGTTCCTCTATCCGCAGGACACCACGTGGGCGCGGGGCGACCGGACCATCAAGTGCTTCTACCACCGGCGCGACGGTCAGCCGATGACCGGTCTGGTCAAGGACACCGGGGTGCCCTTCACCGCCGACCAGAAGCACTACCTGAGCATCGTCGGTCCGTACGACCAGAACGTGGTCGCGCAGAACGCCGCTGCGGACTGGCACGCCAAGCGGGACCTTGTCGCGCAGTCGATTCCGTTGGTGCAGAAGGAGATCGACGGCCTGAAGGTCGGACCCTGGCCGGCTGAGGCCAAGGCCGCCGCCGACGCGCTGGCCACGGCCAAGCAGGCCGAGTTGGCCGACCGGAAGAAGGCCGCGGCCGAGGACACCGAGAGCGGTCTGGACACCGACCTGGCCGCCGCCGTTCGTGACAGCGGCCCCACGCAGGTCGACGCACTCAGGGTCGCCCTGCACCTGCCGCCGCTGCACTGATCGCGGTTTCGCCGGGGCGGTAGCCTTGGGCTGTCCGTCAAGGGGGTAATCCGGACATGTCGACCGAGCCCGAGCAGCCCGCGTACCAGAACTATCCGGCCATGCCGCCCGCACATGCGGCGCCGTGGTCGCCGGGTGGCGTGCCCTACGGCGCGCCGCCCGGCTGGCGGCCGAGCGTCAACGGGTTTGCCGTCACGTCGCTGGTGCTGGGCATTCTCGGGCCGGTCGGCGGGCTGGTGCTGGGGTTGGTGTTCGGCATCATCGCGCTGTCCGACATCAAGCGGACCCGGCAGCGCGGGCGGGGGCTGGCCATCGCCGGCATCGCGGTGTCCAGCGTGTGGATCTTCCTCGTGATCGCCTTCATCGCCCTGGCCATCATCGGCGCCGCGCTCGGTCCGACCACACCGTCCAGCGGCCCTTCGGCCACCGGGTTCTCGCTCAAGCCCGGGCAGTGCTTCGACCGTGACCCGAACAGCAAGTCCGCCGCCGTCACCGTGATCGACTGCGGCCGGCCGCACGACGCCGAGGCGTTCGCCGGCGAGCCCATCACCTCGGTGTCCTATCCCGGGCTGACCGCTGTGCAGGCCATCGGCGAGCACCGGTGCCCCGAGGACGCCGACCACTGGCTCACCGCCGGGCTGAACTACCCCGACTTCGCCGTGCACTACCTGTTCCCGCAGGAGTCGTCGTGGACGCGGGGGGACCGCAGCGTGATCTGCTTCTTCCGGCGGGTCGACAACGTCAAGTTCACCGGGCACGTCAAGGACGCCGGGCTGCCCTACACCGACGACCAGAAGCGCTACCTGGACGCCGTCGGCCCGTACGACAAGATCGTCGACGAGGAGTACGACGCCCCGACCTGGACGTCCGAGCGTGACGTCGTCGTGCGGTCGCTTCCCGTGCTGCAGAAGGAGATCGACGTCCTGAAGGCCGGGCCTTGGCCGACCAGTGCCCAGGCCTCCGTCGACGCCCTCGTCGCGGCCAAGCAGCTAGAACTGGCCGACCGTCAGCGGGCCGCCGCCGCCACCGACTCCGACAGTCTCGACGACGCGTTGGCCGACGCCGACGACCATGACGGCTCCGACCAGGACACCGCCATCAGAACCGCCCTGCACCTGGCCCCGCGCTGATCACTGCTCGCCGCGCCACTCCACCGTCTCGTCGTACGGGCCGATGTGGCGCTGCTGCTGGTGCGGCTCGATGTGCACCGTGCCCGGCGCGAAGCTGGTCAGGATGCCCGTCACGGCCAGGCCGATGGCCAGGTTGATCAGGCCCGTCGTCACCCGGCTGGCCAGGTCGACCGGCAGGCTCAGTGGCAGCACCACCGCGATCAGCGTCAGCAGGACCATGATCCAGGTGAAGAACACCGTCGCCCTCGGCGTCGTGACCAGCAGCAGATGCAGCAGCCCCGTCGCCGCCAGCGCCACCGCCGCCGACACCAGCGCGTACGTCACCGTGTTCGCGTTGCCCCACACCCCCTCACCCTTCGGGGCCAGCACGTCCACGTGCACCAGGCCCCGGGCGACGAGGATGCCCACCACCGCGATCAGCCCCGCCACCAGCGCCGTTGCCGCCGCCCCCGCCCACAACCTGCCCGCGTCGATCCTGATCTGGGTGCTGTTGTCGGTCATCACGCGTCCTTCCGCACGCCGGCCCTCGGCTCGATTGTCCCGCCCCTGGGTCCCGCGCGCCCGCCAGCGTTCGGGCGGTTGGTCACGATCGAGTCGACTTGACGGCACAACGAGATGAAAATGCAGGTAGGTGGATTGTCGGGGCTTCGTGGGAGGGTGGTCGTGAGTCGAGCCGAGGAGGAGGTTCCGGTGAGCGCAGCGCTCGCGCACCCGATCGGCCAGCACACGATCGAAGACTGGCTGGCGGCGGCCCAGCCCGAGGACGGGGCCCGCCTTGAACTGATCCTGGGGTATTTCCACGTGGGTCCGGCGCCGTCGATGCATCACCAGTTCGCGGGCGACGAGCTTCGGCTGCTGTTCCGGCAGGCTCTCCGCGACGCCGGCCGAGACGACCTGAACGTTGTGACCGCCGTCGCGGCGGAGGTCAGCTCGCTGATGCGCACGGGGCTCATCCCGGATGTCGTGGTGATCGACATTCGGCCGTTCGGAACGAGCGTCAAGGCGAAGAACCTGATGCTGGCCGCGGAGGTCTGGTCTCCGGGCAATACGCGCGACGAGCGCGAGAGCAAGATCATCGCCTACGCGAACGCCGGAGTGCCGTACTTCTGGGCTCTCAACCAGAACCGGTTCGGGGACGTCTCGGTCACTGCCTACCGGCTCGAGAACGGCGAGTACGTGGAGGAACTGACCGCCAACCCCGGGGAGACCGTCACCGTCAAAGCGGCTCCCGTGCCGGTCACGTTCGACCCCGCGGTGCTGAGCCCGTGACGTGAAACGGACCTAGACTCGCGTCCGTTCGGGTGGCACGGGCGAGGAGGCGGGACGGTGCCGTACGAGGCGGCGGGTGGGCGTTACGAGGACATGAGCTACCGGCGGTGCGGGCGCAGTGGGCTGCGGCTGCCGGGGATCTCGCTGGGGCTGTGGCACAACTTCGGCGACGACCGGCCGTACGAGCTGGGCCGTTGGATCGTGCGCAGGGCGTTCGACCTGGGGATCACGCACTTCGACCTGGCCAACAACTACGGCCCGCCGTACGGGAGTGCGGAGGCGAACTTCGGCAGGATGCTGAAGGACGACCTGGCGCCGTACCGGGACGAGCTGGTGATCTCCACCAAGGCGGGCTACGACATGTGGCCGGGCCCGTACGGGGAATGGGGCAGCCGGAAGTACCTGACGGCCTCCTTGGACCAGTCGCTCAAGCGCATGGGCCTGGACTACGTGGACATCTTCTACTCGCACCGCTTCGACCCGGACACGCCGCTGGAAGAGACGATGGGCGCGCTGGTGAGCGCCTACCAGCAGGGCAAAGCGCTGTACGTGGGAGTGAGCAGCTACTCGGCGACGAAGACGCGGGAGGCGGCGGAGATCCTGCGCACGGCGGGGGTGCCGCTGCTGATCCACCAGCCGTCGTACTCGATGCTGAACCGCTGGATCGAGGCGGAGCTGCTGGACGCGCTGGACGAGGTCGGCGCGGGCTGCATCGCGTTCTCGCCGCTGGGCCAAGGCATGCTGACGGACAAGTACCTGAACGGCGTCCCGGAGGGATCCCGCGCGGCGCAGGACAAGTCGCTGTCGACGAACCTGCTGTCGGACGAGAACCTGGCCCGGATCAGGGCGCTGAACGACATCGCCCAGCAGCGCGGCCAGTCGCTCGCCCAGCTGGCGCTCACGTGGTCGCTGCGGGACCCGAGGGTGACGTCGGCGCTGATCGGGGCGAGCTCGATCCGTCAGCTGGAGGACAACGTGGCGGCGCTGGACGCCCCACCGCTGACGGACGACGAGCTGGCGGCGATCGACAAGCACGCGGTGGAGTCGGGCATCGACCTCTGGGCCACCTCACACCTGGCCGGCTGACAGCGGCAACCGCACGGTGAACACGGTGGCGCCGGGTCGGCTCTGCAACGAGACGGCGCCACCGTGGGCGGTGACGAGCGAGCGCACGACGGACAACCCGAGCCCGGTGCCGCCGCTGCCCCGGGTACGGGAGTCGTCGACGCGGTAGAAGCGGTCGAACACCTTGGCCTGGTTCTCGGGACTGATGCCGGGCCCGTCGTCGGCGATCTCGGCGACGGCCCACCCGGGCTCGGCCCGCAGCCGAAGTGCCACGGGAGTGCCGGGTTCGGTGTGCACGGCGGCGTTGGTGAGCAGGTTGTCGAGCACCTGCCGCAGCCGCATGGGATCGCCGACCATGGGCAGCGAGGACGGCTCGACGTCCAAGGTGAACGGATGGTCCGGCCGGGCGGCCTGGAAGCCGTCGGCGGCGGCCACGGCGATCTCGACCAGGTCGACGGGCTCGGGCCGCAGCGGAGCCTCGGCGCCGTCGAGCCGGGCCAGCAGCAGCAGATCGTCGAGCAGCAGGCTCATCCGCCCGGCTTCCTCCCGCATCCGCGCCAGGTGCCGCTCCCGCTCGGCGGGCTCGTTGGCCGCGGCGTACGCGAACAGGTCGGCGTAGCCCCGGATCGAGGTGAGCGGGGTGCGCAGCTCGTGCGAGGCGTCGGCGACGAACTGCCGCAGTCGCTGCTCGGCGGCCGACCGGGCGACCAGCGACTGCTCGATGTGATCGATCATCACGTTGAACGCGGACCGCAGCTCCTCGACCTCGATGCCGCCGCCCTCGCCCTTGGCCCGTACGGAAAGGTCGACGGCGTTGGCGGTCAGGTCGGTGGAGGCGACGGTGTGCGCGGTGGCGGCCATGCCGGCAAGCGGCCGTAGCCCACGCCGCAGAACCTGTTGCCCGACAAGGACCAGCACGATCAGCGCGATGCCGAAGCAGACCAGATTGACCATGATCATCCGACGGATGGTGGCCTCGGTGTCCCCATTGGACAGTCCGACCACGGCGACCTTCTTGGGGCCGGGTGAGGTGTACGCCGCCGCCATGAACCGGTATCTGACGCCGTTGGTCTCGATGTACAGCTCCGGTTTCACCGCCGGACCGGTGACCAGCGCCCGTTGGGCCAGCGCGAGCAGCGGTGTCAGATCGGCCGGCTGGTGTTCCGGGTTGAGCACGACGACGTTGCTGCCCGGCCCGAAGATGACCTGGATGCCGATCGGCGGGTCGTGGTCGGACGAGCCGTGTCCGGGCTTGCCGGGCGGCGACTGGATGAAGTTGCCGCTCTTGTACTGGCTCAACGTGGTCGACAGCTGGTCGCTCAGCCGGTTGTCCAGGTACTGGTGCAACAGGGACGTGGTCACCGCGCCGACCAGCCCGAACACGACCAGGGCCAGCGCGCCCAGGGCCAGCGCCAGCTGGGTGCCCAGCCGCAGCCGCCGCCAGGCGGCGGTCACTCTCGTCATCACGTGGCCCGGCGCACCACGTAGCCGACGCCGCGGATCGTGTGGATCAGCGGCTCGTTGCCGTTGTCGATCTTGCTGCGCAGGTGCGAGATGACCAGCTCGACCACGTTGGACCGGCCGCCGAAGTCGTAGTCCCAGACGTGGTCGAGGATCTGCGCCTTGGTCAGCACGGCCGGCGAGCGCCGCATCAGGTAGCGCAGCAGCTCGAACTCGGTCGGCGTGAGCGACACCTGCTGCTCGCCGCGGCGCACCTCGCGGGTGTCCTCGTCCAGCTCGAGGTCCTCGACCGCCAGCACCGAGCGCTTCCAGCCGGGGCCGGTGGTGCGGCGCAGCACGGCCCGCAGCCGGGCCATCAGCTCCTCCACCGCGAACGGCTTGACCAGGTAGTCGTCGCCGCCGCGGGTCAGGCCGGCGACCCGGTCGGCGGTGGCGTCCTTGGCGGTCAGGAACACCACCGGCACCATCGCGCCGCTGGACCGCAGCCGGTCCAGCACGGTGAAGCCGTCCAGGTCGGGCAGCATGAGGTCGAGCACCACGATGTCCGGGTTGAACGCCGCCGCCTCGGTCAGCGCCGCCGAGCCGTTGTTGGCGACGCGGGCCTGCCAGCCCTCGTACTTGGCCACCGTGGCCACCAGGTCGGCGATGTGGGGCTCGTCGTCGACGACCAGCAGTCGTACCGGGGCTTCCGCCTTGTCAGCTCGCACGCCGACCATGGTGGCTCAGCTGGGGCTTTCGTGACGACTCGACGCCCCGGTCGACAGCTGACCGACAGAACTCCCACAGCTGGGCCACAGGCTGGTCGCCCATTGTTGACGGCATGCGGCACGTCGAGCAGGTGATGGGGATGCCGGTCTCGGTGGACGTCCGTGACCCGGTCGACGTCGCGCCGCTGTACGCCGACCTGCGGCGGGTCGACGCCCGGTTCAGCCCGTTCCGGCCGGACAGCGAGGTCAGCCGCTACGGCCGGGGCGAGGTCGCCGAGGTGTCGGCCGAGCTGGCCGAGGTGATCGACATCTGCCGGCACTACGAGCGCATCAGCGACGGGGCGTTCACCGCCAACCTGCCCGGGCGCTCCTTCGACCCGTGCGGCGTGGTGAAGGGCTGGGCCGTGCAGCGGGCCGCCGACGAGCTCCGACGCAACGGTGTCCGGCGGTTCTGCCTGAACGCCGGCGGCGACGTCGTGGCTGCCGGCGAGCCCGAGCCCGGGCGGCCCTGGCTGGTCGGCATCCGCCACCCCGAGCAGGCCGACCGCATGTGCGCCGTGCTCGGCGTTCGCGACCTGGCCGTGGCGACCTCGGCGACGTACGAACGGGGCGAGCACATCCTCGACGGCCGCACCGGCCTGCCGGCTCGCGGCCTGCTCAGCGTCACGGTGGTGGCCGGTGACCTGACCACCGCCGATTGTGTTGCCACGACTGCGTTTGCCCTGGGTCGGGCCGGCGCCGCCTGGGCCGACGCCCAACCCGGCTGCCTCGTTTTCGCCGTCGACGACGACCTCGCCGTCCACCGCTCCGCCGGCCTCGACCCCTACCTCGTCGCCGACGCCACCTAGCCCGGCCCAATGTCACATGCGGGTCATACTTGCCTCCCTGAGGCACGTCCGGACCGCATGTGACGAAAGAAGTCAGACGGAGAGGCGGGCCAGGCGGAGGCCGCTGAGCAGCAGTTCAAGGCCGTACTCGAAGCTCTCGGCGGTGTGGTTGCCGGTGCCGGCCGCGGTGAGCAGCGGGAACAGCACGGGGTCCGGCTCCTCGGAGCGGGGCCGGGACGCCTGCTCGTCGGCCACGAAGCCGGACACGTAGCTGAGCAGGGCGATGAGGGCCCGCATGGCGTCCTGGGTGGTGAAGCCGGCGGAGGTGAGCATGCGCAGGGCGAGCTCGCCGAGCCGGTTGACGGCGGGGTCGGCGGTGCACGACTCGGCCAGCACCCGGGCACCGTCCCGATGGGACAGCAGGGTCTGCCGGTAGGCCCGGGCGATGTCGCCGAGCTGGTCCATCCACGCACCATCGGGTGACAGGCCGCCGATGCCGTCCCGGATCATGGCGGCGGCCATCTGGTCGACGAGGTCCTGGCGGTTGCGGACGTGCCAGTAGAGCGCGGGCGCCTGGACGTTCAGTCGTTCGGCCACGCCCCGCAGCGTGAGATCGGCCAGCCCGACCTCGTCGAGCAGCTCCAGTGCGGCGCGCACGACGGTGTCCCGGCTCAGTTTCACGATTGACACCTTAATGCCGTTCTGAGCCCGTTTAACGCCATTAAGTACGGCGTCGGATGACAACGCGGTCGGCCGCTCGAGTGGACGTGGTCACCACCGGAACCGATCAAGTGCGGACATCGGGTTTACTGCTGCGACCGGGTGGGGATGCCCGATGGGTCGGAGAGGAGGCCGCCGGTGCCGTTGTCGCGCTGCGCGCCTGGCCCGGCTCTTCTGCGCACGGGTGATGCTCCGATAGGGTGGGGTGGCTGTGACCGGTCACACGCGCTCTGTTACGGTTGCCGCGCAAACCGGGGAGCGGCCGGGTTTGCCAATTCCGTTGGCGCAAGGCCACTTCCGCTTCGCCAGACCTTGATCGCCGGCAGGTCGGGACCCCCGCTCGGGGTGGGTTCCGAGCTGTTGGCGGCCAAACTGGCGCAGCGCGGTCCCGCCG
>Ga0310811_10010666_pt1 | contig 11879 bp, 12 predicted proteins | sample YCmetagenome_FD_207642 | JGI IMG/M metagenome (GOLD analysis project Ga0310811, IMG submission 207642) | Soil microbial communities from experimental microcosm in Duke University, North Carolina, United States - YC | ecosystem: Engineered > Artificial ecosystem > Soil microcosm > Unclassified ...
CGCCGAAGGGGCGCTCGGCGAATACAACGGCAAGTTCATGGTCAGCCAGATGGTACTGCGCGGTTCCTCTCTCGCGACGCCTGAAGGCCATGAGCGCGTGAGCTACCGAAATTTCTTCTATCCGCCAGCGCGCTGGCAATTCAGCGGGTTGCGTCTGGCTGAGTTCATCTGAAAGGCGCGAGATGGTTGCAGCAGCACTCAGAAAACGTAGTCCGCAGCCTCAGGAGCAATCCGAATTTGAGGTCGATGTGCTGAGCGGCCTGCGCGGCACACCGAAACATATCCCGGCCAAGTATTTTTACGATGCCGTCGGCTCCGATCTGTTCGAGCGCATCACAGAGGTTCCGGAGTATTACCCAACCCGCTGCGAAATGAGCACCTTGCACCAGTACTCCGCCGATTTCGCAAAACTCATCCCCGCGGGCGCGGCTCTCGTGGAGTTCGGCAGCGGCTCCAGCAAAAAGGCGCGCATTGTGTTGAATGCTGCGCCGAAACTTGCCGCCTATGTGCCTGTCGATATCTGCGGTGAGATGATCGAGCGCGAGGCCGCCGAGCTGCGCGTCGATTTTACGCAACTCAAGGTGCTGCCCATCACCGCGGACATCTGCAAACCGTTTGCGTTGCCGGCAGAAGCAAAAGCCGCGCCGGCACGTGTCGGCTTTTTCCCCGGATCCACCATCGGCAATTTTGAGCCGCACGAGGCAGCCGAGTTTTTACGTAACGCCGCAAATATTCTGGGGGAGGGCGCGACACTTATCGTCGGGGTTGACCTGATCAAGCCCGCCGAGGTGCTCAACGCCGCCTATAACGACGCCGAAGGGGTGACGGCAAAATTCAATCTCAACCTGCTGACGCGCATCAACCGGGAGCTCGGCGGGAATTTCCGGCTCGACCTGTTTGAACATCACGCGTTTTACAATCGTGAAAAACACCGCATTGAAATGCATCTCGCCAGCCTGAAACGTCAAAAAGTGCGAGTGGCCGGCGAAACGATCGATTTCCGCGCTGGGGAAACGATTCATACCGAGAACAGTTACAAATATAGCATCGAATCCCTCGGCGCTCTCGCGCGTGGCGCCGGTTGGCTGCCTGCCGGGGCATGGACCGATTCCAGCAAATATTTCTCCATCCAAGCCTTCACGCTCGGCAAGTCTTTCAAGTGACTTGCTCGCCTTCGTGCGCCTGCGCTAATCCTGACGGGCCCGATCCACTGCGGTCGGGCTTAGTCGTTCAGTTGAGGTGGAAGGCTTATGAAGATCGTCGGATTTGAAGTGAATAACGGCGCGCGTCTCGGTGTGGTCGATGGGGACAATGTCGTCGATCTGCAGGCCGCGGACGCGAAGGTCCCGACCGATCTCGCCGAGGTCCTGCGCCGGAGCAACGGCGACCTTTCGTCGATCGGCACCCTTGCGAAGAATGCGCCGGCGTCTGCGCGCCGTCCTCTCGATGGACTGAAATACGCGCTACCAGTTGCGCATCCGGGAAAGATCATTTGTCTTGGCCTCAACTACCTTGATCATGTGAAAGAAGGTCCGCAGCGCGACAACATTCCGAAATTTCCCTCGATCTTCTTTCGCGTGCTGACGTCGATGGTGCCTCACGGGCAGCCAATCGTGCGGCCGAAGGAATCGATCCAACTCGACTATGAAGCCGAAATGGTCGCGATCGTCGGCAAACGTGCAAAGCATCTGTCGATGGGCAATGCGGTCGACTGTATCGCGGGTTATTCATGCGCCAATGAGGGATCGGTTCGCGAATTTCAGCGTCACACGACCCAATGGGGCATGGGGAAGAATTTCGACCGTACCGGTGGCTTCGGCCCCTGGATGGTGACAGCCGACGAAGTGCCGCCGGGCGGCAAGGGCCTAAAGATCATGAGCCGTCTTAACGGCAAAACCATGCAGTCCGACAACACCGACAACATGATGTTTCCGCTGGCCGAGACACTTGTCTATCTCACCAAAGGCATGACGCTGGAGCCGGGCGACGTCATCCTTACCGGAACGCCGTCCGGCGTCGGTCATGCACGCAAGCCCGAACCGGTCTGGATGAAGGCCGGCGATACCTGCGAAATCGAGATCGAGAAAGTCGGTGTTTTGCGCAATCCCATCGCGGATGAGAAGTAAGATCGTCGTTCCCGTTGACAACGCGGTGCGCGAGCGCGTTCCCTAAACGATAATAACAGGCTCGCCCCGTGGGGAGGCGCGCCGGATCTAGGGAGGATGACCGTGAAACGCACCTATATTGCCGCGGCGATGGCCGCAGCCTTGACCATGACGGCGGAAGTGCCGTCTGCGTGCGCGCAAGATTGGCCGACGAAGCCGGTTCACATTCTGGTTGGGTTCGGTGCCGGTGGCGGAACGGATGTCGCGACGCGCATTCTCGCCGATGGTTTGGCCGAGGCACTGGGTCAGCAATTCGTCGTTGAAAACCGCCCCGGCGCGGGCGGCACGATTGCCGGCGGCATTGGCGCCAAGGCGCCGAAAGACGGCTACAACCTTCTTGCAATCAGCATGGGCCATTCCGTTTCGGCCGTCATGGTCAAGCAGGTGCCCTATGACGCGGTGAAGGATTTCGAACCGGTCGGAATTTTCACCAATTCGGCCTTCGTCGTTGTCGTTCCTAAAAATTCTCCGGCGACGGACATCAAGAGCCTGATCGAATATGTCAACAAGCAGCCCGGTAAACTGAATTATTCGACAGTCGGTTTGGGGTCGACGCAGCATCTTATTGCCGAGCATCTGCGTCAGCGCGCATCGATCAATGCGCAGGCGGTGTCATATCGTACGACCGGCGAGGTGGTGAGCGCGCTGCTGCGCGGCGATGCGGCCTTTGCTGTCGAGCTCTATCATCCCATTCGCGGGCAGGTTGATTCAGGCGATGTGCGGATTCTTGCGGTCGCCACGCCGTCGCGCTGGCCGGCGATCCCGAACGTGCCGACGCTCGCCGAGAGCGGCGTGAGCGGGATCGCCTATCTCGGCTGGTACGGTCTGGTATTTCCGGCCGGCACCCCTAAGCCGATTGTCGACAAACTACATAAGGCGATGGCACAGGTATTGTCGAAGGATGCGGTGAAACAGCGCCTTGAAGGCATTGGTGCCGCTCCAAACCTATCGTCGCCCGAAGAATTCACCAAAGTCATCCAATCCGACATCAAGACATTCGAGCAGGTCGCGAAAGCGGCCGGCCTGGAAGCGAAATAGTGAAGCGACCAGCAGAAAGAGGAATGAAATGGCTGATCAGTTCAACGTGCTCGTCATTTGCGGATCGCTCCGCAAAGGTTCCTACAATGCCGCTTTGACGCGCGCGTTGCCTGGTCTGGCTCCCCCCGGAATGAAATTCGTGACGGCGCCGGCCTTAGAAACGCTGCCGCTCTACAATGCGGACATGCAGGAGACCTCTGGCTTCCCTGCACCCGCGCAAGATCTCGCCACGGCGATCCGCTCCGCCGACGGTATCCTGTTCGTCACACCCGAATACAATTGGTCGATGCCCGGTGGGCTGAAGAACGCGATCGACTGGGTCTCGCGGATGAAAGAGCAGCCGTTCGAAGGCAAGCCGGTCGCCATTCAGTCCTGCTCGCAGGGGCCGCTTGGCGGCGCGCGTATGCAATATCACTGGCGTATGTCGATGACGTTCCTCAAGGCTTTCATCTTCGGCACACCGGAAGTGTTCGTCGGCAACGCGGCGACGAAATTCAACAAAGACACGCTCGAGTTGACAGACCAGGGCACGAAAGACGCGGTAAAGGCGCAACTCGCGGCCTTCGCGAAGTTCATCGGTCGCGTGAAAGCGGGCGCTTAGCCCGCCGCCTGCGCGCGCTTCGGGAAAAGCTGCGGGCGCAACTTCGGGTGGCCGGCCATGGTTTTCGGGGCATAGGGCGTCTCTGCGCCGAGCTCTTCGGCCGCATGCCAGGCCCAGCGCGGATCCCAGATCGCGGCGCGCGCAAGGCAGATCAGGTCCGCTTTGCCGGACGCGACGATGTCCTCGGCCTGCTGGTAGCCCGCGATCAACCCCACCGTCATCGTGGTGATGCCGCTTTCCTTCTTCACCTTTTCAGCGAACGGTACCTGATAGCCCGGTGCCAGCGGGATCTTCTGCAGCGGCGAGAGACCGCCGGTCGATACGTCCATGTAGTCCATGCCGCGCTTCTTGAGCTCCTTGGCAAGCACAACGGTCTCTTCGGGCGTCCAGCCACCGTCGACCCAGTCCGTTGCCGACACGCGCATGCCGATCGGCTTCTGCTCGGGCCACGCGGCGCGCACCGCCTCGAACATCTCGATGGCAAAACGCATGCGGTTTTCGAGCGAACCGCCATATTCGTCGATGCGTTGATTGGAGAGCGGTGACAGGAATTGGTGCGCGAGGTAACCGTGCGCTCCATGCAGTTCGATCACGTCATAGCCAATGCGGTCGACACGCTTGGCGGCGGCGGCAAATTCAGCGATGCAGCGCTTGATGTCGTCCTTTGTCATCGCGTGCGGAACCGGCCAGCCGGTGTCGTAAGGAATGGCTGAGGGCGCCTCCGGCGTCCAGGCGTCCGGTCCCTCGAGGATCGGCTTGCCGCCGGCAGCCGGCGGTGTGGTCGGACCTTTGCGGCCCGCATGGGCCAGCTGTACCCCGAGCTTGGCCACGCCGTATTGCCGGCAGAAATCGTGCACGCGCTTGAGCGCGGCCTCGTTGTCGTCCGACCACATGCCGGCGCATTTGGGAGAAATACGCCCTTGCGGGTTGACGTTCGTCATCTCGCACATCACCAGGCCGGCGGCGCCGAGCGACATATTGCCGAGATGCATCAGATGCCAGTCATTGGCCGAGCCGTTGTTCGAATTGTATTGGCACATCGGCGAGACCACGACCCGGTTCGGCAGGGTCAGTCCGCGCATGGTGAGGGGAGAAAACAGAGCGCTAGCCATTGGGAAGGCTTCCTTTCACTGAGAAAACGTCACATGCCGGTGTGATAGGCGTGCATGGCGACGACGAGACAGCAGATCGCCCAGAACACGCAATATTCGATGCCGCCGATGACCCAAATCCAGCTCTTCGTGACTTTATAGGTGGCGGCCCCTGCAACCAGCAGATGGATGAATGCAACGAAGGCAACATATTGGAGGTAGATGCCGAAAAACAACCCGATGCAAAGAACTGTCTCGATCGTTCCCGCGATGTACATCCAGGTTGCAGGCGGCTTGAAGCCGGCCTTGACGAAGAATTCAAGCGTTGCCGGCACGGTGATCTTGCCGACGATGTGCGGAATGAAGAACACCGCACAAATTATGCGCAGGATATTGAACTCATTGAGCAGGTTGAATTTGTCGGCAAGCGACATGTCCGTTGTCCCCCCGGTGGTTTGATGCCCCACCACCGATCAAATTCGCACTTCCCGGTGCTTGCGCCAACCCCTAGAGCTTCTTGCCCTTGAGCCAGGCCTCGCCCTTGGCATAGAGCGCCGCCAGCGGCGCTCCGTCGAGCCCGGGAAGCTCGTCCTTGATCGTGTAACCGATCTTGCTCTGCAGGTAGGCGAGGTGGCGGTAGCCTTCCGGAAATTGGGAGAGATGGGCCTTGTCGAGTGTGAGCGTTGCATCGGGCTCGACCGGGTCGATACGGTCTTTCTCATAGGCAAGCCTGCGCAGCACGATGCCCCAGCGGCCTTTACGCTTTTCCAGGAAGTCGTAGAAGCGTCCGCTGCACACGACATCGCACAGCACGCCTTCCACTTTTGCGCGCTGTGAAATTGTCATTTTGGTCTGTGCAATCGCGCGTTTGCCTTTGATGTCGATGCTCATACCGCCGAGCATATGCATGATGCGCACGCCGCGGTCGTAGCCTTCCTGGCTGACACGGATGAAATCCTCGTATGAGCCCTGGAACCAGGTCGCCCACATCTGCCCGTCCTTGTGCCAGACGGTGCGGAAACGATCCCACATGCGTGCGTCGCGCCAGAGCGCCCAGTTCTCGATCAGGTCGCGGATCGCAAGACGGTCGGCTGTATCGCGCGGCATGAAACATTCTCCCCCGTGCTCGCTTGTGGCGAGCTTCGTCCCGTTGCAAGAATGTACGAGGACAGGAGCGGCCGCCACAAGGCCGCGGTAGGGCGGGAGAAGCCGATGCCGAGGCTTGCCGGAAAAACTGCGATCGTCACCGGCGGTGCCAAGGGCATTGGCCGGCACTATTCGCAGGCGCTCGCGGCCGAAGGCGCGCGCGTGATGATCGCCGATATTGCGGACGGACGCGGACTCGCCGAGGAAATCGCAGGCCGCCACGGCGCGAACTCCGTCGCCAGCGCGATCTTCGACGTCAGTGACGAAAAAGCGGTGAAGGGTCTGGTCGCCGAAACTATCGAGCGGTTCGGCCAGATTGATGTACTGGTGAACAATGCCGCGCTTTATTCCGCGCTGAAGCCGAGACCTTTCAATGAGTGGGACAGCGAGCTGTGGGATCGTGTGATGGCGATCAACGTGCGCGGGACGTATCTGATGGTCCGTCACGTCGCGCCACACATGATGGCGCGGCGCAGCGGCAAGATCATCAACATCGCCTCGGGCGCGCCTTACAAAGGCGTGCCGCGAATGCTGCCATACGTGACATCGAAGGGGGCGGTCCTTGCTTTCACGCGTTCGTTGTCGCGCGAACTCGGCGAATACGGCATCGCGGTCAACTCGCTCTCGCCCGGGTACACCTTGAGCGACACTGGCCTAGAGAACACAGCGCATGTCGAGGACGAGCGCATTCCTGTGCGGAACAGTCGCGCTTTCAAGCGCGACGAAACCCCCGAAGACCTCTTGGGCGCACTGGTATTTCTAGCGTCGAGTGACAGCGACTTCGTGACGGGCCAGTCGCTCGTGGTGGACGGCGGGTCAGTCAACAACTGAAGGAGAGGGGAGCGATGAAAGTCGACGGCCAATGTCATTGTGGCCATATCCGTTACGAAGCTGAGATCGATCCGGATACTGTTGCGATCTGCAACTGCACCGATTGCCAGACTTTGTCCGGTTCGGCGTTCCGCACCGTGGTGCCGACGAAAAAAGGCAGCTTCAAGCTCCTGCAGGGTGAGCTGAAGATCTACGTCAAAACGGGAGAGAGCGGAAACAAGCGCCCGCAGTCTTTTTGTCCGAATTGCGGGTCGCCGATCTATTCAACCAGCACCGAGCCTGATCCGAAGGTCCATTCGATCCGCGTCGGCACCCTCAGTCAGCGCGACCAGCTCATGCCGAAGCTGCAATATTGGTGTCGATCCGCCCAATCCTGGACCTCGGGCATCGGCACACTGCCAACATTTGAAACGCAGCGCCAATAGGCGAAAGCTGCTACATGGCCGCTATGCGCCCGGTTTCACGGGTTTAAGCGGAGCACGTGGTGAGCTATATTCGCCACAAATGGAATAGTCGATTTACTGGAGAAGCCCAATGACGCTCGCGATCGATACCGCGCAGGCCGGCAACAAGCACAACATCACCGGCGCACGTCAGGCCTACTATGACAAGATTTCGAAGTACCACCTCGCGCCTCTGTGGGAGGTGCTCAAGGGTCTGGTCACGCCCGAGCCGAAGACTCAGATGCAGCCGGCGCTGTGGAAGTTTCCGGAAGTCGAGAAGCTGATGCTCGAGGCCGGTGATGTCATCACTGCCGAGGAGGCCGAGCGCCGCGTGCTCGTGCTGGAAAACCCCGGCGAGCCGGGCAAGTCGCGCATCACCAATACGCTTTTTGCCGGAATCCAGCTGATCCTCCCGGGCGAGATTGCCGATGCGCACCAGCACGTCGCCTCCGCCATCCGTTTCGTGCTCAAGGGCAAGGGCGCCTACACGGCAGTCGAGGGTGAGAAGGCTCAGATGGAGCACGGCGACTTCATCATCACCGCCAACTGGGCGCCGCACGATCACGGTAACCCAGGCAAGGAACCGGTGATCTGGCTCGACGTGCTCGACATGCCGACGATCAATCATTTCCAGGCGTCGTTTGCCACGCACTTCGACGAGAAGATGCAGAACGTCAATCACCAGGACGGCGACTCGTTTGAGCGCTACGCCACCGGCGTGCTGCCGGACGGGGCGCCGGTTCACCTCAATCGCTCGCCGGTGATCAACTATCCTTACGCCAAGATGCGGCCGATTCTGGAGCGGCTGAAGTCGACCGGCGACATCGACAAGCGCCACGGTGCGCGCGTGCGCTACGCCAACCCGATCAACGGCGGGCCGGTATTGCCGACGATGGGCGCCAATCTTGCGCTGCTGCCGAAGGGCTTCAAAGGAGAGCCCTATCGCTCGACTGAAGGCACCATCTTCTGTGTTGCCGAGGGCAAGGGCACGACGGTCGTCGACGGCAAGGAGCTTTCCTGGGGCATCAACGACGTGTTCGTGGTGCCGCCATGGAAGCGCTACCAGCACAATGCCAGCGAGGAGGCGGTGCTGTTCTCGATCTCCGACCGCCCGGCGCAGGAAGCGCTCGGCATCTGGCGCGAAGGCGACTAAGCTGATTTAGCGATTAATAGGGCGTCGCCGACACTTCGGCGGCGCCCTTCTTGCCGCGCATCCAGTCGATAGCGAGCACTACAATCGCTGCCGTAATGCCCGCGGCATTGATCCAGATCGCGCCTGGGAAGGTTTCGGGTGGCAGCACCACGGCGAGCGAGATCACCGCGTAGATCGCGCGGCCCAACGGATTGAGCCGCGCAAATGAGAAACCGACCGCCGCGATCGTGCCGAGCCAGATGCCGAAGGCGACGCGCGAGAAGTTGAGGATGATCTCGGTCCAGCTGCCGTCCATCAACAGGCTCGGCGTCAGCACAAACAGGAAGGGCAGGATGAAGGTCGACCAGCCGACCACGCACGCCATCCAGCCGGTGGTCCAGCCGTCGGTGCGCGCGATATTGGCGGCGGCATAGGCCGCGAACGCGACCGGCGGCGTGATCATTGAGAGAATTCCGTTGTACATTACGAACATATGCGCAGCCATCGGCGTGACGCCGAGTTTGACGAGCGCCGGCGCGAGCAAGGTTGCGGTCAGGATATAGACGCTGACCGTCGGCAGACCGATGCCGAGGATAAAAGCGAGCACTGCGATCAGGAGGAGCAGTAGGAACACGTTGCCTGCCGCGAGCGCGAGGAGCTGGATGGTCATGCTGAAGGCAAGACCGGAAATGCTCATGATGCCGACCATGATGCCGGCTGCCGCGCCGATCAGAATGATGTCGAGCGAGACGCGCCCGGTCTCCATGATCGCCTTGAGCATGTCCATGACGCCCAGTCGCTTGCCGCGGTAGCCGAAGATCATCGCCAGCACGATCAGGATCGCAGTCGAGTAGATCGCGGCCTTCTCCGGCGTCAGATTGCTTAACTCCGGATACATCAGCGCGAAGACGAGGAAGGCGATCGGCACCAAGAAGTGCCATCCGGACTTGAGCACCTCGGATACCGCGGGCGCTTCCGCAATCTTGGCTGCGCCGATCTTGTGCTTGGCAGCTTCGAGATCGACGTGGAAAAACAGGCACAAATAATAGAGCAGCGCAGGAATGGCGGCGGCGACGCAGACAGCGCCATACGGCACCTGCAGGAATTCCGCCATGATGAAGGCGGCGGCGCCCATCACTGGCGGCATCAATTGCCCGCCGGTCGAGCCGACCGATTCGATCGCCGCGGACCGATGCGGGGTGAAGCCGGATTTCACCATCGTCGGGATCGTCACGATGCCGACCGCCAGCACGTTCGAGACCGCGCTCCCCGAGATCATGCCGAAGAGAGCGGAGCCGACGACCGCGATCTTTGCCGCGCCGCCTCGGAAACGGCCCATCGCCGCCATCGAGATATCGGCGAAGAAATCGGCGCCGCCGGTGCGCGCCAGGACCTGGCCGAGGATCGTGAACGGGATAACGACGAGGACCGCGACCTGAAGGATGTTGCCGATGGCGCCGTTAAGGTCGAGGCCAAGATACGTAATCATGCGCTCGGGCGAGACATAACGCGTCTGGAAATCGCCCGACAGATGTGGGCTAATATAAACATAGACCGCAATGCCGGCGATCATGCTGACGAAGCCCCACCCGTTGGTGCGGCGGCTCGCTTCCATAATCAGCACGATCAGAAGGGTGCTGATGAGGATCGCGTCGAGCGGCAAGAAGGCCATGTCGAGCGTGAGATGCTCGTAGCGCAGCGCGACGTAGCCGCACAGAACAAGTGAAGCAATGACCGCGGCCCAATCCAAAGCGTTGCGCGGGCGCGACGTATCGGCGATGTAAGCGAGCGCGAGCGTGAGGCCGAGGCATACCGTGAGAAACTGCTCGGTATAGAAGCCAATGCCGAACACCGCGCGCGGAATGTCGAGCACCCAGATGATGACCGCGGCGACCAGCAGCGACTGGAAAACGTTGGTCCAGAAAACGGTGGCGGCCGACGCGGCGGAGGCGAACTCCGCTGCGTCGGGGATAATTCGTTCTTCGCTCAATTGATGGCCTGGGCCTGGATGTTGTGGTCCTTGAAGTACTTCAAGGCGCCGGGGTGATACGGCAAATCATACTTCTTGTAGAGCGCGGCGGCGCTGAAATCGCGCAAGGCCGGCTGAATGGTGACGAGTTCGGCCTTGTTCTTCTCCAGCGTATCGATGAACTTGTAGACAACGTCGTCCGGCACCTTGGCGTTGGTGAAAATCATATTGTCCCAGGTGTAGATTCCCATCGGCTTTTCGACGCCGATGAAGAAGCCATTCGGGACGCCGGGCGTCAGGTAGCCTTCCGGCAGAAGTTTTTTGGCCGCTACCATACCGCTTTCCGAGATCTCCAGTGCGCGGATGCCGCCAACGGTGGCATCGACTTCCCGCACCTTCGGGGCGCCGAAAGCGAAGAAGAACATGTCGGCAGCGCCGGAGGCGAAATCGTCGGCGCCGCGGATGACGTTTGGAATGAGGACCGGAACAATGTCCTTTTCCGTCAACCCGCCGGTGGCGAGAATTGCCTTGACCAGCGGGTCGATGGTGCGCATGGCGGAATAACCCATGCCGACCTTCTTGCCCTTCAAGTCGGCAATCGTCTTCATGTTGGTGTCTTTGCGGACCCAGAAGGCGCCGCGCAGCGGGTGCAGCGAGCCGATCAGGCGGATGTTGGGGCTCGACTGCTTGGCTTGCTCGACCTCGAAGATGTTGGCGATTCCGAACTCGGCTTCGCCGCGACTGACAAGAGGAATGAGGACCGACTCGCCGGCGGTCGGCTGCACGACGACGTTTGCGCCGGCCTTTTCCTTGAGCACCTTGGCGACCGCCGAGGCCGACGTGTGGTTAAGCGTCCCCGGCTGCATGGTGGCGAAGCCATAGGTTTGCGCAGCTCCGGTATTCGCGCTGAGCACAAGGGCCGCGAGCCCTCCCGCCGCGAAGGCGACGGTTCGGAATGCCCCAATGTGAAGTCGGATCATTGTTTATCCTCCCAGCTTGTCGTTTTTGGTTATAACGGCACCGCGAAGCCTCAGCCCCGCCTTTGCCCTACCGGCAATTTTGCACAGGATGGAAAGCAATGCGAGGTTGCGCGTTATAGTTTTTGCTGTTTGGGGACCGTGCCCAACGTAAATTTCGCGGTAGTGCGACCCAGGAGGATTCCATGCAAATGCAACAATTGAGTGCCGGGCGCGGTGCCTTGACCGCCGTGCGAACGGGCGCCGGCCGCGACCTCGTCATCCTCCATTCGCTCCTTGCTGACCGACATGCCTTCGATCCTGTGTTGGAGGCACTGGCCGCCAAACATCGCGTAACTCTGTTCAATCTGCCCGGATTTCACGGCTCGCAGCCGGCGATGCTGGCGCTGATGGATGCCTATCTCGCGACGATCGAAGATGGCTTCGACGAATTCGAAATCGCCAAGGATGCCATTCTGCTGGGAAATGGATTCGGCGGCACCGTCG
>Ga0310811_10010667_pt1 | contig 11879 bp, 8 predicted proteins | sample YCmetagenome_FD_207642 | JGI IMG/M metagenome (GOLD analysis project Ga0310811, IMG submission 207642) | Soil microbial communities from experimental microcosm in Duke University, North Carolina, United States - YC | ecosystem: Engineered > Artificial ecosystem > Soil microcosm > Unclassified ...
CGCAGCTCGACGATCGGTCGCGGTCGGGCGGTGACGTGCTTGAGCAAGAGCGCCATCGAGTTGCCGCCGGTGAATGGCACGCGCCCGGTGAGCATCTGATACGCAACGACGCCGAGTGAATAGATGTCGCTGCGACCGTCGATCTCGCGATCCCCTTCCGCTTGCTCTGGCGACATGTACGTCGGCGTACCGACGGCGATGCCGGTCGCGGTGAGTCGCGTGCCGCCTTCCATCGCGCGTGCGATGCCGAAGTCAGTGACCATGGCGCGCCCGCTGTTGCCGTCGAGAAGAATGTTGTCGGGCTTGACGTCGCGGTGAATGACGCCGCGCAGATGTGCATAAGCCAGCGCGTCGGCGATCTCACCCAGGATTCGCCGGACCTCGGTGATCGGCTGGCGTGGCTCGCGCGCGAGATGACTGGCGAGATTGCCTCCGGTGACGATCGACATTACGAAGTACGCGATGCCTTCGCGATCGCCGACGTCGTAGATCGGAACGATGTGCGGATGCGAGAGGTGCGCCGACGTCTGCGCCTCGCGCGTGAAGCGCGTGCGAATCGCGGGATCGTACGCGAGCTCGGGCGGCAGAACCTTGATGGCGACGGACCGATTGAGCCGGAGGTCGCGCGCACGGTAGACGACCGACATTCCGCCGCGTCCGATCTCGCCGTCGAGCTCGTATTGATCGCCGATCGCCGCGACGACGCGGTTGTAAAGCGGCTCGCTCATCGGCCAATCTCTTACGGATGGCCCTACGCGCGCAAGACAACCGCGTTGGCCCGGCATACCAAAGGGCGAAAGCGGGCATCCAGTCTCCTGGATGTCCGCTTTTCGCCCCCGATCCCGTTTAATCAGGGAGTCGGCTGCGTCTCCGGCGGCTTTTCGGCCGCCTTGTTCCCGGCGACCGCCGGCTCGCGCTCGATGAAGACTCGACGGATTTGGCGGTCGGATTTGGGGATATAGATCGTTGGATGAAGGCTATGCACGGAAGTCTCGTTGTCCTCAACAGTGTACCCGGGGGTTCCACGACGCGAACAGACCGCTCGGATTTGTGCGGTGTGTCCAAACGTGGAGGGCCCAGACTTGGAATACGTCGTTTTGCGAAAATTTCTGTCCGAACAGCACGGGAGCCGTACCGGACTTTGGAATGGCTTCGTACGGAACAATGAACTCCACGCCGACCAGGCTCATTTCTCCGTTCGTCCCCGGCTCGTAGATCAGCACCTCCGGGTGCAGCGAGTCGGCAACGCCATCGATGAACGCAGGATTTCCGAAGTGGATTCCCATGGCTCCGAGATCGCCGTTCGACATGCAATCGGTGATCGCGACGCTGTAACCGGCCTTCTTCGCCAGCGAGAGACTCGTGTAGGCGTCGAGCGAGGAGCGCAGCGCCTCAACTCCGGGCGGCAGCGTTTCGGCAGCCGGCGAAGTGCTGTCGCTGCCGCCGCATGCGACCGCCCAACCGAGCGGTGCGAGCACGGCGAACGCGATGAGTGGGATACGAAGTCGCATAACTCGTGTTCCTCAAGTTTGGAAATGACTTCAATCGGCCCGCGAGCCCAAAGCGCTGTGCTTGGGTGGGCTAAACCAGTGCGCCTATGATAAACGCCGTAGATCGTCCCACTCCCGCCCGTGGATCGCCCATGAATCGCCCGGTTATCGCCCGAGCTAACGTGAACCGACTCAAGCTCTTCGGCGGTGCCGTCGTGAACGTGGATGGACGCCCGATCACCGGGCGCGCGGCACAGCGCCATCGGATTGCGCTGCTGTCGCTGTTGTCGACGACGCGCCGACTCAATCGGAGTCGCGATCAGCTTGTCTTCTTTCTCTGGCCCGATGCCGATGCCGATCGCGGACGCAAGCTTTTGTCCGATTCGATCTACCGGATCAACCAGGCGCTTGGCGGTGATGCCATCATCGCCGCCGGCGATGATGTTCGCCTCAACCGCGATCTGATCGAGAGCGATGTGGCGGACTTCGAGACGGCCGCGGACGCGCAGGATTGGCGGCGGGTCGCCGAGCTCTACACAAGTCCGTTTCTCGACGGATTCTTTCTGCCGGGCGCCACGGATTTCGATCAATGGATGGAGAACGAGCGCGCGCATTACGCGCGAATCGCCGCCAAAGCGATCGAAGAGGTGGCGATCGACGAGCGCGAAGCCGGCAACGTCGCCGAATCCGTCGACTGGTGGCAACGTCTGGCGGCGCTCGCGCCCGAGGACTCGAGAGTGGCGATGGAGTTGATGCGCGCGCTCGAGCGTGCGGGGAACCGGGCGGGTGCCCTTCGCCACGCGCGCGTTCACTCCGCTCACCTTCGCGAGACGCTCGGCGTCGAGCCGGATCGATCGTTGCGTGAGCTCGCAGACCGAATCGCGCGACGAACCGAAGCGTCCCTCAGTATGACGGCCAGCGCGGAAATGCCGGCGGTCACGGCCATCGGCAACTCGATCGCGGTGTTGCCGTTCAGCAACATGAGCGAATCCGACACAAACGCGTACTTCGCCGACGGCGTGTCGGAAGAACTGATGCACCTTCTCACGCGCACGCAGGGACTTCGCGTCGCGTCGCGAACGTCGGCATTTGCGTATCGCGGGACGAACCTCGACGTACGCGAGGTCGGCCGGCGGTTGCACGTCGATTGGATTCTCGAGGGAAGCGTGCGCCGCTCGGGTGATCAGCTACGCATCGTCGCGCAGTTGACCGATGCGCGCAACGGTTATCTGATCTGGTCGGGGTTCTTCGATCGCACGTCGAACGACATCTTCGCGATTCAGGCGGAGATTGCCGGCGCGATCGTCGATCGCTTGGTGCCGACCATGGGCGGAACGTTCGGGGCTGGGTCCGCGGCGGTTTCGCGCGGAACACCGGATGCCGAGACCTACGATCTCTATCTTCAGGCTCGGTTCGAATGGCACCAACGAACGGAGGAGAGCCTTCGAAAATCGGCCGAGTTGTTCGAGCAAGTTGTGGCGCGCGATCCGAGATATGCTCGGGCATGGTCAGGTCTCGCCGACGCGTACGCCGTCACGGCGTTTTACGACTACCTCGCGCCGCGGGTCGCATTTCCGCGCGCCGATTCCGCCGCGCGCCACGCGACTCTGCTCGATCCGAGCTTGGCCGCACCGTACGCCGCGCTGGCAGACGTCGACACGTTCTATCACTGGAATTGGGCGTCGGCGGAGCAGGGGTTTCGTCGCGCCATCGAGCTCGAGCCGGCGAACGCGACGGCGCACCAATGGTACGCCAGTCTGCTGACCGCGCGCGGGCGCTTTGCCGAAGCGGAGCGCGAGAGTCGCCGCGCGGCCGAGCTCGACCCATTGTCGATGATCGCACAGTCGACAATTGGCTGGGTTCTGATTTTGGCGGGCCAGACCGATCGCGCGATCCACCAGCTCCGGAGCGTTTTGCAGCTGAACCCAGATTTCATGCTCGCTCACTACTGGATGGCATTGGCGCTCGAGCTGAAAGGCCGACCAGTGGAAGCGATGCCGTTCCTGCATCGTGTGCTGGAGCTATCACGCGGATGCACGCATAAGTGTTCTTTGACGCTCGCGGCGCTGGCGCGCGTCAACGTGGCGGCTGGAAACACTGACGCCGCGCATCAAATCCTGAGCGATCTCCTCGAGCGTGAGAGCAGCGGCGTCTACGTCTCGTCGTACGAGATCGGGAAGATCTATCAGTCGCTCGGCGACGTGCCCGCGGCGCTGGCCCGACTCGAGCGCGCGTACACCGATCGGGCGCACTCGATGGCATTCTTGAACGTGGATCCGCAGCTCCGGCCACTCGCCGAGAATCTCCGATTTCAGAGACTGGTGGAGCGTGTTGAGAAACCGGTCGATGGTGAGCCGCCGCGCTTCGCGATGGCAGGCTGACCAATAGCAGCAGCGGTAGGCGTCAGCCGTCTGCAGCTCGAGCTGGCAGCCATAGCTACAGCTGTAGCTACAGCTAAACCTGCTGAGAGCTGATCGCTATCGCTAATTGTCGATTTTCCGCCTCGAAGCTCAGATAGACGAACGTGCTAATCGACACGATGGCGATGATCTTCTGCGCGGTGACCTGGGTAACGAGTCCTTCGGGAGTCGTGAGCCCTGGTCCCCACGTGAGAACCACGACATAGGCCGCCAGCACAACGGTAAGCAAACCCCACACGAAGGCCACACGTCGCGGAAACAGATCGGAGGCGAGCGTCGCGAAAACCAGAAAGAGCGTGACAGCCGGGAACACGCGGAACGCGAAGAGCGTGAACTGCACATGAAGTCCCAGCATTCGGTTCTCCGGAGTGACGGCAACGCCGATGAACGATGCGCACACCACTAGACCGATCACGCCGGCGATGCGCGCGAATGTGCGCGAGCGAGGTGACTCCGAATACAGCCGTACGAAGCCGACGAGACATCCGCCGCCCCCAATCACGAGGAGGCAGAGACTCGAGATGAAGAGAGTCGAGCCGAGCGTGTTCGGCTGACCGTCGTGCGCGACGGTCATTCCGAGATCGCTCAAGAAGTTATGGAAAAAGGAGTAGCCCGCCGTCGAATGGTCGAGCATCGTCCCGCCCGGATAGCGCGCGATCGCGACGATCGCGAGCAACGTCCCCAACGCGATGGCGCGCCGGGCCAACTTGAACAGCGATCGCTGGGCAGGCATCAGCGCGCAGTGGGCATGACGCGAGAAGTTAACGCCATCCGAAACGCGGAAGCAGCGGCCGAATCACATTAGCCAGTTGGATCATCGGATGAGCGGCATCGACGTCGACTCCGTCCTCGATGCCCCACACGGCCGACAGAATGGCCTGAGCGTAGCTCCACGCCGCAACGCGGGCCGGGTCGAGGTTCAATCTCGACGCGAACGTGGCCATGCGTCGCTCGATGACGTCCGCATTGATGAAGATGTCCGGTCGTTCGATGGGGTTGCGAATGACGGCTCCAATCTCGTACTCGATCTCTCCATACACTCCTTTTGGGTCGATCGCTACCCAGCCACGGTCCGCGTCGAGCACAATGTTGTAGTGTTGAAGATCCCCGTGCAGGAGGCGCGGGCGCGTTTGGGAGTCGCACAACTCGACGTACACCCTGCGCGCATCGGCGACGATCGGCGCTGGAATTCGCCCGTCTCCTGTTGCGATGTAGGTATCAAAGCTCCGCGACAACTCTTGCACGGCGACACCTTGCACGCGTCCACTCGGTGACATTCGCGCGATGACGCCGGCGATGACCTCCATCGCCTCGGGATCGCGGCCGCTCAGAGAGAGCTCCGTCAGCGCCGAACCCGGCGTCAGTCGCTCGAGCAGCGCGGCTCCGGGCGCGAATTCGTAAACTCTAACGAACCCGGTGCCGCCGAACGCATCGAGGATCTCGCCGCATCTCCACTCGTCACACTCCCGCTTCACGACCTTGAGCACGACTGCTCGACCGTCGCGCCGCCCGTAGGCGATGAGGGACGACTCTGTCTCGATCGTGTCGTCGACCGACACGCGCCACTCGCGCGCGTGCTCGAGCAGTCGTTCGGTTGGGTTCAAGCGCCCGTGATCGACTATCGGCCGCGCTCGACGACGAGGATCGAGAACGATCCGGGTAGAATCGGAGGGCGGCGCCTTGGATTCGCCGCACTCGAGTCGGGCGTCGGGCCGTACTTGGCGACGACCACGAACACGCGATGTGTCTCGGGATCGAGCCCCATGTTCCGGCCGCCGCGCGCGGTCATCACGTTCTGCACGACGTGATACTTGTCGGCGTCGTCCTGATGGACGATGGTGAGCGTTCCATCGACGTTCGAGAAAAACGCCTCTCCGGTCGCCGGATCGAACGCGGCGCCGTCGTTGCCGGAGCCGATCGGAGCCGTCGCGACGACCTTACCGGCTTTGATGTCCGAGACGGCCATGACGCCGCTTCGGCACCCGCTGAACAGTCGCGAATGCGCGCGATCGATTGCCATCGACACGGGCTGCTTGCACGGCAAGGTCGACCAGCGTCGCGTGACCGTCATTGCCTTGGCGTCGATCTCCACGACTTCGCTGTTGTCGGTGATGTTCACGTAGACTTTGCCGTCGCCCACAGACACGCCCGACTCCGGTTTGCCGCCGAGTGGGATGTTCGTGACGAGCTTTCCCGTCGCCGGCTCGACCACGGTAGCCGAGTGGGCGTCGCCGTTGAATGAGAAGACGCGATCGGACGGCGCATCATATATGATCGCGTCGGCATCCTCTGCCGCGTGAGTCCGGCCCAGGACCTTGAAGGTCGTGAGGTCGAACATGACGATCGAGCTGTCGTCGCTCGACGTCGCGAACCCGTGCCCCGTTTTGTCGACGATGGCGGCGCCGTGCGCGCCGTGAATTCCCATGACCTCGCCGATGAGCTTCCCATCATTCTCGTCGACCACCATCAGCCGATTCTGCCGCCCAATGAACAATCGATGGTGCGGCGGATCGGGAACGACATAGTCCCAGCTTCCGTCGCCCCCGAGGGTGAACGTGCGCGTGATCTGGTATTGCGCGGCGGCGACGGAAGGCGTGACTGCGAGCGCGATGACGGCGGCGAGACGACGCATGACAGTCTCCGGCGACTAATGCGGCGTGTTCACCCGCTTGACGCTCGCGGCGGGCGGCGCCTCACCGGCGCGTTCGGCGTTGCGGGCGGGAAGCTTGTCCGACAGGAGAGCGACGGTGAACCGCTGCGCCTCGGAGATCCGCTCGACCTCGATCGCGATCGTGTCGACGGCGGTCTCGAGACGCTGGATCGCGCTCGGGTCGACCGACGAAACCTCGCGGACCTTCGTGCGCGAACCGAGCCGCCAGAGAACCCGCGCACCGAGTCCGATAGTCACGAATCCGGCGACCGACATGACGATTACCGTCATGACCTGCGCGAACATCAAGACATCATGATCCATTCACCCTCCGAGTGACCGTTGCTCGACCCTACGTCGACCGTTCGCGTCAAGTTGCGGACGCCGAATTCCATTCATCATTGCGCAACCGGTACACCATCAACATATTCGCGCCGTCGTTCCCCGCCACAAATCGCCGCCCCACCGCGCGTCACGTGAGGTTCGCCCGTGCGCCCGCATCTGCTGTTATCCAAGAGCTCGCTCGACCTCGCCGCTTCCAAGCCGCTGCCTCGCCAGCTCTCGGACGACGATCTGCTGTCACGCCTGAAGCGTGACGACGCGCGAGCCCTGGAGCTCGTCCTGGCTCGGTATTGGACGCTCGTCCTCGACTACGTCGACCGGCTCACCCGCTCTCGGGACGCCGCCGAGGACGTGGCGCAGCGGACCTTCTGTCAATTGTGGGATCGGCGCGCGCAGTGGGGCGACGCGGGATCGTTGCGCGCGCTCCTCTGTCGAATCGCCCGCAATTACGCGGTGAGCGAGCATCGCCGGCAGCTTGCCGACGAGCGAAGCGCCTTCACCTTCCTCGAGCTTCACGCGACGCCGGCGACGGCGCACGACGGGGCGGATAGCGCGCACCTGCGGGCGCTCATCGACAGCGAGATCGCGCGCCTCCCCGACCGGCGACGCGAGATCCTCGTCCTCCGATGCTACCACGATCTCTCGTATAAAGAGATCGCGGAAGTCATGAACATCGCCGAGCAGACGGTCGCGAATCAACTCAGCAAGGGAATGGCGAGTCTTCGCGCGGCCCTGGCGGGAGAGCTCGACAGGGCTCAGTTCTGAGTTTTGAGTCGTGAGTCGAACGGCAACTCAGTTGTGAGTGCTGAGTCGCCAGTGGGAAGTGGTGAGTGCTGAGTCGTGAGGCCGACGAGAGGGCTCCGTTGGCACTGAAAACTTGGACTCACGACGGAGAACTGAACACTCTCCGAAGGTCACTCACGACTCAAAACTCAGAACTGAGCACTACCAGTAGTAGGGTTGTCGGTCGGCGTGCGTGTATGGTCGATGCCTCCCCTCCGTTTCGCGACAGCCGCCGTTCTCTGTCTCGCCGCATCGCGTCAGGCGCCCGCTCAACGAACGGCCCCGCGTCTCCAGGAGCCAGCCGTCGCTATCGCCCAACCGTGGCCGAACGATTCGAGCTGGCGGCATCTCGGCCCCGCGGCGTTCGGCGGTCGCGTCGACGACATCGAAGCAGTGGCGAGCGATCCGCGCATCATCTTCGTTGCCAGCGCTGCGGGCGGCGTCTTTCGAAGTAAGAACAACGGCACGACCTGGGACGCGGTTTTCGACAAGTATGGAAACACGCTGTCGATCGGCGACATCGCCATTGCGCCGAGTGATCCAAATGTCGTTTGGGTCGGCACGGGTGAGGCAAATAATCGACAGAGCTCCACCTGGGGCGACGGCGTCTACAAGTCGACCGACGGCGGAACGACGTGGCGGCACATGGGCCTGCGCGAAACGCAGAGCATCGGCCGCATCGTTGTCGATCCGCGCAACCCCGACGTCGTCTTCGTCGCCGCCGTAGGCCATCTCTTCGGTCCGAACGAGCAGCGTGGCCTCTATCGGACGAACGACGGCGGCGCGACGTGGAAGAAAGTGTTGGGTGTCGACGCGAATACGGGAGCGACCGACGTCGTGATGTCGCCCGACGGACGGACGCTGCTCGCCGCGACGTACCAGAGGCGCCGACGAGAGTTCGGCTTCGCCGGCAGTGGTCCAGGCAGCGGATTGTGGCGATCGACCGACGGCGGCGACACGTGGTCGCGCGTGACGAGCGGCATGCCGGCCGGCGACCTCGGTCGGATCGGGCTCGACATGGCGGCGAGCGATCCGAATGTGGTGTACGCAATCATCGAGGCGTTGCCGCCGGGCGGTGGCGTCTATCGCTCCGACGATCGCGGCGCAACGTGGGTGCGCAAGAACTCCGTGAATCAGCGCGGCAATTACTTCAGTCAGGTCCGCGTCGATCCCAAGAACCCGAATCACGTGTGGTTGCTCGCCACCGCGCTGCTGGCTTCGAACGACGGCGGCGCGACGTTCTCAGGCGATTCCATCGCGGCGTATGCGCATCCCGACCACCACGCGATGTGGATCGATCCCAAGCAGCCGCAACACGTCATGCTTGGCAACGACGGCGGCGTGTATTTCTCATACGATAACGGCCGGTCCTGGAGCTACGTCGACAATCTGCCGATCAGCCAGTTCTACGACATCGCGATCGACGATCGAGAGCCGTATTGGATCTACGGTGGCGCGCAGGACAACGGGTCGTGGGCCTTTCCGAGCGCGACCTACTCGCGCGGGGGGATGACGAACCTGGACGTTCAGAATACCGGGTTCGGAGACGGATTTCAGTCGGCGGTCGATCCGCTCGATCGACGATTCGTGCATGCGAATTCGCAGAACGGTCGCGCGTTTCTCGCCGACATGGTGACGCGTGAAGAGCGGTTCATTCAGCCCGTCGCGCCGGCGGGTCAGGATCCGTATCGCTTCAACTGGAACACGGCGATGCAACAGTCGCCCAACGATCCGCACGCCTTGTACATCGGCGCGCAGAAGCTGCTCCGGTCGACCGACCGCGGGACCACGTGGCAGGAGATCAGTCCCGATCTGACGAAGCACGTGAGCCGCGCCGGTCTCAGCGTCGGTGACGGATTCCCCACGGGCCGATCGCTGTCGGCCAACGATGGTGTGAGCGCGTACGGCAACATCACGACGATCAGCGAGTCGCCGAAAGCCCGCGGCATGATCTACTTCGGCACGGATGACGGCAACGTCCAGATGACGACCGACGGCGGCGGTCACTGGACCGATCTCACATCGCGCTTCGGTATGACGCCAACGCGCTACGTGAGCAAAGTGTATGCGTCACGTCACGACCCGCGTACCGCATACGTCGCGTTCGACGGTCATTGGGACGACGACGAGAAGCCCTATCTGTTCAAGACCACCGACGGTGGAGCTTCGTGGACGTCGATCTCGAGCGATTTGCCGAGTTGGAAGCCGGTGAAGACGCTCGAGGAGGATCCTCGAAACGCGAACCTGCTCTTTGTCGGAACGGAATTCGGTCTCTATTGGACGACGGACGGTGGCCGCCACTGGTCAGCGGCGACCGGCAATGTGCCGCCGGTGATGATCGATCGAATCATCGTCAACTCCAAGAGCAACGATCTCATCCTCGGCACGCATGGCCGCGGTGTGATCCTCCTCGAGGACATCGCGCCGCTCGAGGAATCCGCGTCGCGCGATGACGTCCGATTATTGCCGACACGATCGGCCACGGAGGTCCAGACGTATCGCGATCTTCCGTGGCCCGGCGGCAACGCATTCGTCGCCAAGAACTCGCCGATCGGCACGTACATCTCGTACGTGGTCGCCAACGATCCACCGTCGGCCGACTCCGTAAAGGTCCGAGTGATCGCGCCCGACGGTGGTGTGGTGAATCAAATGGTCGGCCCCGATCGACCGGGCACGCATCGAGTCCTGTGGGACCTGCGCTACCAGTTCAAGTACGTGCCGCCGCCATCGGACTCCGGGTTCTACGGCCCACCGCGCGCGCCGTACGTGCCGGCCGGCGAGTACACAGTGGCTCTCACGGCGCGCGGGCACACCGTCACACAAAAAGTGCAGGTGCGAAACGATCCACGGGGCGCGAGCACACCCGCTGGACTGCGCGATCGCGCGGCGATCAATCTCCGCGCCCGCGACATCAGCCGTACGTACTACGACGTAGTGGCCGCACTCAATGCAATCGATGGCGTCCTGAGCGAAGCGAAGGAACAGCTGTCATCCGACAGCGCCGCAAAATCGCTCTCGACTGAGATCGCCACGCTTCGCCAACGCGCGCGCGGCAACAGCATCACGTCCGGCATCGGACGATTGTTCGACCTCACCGCGGCGATCGAATCGTCGTCGATGCCGCCGACCGACGCGCAGCAGCGAAGCCTTTCGGCGTCGGTTGCCGAGTTCACGGAGATCGCGACGAAAGTGAACGACATCATCACCAATCGATTGCCTGCATTGATGGCGAAGACGGGCCGCACAAACGCACCCGCAATCGCATCGGTTCAGCCGCCCAATTTGTGAGTCATGAGTATTCAGTTCTGAGTCGTGAGCCGAACGACAACTCAGTTATGAGTCGTGAGTGACCGGTGTTGAGTTGTCAGCTCGTCTGCCGACTCTCGACTGACGACCCAGAACTGAAGACTCAGAACTGACGACTCACAACTGAACACTCGCGAAGTACACTCAAGACTCAGAACTCAGAACTGATCACTCACGAACGAGGCTTCCATGAACGTCCGCCGTATCTGCGCTACCGCTCTCATTGGACTCGCGACCGCTTCGGCCAGTGCCGCGGCCGCTCACGCGCCGACTCCGCGATTCGAGATCAGCTTCCCATCGTCAGCGCACGCTGGTCCGATCACCGGCCGGCTCGTGCTCGTCATCGGCAAAACGGCCCAGCCTGAGCCGCGACTCACGATTTCCCCGCGCGGGCCGGCGTTGTTCGCGATCGATCTCGATCAGCTCGCGCCCGGCGCGACCGCCGTGATCGACGACAAGGCGCTCGGCTACCCGACCGATCTCTCCGCGCTGCCCCCCGGCGACTACTTCGCCCAGGCGGTGATCAGCGTCTACGAGCAAGTGCACCGAGCCGACGGGAAAACCGTCTGGCTGCCGATGAATGACGGCAACATCGAGTTCTTCAGCAATGCGGCGCACAATCTCTACAGCGACGTCACGCCAATTCATGTCGGCTCCGATGGCGCGATCAAGATCAGCGCCGCGCACGTAATCCCGGCGTACGAGCGAGCCAAGGACACCGAATGGATCAAGCAGGTGACGTTCCAAAGCCCGATGCTCACAAAGTTCTGGGGTCGCCCGATCTTCATCCACGCGTCGGTGCTGCTGCCGAAGGGATACGCTGAGCATTCGACAACGTACTACCCGGCGGTCTACACGCTGGGCCATGGCGAGACGCCGCTCAACTTC
>Ga0310811_10010668_pt1 | contig 11878 bp, 10 predicted proteins | sample YCmetagenome_FD_207642 | JGI IMG/M metagenome (GOLD analysis project Ga0310811, IMG submission 207642) | Soil microbial communities from experimental microcosm in Duke University, North Carolina, United States - YC | ecosystem: Engineered > Artificial ecosystem > Soil microcosm > Unclassified ...
TGCGTCACGGCGCCGCGTGGCAAATTCCGCAGCGGTAGCGTGATCTTCTTTCCGCCTGTTATTGCTTGATGCCGGCTTCAGCGGGATCAGCCTGTTCTACGCCGGCTACGCGTTCCGTGGCTGGGTTGCCGAAGCGTGAGCGTTGCCAATCCGGCCCCGCTCCTGACCCGGTGCGGTCATTCCGTACGACTTGAAAAAATCAAGACGTTCTCGCCGCGATCCAAGGCAATGGCGTTCTTCGTATCCTGCCAGAGCAACTCAGTTGCGCTTCGCGGGGAGGACAAGGGTCTGGCCGGGATAGATGAGATTTGGGTCCCGTATCCGGTCTCGGTTTGCCCGGTAGACAAGCGCGTATCTTGAGCCGTCGCCGTAAACGATGCGGCTGATGCGCCAGAGACTGTCGCCGCGGGATATGATCTTGCTCGAAATCGCGTGTCCAGCCGCCGACGAGGATGCAGCTGCCTCCGAGGACGAACTGGCAGGATTAGCGTGCACTGGCTGTAGACTGGCGCTTTCCTGCGGCTTACCGGTCCGCGCCTCTAGGGATGGCTTCGACTGAGACGCGGCCTCCGGAACATACTCGGCACGCGATTGCACAACGCGAGCGCTTGGTCCGGTGTCGTCGACCGTGACCGCTGCGCCGTGTTGGGACGATGTCACCGTGCCGTCCGGCAATTTTGCGTTCAAGGTGAGCTCATAGCTGCCCGCCGGCAGGCGGGGAGGCACCATCGCGAATTCCCCGGCTGCATCTGCGACCGCTCGATCAAGGCGCTCGCCGCCGCGCATCAGGTCCACCGTTGCGCCCGGAGGTGCCCGTCCGGCGACGACCGCCTCGCCATCTGCTTCGACGCGGACAACGTCGAAGGAAGGTAAGGATTGCTTCTTGCCGGCGGCATCTGGAGGTCCGGCAAGCTCAGCTGCAATGGCCGCGGGCTCGGGCGCGGCTGCCGCAAGCGCAGACTCTGTCGCCACAGGCGGAGTCTTGGTCGCCTCAGTCTTGGTCGCCGCAGGCGGAGCGTCGCTGCGAACGGCCGGCGCAGCCTGGGGAGCGCCTATCGTCGCGGTAGCGGTATCCGCTGCCGGCCTGTCCTCATGCTGTACGCGCGTGACGCCAAAAACAACCGCGGCGCTACATGCCGCGACGAGCACCGACGCTGATGCAACTATTTTGACTATCGAAACAGGTGTCATCATGACCACGCGCCGGCCGACCAATCGCCATCATATTACATTTCGATTTTGCGCCGATTTGGCTCGCGCATCAAGTCCAGCCAGAAATGGATTTGTCGGTCAGCCGCGCTGACCCATGCATTCGAGGCGCTCGAGCCCGCCATTCTAGACAAGGGGCTCGACCGCGCTGATGTCGATGACACCGGCGTTCAGCTCGCAACGCCGGGGTGGATTGAAAGTCGGATCGACGCGATCGGCCACCGCCGGTCGCGTCTTTTTTGCACGCGAGCCTAAGGCGAAGCGGCCTCGACTGCGAAGGTGCGATACTTGGCGTATTTTTCACCGACGTGACGTACTTTCACGTATTCCGGATCGTTTCGCCAAGCTAGAAGCGCCTCCATACTCGGATACATGTAGATAACGACCCGCTTGGGCGGCTCTCCGTCCACAGCCACAACCTGCGACCCGCTTGCCGCCGAACCTGCAGCGGCAATCAGCTTTCCGCCGTGGGCCTTGATGATCTCCCTGGCTTTCGGGAGATATTCCTTGGCATAGCCATCGGGATCACTGACGTCGATCTGGCCAATCAGATAGGCCGATGGCCTCGTCTGGCCATGGAGCTCTTGGCCGCCCAGCCACCCCAACGCGGCGCAAGCTGCACACATTACGAGACCAACCCTGTATCGGGCACTCATGTGTTCCTCCTCAATCCGATGCCTGGTTCACCAACTACCGCACTTGCAGCGAATGGCTGCACGATGGAGCGTGCGCTTATCCTCTGTCCGACGCTGTCATGCGTCCAATATAAAGAAATTCTGCTTTCTTATGCCGAAATGGTATAAGTAAGCATGCACCTACGGCAGGCTCTTACATTCTTGACTGTGGCCGAACTCGGCACCGTGTCGAAGGCGGCACTGCACCTGCGGGTTGCCCAGCCCGCCTTGTCCAGGCAGATCATGGAGCTCGAGCACGAGCTCGGATTGCGGCTCTTCGATCGGGTCGGTCGACGGCTTATTTTGACGGGCGAAGGCGAACAATTGATTGCAGGCTGCCGCGTCCTTCTCAACTGCGCCAGCGCGGTCAAAGAGCAGGCTCAACTGCTCCGTCATGGAGAGACAGGGGTCTTGAAGGTCGCCGGCTCACCGCAGCACATCGAAAGTGTGTTGTCCGGGTTTTTGCACCGTTATGCGCAACGCTACCCCAATGTTCAGGTCAGGATCAGCGAAGGCACCGGCAGCGAAATACAGGCTCTGCTCGAACGCGGAGAAGTTCACCTCGGCCAGAATCTATTGCACGCGGTCAAGCTGGACGACCGCCATTTCGGGAGCCTTCCGCTTGGGTCGGTCGAATTGCTTGCCGTTTGCCATCCCTCTACACCGCTCGGCGCTCGTCGCACCATCGAGGTTACGCAGCTTGCCGATTTTCCGTTGCTCCTGATGGACAGCGGCTTTGGATTCCGCCGCGCTTTCGATGCGGCCAGCCGGATGGCCCGATTGAAGCCAAACATCCTTTTCGAGAGTCGAAACCCGCACACATTGCTGGCCCTCGCTGAGGCCGGACACGGCGTGGCCATCGTTCCATCGCAGTTGCAGTGCCACCGTTATCGATTAAGAATCGCCGGTCTCACATATAGGGGCCGCGCGCTGCGCGAGCCTTTGACGATCTCCTGGGACAAACGGCGTCCATTACCTCGCTTCGCCACGGACTATTGCGGGATGCTCGCCGCCTATATGCGCGAGATTTTCCCGATCAGTAGATCAACCGAGCCAAGATCTCTTCCCGCGGTCGTTAGCGCTCGGCCCGGATCGGCCGTTTCCAGGCAGAAACGACCCAAACGGCAGCCCTAAGGCCGTCATCGCAGACGCGAGCACCCTTGCTTCCGCGAATCCATGCCTCGCCGACATCGTGATGCCTGCTTCCTGCAGTAGCCGATATCAATGAACAACGCTGCAAACCGTCGCGCAGATCGAGCCGGCACACCTGCATAGCCGACACATCCGTCGCTAACCGAAAGGACGCGCAATGGCGAAGAACACGATTTGCCTCTGGTACGACAAGGACGCCGAAGCTGCCGCCCGTTTCTACGCCGAGACCTTCCCGGACAGCGCCGTGCATGCCGTCCGCCGCGCTCCCGGCGACTATCCTTCCGGCAAGGCCGGCGACGTATTGGTTGTCGAGTTCACGGTGGCCGGTGTTTCCTGTATCGGGCTCAACGGCGGTCCCATGTTCCAGCACAACGAAGCCTTCTCGTTCCAGATCGCTACCGACGACCAGGCCGAGACCGACCGCTATTGGAACGCCATCGTCGGCAATGGCGGCCAGGAAAGCGCGTGCGGCTGGTGCAAGGACAAATGGGGCGTGTCCTGGCAAATCACGCCGCGCGTGCTGACCGAGGCGTTGGCAGCCGGCGGCGCCGAAGCAAAGCGCGCGTTCGAGGCGATGATGGGCATGAAGAAGATCGACGTCGCCGCGATCAAGGCGGCGCGGCGCGGCTGAGGATCACGCCGCCCATCGCACAGTTCTTCACACAGTTCTTGGGCGGTGTGCCGCGTCCTACCAGCGCCAGCCCTGTTGCTGTGGCGGCGGCGGCGGTGGCCCCTGACGCCAGTACTGGCCGCCGCGCTGACGTTGATAGCCCGGAGGGGGAGGAGGCGGCGGGGGCTGGAAGAAGGAGAAGAAGCCACCGCCATTGTCGCTGTCGCCCCAGCCGCCGACGCTCGCGACGGGGACACCGTCTTCCGGAGGCGTGGGCTTGCGCGTGATGAAGCCGCCCTGGGGCTGGTCGCTCAACACCGCGACGAACTCGGTGCGATAATTGGTCTCGCGGCTCAGCGGTTCGTCCGAGATGATGATCGAGGACCGCGGCACCGCAGTCGGCGCAATGCGATCGAGCACATCCTTTGGAATGGTGATGCGATCGAGCGCGTCCTTGGCGTTGTCGCCGTCATCGATCGTGACCGCGGTCCAGCGCAGGCCCGTGTCGGTGCGCGCCACCGCCGTGAAGATATGCGTGCCGATCGGCTTGTCGGGATCGCGGATCGTGATGGGAACCTCGATACTGGAATCGAACACCTCGCCGCCCCCGTCCGGCGCCGGCTTATGGGTGTTGCGCCGGACGTAAAGCTTCTGCGTCGCGCGGCTGATGTAGACCGAGACCGGTTCCAGCGCGAGCTTCGCGTCCAGCGCGGCTTTGGCGGTGTCCGCCTTCTTGGTCGCGACGGCCTTGGCGGCATCCTTGGCGGCAGCGGCGGCATCCTGCTTCGCCTTGGCGTCGGCCGTGGCCGCGTCGAGTTGCGTCGCCGTGTCCGCGGCCTTGGGCGCGACCTTCTGCTGCAAGTCCTGGGCCCGCGCCTTGGCCTGATCCGTCTTGGCAGCGGCGAGCGCCCGGTCGGCGGAGATGACCTCGGCGTCGGCGCGCTTCTTTTGCTGCTCCAGCTTGCGCAGCGCCGCCGTGGCCGATGCAGCCTCGCGCGCCGTCGTCGCGACGGCTTTCTTCGCCTCGTCGGCGGCAGCGCCGGCTTCCGCGGCCTCGCGGCCAAGCGTCTCGGCACGCGCTGGAGCAGCCGCAAGGGCGTCCTTGTTCGGTTGGAACAGCGCGGGGTGGGTGAAGTCGACCGGGGCCGCATCGTTCGGCGAAATGATCACCCGCATCCCGATCCAGGTCTTGTCGAACAGCTTCTCGGCAAAGTCGTAGGGCATCCGCACGCAGCCATGCGAAGCCGCATAGCCGGGCAGCGGACCACCATGCAACGCGATGCCGTTCCAGGTGATGCGCTGCATGTTCGGCATCCAGGCATCGTCATACATGGTCGAGTGGTGGTCCTTGTCCTTCTCGATCACGGCGAAGACACCGGCCGGCGTCTCGCGCCCCGTGATGCCGGTCGACACCGGCGCGCGCAGGATCCAGCCGTCGGCGTCGTAGAAAGTGACCTCCTGGGACTTGATCGACACGATCGCCATGATCGGCTGGCCTGCGGGGCGCGGCGCCGCGGCCTCCTTCACCGGCGCGGGGCGCGCCTGCCTTGCGGCGGCACCGGCGGTCAGCGCCGTCAGGGCGGCCATCGCCGCGAGCGTCGCAAGGGCGGGAAACCCAAAACGTCGCATCGCCACCTTGGGTTGCGCCGTCGTCACTCGATTTGCCATGCCATGCCTCGGTTGAGATGCCTGTCCGCGCTTGTGCCGATTATAACTTCAGATGGCGATGATTGGATTAACCGGCCGCCACTTTCTATACCGTCAATTCGCTCCGGTACCGGCACGTTCCCGTGACAAATCTCTCATATATGAAGGGTCGCGCAGGAAAAAGGGTGGCTCGCGGCTGAATTGGCCAGCGGCTTGCCGGTTCGGAGCATGTCGGCAGCGGACACGTTCGCAGAACCAATTGAAAACATTGAGTGCCAAAAGTCACCTTCATTCCGCGGCTGCTTTGAGCACGTGGTCCAGCCAGACCTCGTTCGCTTGCCGCTTGCCGTGGTGAGCGTATATTTGATCAATGGCTGTCAGCTCGCCCGATCTGAAAGCGTTCCTGCTCGCCACGCCGTTTTTCGGCGGCCTATCAGATTCAAGTCTCGATCTGCTGGTCTCCATGCTGGTCGAGCGCCGCTTCGAGGCCGGTGCCACGGTCGTGGCGGAGAGCGAACCGGGGCGCTCCATGTTCATTATTCACTCCGGCAGGCTCGAGGTGAGCAGGCGCAGAGATTCGGAACGCGCCATTCATATGGCGGTTCTCGAACCCGGTGATTTTTTCGGCGAGATGACGCTGATCGAAATGCAGAACCGATCCGCGACCGTCGTCGCAGAAAGCCCGACCGTGCTGTACGAGCTCACGGCCCGACAGCTCTACACGTATTACAAGACCGACGTGCACGCATATGTGATCGTGATGCAGAATATCAATCGCGAGCTTTGCCGGCGACTCCGCCGCGCCGACAATCGGATTGCCGAGCTGCAAGCGCCTCACGCGGACTGATGAATGCGATGCGACAATTGCCCGCAGTTCGTCGGCAAGGCCGCTCCTTCGCATATGTGACGCTTGTCACCGCGCAAATCCGACGGAAATTCACGTGGCGCTCTGAAAACAGACGAAAGCGCCTTGCCCGGCAGCGGAGACGGACTAAGGCCGGGACTGTCGCCCGATATCGGACAGAACCTTGCTAGAGAATGCCTTGAGCGGCCGCACTGTCGCGGTCGGCTTGCTTTTGCCGAATTATCGACAGCTCTCTGCCGCACTCGGCGAACGCGTCGCTCCCCGCGCGCATCCCGAACCTCTCGCAGAATTGGCGATCCTCATCTGCGATCGCTCGCTCCACGTATTCGTGTGCGGCAGCACGCATGGCGGGAGCAGCGATGAAAACCGCATGCAGGCCGCAGACAACCAGGATGGCAACGACTAGCCCTGATACGAGCGTTCGGAGCGGCACATTAGAGAAACCAGGAGAGTTGGTTTTGATCTCGGCCATAAATACTCCTTTAAGTAATCAAAATCGGAAAATAGCACCTGTCCGCGCATAAGGCGTCGGCGGACGGAATCAGCCTAACCTTCCGGAGCGGGAAGCATCCGGAAAACTTTGCGCCAATCTCGGAAGGCGATGAGAAAGGTTGCGGGGTAGGGCTAAACCGTCATCGATAAAGCTGGGTGGACTCACCCTCGCGCTGCCGATTGATCCACTCGCGCATCGCGACGAGATTGACCGCGTCATGCAGGTACATGCCGACGGCAAGGCCTCGATCGTAGCTCGCCCAATGCCGCGGGAGAATTTCGATGCTATGGCCGCCGCGCCCGACTATCCTGACGAGCCCCGCGGACTGCGCGGCGTTTATCAAGTTACGGACATGGGTTCGGGAAACGCCGAAGCGATCGGCGGCTTCCATGTAGGAGACCGCGGCGCTCGGATCGCCCGCATCCATGGCAGCCTTCAGGATCGCAGTCTGGATCAACGGCCCGGCTGCATGACTGAAGAACAGCATCGTGTCGGGCAGCGTCATCATCAACCGGGCGGAAGCCGGAGTGAACGGCGGACACATGCGGCAGTGGAGGACGTGAAAGGCGCGGTTCCGCGACAGCACCGGCCTGTAATCATGATCGGGGTACAGCGTGGCGAGTGGTACGTAGTGCGCCGCAAGCCATTCGGTGTGATGCGAGCGAAACTTGTCGGTGGTCGCAAGGAGCCGCACGCGCCCGTCCTTGGGCGCCCGATGCTGTTCGAGAAATCCGACCTCGCGCAGCCGCGCGACCAGATGATCCACCTGCCGCTCGCTCGCGTATCCGAACATTGCAAGCTGCTGCTTCAGGGCGGCAACCGTGAACCAGGTCTCACGGCGCAATGGATTCTGCGCAGCTTCCAGCACCGCCGCACTGTGAAAGACGAAGAATCGGCCAGCCTGCAGCAGGAGACGGACCAGAAACGGATCGTCTCCGTACACTTGAAAGAAGCTGTCGAGATAGGCGCGCCGCGCCTCCGGCAGCCGAGGATGGTTCACGATCTCGTCGAAGCTCAGCCGCAACCGGCCACCGACGAGACGCTCGAGTTCGTCTCTTTCCAAGGCCGCACCCCAGTCTTGACTTTTGGGAGGGTATAAGGCGGCTGCGATCCCCGCAATGTTCTCCAGGGATCCGAGGCGACTACCGCCGGGTGGAGAGGGCACGAGTGTGGGTTTTGCTTGGCTCAACCCACCCTCCAAGGCTGCGCCAGCCTCCAGGCTGCGCCAGCCTACAAGGCTGCGCTCCTACGCCGCCGCGGGCTCCTCCAACAGGCCGCGCCGGCGCAATAGCGCATCCGCTTCCGGCTCGCGGCCACGGAAGGCGACATAGGCCGCTTCGGGATCGACCGAGCCACCGCTCGAATAGATGTCGTCATGCAGGCGCTTGGCGGTCGCGGGATCGAAGATGTCGCCGGCCTCCTCGAAGGCGCCGAAGGCGTCCGCATCCATCACCTCCGACCACATGTAGCTGTAATAGCCCGCGGCATAGTGGTCGCCCGTGAAGATATGGCCGAACTGCGTCGGCCGGTGCCGCATCGCGATTTCATCGGGCATGCCGATCTTCTTCAATTCCGCCTGCTCGAAGGCGCCCACATCGCGGCTCGCCGACGCCGGCTGGGTATGGAATTCGAGATCGAGCAGCGCGGAAGCCACGAACTCCACGGTGGCAAAGCCCTGGTTGAATTTGCGCGCGGCAAGGAAGCGTTGCAACAGGTCCTCCGGCAGCGGCTCGCCGGTCTGATAGTGCCGCGCGAATTTCTGCAACACCTCGGGGCGCTCCTGCCAGTGCTCGTAGAGCTGCGACGGCAGCTCGACGAAATCGGTGAACACCGAGGTGCCCGACAGCGACGGATAAACCACATTGGAGAGCATGCCGTGCAAGCCGTGGCCGAATTCATGGAACAGCGTCCGCGCATCGTCCGGCGACAAAAGCGAGGGCTCGCCATCGGCGCCCTTGGCGAAATTGCAGACATTGATGATCAGCGGCGCGACGGCGCCGTCGAGCTTCTGCTGGTCGCGCAGCGAGGTCATCCAGGCGCCGGAGCGCTTGGAGGGCCGCGCAAAGTAGTCGCCATAGAACAGCGCCTTGTGCTGGCCATCGGGTCCCCTCACCTCCCAGACCCGCACATCCGGGTGCCAGACCGGGATATCCTTGCGCTCGGCGAAGGTGATCCCGAACAGGCGGGTGGCGCAGTCGAAGGCGGCCTCGATCATGTGGTCGAGCGCCAGATAGGGCTTGATCGCGCCGTCGTCGAAATTGGCTTTGGCCTGGCGGAGCTTTTCGGCGTAGTAGCGCCAGTCCCAGGGCGCGAGCTGGAAATTGCCGCCCTCTTGCGTGATCAGCTGCTGCAACTGGTCGCGATCGGCCAGCGCCCGCTCGCGCGCCGGCTTCCAGACCCGCTCCAAAAGGCCACGCACCGCCTCCGGCGTCTTGGCCATGGAATCCTCCAGCCGGTAGGCGGCGAAGGTCGGAAAGCCCAGGAGCTTCGCGCTCTCCTCGCGCAGCGCCAGGATTTCGACGATGACCTCGTTGTTGTCATTGGCATTGCCATTGTTGCCGCGGGCGACGAAGGCCTTGTAGACCTTCTCGCGCAGGTCGCGCCGTGCCGAGTCCTTGAGAAACGTCTCCGCGAAGGAACGGGAGAGCGTCACGATCGCCTTGCCGGCCATGCCGCGCTCTTCTGCCGCAGCCTTGGCGGCGGCGACAAAGCTGTCGGAAAGGCCGGCCCGGTCGTGCTCGCCGAGCTCCAGGAACCAGTCCTGCTCGTCGCCGAGCAGATGATGGCTGAAGCTGGTGCCAAGCTGGGCCAGCCGCTCATTGATCTCGGCCATCCGCTTCTTGGCGTCGTCAGTGAGGCCGGCGCCGGAGCGGTGGAAGCGGGTATAGGTGCGCTCGAGCAGCCGCATCTGCTCGGCGGTCAGGCCCAAGGTCGCCCGATTTTCGTGCAAGAGCGCGATGCGGCCGAACAGCACGGCGTTCATCATGATCGGGCTCCAGTGCCGCGCCATCCGCAGCGACACTTCCTTGTCGACCTCGAGAATCGCCGGATTCGAATGCGCCGAGACCAGGTCGTAGAACACGGCCGAGACCTTGGTCAGCAGCTTGCCGGAGCGTTCCAGCGCCGTGATGGTGTTGTCGAAGTCGGGGACGGACGGATCATGGGTGATCGCGGCGACCTCCGCGGCATGATCGGCAAAGGCCTGCTCGAAAGCAGGCAGGAAATGCTCCGGCTGGATCTCGGCAAAAGGCGGCGTCTGATGCGGCGTCTGCCAGGCAGCGAGCAGCGGATTGGACGTGGTTGCGGGGGTCTCTGACATCCGGAAAAATCCCGTATTTCTGCGGTTCTCTTAAGGGCCTGCTATATCACGCGAAGGGCCATTTTTGGGCCTTTTCCGCTTGATAGTCGGCCTTGTTTCGGAGAGATTGCGCCCCTTGAAACAGGACCAAGCCATGAGCTCAGAGCCCTCCTCGACCGCCTCCAGCCAGATCGTCTGGCGCAGCGTCATCACCGTCATCTCGGCCGCGATCCTGATCGGCGCCGAGGTGTTTGGAGCGGCGTTCGCCGGCGGCTGGGCGCTCGCGATTCTGTTCGGCCTCGACGACACCGCCGCCCACATCTTGCAGGCGGTGCTGTTCGGCCTCGGCGTGGTCGTGATGATCGCCTTTATCCGCGCGGCCCAGCGCATCGAGCCGTTCTTCAAGCGCGCGTGAGGCGCGCGATTCAAGAAGTCGCTGCGGCACAGGCACAACTTCGCTCACGCTTTCTTCAAAATACTTAACGTCCGTTCATCTTCGACGCTCGTGCGAGCGCGCTCGGTGCGCGGTTCGTAAGCACGCGTTAGGGAAATTTGTTCTCAACCTAAAAAAATTCTTGCGCCCCTGAGTCAAAAAGATTATTTCCACGCTTGCCCAATTTCGCACGTGCCTGTGGTCGTGTGTCAGTCGGTAGGTATCCGGACAAGAGGCCGGACAGCCGCCAAGGGATGGAAGGACCGAGGGTCGCTACGAGCTTAAGGCTCAGGTCGAAGACGAAGCCACGAGACACAAAAGTGTCGAGGCGATACGTCGGAGACAAGAAGCGGCCAGCATCTCTCTCCAGGGATGCCGTTGAAGGTACCACCACCCCTTGCAACCGTGACTGGCAGCCGGAGGCGAACCGGCGCACCCCGCTCTCAACGGGGGACGCGACTTAAAGCAACGACGGATCGGGCTTTTTTGGTCTCTACCGGCAGTCCAACGCCGGCGCGGGCTACTGAAAAGGCTTGTCCTTCATTGCCAGGTGAGCGGGCGGGAAATTTCCCAACCAATCCACGGCAGCACAATTCGGTCTGACTCCAAGGCGTAACCGCGTCTCCATCGTGCGGTCGCGCCAAAGAACTCAGGTCCGAGAACTATTTGAACGGGCTCCCGTCGCTGGGGCCGTTTGGAGGGTGCTATGACCGATCGCATCAGGGAATTCCTGCGCAACCGCCGCAGCGAGGGCCTCGACACCGAGCCGTGTCTCGTTGTCGACCTCGAAGTCGTGCGCGACAACTATCAGAGCTTCGCCAAGGCGCTGCCGGACAGCCGCGTGTTCTACGCGGTGAAGGCCAATCCCGCGCCCGAAGTGCTGTCGCTGCTCGCCTCCATGGGCTCGTGCTTCGACACCGCAACCGTCGCCGAGATCGAGATGGCGCTGGCTGCCGGTGCGACGGCGGACCGCATCTCGTTCGGCAACACGATCAAGAAGGAGCGCGACATCGCGCGCGCCTTCGCGCTCGGCATCCGGCTGTTTGCCGTGGACTGTGCTGCTGAGGTCGAGAAGGTCGCCCGTGCTGCGCCCGGTGCGAAGGTGTTCTGCCGCATCCTCTATGACTGCGCCGGCGCCGAGTGGCCGCTGTCGCGCAAGTTCGGCTGCGACCCGGAGATGGCGGTCGAGGTGCTCGACCTCGCCAAGCGTCTTCGCCTGGAGCCGTACGGCATCTCCTTCCATGTCGGCTCGCAGCAGCGCAAGGTGAAGGCGTGGGACCGCGCGCTTGCGATGGCCTCGCAGGTGTTCCGCGACTGCGCCGAGCGCGGCATCAACCTGACCATGGTCAACATGGGCGGCGGCTTCCCGACCAAGTACCTCAAGGACGTCCCGCCGGTCGTGCAGTACGGCCGGTCGATCTTCCGCGCGCTGCGCAAGCATTTCGGCAACCAGATCCCGGAGACCATCATCGAGCCGGGACGCGGCATGGTCGGCAA
>Ga0310811_10010669_pt1 | contig 11878 bp, 10 predicted proteins | sample YCmetagenome_FD_207642 | JGI IMG/M metagenome (GOLD analysis project Ga0310811, IMG submission 207642) | Soil microbial communities from experimental microcosm in Duke University, North Carolina, United States - YC | ecosystem: Engineered > Artificial ecosystem > Soil microcosm > Unclassified ...
GAATCACCTTCTGCTTGTCCGGCGATATCCCGATGCGGAATTTCCCTCCCTCGGACGCGCTGAACAGGACATCAGACCTGTTGAACAGAACCTGTGCCAGGTCCGTGCCGTAATCGATGGAGAACCGGGTGTGCAACTGCCCGTTGGCAAGGCTGGTTTCTATCGACCAGTGCTGGTGAATCACATCGGGGATATGAGTGCTGTGGTGTGCCCCCACCCAGGCGACCGGCGCCGGATGCGCGGGGTCGCTGAACCCGTCATACCAGGCGACCATGTTCTTGGCCGCGGCGTCCATCAGCATCAGGCGAATACCCTCGCCGAACCGAGACTTGTACGCCATCTGGTACGACTCGATGACGAGCCGGCTTGTGCGATCCTCGGTCTCATCCCCAGGTTGGCCTGACAACTGCACGTCGCCGGTCATCATCTCCCCATAGCGCACATGTTCGGACTTGGTCATGGCGAAATGATAGTGATGAGGCGATTTCCAGATGTGAAGCCCCTCGAATGCGCTCCCGCAGATGGGCCGTGCCGGTTCCCCACGTGGAACCGGCACCTTCCCGCGGGCGCGAATGTCCGACGGAGCCCTACTTCTTCTTGCGCTTCTCTCTGATCTTCATCGTCACCTCGATCGGCGAGCCCGCGAAGCCGAACTCCTCACGGAGCTTCCGCTCGAGGAACCGGCGGTAGGTCTCCTCGAGGAAGCCCGAGGTGAACAGCACGAACTTCGGCGGCTCGGTCGACGCCTGCGTGGCGAACAGGATCTTGGGCTGCTTGCCCGAGCGCACCGGCGGCGGCGTGGCCCGCAGCAGGTCGGTGAAGAACTGGTTGAGCCGGCCGGTCGGGACGCGCGTCCCCCACGAATCCAGGGCCCTCTCGATGGCCGGCACGAGCTTCTCGACGTTGCGGCCGGTCTTGGCGGAGATGTTGACCCGCAGCGCCCAAGGCGTGCGGACGAGTTGGCGGTCGATCTCCTTCTCCAGGTAGTACCGCCTGTCCTCGTCGACGAGGTCCCACTTGTTGAAGGCGACGACCATCGCCCGGCCCGACTCGATGATCAGGCCGATGATGCGAAGGTCCTGCTCGGTCAGCACCTCGGAGGCGTCGATCAGGACGACCGCGACCTCCGACCGCTCCAGGGCGGCCCGCGTGCGCATGGCCGCGTAGAAGTCGGCGCCCTTCAGCTCCCTGTCGCGGCGGCGGATGCCCGCGGTGTCGATGAAGCGGTAGGTCCTGCCGCCCAGCTCGACCAGCTCGTCGACCGGGTCGCGTGTGGTGCCCGCCACCGGGTCGACCAGCACGCGCTCCTCGCCCGCCACCCGGTTCAGCAGGGACGACTTGCCGACGTTGGGCTTGCCCAGCAGCGCGATCCTGCGCGGCCCTCTTTGCTCGCCGAAAGTCTGCGGCGGGGTCTCGGGCAGCGCGTCGAGCACCACGTCGAGGAGGTCGCCGCTGGACCTGCCGTGGAGGGCGGAGACCGGCTGCGGCTCTCCCAGGCCGAGCGACCACAGCCCGGTCGCCTCCAGCTCCATCAGCTGGTTGTCGACCTTGTTGGCCGCGAGCACCACAGGCTTGCCCGAACGGCGGAGCACGGCTCCCACGGCCTCGTCCGAGTCGGTCACGCCCACGCTGGCGTCCACCACGAACAGCACGACGTCGGCCAGCTCGGCGGCGATCTGGGCCTGCTCCGCGATGCGCAGCGCCATGCCGGTGGCATCCGGGTCCCACCCGCCGGTGTCCACCAGCGTGAAGCGGCGGCCCCGCCACGTCGCCTCGTAGGTCACCCGGTCGCGGGTCACGCCTGGAACGTCCTCGACGACCGCCTCACGACGGCCGATGATGCGGTTGACCAGCGTGGACTTGCCCACGTTGGGCCTGCCGACCACCGCGACCACCGGGAGCGGGCCCGCGTCGGGTCCCGCCTCCTCGCCGGTCTCGCCGTCGGAGAACTCGGTCTCACCATCGGTGAACTCGAACTCGTCGAACTCCCCGGCCTCGGCCTCGACCCAGCCGCTCTCGTCCCGGTACTCCCCCGTCACGTCCCTGCCCATCGCTTCCTCTCCCGATCCCGGAGAGGATCAGGCTCTCTCCTTGACGAACCGCAGGACCTCGGCGATCACGTCGTCCAAGGTCAACGGTGTGGTGTCCAGCTCAATCGCGTCCGCCGCCGCCGCCAGCGGGTCCGCCTTCCTGGTCGAGTCCAGCGTGTCCCGCCGCGCCATCTCGGCCTTCTGCGTCTCCACCGTGGTCCCGGTCAGCTCCGCCGTACGGCGCTGCGCGCGGGCGTCGGCGCTCGCGGTCAGATAGACCTTGACGGGCGCGTCCGGGGCCACGACGGTGCCGATGTCGCGCCCCTCGACCACGATGCCCCCAGCGGGCAGGGACTCGGCGATGATCTCCTGCTGAAGGGTGACCAACCGGCGGCGGACCTCGGGGACCGCGCTCACCGCGGAGACGGCGCCGGTGACCTCGGGGCCGCGGATCGGGCCGTTCACGTCGACGCCGTCGACGGACACGCCCGGTGCGTCCGGGTCGGTGCTCATGATCAGGGACGGCTCGCCCGAGCGCGCGGCGATCGCCTGCGGATCGGCCAGATCGACCTTCTGCTGGAGCATCCACCAGGTGACCGCGCGGTACATCGCACCCGTGTCCAGGTAGCGCAGGCCCAGCGCACGCGCGACACCGCGTGAGGCGCTCGACTTGCCGGACCCCGAAGGGCCATCCATGGCGACGACCAGACCCGACACGGTCTCTCCTTTGCTTTACGCCCCTTCGAGCTGTCGACCCTGAGGCTACCGGGATTCGGCGTGTAACCACGCATCGGAGCGTGGCCGGCACCCGGCGGGAGCCCCGGGAAACGGGACTCGCGTCGGCTCTTCAGGAGCCCTCGAGCAGCCGGGTGGACTTGTCCTCCTGAGCGAGCCTGCGCAGGGAGGCGAGCACGGTGTCGCCCACCGCCGTCCACACCACGACGGCCTCCGCGACGCTGTCGACATCCCCCCGGCGCGTGACCGTCTCGATCTCGTCGGCCGCGAGCCGCTCAGCGGTGTCCGCGTAGGAGTCCAGCAACTCGAAGTAGTCGTCCTGATCCAGTCGCCGCAATGTGGCGAGCGCGTCGGCCAGCGTCCTGCGGGCCGGATTGGCCGGCTTGACCCGCCAGCCCCTCTTGGCGATCAGCTCGTCCACCTCGGCCACGGCCTCGTCCCACGCCTCGTCCTCCATGTACTCCCTCGCGGGGGTCATGGCGTACTGCGCCTTGCCGATGGTGTCGAGCTCGGAGAGCCCCGCCGAGAACATCAGCCGGAGCGCCTCGCGCGCCGAGGCGATCGACAGGCCGCCGACCTCGACGAGGGCGCGGGCCAGCTTCAGCCTCTTCACGTGCGCCTCGCCGTACTGGGCCTGATTGGGGCCCGTGCGCTCCCCGGCGGGGACCAGCCCCTCCCGGAGGTAGTACTTGATCGTGGGGATCGGAACGCCGGTGCGCCTGCTCAGCTCAGCGATCCTCATCGTCCCTCTCCCTCAGCGCGTGTTCCCAGGATAGGACCGGCCGCCACGCGGGTGCGGAACTCAACGGCTTGACGCACAAGGCAGATAGCGTCACTATCCATAAAATGGATAGCATCACTTTCCACTATCCAAATAAGGAGGTCTTCATGTTCGGCACTCTGGGCAGGTTCGCCGGCAGGCGCCGCCGATGGATCATGGTGGGGACGCTGCTGCTGGTCGCGTTCGCGGCGGTCTGGGGAACCGGCGTCTTCGGCCGCCTCGGCGGCGGCGCCGGCTTCGACGACCCGGGCAGCCCGTCGGCGCACGCGGACAGGCTGCTCGCGGGACCGCTCGGCCGTCATGCCAACGATGTGGTCGTCCTCTATGAGAGCGACCGCCTCACGGTGGACGACCCGGCCTTCGCCGGCCCCGTTCAGCGGGCTCTGGAGAGCGTGCCCCGCGGCGACGTCACCCGGCTCGACTCCTACTGGTCGACGGGTTCCGCCTCGTACGTGTCCGAGGACAGGCGCGCGACGTACGCCGCGGTGCAACTGCGGTCGGCGGACGACCAGGAGCGGGTCCTGCAGCTGAGGAAGATCCAGGACAGCTTCCGGGCCGACGGCCTCACGGTGCGGTTCGGGGGCGCCACGGCGATGACCGACCAGGTGAACAGGCTGACGCTGCGCGATCTGGCGATCGCGGAGGCCGTCTCGATACCGATCCTGCTGCTCCTGCTGGTCGTGATCTTCCGGAGTCTTCTGGCCGCCGCGCTTCCGCTGATCGTCGGACTCACGGCGGCTCTCGGCTCGCTGGCGCTGCTTCGGTTCGTCACCTTCTTCACCGACATCTCGACCTTCGCCATCCAGGTCATCACGATCCTCGGCCTGGGCCTGGCCATCGACTACGCGCTGCTGGCCGTCACCCGGTTCCGCGAGGAGTTGTCGGCGGGCGCCACGGTGGAGGCCGCGGTCGAAAGGACCATGGCGACCGCCGGCCGTACCATCGCGTTCTCCGGCGCCGTGGTGGCCGTGTCCTTCGCGGGACTCACCCTGTTCCCGTCACGGTTCCTGTCGTCCATGGGCTACGCGGGCGCGGGCACCGTCCTCGTCGCCGTGCTCGCCTCGCTCACGGTGCTGCCCGCGCTGCTCACCGCCATGGGGTCGCGGCTCAACCCGGCCAGGATCAGGACCGCCGACCCGGCGTCCGGGCGGTGGTACCGCGTCGCCCACACCGTCATGCGGCGCCCGCTGCGGAACACCGTCGCCATCGTCGTCGTGCTCGGCGCCCTGGGCCTGCCGTTCCTCGGGGTGAACTGGGCGCGTCCCGGCGACTGGGTCCTGCCGTCGAGCGCCGACGCGCGGGTCGTCACCCAGGAGATGGCGGGGCGGTTCGCCGCCGACCCGGGCAAGCTGGTCACGGCCGTGGTCGAGTCGCCCCTGCCCGCCGGCCCGGCCGCCCTCGACGCCTACGCCGCCCGCCTGGACGCGGTGCCGGGGATCGAGGGGGCGGCCGTGACGGGGACCGCCGGCGGCCAGGCGAGGATCACCCTTGGATACTCGATGGACCCGATGTCCCGCGACGCCCGGCGGATGGTCGAGGACCTCCGCGCGGTCGCACCGCCACAGGGGAGCACGACGTCGTTCACCGGCATGCCCGCCTCCCGGGCGGACATCGTCGACATGGTCATCTCACGGCTGCCGTGGATGGCGCTGTTCGCGACCGCGGTGTCGTTCGTGGTCCTGTTCCTGGCCCTCGGCTCCGTGGTGCTGCCGATCAAGTCGGTGCTGCTCAACCTGCTCTCGCTGGGGGCCGCCTTCGGCGCGATCAAGCTCATCTTCCAGGACGGCCTGCTCGACGGCCTGCTGGGACTCGAAGCGGTCGGCGCGGTGGACGTGAACTTCCCCGTGCTGATCGTCGCGATCGCCTTCGGCCTCGCCGTGGACTACGAGGTGTTCCTGCTGTCACGGGTCAGGGAGGAGTACGACCGCACGGGTGACGTGGCGGAGTCGACGGCGCTCGGGCTGCAGCGGACCGCCCACGTCATCACGAGCGCGGCCCTGCTGGTGGCCGTGGTGGTGGGCGGGTTCGCCCTGTCCGGCATCGCGTTCATGAAGATGGCCGGGGTGGGCCTGGTGATCGCCGTGGTGGTGGACGCCTTCGTCGTGCGCGCCCTGCTCGTCCCCGCCACGATGCGGCTGCTCGGCCGGTGGGCGTGGTGGGCGCCCGCGCCGCTCGCCCGCTGGTGGCGCCGGCACGGGACGGACGGAGGCGGTCACGCGGCCCCTCCCGCCGCCAGGCCCGCCGAGGTCCCACGCCCGGCATAGCTCGGGGACGGCCGGGGCTGACGGCGCGAGGGTCAGACGGGCAGGTGCCAGCCGCGCTCGCGCAGGCCGTCCGCCAGCGCGGCCGCCGCCTCCGGCTGGACGTACAGCTCCGCCGCGCCGAGAGGCAGTCCGGGAGCGTGCTCCAGCCGGATGTCCTCGATGTTGACACCGGTCTCCCCCGCCGCCTGCACGAGGCGGGCGAGCTCGCCGGGACGGTCGCCGATGACGACCTGGACGACGGCGTACGTGCGGGCGGGGCCGCCGTGCTTGCCGGGGATCCTGCCGGTCCCGCGGACGCCGCGTTCGAGCAGTTCGGTGACTCCGCCGACGGCCGTGCCCTCACCCGCGAACGCGCGCAACGACCCGGCCACGGCGGAAAGGTCGGCCACCACGGCCTCCAGGACCTCGGCGACCGGGACGGCGTTGCCCGCCAGGATCCCGGTCCACAACGACGGATCACCCGCCGCGATGCGCGTGACGTCCCGGACGCCCTGCCCGGACAGGCCGAGCGCGGTGTCCGACGCCTCCGAGAGCCGCGCGGCCACCGCCGCCGCGGTGACGTGCGGCGCGTGGGAGATGACCGCGACGGCCCGGTCGTGCTCCTCCGCGCCGATCCGTACGGCGTTCCCGCCACACAGCGCGACCAGCTCCTGGACCGTCTCCAGCGCCTCCGCCGTGTTCTCCGCCGACGGGCACAGTGCCCACGGGCGGCCGAGGAACAGGTCCGCCCGCGCCGCCGCGGGCCCCGACCGCTCCCGCCCCGCGAGAGGGTGCCCGGCCACGTAGGTCGACAGATCGCAGCCCAGCTGCACGGCCTGGCCCAGCGGCAGGACCTTGACGCTGGCGACGTCGGTGTAGACCCTGGCCGCGTCGTTCTTCTGCAGGTCGAGCAGCTGCTGCGCGACGTACCGCGGGGGCACGGCGATGATCGCCAGGTCCACGGTGCGGTCGGACGGCCACTCCTCCCCCGCGCCGAGCTCCCGCGCGAGCCGTACGGCCGCGGCGTCGCGGTCGGCGAGGAAGACCCGCACCCCCCGCTGGCGGAGCGCGAGGGCGATCGATGTGCCGATCAGCCCGGTTCCGACGACGACAACGCTGCCGATCGTCGCACCCTCGATGGGAGTCATGGTCCTCGTCGTCCTAGCGTGCCTTCTCGTCCGGGCGGACGGCCGCGCCGGTCACTGGGCGATGTCCACCCGCAGGGCGACCGCGCCCCGCAGGTACACGTGCTGGATGTCTTGGCGGGGGCGGTCGGTCTCCACGTGAGCCATCAGGCGCACCACCCGCGGCAGCGCGCCCGGCACGGCGATCTCCGAGGCGCACAGCAGGGGCACATCGTGGAACCCCAGCTTGCGCGCCGCGAGAGCGGGGAACTCCGCGGTCAGGTCAGGCGTCGCCGTGAAGATCACACTGATGACGTCATCGGTCGTGAGCCTGTTGCGCTCCATCACCGCGGTCACCAGCTCGGTCGTCCCGGCGATGATCGAGTTCCGATCGTCGCCGTCGACCTGGATGGCTCCGCGGACGGCCCGGACCATGTCGTTCCCCTCCCACCAGTCTGGAGAGACGGGCGCGGTCCACCGCGCCCATCACTGTGACCTCCCAGGACATTGTGCCCGACTCGCGAAGTTCGCCGCCGGACGGGCCAGGTTAGAGGCCCACCGCCGAGTAGAGGTCGCCGACCTCCTGGACGGTCAGCGTCCGGATCGTGCCCGGCTTGAGACGGCCCAGCTTGACCGGGCCGAACTCGATGCGGGCCAGGTCGATCACCCGGTGACCGGACGCCTCGAGCAGCCGCCTGACGATGTGCTTGCGCCCCTCGTGCAGGATGATCTCGACGAGCGCCTGCTGGCCGTGCTCCTGGACGATGTTGAACTCGTCGACCTTGGCCAGGCCGTCCTCGAGCTCGATGCCCTTGCGGAGCACCCGGTGCAGGTCGCGCGGGACGGGACCGGGAACCTTGGCCCAGTACTTCTTCTGCACGCCGTAACTCGGGTGGGTCAGGCGGTGCGCCAGCTCCCCGTCGTTGGTGAACAGCAGCAGGCCCTCGGTCTCGGTGTCCAGCCGTCCCACGTGGAACAGCCGCGTGGTGAGGTCCTGGACGTAGTCCTGGAGGCACGGACGGCCGTCCGGGTCCTCCATCGTGCTCACGACGCCGATCGGCTTGTTCAGCGCGTAGTAGACGAGCTCGGGCGAGGTCGGAATGCGCTTGCCGTCGACGTGGATGACCTGCTTGACCGGGTCGACCCGCGCCCCGAACCTGCGGACCACCTGGCCGTCGACCGTGACCCTGCCGTCGCCGATCATCTCCTCGCAGGCGCGGCGGCTGGCGATGCCGGCCTGGGCGAGGACCTTCTGCAGCCGCTCGCCGCCCGGCACCTCTGTGGTGTCGCGCTCGTCGACGTAGTCCTTGTCGTAGAAGTCCGGGTCGCGCAGCGGCTGCCGGGAGGTCTTGAACGGGTTGTCGCCGGCCTTCCCCGCCCCGCCACCGCGGGCTCCTCCCGCAGGGGCGCCACCCCGTGTTCCGTACGGCTTGGCCTCGGGCCTGCCCCCGCGCGGCGCACCGGAGCCTCCACCACGCAGGTCACGGCGCGAGCTGTCCCTGCCGAAACGGCCTCGCGAGCCGCCACGCTCGGCGCCACCGGTCCGGCCGGCGCCGTCACGGCGGGCACCCTCACCGCGAGCACCCTGACCGCGAGCACCGTCACCGCCGATCGTCTGAACGTCGTCGGACCGGTCGTCCTTACGGCCATATCCGGTGCGGGCGCCACCGCGGTCGGCGCGGAATGCCGGCCTGCCCTGTGCGGAGGGGCGGCCGTCGTCACGCCGGTCACCACGCCAGTCACGCTGGTCACGTCCGCCGTCCCGGCTGTCCGCACGGGCGTCGTCGCGACGCGGAGCGTAGCCGCGGTCGTCGCGGCCGCGGTCGGATCCGCGATCAGACGCGCCAGGACCACGGTTGAAGCCGCGGTCAGACGGACCAGAACCACGGCTGAAACCACGATCGGACGGGCCCGACCCACGGCCGAAGCCACGGTCATCGCGCCCACGATCAGACCCACCAGAACCACGATTGAAGCCGCGATCGGACGGACCAGAACCACGGCTGAAACCACGATCATCGCGCCCACGATCAGACGCGCCAGGACCACGGCCGAAGCCGCGGTCGGACGCACCGGACCCACGACTGAAACCACGATCGGACGGGCCAGACCCACGACCGAAGCCACGGTCATCGCGCCCACGATCAGACCCACCAGAACCACGATTGAAGCCGCGGTCAGACGGACCAGAACCACGGCTGAAACCACGGTCAGACGGGCCCGACCCACGGCCGAAACCGCGGTCGTCGCTCCGGCCACCCCGGTCGTCCGGGCGGCGCTCGCCGCGTTCCGAGCGAGTGTCATCCGGCCGGCCGTACCCGCCGCGTGAACCGCCGCGGTCGGCTCGGAAGGAGTCGCGGTCGCCGCTCCTGAAGCGGTCCCGGTCGCCGCCAGGCCTGCCGTACGAGCCGCCGGAGCCGCCCCGGTCACCTGAGTCGCCGGAGCGGGGGCCTCCGTCCCGGCGGGATCCGGCGTCCGGCCGGTAGCCGGAACCGGCGTCCGAGCGGGAGCCTCCGCGCCTGTCGCCCTGGGGACGACCCTGAGATCCGCTGCGGAATCCGCCGCCCGACCCGCTTCTGGGCGAGTCTCCCGACCCTCTTCTCGCGTCTCCGGCACCGCGACCGGACCCGCCGGTTCCTCCGCGCTGACCGGTGTTCCGGCTTCGACCGCGTCCATCACCGGACGGGGTAGGCCTGCTGTTCACTTCTGCTCCTCTAGGGTTTCCACGTTGTCCGGGAGGAAGGGGGCGAGTTCAGGAAGCTCTCCGAGCTCCTTCAGCCCCAGTCTCTCCAGGAAGTAACTCGTCGTCCGGTAGAGCACTGCCTGGCTCTCCGGGTCGACCCCGGCCTCTTCGACGAGGCCTCGCGCGAGCAGCGTCCGCATGACGCCGTCGCTGCTCACACCACGGACCGCCGCCACCCTGGCTCGGCTCACCGGTTGCCGGTAGGCCACCACGGCGAGCGTCTCCAGCGCGGCCTGGGTCAGCCGGGCCTGCTGGCCGTCCCTGACGAACCGCTCCACCACCGCAGCACACTCCGCGCGCGTGTAGAAGCGCCAGCCGCCCGCCACTTCCCGGAGGTCGAAACCCCTTCCGGCGGCGGTGTATTCCGCGGACAGTTCGCGCAGGGCCGTAGTGATCTCGTTCGTCGGACGCTCCAGGACCTGGGCGAGCGTGACGTCGGCCACGGGCTCGTCCACCACCATGAGGATCGACTCGAGCGCCATGCTGAGGCTCGGCCCCGTGCCGGCGGAGTCCTGGTCGTCCCCGGCCGGCCCTGGGGCCTCGTCCGGCTCCTCCAGAACGTTCTCGACCGGGCTCTGGACGTCACCGACCACGCCGGGAGCGCCGTCGGGCTCGTCCGGCACGTTCGCCTCGCGGCCGACGGGGTCGGGGGCGTCGCTGCGTTCCATAACTCCTCGTTCGTCGTTCCGGAGGTCCGCCGTGTTCATTCCGCCGTGTTCATCATGTCCATCGTGCCGCGGGCCCGCCCTGATCATCCTGCCGTGGCTCGCCCCTCGACGTCCTGTCGAGGGCTCACCCTGATCATCGTGCGGCGCGTCCTGTGCTCATCGTGCCGGAGGATCGCCGTCCTCGTCGCGATCGTCGTCCCGGAGAGCCGGTGCGGAGCCCGCGTGCGCCCGATCCTCCCGGGTCATTCATCCGGCCCGTCGGCGGCCTTTTCGTCCCCGGCTTCGCCGGTGCCGCCGCCCTTGCCCTCGTCGTAGTCGTCCCCGACGGAGACGTCGCCGTCGTCTGCGCCCGTCCACGTCACGTAGAGGTCGCCCAGGGGCTCGAGTTGCTCGAAGGAGACCGCTGCCTCCCGGAAGAGCTCCAGGACGGCCAGGAAGCGGGCGACGGTCTCCCACGTCCCCGCGGAGTCGGCCGTCAGCGCCCGGAAGGTGGCCTTCTTCACCCGCCTCAGCCGCTCGACAAGGATAGCGGCCTGCTCGCGCACGCTGGCGAGCGGTTGGTACATGTGGCTCACCGAGACGGACGGCGGCGCCTTGGGCGTGAACGCCCTCGCCGCGATCTTCGCCAGCTGCTCGGGCCCGATGCCGAGGACGAGCTCGGGCAGCAGGTCGGCGAACCGTTTCTCCATGGGCACGGCACGCGGGAACCGCAGAGCCTCCTCCGCCATCCGGCCGGAGAAGATCTTGGCGACCTCCTTGTACGCCCGGTACTGGAGGAGGCGGGCGAACAGCAGGTCACGGGCCTCGAGCAGGGCGAGGTCCTCCTCGTCCTCCACCTCGCCGGTGGGCAGGAGCCTGGCCGCCTTCAGGTCGAGCAGCGTCGCCGCGACGAGAAGGAAGTGGCTGGTCTGGTCGAGGTCCCACTCCGGGCCCCGTGACCGGATGTACGCGATGAACTCGTCGGTGACCTTGTGCAGGGACACCTCGGTGATGTCGAGCTTGTGCTTGGAGATCAGGCCGAGCAGCAGGTCGAACGGGCCCTCGAAGACGTCCAGATGCACCTGAAAGCCTTCCTGCGCCGGGCTCTCCCGCTCGGTCTCCTGCTCGATCACGCCTCTCATTGTCCCTCACACGGGGGACCGCTGCCGGAGGCCTGGGGAATCCGTCTCCACGGCCTGCACCGGCCGAAAAACTTTCCCTTTCACGACCAACAACTCCATGCGGGTTATTCAGACATCCCATCACTGGATAAAAAGACCAGAACTCGCCAAATCCGGCTCATTGCCGGGCTCCGGTAGGCCTTAAATCGGTAGCACACTCCTTTAATTGACACAACAGGAGTGACATCCTCTTATAATGAATTAAGACTTGCGACTCAAGCATTCTCCACGGAAAGCGCCGAGTAAACTCGAAGAATTTGGACAACTTCTCATCGTTGACGAACCCATTTATGCCCTGTTAACGAGAAGGCGCATTGTCGCGACTATGGCCGGATACCCCTTGTTCGCAGCCGCTGTAGCGGTTCATGGATTTGATTCTCTCGAATCACGAACG
>Ga0310811_10010670_pt1 | contig 11878 bp, 9 predicted proteins | sample YCmetagenome_FD_207642 | JGI IMG/M metagenome (GOLD analysis project Ga0310811, IMG submission 207642) | Soil microbial communities from experimental microcosm in Duke University, North Carolina, United States - YC | ecosystem: Engineered > Artificial ecosystem > Soil microcosm > Unclassified ...
CAGCAGCAGGTCGAAGAGCTGGTGCTGGCGGATGATGTCGTAAAAAAATGGCTGGAGGGCAATGCTCCCAAAAAGATCATCTATGTAAAGAATAAAATGATCAATGTGGTGGTTTAAGCCCATATAATTCCCTGGTTTAGTCGTAACTTGAAAGTATGGGCCCAGCATCCCTGATATCCACCTTGCAGGAGCGCCGGCAGGCTTTTCATCCCGTGGTTCCCTTCGACCCGGGCAGGGATAAGCTTTATCCCTTCGACTTTACGGATGACAATAAAGACCTGAGCCCGGAACAGATCGCCGACACGGAAAGCTTTGCTGCTTATATCAATAACATCCTGAAGTTGCATCACTGCAAATATGGATTCGGAGGTTATGGGGAACACCGCACCCTATACGCCCGTAGCAAACACTTTGACCAGTCCCTGGCATCCGGAACCGGCAGCGAGGCAGCCCGCACCATCGAGGAAAAAGACGAACCCCGACGCTTTCACCTGGGTATCGACATCTGGGGACCGGCAGGCACCAAGGTCATGGCCCCCCTGGAGGGTATTATTCATAGTTTTGCCTTTAATAACAACGACAGCGACTACGGCGCCACCCTGATATTAACCCATAACCTGGACGGCTACAGCTTCCATACCTTGTACGGCCATCTCAGCCTCAACTCCCTGAAGAATCTCCACGAAGGGAAACGAATCCGGGAAGGGGACGTGATAGGAGAATTTGGAATGCGTTTCGAGAACGGCAACTGGCCTCCGCACCTCCATTTTCAGGTTATCCGCGACATGCAGGGCTGGAAGGGGGATTATCCCGGCGTTTGTAAATATTCGGAAAGACAACAATGGTTGGACAATTGCCCTGACCCCGATGGCATCCTTCAAATGAAGCAGTATATTCAAGAATAGTCAGCACAACAATACCCCTTACCCGCAGTTTCTCCCTTACCGGGAATTCCCGGTAAGTACCTTCACCATCTCTTCCCATTCTTTCTCCAGCGAATAGTCAGGCATTGAACGATCGGCCCGGTTGTACCAATAATTGGCATTCCAGGCATCCCCCTCCTTACGATGCAGATAAGCATGCACCCAGGAACCCTCTTTGGTAGGAAGGTCCTGAGCGATGATATGGGCCTGCTCCCAGTCATTCTTCCCATCATACCACAAGGCCGCCAGGCTGGCCGGGATCCCCGCCGGAGGCGCATTGTTGGAAAGTGTCGATTTGAATTCCTCCAGGCTCATCTGTCCCTCCTTTATTTAGACATTATTAAAATATTATGCCATACAAATTTACTTCTAAATTGGGCGGAGCCCAATTCGTACTTGAGGCCACAGGGCCGAAAGTACAGACATTATTCTTCCTTTTTGCGTAAATGAAATTTCCCGATTGCTACGTGGACTCCCCTTCTCTCCGTGCAATTTTGCAGCACAAAGAAAATCAACGTGTTTATGAAAAATAGTAACTATACTTTTTTAATACTTTTTGCACTTTTGAGCTCTTCCCTGCATCCTGCAAGAGCCTCCGATAAGCAGGTTACGCAATTACCTGCGGCTCTTAATACCGCCAATGCCGGCACGCCGGCCACCCCCCCTACTGTGTCCACAGGGGACGAAGAAGACAACCGGGGAACCGTGAAAGGAAAAGTGACTACCGCTGATGGTCAATCCGCCGGTTCCGTGACAGTCGTCTTAAAATCGAAAGGCATTTTCCGGTACACCATCACGGAAGAAGATGGCTCCTTCACCCTGCGTAACCTGCCTGTCGGCAGCTATGACCTGGAAATATCCCTGACAGGCTTTGCTACGACCACGCAGAATATCACTGTGGAAAATAAAAAGACCACTGACATAACGATCCGGCTCCAGCTCTCCGGGCAGCAGCTACAGGAAGTGGTGGTAACAGGCGGACATAATAAATTTTCCCGCAGCACCAGCAATTATGTGGCGAAAATGCCGCTGAAAAATATGGAGAACCCACAGGTCTATACGACTATTACCAAGGACCTGATGGCCGACCAGCTCGTATTTTCCGTTGATGACGCCATCCGGAATGCTACCGGTATCCAAAAAATGTGGGATGCCACCGGCCGCAGCGGCGACGGCGGCGGTTACTATAATTCCAGAGGTTTTATCCTCCAAAGCCAGCTGAGGAATGGCATCGCCGGCAACGTCACCAGCAAGATAGATGCATCCAACCTGGAAAGGCTGGAAGTGATAAAAGGCCCCTCCGCCACCCTCTTCGGCAGTACTCTGACGTCTTATGGCGGACTGATCAACCGGGTTACCAAGAAACCTTATGCCACCTTTGGAGGAGAAGTCACCTGGTCCGGCGGGAATTTTGGGTTCAATCGGGTCAGCGCCGACATCAACACCCCACTCGACTCCGCAAAGAAAGTATTACTCCGGGTGAATACAGCCTATCTCGACGAAGGCAGCTTCCAGGACAATGGATTTAATAAGAATTTTGCCTTCGCTCCCAGCCTCTCCTATAAGATCAACGACCGTCTCACCTTCCTCTTTGACGCGGAGATCTACCGGGGACGTAACCTGGGAACACCTATTTTCTTCTTCCCCTATGGACAGACCATCGCTTCCATGGGTGTGTCCAGGGCGGATCAGCTACCCATCGATTATAAGCGATCTTTCTTTAGCGATGACCTGTCCCAGCAATCGGCCAACACCAATTTCTTTGCTCAATTGCAGTACAGGATCAACGATAAGTGGAGTACCCAGACCAATGTGACGGTCACCAATAGTTACTCGGATGGGCCTTCCCCTTATTTCTACCTGCTATCCAATTCAGCAGTGACCGGCAACCCTTCCGATATCGGCAGCGACTACATCTCCCGGAATGACCAGTTCACCGCCAACAGCAGGGACAGGATGCTGGAGATCCAGCAGAACCTCAACGGCGAGTTCAACATAGGTTCCCTGAACAACCGCTTCGTAGCAGGCCTGGATTTCTTTAACCAGAACTCCAACCAACTCTTTAGCGGCGGCACCCTTGACACCATCGCTTCTCATGGGGACATTCCTACGTATCGGGATTTCAATCGCACCAGCCTGCAGAACCTCTATGCCACCAAAGGAGTTGATTTTTATTATCCCGTCAACTTTATAGCCAACACCTACAGCGCTTATGCAGCAGACGTGCTGAACCTGACGGACAACCTGCTGGTAATGGCTGCTCTGCGGGTAGACCATTTCGTCAACCAGGGCAACTATGACCCGACCACCGGCACCACCAGTGGCGGATACAACCAGACCGCCTTCTCTCCTAAGTTCGGGATCGTATTCCAGCCCCTAAAAGACCGACTGTCCCTCTTCGCCAATTACCAGAATGGTTTTACCAATAAGACAGGAACGGATTACCACGGGAATGTCTTTAAACCAGAACATGCCAACCAGGCGGAGGCGGGTATCAAGCTCGATCTCTTTGAAGGAAAATTGACCAGCACCATCAGCGCTTATACGATTAAGGTGAACGACATCGTCCGGGCCTATGTCCCGACCGTTCCCGACCCGACCCTGCCTACTTTCCCGCAGATCCAGGATGGAACCCAGGTGAGCAAAGGTATCGAAGCCGAGGTGATCGCCAGTCCCATACAGGGCCTCAACATCGTAGCCGGATTCTCCTATAATGATTCCAAATATGAAAAGGCGGATGCTGACGTGGCCGGCCGTCGCCCCGGTACCGCCTCCTCGCCCTATACGGCCAACTGGTGGATCAGCTACCGCCTGCCCGCAGGGACTGTAAAAGGATTGGGACTGGGCTTCGGAGGCAATTATGCCAGCGACAATAAAGTGATCAACAGCGTCAGCCAGGGTGTATTCACCCTGCCGGCCTATACCGTCCTGAATGCTACCATATTCTATGAATATTCAAAATTCAGATTTGCTGTTAAATCCGACAACTTTACCAATCAGAAATACTGGATCGGTTATACGACCGTCAACCCGCAGAAACTGAGAAGCGTTGCTGCAAGCATATCCTTTAAGTTTTAGCAGATGCCCAAAAGCAGGAAACTGAAATATTGGATCGGACAAATACACCTCTGGCTCGGACTGGCGTCCGGGCTGGTGGTGTTAATAGTGAGTATTACCGGTTGTCTCTTTGTCTTTCAAAAAGAAATATCCCAGTCGATCTATAAAGACACCTATTTCATAAAGTCATCGGCTGAGCCTACGCTCCCGTTGAGCATTCTGCAACAAAGGGCGCAGCAGACGCTGGGGGCGGCCCATCCGATTAATTCCATTACCACCTACCGGCAGCCCGACCGTAGCTGGGAATTCATGGCCTACCAGGAAAACGATACCGCCCTTACCTATTTTGGTGTGCTGGGCTATTATCAGTCCGTCTTCCTCAACCCATACACCGGGGCCGTGACAGGAGTACGGGATTATAAATACGATTTCTTTTCCATCGTCAAATATATTCACTGGAGCCTCCTGCTCAATACTGACTATGGTCAGCCTATCGTGGGATGGAGCACCCTGATCTTTGTGCTCCTGCTAATCACGGGGATCGTATTATGGTGGCCCAAAAAATGGACCAGGGTATATAAAGACCGTAGCTTTAAAATAAAATGGAAGGCGTCCTTTAAACGGGTGAATTATGACTTGCATAACGTGCCGGGTTTTTACAGCCTTTTTCCGGCGCTGATCATCGCCCTGACGGGGTTGGTCTTTGCATTTAAGTGGTTTTCCGCGCTGGTATATGTCGCCGCCGCCGGCACGACTACGCCGCCCTCGCAGGTGAATATAAGATCCGTCAAACCTGCTCTCGCCGCCGCTTCCCCCCTGGACGATGCCTTCTGCCAGGCACTGGAACAACTGCCCCATGCCCGCCGCCTGGTGATTTCCCCTGCCGTAGGAGCCGAAGGCGTCATCTATGTCTATGGCTATAAGGACGGAGAAACCTATTATGGCTTCGATGCCCTGCAATTCGACCAATATAGCGGCCAGCTGCTGCACAGAAGAAATAATTCGGAAAAGAACCGGGGCGAACGCCTGGTTGAAATGAACTATGATATTCATGTAGGGGCCATCGGGGGACTCACGGGCAAGATCATTGCTTTTATTGCAAGCCTGATCTGCGCCAGCCTTCCTGTCACCGGCTTTATTATCTGGTGGGGAAAAAGAAGACGTGCGCCCCGCGCTGCCAGCAGGAATATCCCTATTTTTGCCGGATAATCATATTTATGCGCAAGACCTCCCTGACATTTTTAGTTTTAGCGATCCTGACCTTTATAATAGCCGCAGGATGCGGTAAATCTTCCAGTTCCAATTATACGCCCTGTACGGATGTTGCCCCCGCGACAGACTCCACCGCCCTGCTCAACTTTGCAAAGGCAAATGGGATCACGCCCCTGAAAGACACCACGGGACTCTATTATCAGGTCATTACCCAGGGTTCAGGAGCTGCGCCCACCGATAACTCCCTGGTGTTCATAACTTATACCGGTACCCGTATGGATGGCACTATCTTCGACTCGACCACCAATGCCTCCAAAACAGGCTGGCAGCTGCGTACGCTGATCCCCGGCTGGCGGATAGGTCTGCCAAAGATCCAGGCAGGCGGGCATATTAAATTGCTGATCCCCTCCGCCTATGCTTATGGTTGTCAGGGCGTGCAAAACAATCAAGGGGTGCAGGTTATAGCCTCCAATGCACCCCTCTATTTCGATGTGACCCTCGTCAGCATCCAGTAGAAAAAATCACCGCTGCAATGGTATAGTTATTGCGTAACTTTCGCTTGCATAATACCCCGAGAGTTATGACAAAATACGATGCCATCATCATCGGCTCCGGCCAGGGGGGCAATCCCCTGGCTAAAAAACTGGCCGCTGCTAACTGGAAAGTAGCTCTGATAGAGAGGAAATGGGTAGGAGGCACCTGCATAAATACAGGATGCACCCCTACGAAGACGATGATCAGCTCCGGGCGTATCGCACACCTCATAAAGACCAGTAATACATTCGGCATCCATACGAATGGGTTTTCCGTGAATATGGAAGAAGTGCTGAAACGGAAAAATGAAGTAGTGGTATCATTCCGGGAAAGCGGCACCAAAGGTCTGATCAGCCAGCCCAACCTGGACCTGCTTTTTGGAAATGCGGCCTTCTCCGGTCCAAAAGAGATCACGGTGGTAAAAGAAGACGGCTCACGGGAAATACTCACCGCTGAAAAGATTTTCATCAACACGGGCCTGCGGACGGCCCTGCCTCCTATTCAGGGTCTCGACGAAATTAACTACCTTACTTCCACCTCCATTATGGACCTGATGGAAATACCTTCTCATCTGGTTGTTCTCGGGGGTAGTTATATTGCCCTGGAATTCGGACAGTTATACAGAAGACTGGGAAGTGAAGTGACAATCCTCGAAAGGGGGCCGCATTTCCTCTCAAGGGAAGACGAAGATATTGCCGATGAATTAAAGAAGATCCTGGAAGATGAGGGGATAAATATCCTGGTCAATACTTCCGTTACGGAAATTTCTTCCCCGGGTAAGGAAGTGAATCTGAAGATCGATAGCGGTGGGACTTCCCGGACCCTTACCGGATCGCATGTCCTGGTTGCCGCGGGCAGAGAACCGGATACGACAGGCCTTAACACCGCTGTGGCCGGCATCGGACTGGACCGGCACGGGTTCATACAGGTGAATGACAAGCTGGAGACCTCCATCCCTGGAATTTATGCCCTGGGGGATGTAAAAGGAGGACCGGCCTTTACACATATTTCTTATAATGATCACCTGATCCTTTATAAGAACCTGGTTGAAAAAGGCAATGAAAGCATCGCAGACCGCCTCCTGGTCTATTGTATGTTCACCGACCCGGAACTGGGAAGGGTAGGGTTGTCTGAAAAACAAGCCCGCGAAAAAGGGCTCCGTATAAAAGTGGCAAAGCTGCCCATGAGCAGTGTGGCCAGGGGAATCGAGACAGGAGAGACCCGGGGACTTTTGAAAGCCGTTGTGGACGTGGACAGTAAAAAAATAATCGGGGCCTCTGTCCTGGCTCCGGAAGGTGGAGAATTGATGAGCGTCCTGCAAATGGCAATGCTGGGGGGAATCACTTATGATGTAATAAGGGATAACGTTTTTGCCCACCCTACTTTTTCTGAATCCCTGAATAATCTTTTTATCAAGCTGGATAATGAGTAGGACTATAGAGGTAAAAAATATCACCAAAACTTTCGGCGGATTTACGGCAGTCGACAGTATCTCCTTTGACGTAGAAGAAGGGGAGACCGTCGTGTTCCTGGGAACCAGCGGCTGCGGCAAGACTACCCTCCTTAAAATGATCAACCGCCTCATCGAGCCTACCTCCGGTGAAATTTGGATCCGGGGAGAAAAAATTGATGATCAGCCCGCTACCACCTTACGTAAGGGCATTGGTTATGTATTTCAGAACAACGGTCTGTTCCCGCATTACACCGTCGCCGGTAATGTAGGCATCGTTCCCGGCCTCCTGGGATGGGATAAAAAAAAGATCCTGGCCCGTACTACGGACCTGATGGAAAAACTGCATCTCCCACCCGGTAAATATTTATCGGCTTATCCCCACGAGCTCAGCGGCGGTCAACAGCAAAGGATCGGCCTGGCCAGGGCTTTGGCGGCAGATCCACCCATCTTGCTCATGGATGAGCCCTTCGGAGCCTTAGATCCCATTACCCGGGCCAGTGTAAAAAAAGATTTTTCACGATTGGATGAGCTTCAGCGTAAAACGATCATACTCGTCACCCACGACGTGCAGGAAGCCTTCGAACTGGCAGACCGGATCTTTCTGCTGGACAAAGGGAAAATAGTACAGGCCGGGCGACCGGAGGAGCTGCTCTTCCATCCGGCCAATGAATTTGTACGAACTTTTTTTGAAGACCAGCGTTTTCAGCTGGAAGTGCGGCTGATCGCCCCCGATGACCATACCTCCCTGATCAGGGCATTCACTCATTTTAAGAACAGACCCAGCTGATGGACCAACAGCAAAGCCTTTGGCAGTTTATGCACCAGGAATCAGCCAAGCTGCTGCAACAGACCCTGGAACATATCGGCCTGACCTTCATCTCCCTGCTGATAGCTGTCCTCATCGGACTCCCCCTGGGCATTTATATAACCAGGCATAAAAAAGCAGCCGGCTTTGTCCTGGGGGCGGTAGGCATCTTACAGACCATCCCCAGTATCGCCCTGCTGGGATTTATGATCCCCCTCCTGGGCATAGGCCCGATACCCGCCATTACCGCCTTATTCCTGTACGCTCTTCTTCCCATCATCCGCAATACTTTCACGGGTATCAGCAATGTAGACCCTGTAGTGAAAGAGGCTGCGGTGGCCATGGGAATGACCAATATCCAGTTGTTGTTTAAGGTGGAGCTGATACTGGCCTTCCCCGTCATCATGGCTGGCATCCGTACGGCGACCGTGATCAATGTAGGTGTTGGCACGCTGGCCGCCTATATAGCGGCAGGAGGACTGGGAGAATTTATATTCGGCGGCATTGCTTTGAATAATACCAATATGATCCTGGCTGGCGCCATACCCGCTGCCCTGCTGGCCATCGTCCTGGATTTTCTCCTCAGCCTTGTTCAGAAGCTCAGCAGCAGAAAAAGACGGATAGCCTTATGGTCCATGCCGCTGTTCCTGCTGCTGTTCTCCTCTTTTTACATATTACCCGTGGGAATGAGCTCCCGGCTGCTGGCAGGCTTTACTCCTGAATTCATGGGAAGGATTGACGGAGATATCGGACTCAGGTCCATCTATGGTCTGAAGATCCGGACGGTCGTTATCAGTGACGCGGTGATGTACAAAGCCATCTTTAATAAAAAGCTGGATGTCATCAGCGGGTATAGCACGGACGGGAGATTAAAAGCCTATGATCTTTCCGTATTGGACGACGATAAAAAAATATTCCCGCCTTATTATGCCGCCCCCGTAGTCCGGACAGAGGTCCTGCAGAAATATAAAGAGCTGGCGCCCGTGCTCAACCTGCTGTCGGGAAAGATCAATGACTCCATCATGACGGAATTGAATTACAAGGTGGAATACCTGAACCAGCCTCCGGAAAAATGCGCCCGGGATTTCCTGGTGGCTCAGGGATTGTATAAAGCCCCCCGGCCCCGGCAGGAAGCTCCTCCGGGCGGCACAACCGCAAAAGGATCCGCCATTGGCACCATCCGCCTGGGCTCGAAGATCTTTCCGGAACAGTATATCCTGATCAATATGTATGCGATGCTGATAAGGGGATATACCGACCTGCAGGTGGAGACAAAGACGGGGCTGGGGGGCACGAAGATTTGCTTTGACGCCTTGATTAATAATAAGATAGACATGTATCCGGAATATACCGGAACGGCCCTGCTGGCTATCCTGCATCCGGAGCCCGGAGAGATCAGGCAACTGGGTGGCAACAGGGACCGTGTTTATGATTATGTGCGGCGCCGGTTCGATGAAAAATACCAGCTCTCCTGGCTGGACCCCATCGGCTTTAATAATGCCTATGCCCTGATGATGCGCAGAGGTCAGGCGCAGCAATTGCATATACTTTCCATTTCCGACCTTACCGCGTATCTGGATCGTCCTGAACAAAATTCGCGTTGAGGCGTTCAATGGTACTCTACCGGAATTATAGAAAAAACAAGAAATTATGACCTTATTGGAACAATACCGGGCCATAAGAAAAGCCAGCGAGGAAATCTGCCGGCCCCTTCAGAAAGAAGATTATGTAGTACAACCCGTGGCGGATGTGAGCCCCCCTAAATGGCACCTGGGACATACCACCTGGTTCTGGGAGACATTCCTGCTGGAAAAACATCAGTCAGGCTATAAGGTCTTCAACCCGGAGTACAATTTCGTTTTCAACAGCTATTATGAGACGATAGGGGCAAGAGTGATACGTACCGACCGGGGTAACCTTAGCCGGCCTTCCGTGGAAGAAGTATATGCCTATAGACAATACGTGGACAAGGCAATGGGTGAACTGCTTTCGCAGCTGGATCCAGTGAGGGGGGCGGGCGGGAATCCGGAGACATCCGGTATAGACCCCACTCTCCGCGCCGTCATCCTGCTGGGCCTGAACCATGAGCAGCAGCACCAGGAATTGCTATGGTCCGATATTAAATATATCCTGGGCCATAACCCCCTCTTTCCCCCCTGGGCAGACTTCGATATAAATGACAGACCACCCGCCACCGTCTATGGGAAAAGCGAAAAAGTAACGGACACCTTTATACGAATACCGGAAGGCATCTATGAAATAGGATATAAAGGGGATGGGTTTTGCTTTGATAATGAGCTGGCAAGACATAAAGTCTGGCTGAACGACTTTCAAATAGCGGCCTCTCTGGTGACAAATGGGGAATATATCTCTTTTATAGAGTCAGGGGGCTATGAAAATTTTATATATTGGCATGCAGAAGGCTGGGACTGGGTGAAACAGCACCATATCAGGGCCCCCTTATACTGGCATTCTATCGAAGGCAGCTGGTTTTATTATACACTTGCCGGCCTGAGACCCCTGGCCATGGAAGAACCTGTTTGCCATATCAGCTATTATGAAGCGGTCGCTTATGCGGCTTGGAGAGGGCTGCGCCTGCCCACGGAGTGGGAATGGGAAGCCGCATCCGGAGAATTCGGCTGGGGAAAAAGATGGGAATGGACGGAGAGCGCCTACCTGCCTTATCCCGGGTTTAAAAAAGCCGAAGGGGCTATCGGAGAATATAACGGTAAGTTCATGGTAAGCCAGATGGTCCTGCGGGGCGCCAGTGTGGCGACTCCCGCATTCCACAGCCGCAACACCTACCGGAATTTCTTTCATCCGCATCTAAGATGGCAGTTTACTGGCATAAGACTGATTGGGCCACGGGCCCAATGGCCGAAGGCCCATCATTAGATTCGGGCCCTTTTGCGACTCGTCGCAAATGGTCCGCTCAGCCGCCGAAACCGCTCAGCGGCTTCGGCGCTATAATTGCATAGGATAACAGAGATAATAAGGTCTAACTATAAAACAAGCAATATGTTTACTGCTATACTTAACGGTAAAACCACAGGACGCCGTTCGTCATTCCATCATGATGTGATCAACGGCCTGAAGGCATCCAATAAATACCTTCAATCCAAATATTTTTATGATGGCACGGGGGACAGGCTCTTCCAACAGATCATGGCTTGCCCGGAGTATTATCCCACCCGTTGCGAAATGGAGATCCTCCAACATCAATCCGGTAAGATAGCAGCGCTGTTCTGTCAGCAGGATACGCCTTTCGACCTGATAGAGCTGGGCCCGGGCGACGCTACCAAATCCTATTACCTGCTCCGCGAACTCCTTAAAAACAAGGCGCCCTTTACTTATTATCCCATCGATATTTCATCTAACGTGATCGACTCCCTCGAGGACCGGCTCCCCATAAGCCTTCCCGGCCTGAAATTCCAGGGTCTCAACGGAGAATACCTGGAGAAGATGGAACAGACGGGCAGCTTGTCGGCCCAACGGAAAATAGTATTGTTCATGGGGGCCAATATTGGAAATATGACCCTGCAGCAGGCTATTATTTTTTGCCGGCAGCTGCATGACCGGATGCGACCGGGGGACCTCCTCATGATCGGCTTCGACCTGAAGAAACACCCAAAGACCATCCTCGACGCCTACAACGACAGACAGGGCATCACGGCGGCCTTCAACCTCAACCTTCTGAAGCGGATCAACCGGGAGCTGGATGCTGATTTTGACCTGGAACAGTTTGAACACAATCCCGTATACGACCCTGGTACAGGGGCCTGTAAAAGTTATCTGATCAGTCGTATAGCCCAGCAGGTGCATATCGGGAATGGAGAAACCATCGATTTTGCGGAGAATGAGCCCATCTTTATGGAGATCTCACAAAAATACTCC
>Ga0310811_10010671_pt1 | contig 11877 bp, 14 predicted proteins | sample YCmetagenome_FD_207642 | JGI IMG/M metagenome (GOLD analysis project Ga0310811, IMG submission 207642) | Soil microbial communities from experimental microcosm in Duke University, North Carolina, United States - YC | ecosystem: Engineered > Artificial ecosystem > Soil microcosm > Unclassified ...
CGGGCCGGAAGGGTCCGGTGGCGAGCCGGCCGAGCCCCAGCACCACGCCATCGAGCAGGTCTTGCCGGTTGATGGCGTGTGCGATGGCCCGCCGCACCCGGCGATCGGCGAAGCGCGGATCCTTCAGGTTGAAGCCGACGTAGGTATAGCCGCTGCCCGCGTAGCGAAACTTGTTGTAGGACTTCAGGAACGCCGGATAGTCGGTCTGCCGCCGGTACTGGAGCGCCGTGAGGCGCGTGAGGTCGACGCCCTTGGCCTTCAGCTCCAGAAAGATCGTCGCCTGGCTCGGGATGATGCGGTAGACGACGCGCGAGATGTACGGCTGCCCCTGGAAGTAGTCCGGATTGGAGACGAGCACGACCTTCTCGCCGCTCTTCATCTCCTTGAAGCGGTAGGGCCCGGTGCCCACGGGCGCCGTCCAGTTCTGCGGCGACTCGCGGAGCTTGCCGTCCCGGTTGTAGCTATCGAGCAGGTGGCGGGGCAGGATGCTGGCGGAGCCCCAGGACAGCAGCGCCTTCGCGTACGGCTTGCGATAGATCACGCGCACCGTCAGCGGATCCAGCGCCTGGACCTTGTCGATGTCGGCGAAGTCCGACCGGTACGGACTGGGCGTCTTCGGGTTGGTCGTCGCCTCCCACGTGAAGACGACGTCGTCGGCCGTGAAGGGCTTGCCGTCGTGCCAGCGCACGCCCGGATGCAGCTTGAAGTCGAGCGTCAGGCAGTCCTTGCTGAACGACCACGAGTCGGCCAGCTCGGGCACGATCTCGAGGTCGCGCCCGAGCGTGACGAGGCCGTTGTAGATGTAGGCGCCGACCTCGTGCGAGGCGCTGTCGCTGGTGAGCGTGGGGATCAGCCCCGACACATTGGCGATCGACGCCTCGATGAGCGTGTCACCGACCGCCGGCGTGTTGGGGCCGGTACTGGGATCGCTGCCGGCCGCCTCGCGATTGCAGCCGCCCGTCGCGGCCAGCGACAGAACCAGGCTCATCGCGATCAGGGTCCGCACGCTCCTCACCTCAGCGGCCGGGGGCGGGGGGTGCGGGCGTCGCAGGCGCGGGAGCGGTGGCCGGAGCCGGCGCGCTGGCGGGAGCCGGCGCCGTGGGCGCGGCCGTGGCGGGCTCGCGGATCACGGAGCTGGCGCGATCGCCAGAGAGCAGCGCCAGCGAGAACGAGGTCAGCGTGAACACGATCGCCACGCCGGTCGTGATCTTGCCGAGCAAGGTCGGCGTGCCCATGGAGCCGAAGACCGCCTGGCTGCCGGCGCCACCGAAGGCCGAGCCGATGTCCGCGCCCTTGCCCGACTGCAGCAGCACGATGGCGATGATGGCGAAGCACATGAGCACGTGGACGATCGTGAGCGCGATGACCATCGACTACTCCCCTCTGGAGGCGGCGCCGCGCGCCGCTTTTCTGACGATTGCGATGAAGCCGGGAGCGGCGAGGCTGGCGCCGCCCACGAGCGCGCCATCGATCTCCCGCTCGGCCAGCAGCGCGTCGGCGTTGTCGGCCTTCACGCTGCCGCCGTACAGGATGCGCACGCCCTGCGCCGTCTCCTTCGGACCGAGCTCGGAGAGCAACCCGCGCAGGTAGCCGTGTACCTCGGCGGCCTGGGCCGGCGTGGCGTTGACGCCGGTGCCGATGGCCCACACCGGCTCGTAGGCGAGCACGCACCGACCGATCGCCTCGCTGTCGAGACCGGCCAGGCCGGCGCGGAGCTGGCCCTCGACGGTCGTGAACGTGAGCCCCTGCCGTCGCTCCTCGGCCGTCTCGCCCACGCACAGGATCGGCGTGAGGTTGTGGCGAAGCGCCGCCCCGACCTTCAGCGCGATCTGCGCGTCGGTCTCGCCCATCTCGCGCCGGCGCTCGGAGTGACCACACAGAACGAGGCGACAGCCGAGCTCGACCAGCATGGGCGGCGCGATCTCGCCGGTGTGCGCACCCGAGGGCTCGTGGTGGAGGTTCTGCGCGGCCAGCGCGATGGGGCTGCCGGCCAGGATCTCGGCGGCCGCGGCCAGCGCGGTGAATGGTGGGCACACGGCCACCTCCACCCGCCCGGGACGCTTGAGCCCATCCCGGATGCCGGTCGCCAGGGTGCGCGTCTCGGCCAGCGTGCCGTTCATCTTCCAGTTGCCGACGACCATCGGCGTGCGCATCAGGCCTCCGTCAGCGCCTCAACACCTGGCAGCGCCCGCCCCTCGAGGAATTCCAGGAAGGCGCCGCCCGCCGTCGAGATGTAGCCGATGCGATCGGCGACGCCGGCCTGGTTCACTGCGGCCACGGTATCCCCGCCCCCGATCACGGAGAACGCGCCGGACTCGGCCACGGCCCGGCCGAGCGCCACGGTGCCGCTGGCGAAGGCCGGCTTCTCGAAGACGCCCATCGGCCCGTTCCACACGATGGTCCTGGCACCCTTCAGCACGGCGGCGAAGCGCTCGACGCTGAGCGGACCGAGATCGAGCCCCATCTGCTGGGGGCCGATGTCGCGGATGGACACCGCGCGTCCCGAGGGGCTGTCGAGGCCGCTGGCCACCACGGCGTCGATCGGCAACACGATCTGCACACCCCGGCGGCGCGCCGCCTCCAGGGTGGAGCGCGCCATCTCGACGCGATCGACCTCGACCAGCGACTTGCCCACGCCGTGGCCGAGCGCGCGCAGGAAGGTGAACGCCATGCCGCCGCCGATGAGCAGCGCGTCGACCTTCGACAGCAGATGCTCGACCAGCGCGATCTTGTCCGACACCTTGGCGCCGCCGAGCACCGCCACCAGCGGGCGGGCCGGCGCCTCCAGGATCTTGCCCAGCGCCTCGAGCTCGCGCCGCATCAGCAGCCCGGCCGCCGCCGGCTGCAGGTGGCGCGTGATCGCGGCGATCGAGGCGTGCGCGCGATGCGCTGCCGCGAAGGCGTCGTTGACGTAGAGGTCCGCGAGCGCGGCCAGGCGCTGCGCGAAGCCGTCGTCGTTCGCCTCCTCCTCGGGATGGAAGCGCAGGTTCTCCAGCAGCAGGAGGTCGCCCGGCTTCAGCGCCTTCGCCGTGCCCTCCACCGCCTCGCCCACGCAGTCGGGGGCCAGCGGCACCGGGCGCTCCAGCAGCGCCGTGAGACGCTCGGCGACGGGGGCCAGCGAGTACTTCGGATCGGGGCCGCCCTTGGGACGGCCGAGGTGCGAGGCGAGGACGATCGAGGCGCCGCGGTCGAGCGCGAGACGAATGGTCGGGAGCACCGCCGTGAGCCGGGTATCGTCGCTGACCGCGCCCTTGTCCAGGGGCGCGTTGAGGTCGGCGCGCAGGAAGACGCGCCGACCCGCGAGCTCCACCTGCTCGATCGACAGCTTCACGTGACTCGGCTACAGGGTCTTGCCGATGAACCGGATCAGGTCGCGCACGCGCGAGGAGTAGCCGTACTCGTTGTCGTACCAGGCCAGCACCTTGACCATGTTGCCGTCGACGAGCGCCGTCGAGGGCAGGTCGACGATCGAGGAGTGCGGGTTGCCGTTGAAGTCCACCGAGACCAGCTCCTCGTCCGTCGCGTCGAGGATGCCGCGCAGCGAGCCGGCGGCGGCCTCGCGGAACTTCTCGTTGATGGCCTGCACGCTGGCCGGCTTGTTCAGCTCGACCGTGAGATCGACGACCGACACGTTCGCCGTCGGTACACGGATGGCGATGCCGTCCAGCTTGCCCTTGAGGTGCGGCAGCACGAGGCCCACGGCCTTGGCCGCGCCGGTCGTGGTCGGGATCATGCTGACCGCCGCCGCGCGGGCCCGGCGCAGGTCCTTGTGGGGAAAGTCGTGGATCTTCTGGTCGTTGGTATAGGAGTGCACCGTCGAGGCGAAGCCGCGCTTGATGCCGAAGGCGTCGTCCAGCACCTTGGCGGTGGTGGCCAGGCAGTTGGTCGTGCACGAGGCGTTGGAGACGATGCGGTGCTTGGCCGCGTCGTACATCTTCTCGTTGACGCCGAGGACCAGGGTGACGTCGGGGTCCTTGGCGGGCGCGGTGATGATCACCTTCTTGGCGCCGGCCTGGATGTGCTTGGACGCCGTCGCGGTGTCCACGAAGAGCCCGGTCGACTCGACGACCACGTCGACGTTCAGCTCCTTCCACGGCAGCGCGCCGGGATCCTTCAGCGCCAGCACGCGGACCTCGCGGCCGTTCACGAAGATCGCCCCATCCTTCGAGCTGACCTCGGCCGGCAGGTTGCCGTGCACGGAGTCGTGCTTGAGGAGGTGGGCCAGGGTCTTGGCGTCGGCCAGATCGTTGACGGCGACCACCTCGATGTCGCGGGCCTCCAGCGCCGCGCGGAAGAACACGCGACCGATACGCCCGAATCCGTTGACACCGACTCGAATGCTCATGCGGGGGCTCCTTGTGGGGCGGACGGGGATCGTCCCGGCCAAACCGTCGTAAATAGGCCCAAAGTATACGGCCGATCAACTCACCCGAGCAACAGTGAGGACCCCCACGCGCGCAGCACCGGCCGCCGTCAGGGCCCGCGCGCAGGATGCCGCGGTGGCCCCGGTGGTCAGGACGTCGTCCACGACGATCACCTGGCGGCCGCCCACCACGGGGCGCGCGATGAACGCCCCCTGGACGTTGGCCCGGCGCTCGACGGCACCGAGATCGCTCTGGGCCCGGGTGGGCCTGATGCGCGCCAGCCAGCGCGGTCGGACGGCGAGCCCGAGGCCGGCGCCCAGGTGCTCGGCCAGCAATCCCGCCTGGTTGAAACCCCGCTCCGCCTCGCGGCCGGAGGCCAGCGGAACCGGCACCAGCACGGCCGGGCCGCCCTCGAGGCCGTCGCCCCACTGGTCGATCACCAGCGCCGCGAGGGGGCGGGCCAGCGCGCGCTTGCCCTCGAACTTGAAGGCGTGGATGGCGTCGCGGACGACGCCGTCGTACTCGGCCCCGGCCCGGGCCCAGTCCCAGGGCGGCGGATCGGCCGCGCACGCCCCGCACACCCGGACGTCGCCGGCCACGAACGGTACGCCGCAGCGCTCGCAGCATGGTGGCGCCAGGCGCACGATCGAGCGCCAGCAGCCGCCGCAGAGCGGATCACGCCGCCCCTCGGCCAGCAGCGCTCCGCACACGGGACAGAGCGCCGGGAAGACGAGATCGAGGGCGGCGAGCGCCCAGGGGTGCATCGGACGACGTCAGCGCGTGGTGGCGGAGGGACGCAGCGAGTTCCAGCGATGGCACTGCGCGCAGCGGTCCTGCCACGTCGGCGCCGATGCGCCGCAGGCCTGGCAGTGATGCGGCCAGTCGAAGCCGTGGCCGAGGCGCAGCGCGCGCCGATACTCCTCGAACGCGGCCCTCGTCTGTCCGCTGCGCTCGAACACCGCGCCGAGGAACGCGTGGAGCACCGGCAGGTCCGGCGCGCGCACCTCGAGCTTCTCGAACTGCTCGGCGGCCTCGTCGAGCATCTCGAGCTCGAAGTAGACGCGACCGAGAGCGGTGGCCAGCCCGAGATCGTCGGGCGCGCGCTCGCACGCCGTGCGATAGAGCGCGATCATCCGGCTCGGTCGGTCCTCGCGACGGTACACGCGCTCCAGGCGCGCCAGCAGCGGCAGCACCGGCCGCGCCTCGGCGGCACGCTCCCAGGTGCGCACGGCCTCGCGACGATCGCCCGCCGCCTCCTGCGCGTCACCGAGGGCCAGCACCGCCGGCAGGAAGTCGCGATCGGCGCGCAGCGCGGCGCGGAAGTGGCCGATGGCGGCCGCGGGGTCCTGGCGCGCCAGCTCCAGCCGGCCCATCTCGTAGTAGGCGACGGCCAGCCAGCCCGACTCCTCGGCGCGCTTGCCCGGCGGCGCGGCGTCGAGCAGACGCTGCTGCAGGGCCACCGCCTCGTCCCAGTCCCGCGCCTCGATGGCGAAGTCGCGCAGCCCGCGCAGCGCCTCGGCGTGGCGCGGCCAGCGCTGCAGGACGTAGCGCAGCAGGGTGCGCGTCTCCTCGACGTGACCGGCCTGGCGCGCCTCGCGGGCCCGGCGCATGGCGTCGAGCGCCTGCGGATCGTCGGCGCCGCTGGCCGGCGCCGGCCGCGGCCCGAGCCAGGCCACGAGGCGGCGGCCGACCGCGAGGAGCGCGCCGAGCGAGTCGTTCATGCGTGGGACGGAGAGACGGAGGCGAGACGGTGGTGAGAGGAAATCAGCTCGCGGTCGCGCGCTCTTCCTGCTCGGCGAGCCGCTGGCAGTCGATGCAGTACCGCGCCCACGGCATCGCCTCCAGGCGCTTGTCGCCGATGGCCTCGCCGCACCGCTCGCAGTTGCCGAAGGAGCCGTCGTCGATGCGATTCAGCGCCTCGTTCACGTCGCGCAGCGAGCTGCGGCTGCCGGTGCCCAGTCCGAAGAAGAACTCGCGCGTGTAGGCGGTGTTCGCCTGATCGCCGAGGTCCTTGATGGCGTCGTCTTCCTGATCCTTGCCATACAGCGCGGAGCGATCGACTCCGTCGGCGAGCTGTTGCTGCTTGTCGAGCAGACGCTGCTTGAAGCTCGCCAGTCGTTCCTTCTTCATCACGACCTCCCTGGCGACCGTGAGTCGTGCCGGACACGCTAGCATGCGGTCCAGGGTCGTGCAAGACGCGGATCACGCACCGTCCACCGGAAGTGACGGTGCATCACCCCACAGACGCTCGAGCGCGTAGTACGCGCGCGTGTCCTCCAGGAAGACGTGCATCAGCACGTCGCCGTAGTCGAGCAGCACCCAGCCGCTCTCGGTCGTGCCCTCGGCGTGCAGCGGTCGGATGCCGGCGTCCTTGAGCTCGGCGCGGATCGCCTCGGTGATCGAGGCCAGGTGCGTGGTGGAGCGACCGCTGCAGACGAGGAAGTAGTCGGTGACGCTCGACAGCGCCTGCACGTCGAGCACCACGAGATCGAGCGCCTTCCGGTCGAGCGCGGCCTTGGCCGCCCGCTGCGCCTTGCGCTCGGCGGACAGGACTGCCGTCACGCGGGCTCCGTCCGGTAGAGGCCGTGCGTGCGCACGAAGTCGATCACCGCCGGCGGCATCCGGAACGCCAGCGAGCGGCCCTCGCGCACGCGGCGGCGCAGCACGGAGGCCGACAGGGGCAGCGAGGTCGCGTGCACCAGCACGACGCCGGCCGGCGGCAGCGGCCGCCCTGGCTCGACGCGCACGAAGCCGCCATCGACGCCGATCTCCCGCAGCACCTTCTGGGCGGCGGCGCTCTCGGGGTCGAACGCGCTGCCGCTGCGCGGGATCACCACGAGCCGGGCCAGGCTGGCCACCCGGCGCGGCTCACGCCAGCTCAGCAGATCGAGAAACGTCTCGGAGCCGATGACGAGGAACAGCGTATCGCCGGAGGCGGACAGCGCCTGCAGCGTGTCGACCGTGTACGAGGGCCCGGTGCGGCGCAGCTCGATGTCGGAGACCGCGAACCGCGGGTGCCCGGCGATGGCGAGCTCGACCATCGCGAAGCGATCGGCGGCGGGCGCCAGCCCCGCGGCGGCCTTGTGAGGCGGCGCGGCGGCCGGCACGAACAGCACGCGGTCGAGGTCGAGCTGCTCGAGCACGTCGTCGGCCAGCAGCAGATGCCCGTAGTGGATCGGGTTGAAGGACCCGCCGAGAACCGCGACGCGGGCCAAGCTCAGTCCCGGACCTGCCCGTCACCGTGCACGATGAACTTCGTCGTGGTGAGCTCGCGCACGCCCACCGGCCCCCGGGCGTGGACGCGCGAGGTGGAGATGCCCATCTCCGCGCCGAGCCCGAACTGGCTGCCGTCCACCAGGCGCGTCGAGGCGTTGACGAGCACCGCCGCGGCATCGACCTCGCGGGTGAAGCGACGGGCTCGGGCCAGATCGTTGGTGACGATCGCCTCGGCCAGGCCGGTGCCGTGGCGCCGGATGTGCTCGAGCGCCTCGTCGAGGCCCCCGACCACGCGCACGGCCAGGATCAGGTCGAGGTACTCCTCGTCCCAGTCGCTCTCGGCCGCCGGTCGAGCGCCGGGCAGGCGGGCCAGGGTCTCGGCGCAGCCCCGCACCTGCACCCCGGCCTCGCGCAGGCGCGCGCCCACCGCCGGCAGGAAGCGATCGGCGACGGCCCGATCGACGAGCAAGGTCTCCAGCGCGTTGCACACGCTCGGCCGGTGCGTCTTGGCGTTGAGCACCACGGCGGTGGCCATGTCGAGATCGGCCGAGTCGTCGACGAAGACGTGCACGAGCCCCTTGTCGTGCTTGAGGATCGGCACGCGCGACCGCTCGGCCACCCACGCGACGAACGCCTCGCCGCCCCGCGGGATGATGAGATCGATCAGCTTGTCCTGGGTGAGCATGATCGCCACCGCCTCGCGGTCGGTGACGTCGATGAACTGGATCGCATCGGCGGGCGCGCCGGTCTTCTCCAGCGCCTTGGCCAGCACCGCGGCGATGAGCGCGTTGGACTCGATCGCCTCCTTGCCGCCGCGCAGGATGACCGCGTTGCCCGACTTCACGCAGAGCCCGGCGGCGTCGGCGGTGACGTTGGGACGCGACTCGTAGATGAAGCCGATCACGCCCAGCGGCACGCGCACGCGCGCGATCTCCATGCCGTTGGGGCGTCGCGACGTCTCGACGGTCTCGCCGACGGGATCGGGCAGGGCCGCGATCTCGCGCAGCCCCGTCGCCATCGTCTCGATGCGGGTATCGGTGAGGGTGAGGCGATCGAGGAAGGCGCGGGCGACGCCGCTCGTGCGGGCGCGCTCGAGATCGGCCCGGTTGGCCTCGAGGATGGCCGCGGTCTTCTCCTCGAGCCCCCGGGCCATCTGCAGCAGCGCCTCGTTCTTGGTGCGCGTGGAGCAGAGCGCCAGCGTCCGCGCGGCCTCGCGGGCGGCCTTGGCCTTGGTCGTTACGAGCGTCGTCAAGTCCATATTGTTTGTATCAGGGGGAGCGTCGCCGCTCCCCACTGACACCCCCCCAACGGGATCTCGCGAGTCCAGCATCTCGCGTGTTTCGAACCGGTTGTGTGCCCGACTACCGGTCCGACGCGTTCGCTCGGCTCTCGCCTTTCCGCCCGTGTCTCTGCGTCTTACAGGATGACGAGGTTATCGCGGTGGATCACCTCGTCGAAGCTCTTGTAGCCGAGCCGGGGCTCGATCTCGCGCGTCTTGGCGCCGCGGATCCGCCGCAGCTCCGGCGCGTCGAAGTTCACCAGCCCCCGTGCGAATTCCTTGCCGTCGCCCTCGCCGGCGACCGCGACCACCTCACCGGCGGCGAAGTCACCATCCACCTGGACCACGCCCGAGGGCAGCAGGCTCTTGCCCCCCAGAGTTAATGCCTGGACCGCGCCGGCGTCAACCGTGAGGCGGCCCTGGGGTGCAACGGCGAACCCGATCCAGCGCTTGCGGGCGCCCAGCCGATCCGTCCGGGGTGCGAAATAGGTCCCCAGCGGCTCCCCGGCCAGCAGGCGGGCGAGCACGCGGTCCTCGCGGCCGCTGGCGATGATCATCGGCACGCCGGCCGAGGCCGCCTTCTGGGCCGCCTGCAGCTTGGTCGCCATCCCTCCGACCGAGCCGGCGCCGGCACCCTCCCAGACCAGGCGGGCGATGTCCTCGGTCACCGCCTCCACCGTGTCGAGCTTCCGGGCATCGTGATCGACCGCGGGGTTGGCGGTGTAGAGGCCGTCGACGTCGGTGAGCAGGACCAGCAGGTCGGCCTCGATCAGCGAGGCGACCAGCGCGCTGAGGTTGTCGTTGTCGCCGACCTTGATCTCCTCCACCGCGACCGTGTCGTTCTCGTTCACCACCGGCAGCACGCCGAAGCGCAGCAGCGCCAGCAGGGTGTTGCGCGCGTTCAGATAGCGCGCGCGATCGCCGATGTCCTGCGCGGTGAGCAGCACCTGGCCCACCGGCAGACCGTGGCGCTTGAACGCGGACTCGTAGTGCCGCATCAGCGCCGACTGCCCGACGGCCGCGGCGGCCTGCTTCTCGGGCATCGAGCGCGGCCGCTGGGGCAGCGCCAGCCGGGCCATGCCGGTGGCGATCGCACCCGAGCTGACGAGCACGATCTCGCGGGCCGGCTCGCCGCGCGCCGCCGCGACGTCGGCGGCCAGCGCGCTGATGCGGCGACGATCGGGACCGGACGCCGGTGTCGTGATCAGGCCGCTGCCGACCTTGACGACGAGCCGGCGGATGCGGCCTAGCGTGCGGCGGGCGCCCATGGCAATACCTCGAGGCGATCGGCCACGTCGCGCAGCAGTTCGGCGAGGCCGCGGCCGGTGACGGCGGAGATCGCGTGGCACGGCCGGCCGGCGGCCGCGCAGTGCGCGCGCACGCGCTGCAGCGTCTCCGCGACCGCCGCATCGCCGTCGGCGAGCTCGATCTTGTTGGGGACGACGATCTGCGGACGCTCGGCCAGCGCCGGTGAGTACGCGGCCAGCTCCGCGTCGATCATGGCGAGATCGTCGAGCGGATCGCGCCCGCTGGCGGGGTCGAGGTCCAGCAGGTGCAGGAGCAGTCGCGTGCGCTCCGTATGACGAAGGAACTGGTGGCCCAGCCCGCGGCCCTCGCTGGCGCCCGGGATGAGTCCCGGCAGGTCGGCGATGACGAAGGTGCGATCGCCGTCCACCCGCACGATGCCGAGGGTCGGCACCAGGGTCGTGAACGGATAGTCGCCGATCTTCGGCCTGGCCGCCGACACGCGCGAGACCAGCGTCGACTTGCCCGCGTTGGGAAAGCCGATGACACCCACGTCGGCCAGCAGCTTGAGCTCGAGGTGCAGCCAGCGCTCGGGGCCCGTGCGTCCGTTGTCGGCCCGGCGCGGCGCCTTGTTGATCGACGAGACGAAGCGGGCGTTCCCCCGCCCGCCCCGGGCGCCCGCGATGGCCAGCACGCGCTGGCCGGGCAGCGTGAGATCGCCGAGAGCCTCGCCGGTATCGCGGTCGGTCACCAGCGTGCCCAGCGGCACGCGCACGATCTTGTCGGAGCCGCTGGCGCCGTGACGGTTGTTGCCCTCGCCATGCTGGCCGCGCTCGGCGTGATAGTGACGCTGGTAGCGGAAGTCGAGCAGGGTCGTGAGCGCGCGGTCCGCCTCGAGGTACACCGAGCCGCCGTCACCGCCGTCACCGCCGTCGGGCCCGCCGCGCGGGACGAACTTCTCGCGCCGGAAGCTGATGCAGCCGGCGCCGCCGTCGCCGCCCTTCACGAAGATGTCGATCTCGTCGACGAACATCGTGGACCTGTGCTCGACTCGGGCGGGATCGCCCGGGACTGGCGGGCGGCCGATCAGGCCGGCTGGGTCAGGATGCTGATGTAGCGGGTGCCGCGGCGACGCTCGAACTTCACCACGCCGTCGACCTTGGCGTACAGCGTGTCGTCGGAGCCGAGCCCGACGTTGTGGCCGGGGTGGAACCGCGTCCCCCGCTGCCGGACGAGGATCGAGCCGCCGGTGACGAACTGCCCGCCGAAGCGCTTCACACCGAGCATCTGCGGATTGGAGTCGCGGCCGTTGCGCGAGCTGCCGACACCCTTCTTGTGCGCCATGACTGTCCCTACACCTCGATCTTGGTGATGCGCACCGTCGTCGCCGCCTGCCGGTGACCGCGATTGCGCCGGTAGTTCTTGCGCCGCTTGAACTTCACGACCCTGACCTTGCGAGAGCGGCCCTGGGCGACCACCTGCCCCGACACGCGCGCGCTCTTGAGCCGATCGGGCGCGACGATGACCTCGCCGTCCCGCGTCACCAGCAGCACGGAGGTGAACGCCACCTCGGCGCCCTTGTCTCCGGGCAGCTTCTCGACCGAGATCGTCTGGCCCTCGGCCACCCGGTACTGCTTGCCTCCCGTTGCGATGACGGCTTCCATGTCCCTCGAGCTCCCTGCGGACGAGTGAGTAACGGCCGTTCATAAGACCACAGCGCGCCGGGGAACGTCAACCTGACCACGTGGGGGGCCCCGACATGGCCCCCCCACA
>Ga0310811_10010672_pt1 | contig 11877 bp, 9 predicted proteins | sample YCmetagenome_FD_207642 | JGI IMG/M metagenome (GOLD analysis project Ga0310811, IMG submission 207642) | Soil microbial communities from experimental microcosm in Duke University, North Carolina, United States - YC | ecosystem: Engineered > Artificial ecosystem > Soil microcosm > Unclassified ...
GCGACAAGCCGATCAAGTACGTGTTCGTCACCCACGTGCACAACGACCACTCGGGCAACACGCCCCAGTTCGAGGCGGCCGGAATCCCGGTCATCGCCTCGGACGACTACAAGAAGCTGGTCGCGACCTACACGGTCCGCCCGGGTCAGGCCCGTTCGCCGGCCCCGACCGTCAGCTACGCCAAGAGCTACACGGTGAAGCTGAAGGGCGCGACGGCCACCGCCTACGCCGTCCACCCCGCCCACACCGCCTCGGATTCCATCGTCTATTTCCCGGACGAGAAGGTGGTGGCCATGGGCGACAACATGTTCTCCGGCGCCCCCACCGTCGACTGGCCCAACGGAGGCCGGCTGCTCGGCATGCAACAGAACTGGGCCGAGTTGGAGAAGCTGGACTTCGACATGCTGATCCCCGGCCACGGCGACGCCCCCGTCAGCCGGGCGCAGTTCGAGGTCTCCCGCAAGAAGCTGGACACCCTGATCGAAAGGCTCCGCGCCCTGGTCAAGGCGGGCACGCCCAAGGGCGAGCTCCTGGCCAAGGTCAAGGTCGACGACCTGGGTCCCGGCTGGGACATCAAGAACCAGAGCGACGAGTGGTCCCGGCCCGCGCGCCTCGACGGCCTCTACGAGGAACTGTCCAAATAGGGTGGGCGACGCCCGGCTGGCGCGACCGGGGTCCCGACGCGCCAGCGAAATGCGGCGGTCGGGCTTCGCGGAAGTCGGCTCGCTGCCGCACGCTTTAAGCTGATGAGAAACGGAGCCTTTTGACGGCCGAGGCGATTCCGTCCAACCCCAAAACGGCTTGCGCGCCGCCTCCCAGGACCCTTGCGGACCCTGGGAAACGACGCGCCGTTTAGGCGTACTTTAGTACTGAGCCCGCAGGCCGAAGGTGTAGTAGCGGCCGATGATGTCGTCGGTCAGGACGTTCGGGCCGAAGGCGCCCGGCGTGGCCGTGTTGTTCGGGTTCGGCGACAGCCGGGGCTGCTTGTCGAACACGTTGTTGACCGCCAGCGAGGCCACCAGGGTGTGGCCCGCCGCCTTGAACCGGTAGCCCACGCTCACGTCGTTGAGCGTGTACGAGGGCAGTTCCGGATCGGCGTAGATCAGCAGCGGGTTGCCGGTCCGCTTCACCCCGCTCTGGTACCGGGTCTGCCAGTTCAGGTTGAACGGCCCGGCGGTGTAGCCGGCCAAGAGGGTCGCCCGGTTGGCGGAAAGGCCCAGGGCCCCGGCGGCGTTGATGACCTGGGAGCTCGGGAACGAGCGGGTCTTCATCACCGGCTGGTAGCTGTAGAGCAGCCGCAGGTCGATGGTCCCCGGCAGGTTCAGTTGCGAAAGCGAGAAGTTGTAGCTCGCCTCCACGTCGACCCCGTGGGTGAAGGTCTCAGCCACGTTCAGGCTGGTGGTCTTCACATAGAGCGGGAAGTTCGCCGCCGAGTGGTCGCTGAACGGCAGCGGCCGCACGAGGGTGTCGCACAGGGGCGAGGTCCCGCCCGAGACTTCGCACTCGCGCTGGACGTCGGCGTTGTTGCCGGCGATGGCCCCGATCGCGTTGGCGATGTAGATATTGTAGTAGTCCACCGACATCTGGAACCGCGGAATCCACTCGGGCCGGTACACCGCCCCGATGGTGGTGGTGCGGGCCACTTCCGGCACCAGGTTCCGGTTCCCCGCGCCGATGAGCTGCGTCGCCCGGCTCAGGCCGGTATGCGGGTCATTGAGCACGATGTTCTGCACCGTCTGGCCGGAATAGAGGTCGGACAGGGTGGGCGCGCGGATGTCGCGGCTCTCGGTGTAACGGAAACGCAGGTCGTCGAACGGCTGGTAGTTCAGCCCGACCTTCCAGGTCGTGGCCGGGCCGCTCGAGCTGTACTTGGTGTAGCGAAGGGCGCCCGAGACGTCGAGGCGCTTCACCCAGGTCATGTCGCGGACGAGGGGCAGGGCCGCTTCGCCGCTGGCTTCCCACACCGAGTTCTGGCCGTACTGCGGCGCCACCAGGTCGTGGGCCCAGATGGTGGTCGGGGCCTTGCCCAGGCGAATGCCGGTCACGTCCGGAACCCCCGGGACCGAAGTGCTGGTCTGGGCGACGCTCTGCTGGCGGTACTCGAAGTTGGCGGCCATGGACAGCGGACCGGCCCAGGCTTCCAGCACGTCGCCGGCGATGCTGACCGAGGCGTCGTCCATCTTGTTCAGGATCTGGAAGTTGGTGTCCTGATAGATGTAGTCGAGCGCGGCGGCCGACTCGTTGAGCTGGCCGAACATGTTGATCGGCTGGCATCCGGGATAGAGGGTCGGGTTGGTCAGGGTCACCCGGCAGACGATCTTGCCGCTGGGATCCTTCACCGCGTCCAGGGCCGCGTAGAGATTGGCGAAGTTGACGTTGTTCTGCCGCCGCGAGCGCACCCGCGCCTCGCCGTGGGTGTAGTTGACGTCCCAGTTGTATTTGCCGAGCGCCTTGCCCTTCAGACCGGTGCTGAAGTTCGTCGACGTCGTGGTCTGGAACAGGTTGTCCACGATCATGATGTCCCGCGGGTTGCGGTTCAGCACGAAGCTGGGCGTGTTGGTCGCCGTCAGGATCGCCTGGGCGTTGGCCGGCAGGTAGGCGTTGCCGCTGAAGATGGTCAGGGCCAGGTCCGGGTTGGTGTTCCGGGCGTAATTGCTGGTCCCGCTCTCGCTCCAGCTCAGCTGCATGTAGCCGGTGGTGTCGTTGTCGAAGTCGTACTGGAAGCGGCCGAACACCTGGTCGCTCCGTTGCGGGCTGCTGAGCGCCGCGTCGTAGATGTAGGAGCCGTCGCCGCCGATGGCGATGCCGTTGTTCTGGGTCGGCGTGCCGGGATTGAACGGCGCGAGCGTGCCGGTCCCGACGAATTGCTGGCCGGCCAGGGGTCCCGCGGTGACCACGCCGCCGAGGCTGCTGGTGGAGATGCGCGCCCCGCTGGCCAGGACATAGGGGCTGGCCGCGGTGCCGGCGCCCAGCATGACGATCTGCTGGTTGGTGATGGCGCGGTCGCCGGCCCGCTTCAGCCCGGCGTTCTGGTTGTGCTCGGCGCTGAAGATGAAGTGGCCGCGGTCGAACACCTTGGCGCCGGCGGCGACGTTGAACTTGAAGGAGGGCACGTCGCCCTTCTCGGAGATGCCGTCCTGCACCTGCATCTTCAGGCCGGTGTAGCGGGTGTCGAGGACGAAGTTGACCACCCCGGTGACGGCGTCGGAGCCGTAGACCGCCGAGGCGCCGCCGGTGACCACGTCCACGCGCTGGACCAGGGCCTGAGGCAAGGTGTTGACGTCGGTCACGCCGCTGACCGCGGTCGCGGGCACCCGATGGCCGTCAAGCAGGATCAGGGTGCGGATCGCGCCCATGTTCCGCAGGTTCAGGAAGTTGCCGGTGTAGACGGTGCTGGGCCCGCCCGAGGCGCTGTTGCCGGCGTTGCCGCTCGAACCGTTGAATTCCGGCAGCTTGTTCAGGGCGTCGGAAATGGTGCTCGGCGTGGTCTGCATCAGCTGCGCGACCGGGGCCACGGTGACCGGCGTGGGCTGGGTGTAGCCGTTGGTCTGGATCCGGGTGGCGGTGACCACCACCGATTCGACCTGGCCTGCATCCTGGGCGAAGGCGGACGTCGCCAGCACCAAGGCGCTGACCCCGCCGAACAAAGCCATTACTGCATTCTTGGAATTACTCACGTTCCCCTCTTTCATTTATACTTATTCCCTCGCCCGCGTTTTCAATGCCGCGGTGGAGAATTGATTGAACAAATCGGTAGTCACGGGAAATCGACGCCCCCGCGCCGAGTGGAGAGGCGGGATATGGACTCGCCTTACTGCTCGAAAGGCGGAGCGCCCGATGGAGACGCTTGAGCGGCTTTCCCCAACGGATATCGACCGGCTCCTCGCTATGTGCTTGGAGGCGATCCCCGCCATGATATCTGATATCTATTGAGCTGAGCGCCCGAAGACGTCAAGTCCGCGAGCCTTCGCGCTTCCCCGCACGCAGGATGGGGACGGATCGATCCGAGCTGCGGAGATCGCCTATCGCCGGCGATTTCGGCGCCCCGACGCGCCGGCGTCTGCTAGGAGGCGGGCCATGAACAAGCTGGCCATCCTGGGTTTCCTTGTCGTCGCCACCACGCTGGAGGCGAGCGGCGACGCGATCGTGCGGTTGGCCCTGGGCAACGGGGCCTGGATCCCGCGGGCGGGCCTGTTCCTGGCCGGCGGGGTGCTGCTGTTCGGCTACGGCCTGTTCCTGAACCTGGCCCCGGTCCCGTTCGAGAAGGTGGTCGGGCTCTATATCGCCACCCTGTTCGTGGTCTGGCAGGTGGTGAACTACGCCTTCTTCCGCCACGTTCCGGGCCCGCCGGTGCTGGCGGGCGGGGCGCTGATCGTCGTCGGCGGCTGCATCGTCACCTTCTGGGAGCGATAGCTTCGCGCCCCATCCTCGATCTGGACCGGCGAACGGAAGACGAAGAAGGCGCCGGCGGCGATCAGGGCGAATCCGATGACGTGATTCACCGTGATCCTCTGTCCCAGATACAGGACCGAGAACAGGGCGAAGACGCTCAAGGTGACGACTTCCTGGACGGCCTTGAGCTGCGCGGCCGAATAGGCGGCGCTGCCGATCCTGTTGGCCGGCACGGCCAGGCAATATTCGAAAAAGGCGATTCCCCAGCTCAACAGGATCACGATCCAAAGCGCCCGGTCCTTGAACTTCAAATGGCCGTACCAGGCGAAGGTCATGAACACGTTGGAGCCGAGGAGAAGCAGGATCGGCGCGAGCTTGGGAGACACTATCTGCATGTCCTGGCCTTATCCGGCCGCGCCCGGCCGTCAAGCGGCCATTCAAGGCCACAGGTCACGATCGCGACTTTCTGCGTCGACAACCCGACATTACCGAATATTTCCAGCGGGTTAGCGTGGCGCTTGTCCAAATTCACGGCTAGCCTCCCCGCCGGAAAGGACTTCCCATGAGCCAGATCCCGGCATTGGAGCCAAGGGTAGCCGACGTCTACATCACGTCGGAGCTGGACAGGCGTGTCCGCAAGACCGTCGATCCCCTTCAGGAAAAGCGGGCAATTCTGGAGCTGGCCGCCAGGATGGCGGATCGGCCGGACGAAATCCTTCCGCGTTTTGTCGATCTGGCCATGGAGATGACCGGCGGCGTTTCGGCCGGACTGAGCCTGTACGAACTGGACCCGTGGCCGGGCGTCTTCAGGTGGCGATACCTCAGAGGCACGCTGTCGCCGTTCGACGGCGCGACGACGCCGCGGAACTTCAGCCCATGCGGCGTGACGCTCGACCAGAACGGGCCCGTCCTCTCGCTCCACCCCGAGCGGGTCTACGACTGGATTTCCGACGCGGACATGGTCGTGCCCGAGGTCCTGCTCGTTCCCCTGTACATCGGCAGCGAAGAGCCTCTGGGGACGCTGTGGATCGTCTCCGACGTCGAGGGCCACTTCGACCGCGGCCATGCGGACGCGATGACCGATCTGGCGTCGGTCGTCGGCATCGCCGTGCACATGCAGCGGGCCCAGGAGAAGCTGCACCGGGCGCTGGAGGAGCAGGAGACCCTCACCCAGGAAATGAGCCACCGGGTCAAGAACCTGTTCGCGGTGACGGACGGCATGATCCGCATGACCGCCAGGAAGGCGTCCAGCAAGGACGAGATGGCCGAGATGCTGTCGGGCCGGCTGCACGCGCTCGCGAACGCCCATGCCCTGGTCAGCCGCAATCTTCGGGAAATCGGCCATGCGCCGAGCGCATCCAACATGGGCGCCGTCATCGAGGCGGTGGTCCTGCCGCACCAGCCACAGGCCGGCCATTCCGAACCGCGCGTCGTCATCCACGGCCCGACGGTCCGTTGCGGCGACCACGCCCTGAACGGCATGGCGCTGGTCTTCCATGAACTGGCCACGAACGCGGCGAAGTACGGCGCCCTGGCGGTCGAGACGGGATCGGTCCGGGTCGAGTGGCGCAAGGAAGGGGAGGGCCTCCTGCTGGTCTGGTCCGAGGCGGGCGGCCCGCCCATCGCCCGCGCGCCCGAGGCCAACGGATTCGGCAGCACCCTCGTCCGCAAGACGGTGATCGGGCAGCTGGGCGGGACGCTGGACTACGATTGGAAACCCGACGGCCTGACGGTCACGATGGGCATTCCACTCGCCCGGCTGGCGACTTAACGAGATCAGATTTCGCGTGACGACAAGGTCTATGGAGCTGCATCCTCCGGCTCGAAAATCGGGCCGCTGATGAAGGTTGGCCAAAAGGGAGGCGTGTGATGATCGATAGAGTCAGACGCAATGCCTCGCAACCGGAGCCGCCGCAACGGCGATGGCCACCGGCTCCCGCGTGTTCGCGCAGCAGGCGGCGCCCCCTGAAATCACCGGCCGGTTCTATGAAAGCGGCGGCGTTCGCATCCGCTACCAGGACGTCGGATCCGGCTTTCCGCTGCTGGCCGTTCCCGGCGGCGGCCTGAACTCGCAGATCGCCAGATGGCCGACCGCGGTCATCAACGTCATGGAGGCGCTCAAGGCCGATTTCCGCATCATCACCATGGACCTGCGCAACGCCAACGGCAGCGGATCCACCGGGCCGGTCGCCGTCGACGATCCATGGGGCGCTTTCGCCGACGATCAGCTGGGACTGATGGACCACCTCGGCATCCGCAGGTTCATGTACTTCGGCAACTGCATCGGCGGCCCATTCGGCCTGAAGTTGATGGAGCGGGCGCCGGACCGCGTCGTCGCGGGCGTGCTGAGCCAACCGGTCGGCCACCGGCCGGAAAATCCGGACGTGATGTACAAGTCCGGCCTCGACACCTGGGCTCCCGAATTCCGCCAGCAGCGGCCGGACGTGTCGATGGGGACCATCGAGGCGTTCCTGCACAACCTTTATCGCGCCCGGCCCGACTTCGTGTACAGCGTGTCGCGCGACTTCGCGCGCTCCTGCCAGACCCCGATACTGGTGCTGCCCGACGACGCTCCCCCGCACCCTTATGCGGTGTCTGTCGCCATCGCCTCGCTCGCGCCGAAAGCGGACGTGAACGTCTATCCCTGGCTGGAACCGGCGGAACTGAAGGCCCGCACGGTCAATCGGGTGCGCGCCTTCCTCAAGGCCCATCAACCGACGACGGCCGTGGCGTAAAACGCAGCCGCGAGATTTGGAACAGATTAGGACCTCGTGTCGGCGGCGCCCGCGGAGGGACTCGAACCCCCGACCTCCTGATTACAAATCAGATGCTCTACCAGCTGAGCTACACGGGCCTGCCAAGCCGCCTTATGCCTTGAGGGCGGGGCTTCGCGCAACGCAGGCCGCTTCGCTTTCGCGCCCCGGCCGCTTATATGCGCGGGCCCGTTCCTCAAGTCCCGAAAGCCGCGCGACCCTCCATGGCCCGTATCCTCGTCACCTCGGCTCTGCCCTACATCAACGGGATCAAACACCTGGGGAACCTGGCCGGCTCCATGCTGCCCGCCGACGTGCACGCCCGCTTCCGCCGGGCCCAGGGACACGAGGTGCTCTACATCTGCGCCACCGACGAGCACGGCACGCCGGCCGAACTGGCCGCCGCCGCCGCCGGCCAGGACGTGCGCACCTATTGTGACGAGCAGCACCTGCTGCAGAAGCGGGTGGGGGAGGCCTTCGGCCTGTCCTGGGACTGGTTCGGCCGTTCGTCCAACCCGCCGAATCACCGCCTGACCCAGCACTTCTGCGAGGCCCTGGAGGCCAACGGCCTGATCGAAGAGCGGATCGACCAGATGATCTATTCGGTCGACGACCGGCGTTTCCTGCCCGACCGCTATGTCGAGGGGACCTGCCCGATCTGCGCCTTCCCCAAGGCCCGCGGCGACCAGTGCGACAACTGCGGCTCCCTGCTCGACCCGGTCCAGCTGATCGAGCCCTATTCGGTGATCTCGGGGTCGAAGAACATCGAGGTGCGCGAGACCCGCCACCTCTACCTGCTGCAGTCCAAACTGGCCGACCAGATCCGCGCCTGGGTCGATTCCAAGGCCGACGACTGGCCGGCCCTGACGCGGTCCATCGCCTACAAGCATCTGGACGAAGGGCTGATCGACCGGGGCATCACCCGAGACCTCGCCTGGGGCATCCCCGTGACCAAGGGCGGATTCCCGCGCCCCGGGTTCGAGGACAAGGTGTTCTACGTCTGGTTCGACGCGCCGATCGAATATGTCGCCGCCACCGTCGAATGGGCCGACGCCACGGGCGGGGACTGGCGGCGCTGGTGGCGGCTCGACGCCGGAGCCGAGGACGTCCGCTACGTCCAGGTGATGGGCAAGGACAACGTCGCCTTCCACACCGTCAGCTTCCCCGCCACCCTGATCGGCTCGGGCGAGCCGTGGAAGCGGGTCGACATCCTGAAGTCGTTCAACTGGCTGAACTGGTATGGGGGCAAGTTCTCCACCTCCGGCAAGCGGGGCGTGTTCATGGACCAGGCGCTCGAACTGCTGCCCGCCGATTCATGGCGCTGGTACCTGACCGCCAATGCGCCGGAAGGGTCGGACACGGCCTTCACCTGGGAGCAGTTCCAGAGCGCGGTGAACCGGGACCTGGCCGACGTGTTCGGCAACTTCGTCAACCGCATCGTCAAGTTCGCCGAGACCCGCTGCGGGAGCGTGGTCCCCGAAGGCGGCGAGCCGGGACCGCTGGAGGACAAGCTCTACGCCGAGATTTCAGAGAGGCTGGCCGACCTCACCGCCCAGATGGAGGCGATGGAGATCAGGAAGTCGGCCCAGGCGCTGCGCGCCCTGTGGGTGGCCGGCAACGAATACCTGACCCTGGCCGCGCCCTGGACGGCGGTCAAGACGGACCCCGAGCGGGCGGCGGTGGTCGTGCGCACGGGGCTGAACCTGGCGGCCCTGTTCGGCCGCGTCGCCTCGCCCTTCATCCCCGAGGCCGCGGCCAAGGTCGCCGAGGCCCTGGGGGAGAGCTTCCTGGCCCCGTGGCCGTCCTCCGACGCCAAGGCGGAGCTGTCGCGCCTGCCCGCGGGCCGCAAGGTGGCCGCCCCCGAGGTGCTGTTCCGCAAGATCGAGGACGCCCAGGTGGCGGAGTGGGCCGAACGCTTCGGCGGGGCGGAGTAGCCTAGCTGTCGCCCATCGCCGGCCGCTCGGTGCGGGCGCGGCGGGCTTCGCGGCGGGCCTCGGCCGAACGCGAAGGGCCCGAGCGGCCGCGGGCCAGCCAGGCCAGCACCAGCACCGCCAGCACCGCCAGGATCGCCAGGCCCAGCATCCGGTTCGACCTCAAGGCGCCGAGACCGAAGCCTTGACCGGTCTGCACCGAACCCAGGTTCAGCACGTCGGAGCCGGCGCCGAGCAGGTCGGCCCCCACGTCGGCGTGAAGCGGACCCTTGGCGCCGTCCCGGGCGGTGACGCTCCACTTGAATTCGGTGGGCTGGCCGGGGGTCAGGGGCTGGGACTGGGCGGCGTCGGGCGTAGCCGAGAAGCCGTCGCCGGACAGGACCGCGACCAGGTTCACCGAAGCCGCCGCGTCGGACAGGTCGTTCTTGGCCGCCTCGTCCTTCACGGTCTGGCCGAAATCGGCCGGAATGGTCAAGGTGACCTCGACGGCCTTGCCCGCGGTGAAGGGCGAGGGCGTCTTCAGCACGGCGTCCTTGTGGATCGCCTCGGCCAGGGCAGTCTCCAGGGCGGCCAGGCGTGTGGCCCGGTCGCTGAGCGGGGTGGCGCCCTGGGCGTTGGCCTCCTTGATCGCCGGCGTCGCCGGGTTCAGAGCCGGCGCAGCCTGTTTGGGCGCAGGCGTGACCGTGGGAATCGGCGCGACCGTGGCGGGCGGCGCGAGCTTGGCGACGGGCTTCGGAGCCGGCTTGACCTCGGCCTTGTTCGGAACCCCGGGGCCGGCCCTGGGGGCGACGGCGGCGGGAGGCGGAGCCACGGCGACGGCATGGGACGCGGCTGCGACGTGAGGATGGGCGGCGACGCGGGGATAGGGGACGGCCGCGGCGGGGTAATAGGGCGCGGCGACGGCCCGACGATGACGCCGCTCGACACGATGATCCCGCTCGACCACCGCCCGGCGGGGCGGCGGCGCCTTGTAGCGATAGCCGGAAGCGGCGTCCGAAGCCGGCGGGGCCACCCGGTCGACATAGTCGGCGCGGCTCTCGCCCTCCTCCGGGTTGGGGATCGGCGCCATGGCGATGATCGGCGGGGCGGCGGAGGGCGGGCCCGGATAGGGGGCGGTCGAGGACGAATAGGCCCCCTCGGGCGTCGCGGTCGAATAGGGACCGGTCGGGGCGGGCGACGCGCCCGGCGGCAAGGACGGCCCGGCCAGATCCGCGATCGGCGGAGGCGGAGGCGGGGGCTCAGGCGTGGGAGTCGGATAGGGCTCGGCCCCGCAGGCCGCTAGCGTCAGGGCCGCCGCGACAACCGTTCCCTGCAGGGCAAAGCGGGATAAACGCCGAATCGTCATCAAAACCGAGCCTCCGAACGCCCGCACGCCCCCGGCCCCCGAGCACGCGTTGGGTGATGGCAACAAAGGCTGGCCCGGACCCGAAATCAATCGGGTTCGCCTGCGACGGGTGCGCTACGCTTTTTTCGACGCCTCGTAGAGTGCGACGGCGGCCGCGGCGGAGACGTTCAGGCTTTCGAACCCGCCGGGCATGGGGATACGGGCGAGGACGTCGCAATGCTCCCCCACTAGGCGGCGCAGGCCCTCGCCCTCGGACCCCAGCACCAGCACCGTGGGCGCCGGGTCATGCAGCACCTCCGCGAGGGTCGAAGCCGCCCCGCCGTCCAGGCCGACGGTGCGCCAGCCCAGGTCAGCCAGCCGCTCCAGCGCCCGGTTCAGGTTGACCACCCGCACCTCGGGGACCCGCTCCATCGCCCCGGCGGCGGCCTTGACCATCGCCCCGGAGAAATTGGGCGCGTGCCGGTCCTGCAGAATCACCCCGCGGGCGCCGAAGGCCGCGGCCGAGCGGAAGACCGCGCCGACGTTCTGTGGATCGGTCACCCCGTCCAGCATCACCAGCAGGCCCTGGGCCGGATCGGCGATCTCCTCCAGACCGAGCGGCTCGAGCGGGGAAGCGGAGAGGGCCAGCCCCTGGTGGACCGAGCCGGGAGGCAGGAGCCGGGCGATCTCGTTGGACCCCAGCACCTCCGGCGTCAGGCCCGCGGCCGCCAGCAGCGCGCGCAGGGAGGGGTCGGCCTGGGCGGCCTTCTGGGCCTCGAGGGTCAGGAGCAGTCGCTTGAAGGGCGCGCGCGCCGGATTGGCCAGGGCCGCGGTCACGGCGTGGCGTCCCCAGATCCAGTCCCCCGACCCGCTCGCGCCGCCGCCCGGGCGGGGGACGCGGCGCTGCCGTCCCTCGCCGTCCAGCCGGGGGGAAAAGGAGGTCTTCCGGTCGTTGCGTTCACGGAATGAGGACACTATAAGACGCGCTCCGATTTGGGCCCGAGGCCTTTCGACTTCACGATCTCGTCTATAGCGGCAAGACCCGTGGTTTCGGAGGCCCCTAATCGCCAGCCTGAAAATCGAGACGCGTGCGGGGGAATGTCCCGAGCGGCAAAGGGGACGGACTGTAAATCCGTTGGCGTACGCCTTCGCAGGTTCGAGTCCTGCTTCCCCCACCACGCGTCCTGATCTGGCGAGCAACCCCAAAACACCGAAGGACACGGGCGGGTATAGCACAATGGTAGTGCAGCAGCCTTCCAAGCTGAGGATGCCGGTTCGATCCCGGCTACCCGCTCCAACCGACAAGCGTTCGAAAACCGATCAACCCGCCGCCGGCGCAAGGGTAGACTGATGGCCAAGGAAAAGTTCAACCGCAACAAGCCGCACTGCAACATCGGCACGATTGGTCACGTGGACCATGGCAAGACGACGCTGACGGCGGCGATCACGATGACGCTGGCGAAGGCGGGGGGTGCGA
>Ga0310811_10010673_pt1 | contig 11877 bp, 10 predicted proteins | sample YCmetagenome_FD_207642 | JGI IMG/M metagenome (GOLD analysis project Ga0310811, IMG submission 207642) | Soil microbial communities from experimental microcosm in Duke University, North Carolina, United States - YC | ecosystem: Engineered > Artificial ecosystem > Soil microcosm > Unclassified ...
GGTCCAGCGGCTTCACCGGCCGGTACAGCACGAAACCGTCGTCGCCGTCGGGACCGGTGTGCACCGCGACGAGATGCTCGCCGAGCAACCGGTGCCGGGCATAGTGCCACCACTGTTCCGGCCGTTCGATCATGCCCGGCCCTCGCGCGATCCGCTGATACAGCACGGGAATCAGCTCGGCGGCCTCGTCCGCCTCGACCAGCCGCACACGACCGCCGACGGGGGCGTCCGCCCGGAATCCGGCCCGGTGCCGCACAACCCGCACATCCTGGCTCCGGGTGGCGATGCCGTAGCCGAACCGGCCGTAGATCGTCGCTTCGCTGGCGTGCAGTACGGCAAGCACTTCCCCACGCTCGACGCAGTCACGCAACTGGGCGCGCATCAACGCGGTGAGCACGCCACGGCGGGTGTGGTCGGCGCGTACTCCGACACCGTCGACGGCCGCGGTGGGCACCGTCGGCCCACCCGGTACCGCCATCGTCGTCCCCAGGGAACTCGCCACACCGATCGGCCGCCCATCGGCGAAGGCGCCGAACTTCCGGTCGGCGGGGAAGGACTTCCGCCGCTTCTCCCAGAACTCGTCGGTCACCGGGTCGGCGTGCAGCGCGGTGCCCACCACCTCGAACAGTCGTCGTTGTTCGCCCTCGACCGCGGGGCGCACCTCGAAGTCACTCATCGCGGCGCTCAGAAGAACGTGCCGCACCACGCGGCGATGCCGGTGTCGAACAAGCGGTCCGCGCCGGCCACGGCGCGCGGGTCGATCGTCTGGATCCGTCCCGCGGAGGCGAGCGCCGACGCCCGCCACGCGCCGAGGTACAGCATGGCGAGCGCGTCCACGCCGAGCCGGAAACCCGCGGGTTCGTCGGTGCGGGTCACCTTGTCCGCGGTGACGCGGTAGCGGCCGGAATTGGCCTCCAGCACCGGATCCACCACTTCGATCACCACCGGTTCGCCCACGTATTCGCGCGCGGAAAGCGCGGCCGGCACATCCACCAGCCGCAGCCAGGAGTCGGCGCCGCCCGCGGTCACCGAGTACGCGCCCGGGTCCGTGAGCAGCAGCTCGGTGGGCTCGTCGAGCGGACGGGAATCGGTCGTGACGATGTCGATCAGGTCGACACTCAGCAGATACCGCCACAGGCCGGCGAAGGCTTCCCCGGTCGCACTGAACATGCTGATGATCTTGAGCACACCGGGGTCGTGCCAGCGCAGGCGTTCGGTCGTGTAGACGACGAACCCGTCGGCGCCCTGGGGTCCGTGGTGGGCCACCGCCACGATGGGCTCGTCTTCCTTGTGCACCATCCGTTCGAAACCCGCCCACCAGTACGGCGGGCGGGTCATCATGCCCGGCCGCGTGTGCGGCAGCGCCGCGTAGATCTCCGGCAGCCGCTCGACCATCTCCGCGGGCGCGAGCAGCTCGATCTCGCCATCAAGCGGTGCGTCGGGGCGCAGCACGGCACGCCGCCGGTCGACCTGGTAATTGCGGGTACGGCCGGCAGGTCCGTAGCCGAACCGGCCGTAGATGGCGGATTCACTGGCGTACAAGGCGGCCAGCGGGACGCCCCGGGCCGCCAGCTCCCCCAGCTGGACACGCATCAGCTCGGTCAACACCCCGCGGCGCGTCCGGTCCGGGCGCACGCCGACACCGGTGACCGCGGCCACCGGCAGGCGCCCTCCCCCGGGCACGGTCAGCTCCGCGTCGAAGGACCGCGCGGTCCCGATCAGTTCCGTGCCGAACGCACCCAGGGCCCGGCCCGGCTGGTAGGCATTGGCCAGATACCGCCATTCCTCGTCCGTCCCGGCCGCCGCGTGCAGGGTGGCGCGGAAAAGATCGTTGGCCGACCGGTGCTCGTCGGGCCGCAGTGTCCGCACGGTGTAGTCGCTCACCCAGCGATCGTCGCCCACACCGCGGCTTCCGGCCACCCATTTACTAGTGCGGCTGCCCGACCTGGTAGTTGCCGGCGGTGTCCTGCACGGTGACCGTGACCTTCTTCTGGCTGCCGTCCACCGTGACCGTGCAGTCGAACCGGGTGCCCGCCTTGACCGGCTGGTTCGCCGGGCAGGACACGGCGGTCACGGTCTGCCCGTAGCCCTGGGGTGGCCGGCCCGACAGAACGGTCTTGACGCCGTTTTGCACCGCGGTCTGATCCAGCACGGTCGTGACGAAGAAACCCGGTGCCCAGAAACCCAGTACGCACACCACGGCCACGATCACGGCCACCGCGGCGGTCACGATCCACAGTGTCTTGCCGCGTCGGGGACGGGCGGGCCCCGGCGGCATCCCGAACTGGCCCGGTTGTGGCGGGCCGAACTGCTGCGCGCCAAAGGATTGCGGATACTGCTGCTGCCCGTACGGCGGCTGCTGGCCGTACGGCGGAGTCTGCCCCGGACTCTGCCCGGGATGCTGCCCGGGATTCTGCCCCGGATACCGCGGGGGGTACTGCTGGCCGAACTGGGGCTGGGGGTTACCGGGATGGCCCGGGCCGGGGTAACCACCCGGGCGTGCGTTGGGAGCGCTTCCTGGTCGCCACTGCTGTGGATCACTACCGCCGTAGGGCGTGCTCATCGCGACTCCAATCCGATCCACTCCGACAAAACGACCGGTGCCGGACGAACGCTAGCGCGGGCCGGCCGCGGACGCAGCAGAAAGCGCGGACGGTCGCACTAGCCCGCGCCGGCGGCGACGATGCCGCGGCGCAGCGCCTTCACCGCGCTCGCCGCGGCCTCGCCGACCGGATCGGCCTTGCCCAGCACGGTGCGGATCTGGTCGAGCAGGTCGACCACCTGCCGCGACCACCGCACGAAGTCGCCCGCCGAGAGCTCCTGCCCGTTGGCTTCGGCCGAGGTCAGCACCTTTTCCAGGGATTCGCCGCGCGCCCACCGGTAGACCGGCCAGGCGAATCCGGCGTCGGGCTCGCGGGTGCGCTCCAGCCGGTGCCGCCGCTCGTCCTCGGCCAGATCCGACCACAGTCGTACGGTGTCCTGCCAGGCCCGGGGAACCGCACCGGCGGGCAGGCGGGGCTCGCCCCCGGAGTCGCGGCGGGCCTCGAACACCAGGGTCGAGACGACGGCGGCGAGTTCGGCGGGGTCGAGGCTCGCCCAGATGCCGTGCCGGATGCATTCGGCGGCAAGCAGATCGGACTCGCTGTACAGGCGCGCGAGCCGGTTGCCGTGCTCGGTCACGTTGTCGGCCGCACGGCCAGCCGCCGGACCGGCCTCATGATCGGCCGCACGGTCGTCGCGGCCGGTGTGCCCGCTCGTTTCCCCGCCAAGGTAGCCGCGTTCGCGGAGCAGCGTGCAGATCCGGTCGAAAGCACGGGCCAGGGAGTGGGTCGTGGCGGCAACGCGGCGCTCCAGCTGCTCGGTTTCCGCCGTCAGCCGCTGATGCCGCTCGGCCCAGCGCAGGTTGGCCTCCCGCTCGGCGAGCCCGTGGCAGGGGTGCGAGCGCAGGGCCCGCCGCAGCGCCGCCAGCTCGCCGTCCTCGTTGGCGCCGGAGCGGCGTTTCTGGCGCGATGGCAGGGAAATCCCGGCGTTGCGGAGGCTGGCCGCGATGTCGCGACGGGTCTTCGGGGAGCGCAGCTCGACGTGCTTGGGCAGGCGGATGTGCCCCAGCGGTTCCACCGGCGCCGGAAAGTCCGACAGCGACAGCGGACCCGACCAGCGGTCCTCGGTGACCACGATCGGCCGCGGCTCCCGGATCGGGTCGATGCCGGGATCGACGACGACGGCGAGCCCGGCGCGGCGGCCGGCGGGAACCGCGATCACGTCGCCCTTGCGCAGTTTTTCCAGCGAGTCGGCGGTACTCGCCCGCCGCGCCGCGGTGTTCTGCTTGGACAGCGCCTTTTCCCGTTCGGAGATCTTCTTGCGCAGCTCGACATACTCGCTCATCTGCGCGAAGTCACCGGTGACCGCCTCCGCGTAGCCGTGCAGCGCTTCCCGGTTCTTCTCGATGCGGCGCGCGAGGCCGACGACCGAGCGGTCCGCCTGGAACTGCGCGAAGGACAGCTCCAGGATTTCCCGGGCCGATTCCCGCCCGAGCTGACCGACGAGGTTGATCGCCATGTTGTAGCCGGGACGGAACGACGAGCGCAGCGGGTAGGTCCGGGTGGAGGCCAGCCCGGCCACCTGCTTGGGATCGACGCCCGGCTGCCAGATCACCACGCCGTGCCCCTCGACGTCGATCCCGCGCCGCCCCGCGCGCCCGGTGAGCTGCGTGTACTCCCCCGGGGTCAGGTCGACGTGCGCCTCGCCGTTGTACTTGACCAGCCGTTCCAGCACGACCGTGCGGGCCGGCATGTTGATCCCCAGCGCGAGGGTCTCGGTCGCGAAGACGACCTTGACCAGGCCGCGGACGAACAACTCCTCCACGGTCTCCTTGAACGCCGGCAACAATCCGGCGTGATGCGCGGCGACGCCGTTTTCCAGCGCCTCCCGCCATTCCCAGTAGCCGAGCACCGCGAGGTCGCCCTCGGGCAGGTCCCCGGTGCGGGCGAGGACGACCCGCCGGACCTCCGCGCTCTCCTCGGGGGTGTTGAGGCGGACCCCGGACCGGATGAGCTGGCCCACGGCCGCGTCACAGCCGGCGCGGGAGAAGATGAACACGATCGACGGGAGCAGGCCGGCCGCGTCCAGCCGGTTGACCACGTCCACCCTGGCCGGCGGACGGAACCGCGGGCCGCGGAACTGCTGGCGTCCCCGGTTGCGGGGACCGCGCAGCCCGCCGGGCGCGTGCAACCGCCCGACCTCTTCGACCCGCCGGAGCAGGCTGGGGTTGATCCGCTTCTCCCCGTCGTCGGCGAAGAGATCCAACAGGCGGTTCCCGACCATCATGTGCTGCCACAGCGGCACCGGCCGGTGCTCCTCGACCACCACGGTGGTGTCGCCCCGCACCGTGACCAGCCACTCGCCGAACTCCTCGGCGTTGCTGACCGTCGCCGACAGGCCGACCACGCGGACGTGCTCGGGCAGGTGCAGGATGACCTCTTCCCACACCGCGCCGCGGAAGCGGTCGGCCAGGTAGTGGATCTCGTCCATCACCACGTAGGACAACTCGTTGAGCGCCGACGAACCGGCGTAGAGCATGTTGCGCAGGACCTCGGTGGTCATCACGACGATCTGCGCGTTGCCGTTGATCGCGGTGTCCCCGGTCAGCAGGCCGACCGGACCCGTCCCGTACCGCTCGACGAGATCGTTGTACTTCTGGTTGGACAGCGCCTTGATCGGCGTGGTGTAGAAGCACTTCCGGCCCTCGGCCAGCGCCAGGTGCACGGCGAACTCGCCGACAATGGTCTTGCCGGCGCCGGTCGGCGCGCAGACGAGCACGCCGTGACCGTCCTCCAGGGCTTCACAGCCGCGGATCTGGAAGTCGTCGAACTCGAACGACACGTCGGCCGAGAAGGCGTTCAACTGGGGATGTTTCCCTCGTCGCTGCGAAGCCCGATAGGCCTCGGCCGGGGAGGTCGAAGGGCGAGTGGCCACGTCACCAGATTGTCATACCGGAGCCGCCGCGCGCACGCGGGCGGTGACCGGACCGCGTGGTCCCCGTCACTCTCCGGGCGGAAGCGCCAGCATCGTCAACGCGCCCGGAACGCACCGCGCGGAGATCGGCAGGCCGCCCATCGGCTCACCGTCGGCGCCGGTCACCCAGTCGTTGCCGGACAGGTGAATCTCCCCGGTGCGGAAGGTGTGCACGAACGGCCGCCCGATGTGGCGCCCGCTGCGCAGGCTCGGCAACATCCGGAGCAGTTCCCGCCTGCTCGCCTCCCGCACGACGGTGACGTCGAAGAGACCGTCGTCGGGCCGGGCGCGCGGGCACACCGGTATTCCGCCGCCGTAACAGGCGGTGTTGCCCACCGCCACCAGGGTGGCGTCCAGGTCGAGGCGCTCGGTTCCGTAGCGGATCCTGAGCGGTTTCGCCCGCCACGACGCCAGTTCGGCGAGCACCGCGAGGTCGTAGCGGCGCGGGCCGCGCGGCCAGGTCATCCGGTGCGCCCGCGCGCTGACGTTGGCGTCGAAGCCCGCACACAGCACGGTGGTGAACCAGGTGTCACCGGCCCGGCCGAGGTCGATCCGGCGGCGCCGGCCCGTCCTCAGCGCGGCCACCACCACATCGGCCGCCGCCAGCGGATCCAGCGGCAGGCCGAGACCGCGGGCCAGGTCGTTCCCGTTGCCCGTCGGAATGAGCCCGACCGCGGTGGGTGTGCCGGCGCAGTACTGCACCGCCTCGTGCACCGTGCCGTCCCCGCCGATGACGACGAGCACGTCCAGTTCGCCGGCACGGGCGGACATCGCCGTCCGGAACTCCGCCGGGTCGTGCGTGACCAGCCGGTCCAGCCGGCCCACGCAGGCACGCAGCCGCGCGGCCACGGTCCCCGCGATCCGGGCCGCCCTGCCCCGGCCCGCGCCGGGGTGCACGGCCAGTACCGCGCGCGCCGCCATCGGATCAGGTGACGTCGTCGGTGCTGGCCCGCGCCGGTTCTTCCTCGGTCGTGCTGGGCCGGTAGTCGAACGGGGCCGCCTCGTCGTCGGCCAGCTGACCCCAGCCCTCGGCCTGGCTCGCCCGCTCCTTGCGGCGGTCGTGCACGCGCGCGATCTGGATCGCGATCTCGAACAGCACCGTCAGCGCGCCCGCCAGGCCCAGCATCGAGAAGGGGTCCTGCCCGGGAGTCACGAACGCGGCGAAGACGAACAGCAGGAAGATGATGCCCCGCCGCCACCGCTTCAGCTTGGCGTACTTGAGCACGCCCGTGAAGTTGAGCATCACCACCAGCAACGGCAGCTCGAAGCTCACCCCGAAGATCACCAGCAGCGACAGCACGAACGAGATGTACTTGTCCGCGGTCAGCGCGGTGGCGAAGAAGTCGCTGCCGAAGCTCATCAGCAGTTGCAGCGCGTGCGGCAGCAGCCAGTAGGCCAGCAGCGCGCCGACCGTGAACAGCACGCTGGCGAAACCGACGAAGGTCAGCGCGTACTTGCGTTCCTTGGAGTACAGACCGGGCGCGACGAAGGCCCAGAACTGGTACAGCCACCACGGCGAGGTCAGCACCGCGCCCGCCGCGACGCCGACCTTGAGCTGCATCATGAACGCTTCGAACGGCACGGTCTGCAGCAGCCGGCAGGTTCCGTCGGAGGGGAACCGGCGCGACGCCGGGATGGCGCAGTAGGGCGCGTTGATGATCTTGCCGAGGGCTTCGACCGGTCCGATGTTCGTCCCGAACCAGATGAATCCGAAGATCCCGCCGATGATCACGGCGACCAGCGCCCAGCCGAGGCGACGGCGGAACTCGTAGATGTGCTCGATGAGCGTCATCGTGCCGTCGGGATTGTGCCGACGGCTGCGCCTGTGCCGCCGGGTCCGGCGGTTTTCAGGGTCGGCCACGGAAAAGGTGTCCTGTCTCCGGTCAGCTGGCGTGCTTCTGCGGCTGGTCGCTCGACGAGTTCTGCTGCTGTTTCTTCAGCTCGTCCAACTGCCGCTGCAGGTCGGCGACCTGCTGGTCGGTGGTCACCGGCTGGGCGGTGGCCGACGGCAGCTGCCGCGTCTCGGCCTCGGTGGCCGGCTCGCCGGAGTCCTCGTGCATGGACTTCGTCTCGGCCTTGAAGATCTTCATGGACTTACCGATCGAACGAGCGGCGTCCGGCAACCGCTTGGCGCCGAACAGCAGAACCAAGAGCACCAACACAATGATCAAATGCCACGGCTGCAGTCCGTTCAGCATGAGTGGCCTCCTATCTCGTTCACGCCTGATGTTACTGGTTGACCGGCTTGCGTCGCCGCTGGTCGATCGCGACGCGCAATCCCGCCGAGCGGGCACGGATGAGACCAGCGCGGTCCTGGGTTCGCGTCACAACCATGCTCACCGTCGACCGGAAGCGACGCAAGCCCCGAAACGTCCCAGCGATCATCACCAGGAGGACGAGCAGACCCACGGCGGCGATCACGATGCTCGGCAAGTACGACACGCGGTCACCCTACTGGCCTAAGATTGACGGGAGATTACCCGCACGTGCCAAAGCGTCGGCCGCTCGGCGGCGGACCGCGTCGGCGAGTTCGGCGGGTCCCTCGACCCTGGCCTCGCCGCCGAGGCCGAGCACCAGCCGGATCATCCACGACTCGTCGCCGTACCGCATGCGGACCCGTAACCGGCCGTCGTCGAGTTCTCCCAGTTCCTCGCACGGGTAGTACTCCGCCACCCACCGGGCATCCGGTTCGAGCACCAGTTCGGCCACCGGCTGGTCCGGCCGGGCGGTGAACACGCCGTCGGAGAGGTCGGTCGGCCGCGCCTCCGGCGGCGGCACCGCCGGTTCGCCGAGGAGGGCGAGGTCGTCGATGCGGTCCAGCCGGAAGAGCCGCACCCCTTCGGCCCGGCGGCACCAGGCCTCCAGATACCCGAAGGCCTGCACGATCAGCAGCCGCATCGGGTCCACGGTCCGCTCGGTGATCTCGTCCCGGGAGGCGGTGTAGTAGCGGATCCGGAGCGCGCGCCGGGCGTGCAAGGCCTCCCGCACCACCTGCCGGGTGCGCGCGGTCTGCTCGCCCTCGCGCACGCCGAGCCCCACCACGACGCCCGACGGCTGGGCCTGGCCCGCGGCGGACTCGATCTTGGCGATGGCGCGGCGCACCGCGTCGGTGTCCAGTACTCCCGGCGTCTCGGCCAGCGCGCGCAACGCGACCAGCAGCGCGGTGGCCTCCCCTCCGGTGAGCCGCAGCGGACGGTTCATGCCGGCGTCGAAGGTGACCGTGACCGTGTCACCTTCGAAGGACAGGTCGATGAGGTCACCGGGGCCGTAGCCGGGCAGCCCGCACATCCACAGCAGTTCGAGATCCCGGCGCAGCTGCTTCGGGGAGACGTCGAAGTCCCGTGCCGCGTCCTCGATCCGGATGCCCGGCCTGGCCAGCAGGTAGGGCACCAGCGCGAGCAGGCGCGGCATCCGGTCCGTCGCGGAGGTCACCGGGCCCGCACCTCCTCGTGCGCGATCGCGTGCAGGCGCTCGTGGACGGCCTTGGCCAGCACGTCCGGCTCGAGCACCAGCACGTCCGGGCCGTGCCCGGCGATCCAGTTCGCCGCGCTCTCCGGGTGATACAGCTCGAGCTCGGCCAGATCGCCGTCGATCCCGTCGACGGTCAGGCGGCCGACCAGCCGCGCGTGCCGTCGCACCCGCGCGGCGCGGCGGTCGGCGATCCAGAGCCGGGCGGTGGCCACCGGTGTGGGTTCGGAGCGGTCACTGCCCGCGACGAACTCCAGCAGGTTCACGTTCTCCGGCCGCTGGATCTCCCCCGGCGCGCCGACCGTGCGGACCTCGCCGATGACGCGCGAGAGCCGGAAGCAGCGGGGAGCGCGCCGGTCCCGGTCGTGCCCCACGACATACCAGCGGGCCCGCCAGGACACCACGCCCCACGGCTCGACGGTCCGGGTCAGCCGCTCCGCGGAGCCGGACCGCCGGTAGTCGAACCGGACGGCCTGACGGTTCTGCGCGGCGGCCAGCAACGGTGAGAAGGCGGGTTCGGTGCGCACCCGGGATTCCACCGCCGGGGTCGCCGTGTGATCGACCTCGACGCCCGCCGCCCGCAGCTTCACCAGCGCGCCGTGCGCCTGGCCGGTGAGTTCGGGGGAATCCCAGAGCCGGACGGCGAGGCCGACGGCCGCGGCCTCGTCCGGCGCGAGTTCGATGTCGCCGAGTTCGTAGTCACGGCGGGCGATCCGGTAGCCCTCGACCGCGTCGAAGGCGGAGTTGCGCCCGATTTCCAGCGGAATCCCGAGTTCGCGCAGCTCGGTCTTGTCGCGCTCGAACATGCGGGAGAACGCTTCGTCGCTGGCCGCCTCGGCGTATCCCGGCACGATTCCGCGGATCCGGTCAGCCGTGAGGTACTGCCGGGTGGACAGCAGGGCGAGCACCAGGTTGACCAGGCGCTCGGCACGTGCGGTGGACACCCGCCCACACTAGCTCGCCCGCGTCCCTCAGGTGGGCAAGCCCGGGTATTACACGCCGCAAATTCGAACCCCTGACCGAGAACGTGCCGCGCATTGCGCCCGCGGCGGGTGAGATGTCGCCATATTGGCGCCGGGTCACCCGCCGCGAACCAGCTCGCGCAGTTCGGCGTGCAGCTCGGCCGGCAACGCCGGACCACCGAGGCCCACCCCGATGATCTCCACCGTGCGTTCGAAGGCGAGCAGGCGGCTCTCCTCGTCCGAGGTGCGCAGCGGCCCGTCGAGGTAGAGCATGGCCAGCCCGTGCACCGCCGCCCAGACCGTCACCTCGGCCATGCCACGCCGCTGCACCGGCAGGAAGCCGGCCGCCGCCAGCTCGTCCAGTACCGCGATGACCTGCTGGAAGGGGCCGGCGTCCCAGGCCGTCCTGATCGGCGGCAGCATCGGGAGCGGCTGCGTGAGAGCGGTGCGGAACAACCCCGGTTCGGCGGCCACGAACGCCAGATAGCCCCGGCCGATGGCGACCAGCCGGCGCAGTGCCCGTTGCGCCGGCGGCCCGGTTTCGGACAGGCGCGCGAACTCGACGTCCACGGCTTCGCCCATCCGGTCCAGCGCCTGGTCCCTGACCGCGCTGAGCAGTTCCTCGTGCCCGGCGAAATGGCGGTAGGCGGCCGTCGGGGTCACACCGACGGCCCGGGCCGCCGCGCGGATCGTGACCGAGCCCGGCCCGCCGGACTGCGCGAGCTCGACCGCCGCGCCGATCAGGGCGTTCCGCAGATCGCCGTGGTGGTAGCGGGCTCGAACAGTGCCTGAGGAACGCACCGCCTGATGTTGACAGGCGCACACATCGACTGGCAAGTTAACAGGCGCCAAGTTTACGGCCGTCAACTTCCTGGGGATCATGATGTTCGTCCGTCTCGGCCGCTTCGCCACCGACCACAGCCGTGCCGTGCTCGCGGTCGCCGCGCTGCTCCTGATCTGCGCGACGGCGCTCGGCTTCTCCGCCTTCGGCAAGCTGCACACCGAGGGCTTCACCGACCCCGCCGCCGAATCGAGCCGGGCACAGGCGCTCATCGAGCAGCGTTTCGGTGGTGCCGCCAACCTCGTCTTCCTGGTCGAAGCCCGGACCGGCACGGTCGACGACGCGCCGGTCAGGGCGGCCGGCACCGCGCTGGCCACCCGCCTCGCCGCCGACCCGGAGCTCTCCGGTGTGACCTCGTACTGGCAGACCGGGCTCGGCGCGCTGAAATCCGACGACGGCCGGTCCGCCGTGATCGTGACCAAGGCCCCGGCGGGCGACCAGGCTTCCGCGCTGGTGTCCCGCTACAGCGGTGCCGACGGCCCGGTGACGGTCACCGCGGGCGGCGCCGCGGTGGTCAACACCGACATCACCAAGCAGGTCAGCGCCGACCTGTTCCGGGCCGAGGCGATCGCGGTCCCGGTGATCACGATCCTGCTGGTGGTGGTCTTCGGCAGCGCGGTGGCCGCGCTGCTGCCGCTGGTCGTCGGCGGGCTGGCGATCGTCGGCACGTTCGCCGAGCTGTCCGTGCTGGGCTCGCTCACCGACGTGTCCGTGTTCGCCATCAACCTGACCACCGCCTTGGGGCTCGGGCTCGGCATCGACTACGCCCTGCTCACCGTCAGCCGGTTCCGCGAGGAACTGGCCGACGGCACCGACACCCGCTCCGCCGTCATCCGCACCGTCGCGAGCGCGGGACGCACCATCTCCTTCAGCGCGGCGACCGTCGCCGTCGCGCTGGCCGTACTGATGCTGTTCCCGATGTACTTCCTGCGCTCCTTCGCCTACGCCGGCATCGGCGTGATCGTGGTGGCGATGGCCGGCGCGCTCCTGGTGGTGCCGGCCCTGCTGGCGATCCTCGGGCCACGGGTCGACGCCGGCCGGGTCCCGTGGGCGCGCGATCGCGTGCCCACCACCGTGTCCCGGTTCTGGGCA
>Ga0310811_10010675_pt1 | contig 11876 bp, 13 predicted proteins | sample YCmetagenome_FD_207642 | JGI IMG/M metagenome (GOLD analysis project Ga0310811, IMG submission 207642) | Soil microbial communities from experimental microcosm in Duke University, North Carolina, United States - YC | ecosystem: Engineered > Artificial ecosystem > Soil microcosm > Unclassified ...
ACACCGCCAGCTGCGCGATATCCTTCGGATCAACCATGGCCTTGATCGAAGCCGCGGCCAGGGCATCGGCCTTTACATCCTCCAGGGAGCGCCCGCTGATCTGCGCACGCCCCTGAAAGACGCGCACGATACGGTCACCCTCGACTGCGCCAGGCGCGATGGCGTTGGCGCGGATGCCCCATTCGCCGAGCTCCATGGCCAGCGTCTTGGTCAGGCCGATGACACCCCATTTCGTCGCTGCATAGGGGCTACGATTGGGAAATCCGTAACGACCTGCAATCGAGGACATGTTGATGATGCAGCCCGCCTTCGATTTCTTCAGATGCGGGATGGCAAGGCGCGAAACGTCGAACATGGCCGTGAGATTGACCGCGACAACCTTGTCCCAATCGTCGGGCGGGTAGTCGACGATCGGCAGCGTCAGGCCGGCGATGCCGGCATTGTTGATGAGCACGTCGAGCCCACCGAGCACCCCCACCGCCTCCGGCACCATCCGCTCGATCTCGGCGCGGCTCGCCATGTCGTAGCGCCGCGCGGTTATGCCGGGAATTTCCTTGGCAATTGCGGCCAGGGCCTTTTCGTCGATGTCGCAGACAAAGACTTTGGCGCCATTCGCAGCGAAGGCGCGAGCAAACTCACGGCCGATGCCGGCGGCCCCGGCCGTTATCAGGACGCGTTGCGACATGATTCGAGCCAATCAGACCATACCGATCACCAAGGGACAACGGCCCGTCGCGGTTCGCCGCTACCGCGTTCACCCTTGAAAGGCCCGAATCGGCTAAGCTCCCGCCGTTGATTCGGTTTCCGTTACTGCGCGCCCGGGCGGCTTGGCCCTGGAGCGGGTTTGTATTGGAGTGAGGTGCCCTGGTTCGAGTGAATTGAGGTGCAGTGCCGTGCGTTGGCAACACCATCGAGGGAGCTCTACGCCATGGCGAAGAAACGAAAGGCAGCGAACAAACGGGCAGGCCGCAGGCGTTCCGCACGCCGGCGCGCAAGCGCGGATCAAACCGTCAATACGCTGGTCATCCTGGTGGTGATCGTGATCGTGCTCGGCGGCCTTTACCTCTACGCACAAAACAAGAAGCAGGCGGCTCTGCTACAAAGCCTTTCACCAGCGATCGCGGCTATCATGGCGCCGATCAAGGCAGCGCTGGCCCCTCAGGCGGCTGCGATTGCGCCGGCGACCCAGTCGACGGCGCTGGTACAGCAGACGTCACGGCCGCTCGAGCCCGCGGCCGGATCTGATGAACGCCAGCCGGTCGCTTCGATCGAATCAAAATAAGTCGTTTAGACGCCGCCGCTTTCGGTCAGCTGCGCAATGCGCTTGCGCAGCGCTGCCTTTTCGGCCTCGCAGTCGCGCAGCCGCTTCGCCCATTCGAGTGGCACCGGCACATCGTGGCTGTATTCATTCATGCGGGCGCGGAATGAGCGCTCCTTGCGCGCGATCTGCAGATCAAATTGATCCGGCACCGTTGCCGTATTGCTGAATGTCACTTTGGCGCCGCCAGTCGACAGATTGCGCACCTGGCAATCCATCGTTGATGCACGATTGTTGAACGCGATCACGCCGCCAAGCAGCGTGCGCGAGCGGGCGGCTTTGCGTTTTTCGGCCATCGACCTGCTCCGGAAGGAATTTCGCGAAAAAGATATCAAGGAGCAGGCGCGTGACAAATCGACCGGACGCACAAAATGCACGTTAGCGTTAAGTGCAATGGTTACCGGGGGCTCAGTTCTGGCAGCGCGTCACCGAGACGATGCGCTCGCCGCCATCTTCGGAACGGACCGTTATCGGCTGCTGGATGCGCTGGCATGGCCGGGACGCTTCGACTGCGACAAAGATCGGCACGGTAGCCGTTTCGGTTGCGGCTGGCTGTGTCGCGTACAGACCGCCATAGCCCCCGTAGCCGGCGTACCACCACCTGTTGTTCTGCCACCATATCTGGCCGTTATTCATCGCGTACCACCAGTTATTATTGTTGTTCTTCCACCACTGGCCTTTGTTCATGGCGTGGTGACCGCCAAATTTGAACCCGCCCTTCCCGCCACCAGGCCCCGACACGGCAGTGCCAGGCTGAGCGAGAAACAGGACCGTTACGGCAGCCACTGCGAATGGGATCTTTTTCATAAAATTATCATTCAATAATCCGCATCCCGGTTCAAGGCATAAGCGACAAAAAGACTGCCGGCGCCGCCGCAGGCCTCCACGCGCGGTTTAGTATCAAAAACGGCCTTGTTTAGCTGATCTTTGAGGGCAAGCGCGCTCCGACGGACGCAAGAAATTTGTGGGGCTAGCGCACTCTCTCGACCATTTGGGGGACGCTAAGCGTCAAAAAACACGCCAAACGCCTGAGTATGGCGCAGCCAGCTCACGCGATAAGAAACGGCATCGTTGCTGCAGCACTTGCGGCGTTGAACGTTTGGCCATCACAAGCCGAGACGATCGACATCATCGAAGATCATGGTGGCAGCGGCATCAACTATGTTGCGCGCTGGACTCAGTATCGCCGGGATAAGGTTCGCGTACGAATTGCCGGCCCATGTGAATCCGAGTGTACAATGGTCATTGGCCATCTCAACCGTGAACATATTTGTGTCACGCCGGAAGGCAGTTTTGGCTTCCGCCTCGCCGATCTGCCGAGCGGGACAGGGACGATCTGGCGATCTTACCCGACCGACATCAAAGTCTGGCTCAGCCGGCACGGCGGCCTGACCCACAGGCTCATCTGGATGCGAGCTCCGGAGGTTTACCGCTTCTTCCGCCGATGCGAAGAAGAGCCGCGCTATTCTTCCTTTTCGGTCGTGAAGTAAAGCGGATAGCCTTTCGCGCGGCCCATCTCAGTCGCTTCCTTCGCCTTTGTTTCCGCCACGTCGCGCGTATAGACAGCGATCACGCAAGCGCCCTTCTGGTGCGCTGTCATCATCACCTTATAGGCATGGCTTTCATTCATCCGGAAGACAGCCTTGAGAACCAGGACGACGAACTCCCGCGGCGTAAAATCGTCATTGAGCAGGATTACCTTCCACAGCGGCGGCCGCTGTGTCTTCGGCTTCACTTTGGTTCGCGGTTTCTCGAGGGTCTTCTGGCTCACGTAGAATCCTCTTGAGCCGGCATCCCGTCACAGGTCGGTATCTTGCCTCCAACCGGGAGAGCATTCCACTGCCTCCTTATCCATTGGAAAAAATCCACAAAACGCGACGCAGCAACACTGCGGTCACATTGTCAGGCCGAAGGTGGCGTTACTTGCCCTTGTCCGGTTCGACGGTCGTCTTCGAAGAGCCTTCAGGGGCCGATTGCATCCCCGGCGGGCTCTGACCTTGTGGACTCTCAGGAGGCGCGCCGCCCGACCCGGTCTCAAGCGGACCAGTCCAGCCCTGCGGCTGCTTCTGACCGATCGTCTCGGGGGTCTGTTGGCGGCCGGTGCTAAAGCTGGATTTGTCTGCTGGCTTGTCGTCGGCCCGCGCCGAAGCGAATGTAAAAGTGCCAAAGCAAATCAGGCAAAGCGCAGCAAATACAACGCGCATCGTCATCCCTCTTTTGAGCCTATAGCCTAACCGCATCGCACACGTCGGGTTCCATCCAACGGAGGTCCGCATGCTCTATCTAGCCGCCAAGGCCGCCTTGTCCGGTCTCATTATTGCCGTGGTCTCGGACGTGGCGCGCCGTTCGCCAACGCTTGGTGCACTGATCGTTTCGCTGCCGCTGGTTTCGATCCTTGGCATTTTGTGGCTGTGGCATGATACCAGCGACGCTGAGCGTATCGCAGCGCACGCGCAGTCGACGTTCTGGTATGTGCTTCCAACGCTTCCGATGTTTCTTGTTATGCCGGCAATGCTACGGCACGGAATCGGTTTTTGGCCAACACTTGCAGTGTGCTGCGCCCTCACCTTCGCACTTTATCTTGCGACAATCTGGACCCTCGGAAAATTCGGAATGACCCTTTGACGCAGTGCAGTAAATATAAATTCGAAGCAGCCGGAAACTTTTTAATTCGAATTGATCATTCTGCCGCAAAAATTTCATGAGCCGCAGGCAATGTATGTCAACGCTCCTGCTTCATTCGCTCAGCTATTGCACTAGCGTCAAAAATAGCAGCGCGGGGTACGGGGCCAAAGTCAAAGAATTGGTCGGGAGGAAGGTCCATGGAAGTGTCCCGCGATATCGCAAAATTTGCGCGCTCGCGACCTGTGATTGAATGCGCCCAGTGCGGTGAGCGCATCTACATTCCGGAATGGTCTGAATGCCTTGACGGGAGCCGCGTGCGCCATCTCTGGCAATGCGACACGTGCGGCACATCGTTCGAGACCACGGTGCGCATAGCTACGGCGTAAATTTGCGCCGATCCATTCGCTTTTTCACGGAATTTTGCGCGGCGGTTGAATGCCGGCGCGCTATACTGCCAACATGATCGACCGCCGACATTTCATTGCACTCGCCACCATCCCTCTCACCGGCCTCGGGGCCCGAATCTCTCAGGCAGCCGGCATGAGCCGGGTGACGGCCTACGCCTTCATGTTCAAGGGGCTGGATGGGGACGATATCCTGCTCTCGTCCTATGCGGGCCATCCATTGCTGGTGGTCAACACGGCCTCGCAATGCGGCTACACCCCGCAATATACGGGTCTCCAGCAGATCTGGACGCGCTATCGCGATCGCGGATTGATCGTGCTGGGAGTGCCCTCGAACGACTTCGGCGGTCAGGAGCCGGGCGGGAAAAACGAGATCCATGCAACCGCCCAGGGGACGTACCACGTCACCTTTCCGATTACCGAAAAGGTCGTTGTAAAGGGCAGTGACGCCCATCCGTTCTTCCGTTGGGCCGCGACCGACCGGCCGCTCGAGGCACCGCGCTGGAATTTTCACAAGTATCTGATCGGGCGCGATGGCCAACTCAAGGCTGCTTTTCCCTCGGCGGTCGAGCCGACCGACCCGGTCGTGATCGCAGCCATCGAAAAAGAACTGGCGGGCGCCTAGCGCAGGACGAATCACTGGATCGTCGGGCTTCCCTCCGCGAGCAAGCGGAGATCCATTGTCATATTATTGAAAAATTTAATTGACGAATCGGCGTGCGCATGACGGATTGTCAGAACGACATTCGGTCACGTGGGCCGGCAGTTGAGATTGCCGACCCTTACAGAGGTTCCTCCCGCGTGGCGTTTTAACTGGGCGGCCGCAAGGCCGCCCCTTTTCATTTCGGCATACCGGTCAACGATTGCACCTAGGCCGATGCAGCCATGCGCTCGGCGCCGCCGAACTCGAGCTCGGCCGGCTGTAACGGATCGAGAGCCTCAACGAGCTGCAAAAACGAGCTTCCAGGCAAAGGGGGTGCGAAGACGTAACCCTGAGCCGCGCGCACGCCAAGCGTACGCAAGTGCATAACCTGCTCGAAATTTTCGACCCCCTCCGCAACCACATCCATGCGCATGTTGCGTGCGAGATCGACAAGCGTCTCGACGATAGTCGTCGAGTTGCGATCAGTGCCGATGGCGTCCACGAACATCTTGTCAATCTTGATGATATCGACACCGAGCTTCAGCATATAGGAAAGACCGCTGTGACCGGTCCCTACATCGTCGATTGCAATGCGGACGCCGAGACCTTGCAGAGCGGCAATCGTCTGGCGGGTTTCAGTGAAGTTTTCTATCGGATCCCGCTCGGTGACTTCGAGTACGACTTGCGAGAATTTAATCGGCGAACCCACAAAGATATCGCGTACATCCCTGACGATTGACGGCTCGCTGAAAAGCTTGCCCGCAAAGTTGAACGAAATCCTCAGGTCCGGACGACGCCCGATCGCAGGCCCGACTTCCATGCACACCTTGCGCATCAGGCTGCGTGTAAGGTCGTCGATAAGGTCGCTCGATTCCATCAGGGGAATGAATGAACCCGGCAGGACAAGCGTGCCATCCGGCTTGCGCCAGCGTACGAGCACCTCCGCGCCGCGAAGCTGACCCGATCGGATGTCGACGATGGGTTGGTAGTACGGGATGAATTCGCCGGCTTCGAGCGCACGCTCGATATCCGCTACGGGATTTCGGGGCGCACGGCGTGGGATCAGCACCGCAAACCCGGTGACAGTCATCATGATGATGCCGGCCGCAAACAGACCGAACCATTTGAGACCGGTATGCTCTGCCTCGATGCGCGCCCTCGGGCTGAGGACTTCGACATCAAAACCGAACTTGTTCGATCTTATATTGGCACTGAAATTCGCGCTCTCGCTGTCGGCTGTCCGGCCACCGATCTCCCCGATTGGGGCCCCCTGCGCGGTCACGATACGCGCGTATCCGCTAAAAGGCCCACCATCGGTCGACACCTGCGGCAAAAACAAAACGGTCGGCACCAGAGCACTGATGCTGTTGTAGGCGGCGCCGACATCACGTCGCAAGCGCACCATTCGCTCGCCACCCGGAAGAGATATAGTATCGAGGCGATACCCGCTCATACCGGCCAACGGCTCGGATGAGACCACGCCCCGCTCGCCGGGAGGCAGGCCGAGATGATTGCAAAGCGTCTTGCCGTCGGGGCCAACGACGGCGATTTCCTTGACCGGAATCGTGCTGAAGGCGGCGCGGCGCATCGCCTCCATATCCTGTTGATCGCATGAGCTGACGCCCGCTGCAGCCAGGCTGTCGAGCGTTCTTACCGCATCACGGACGCGCGCCTCGGCAAGCGCGATTGCGCGCCTGGCAGCCGTGCTCACTTCCGACTGTCCCTGCCGCTCTATGAGGCTGTCGAGCCAGAGATTAAAGGCGATGAACGGACCACCGGCGAGCACGGTGCCGACGACGATCGCAAATAAATTCCGGCGCGTAACTCCGCGCGCAAAAAACCCCATCCCGCCTCCAGCCAGGGGCCCCATCCTGGTGCCGCACCCAGTCAGCCACGCCGCCGTAAAGACAACCTTAAGCTTAAGGGCGCGTAACCCCAGCTAATGCGGGAAAAACGTAGCCCGCGCCGTCATGGTTAGTAATCGGTTAAAATCATCGGACCGGTCAGGCAGCCCTGGCTCCGTTCCCCTGGTGGAGGATTTGCGATGAAACGGCGTTTTAGGTGGATCGCGGCGTTGGCCGCTTTGGCGACCTGGCCTTTGTCAGCGCAGGCACAGGAGCGGATCGAAATTTTCGACGCGCATTTGCATTACAATCAGGAGCCCAAGCCTTTTTATTCACTCGACCAGGTGCGCGACGTATTCCGCCGCAACGGCATCATCGGCATCGTCGCGACCAGCCGGCCCAACAAGGGCACGCATGAGCTCGTGGACGCAAAGTGGCCTGAGCTCAAAGTCGTGCCCTTCATCCGTCCCTATCGCATGCGCAGCGACATCCAGACCTGGTTCAACGATCCGACGATTTTCGAGCTCATCAAGGAAGAATATGCCCGCGGCTATTATCGTGGCATTGGCGAATTTCACATCTACGGCAAGTCCGCCCAATCCGATTGGGTGAAGAAAATGGTCGACTTCGCGGTCGAGCGTAACCTCTATCTGCATGCGCACTGCGATGAAGAGGCCTTGCTGATCCTGTTCACGCACAATCCCAAGGCTAGGATCATCTGGGCGCATACCGGGTTTTCGGTAGCGCCCGCGCGCGTTGCCGAATTGCTCGACGAGCACCGGGACGCGCTTTGGGGCGAGCTGTCATACCGGGGCGGCATCACCGGAGGTGACGGCAAGTTGACAAGCGATTGGCGCAACCTATTTGCACGGTATTCTGACCGGTTCCTGCTTGGCTCAGATACGTGGATCAATGAGCGCTGGTTCGGCTATGACACAATCTTCAGGGAATATCGTGGATGGCTCGCCCAGCTTCCGTCCGATCAGGCGCAGCGGATCGCAAGCGGTAACGCGTTGCGGCTGTTTGGGCTGCGGCGCGAGTAAAGAATAGGAGCGATCATGAGTTTCTTCCCGGGCAAGGATCCGGCTGCCGGCGATGCACATCAATGCGACGCAATTTCCCAGGTCATTGTGCCGCGCACGGTCGATCTCGGCGACTTCGCGGTCCGCCGTGCACTGCCGTCCGCCCGGACGCGCATGGTCGGTCCGTTCATTTTCTTCGATCATTTCGGACCGGCGGAGTTTCACGCAGGCAACGGACTCGACGTCCGCCCGCATCCACATATCGGGCTTGCCACCGTGACCTATCTTTTCGACGGCGAGATCATGCATCGCGACAGCCTTGGAACCGCAATGGCGATTAGACCGGGCGAAGTCAACTGGATGACGGCCGGACGCGGCATCGTGCATTCCGAGCGCACGCGGCCGGAGCGGCGCGTCGATGGTGAGCCTATTCACGGCCTGCAGATGTGGGTCGCATTGCCGGCAGTCAAAGAAGAGATGGAGGCCGGCTTTGCGCATCACGCGACCGCCGAATTTCCGGTCATCAAGGAGAACGGAAAGAATGTGCGTGTGGTGGTCGGCGCGCTCTATGGCGCTTCCTCGCCTGTGCCGACGGTGCATGAGACAATATTCGGCGATGTGCATCTGAAGGCTGGCACGTCGCTGCCGCTCGATGCGGACCACGAGGAGCGTGCGATCTACGTTATTGAAGGCGTTGTCGATATTTCCGGCGACAAGTTCGAGCCGGGACGGTTACTGGTTTTCAAGCCTGGCGACGCGGTGACCATCACCGCCGTCAATGATGCTCATTTCGTCATCGTAGGCGGCGCGCCGATGGATGGACCACGTCACATCTGGTGGAATTTTGTGTCATCCCGCAAAGAGCGCATCGAACAAGCCAAGGCGGACTGGAAAGCCGGCCATTTCGACAAGGTACCGGGCGACGAAATTGAATTCATTCCGTTGCCCGACAAGTAACGCGCAGCTGCGCATCACTTCTTGGGTAAATCCAGCCTGATGTTCAGCTCTTTGAGCTGTTTCGGTGTCGCTTCCGACGGCGCGCCCATCATCAGGTCCTCGGCGCGCTGGTTCATCGGGAACAGGACGATCTCGCGCAGATTTTCCTCGCCTGCAAGCAGCATGACGATGCGAGCGATAACGCGTGCAACATGCCACCGAACTTATTCTCGAGCACGTCCTCGCTGTAGCCGGCAATCGCAAAGGCCTTCTTCATCACCTCAGGACGGTGATTCCGGATCGCGCCTGACGACAATTCGACGCCGTTGCAGACGATGTCGTACTGAATAGCCTTGATCGAGAGCAGCTTGTCGTTGTCTTTGGCATCCAGTGCAAGAAATTCCTCGACCGGCAGGTTCGGCATCGAGAACGGATTGTGGGAGAAGTCGATTTTCTTTTCTTCCTCATTCCACTCGTACATCGGAAAATCGACGATCCAACAGAACTCGAAGCGGCCTTTGTCGATGAGCCCCAGCTCCTCGCCGACCTTGGTTCGCGCCGGCCCGGCAAATTTCACGAAGTCCTTTGGTTTGCCGGCGACGAAGAAGCAGGCGTCCCCGATTCCGAGCTTCATCTGGTCGGCGATTTGCTTGGTGCGCTCCGGGCCAATATTTTTGGCCAGCGGGCCCGCGCCGCCCTCCTCACCTTCGCGCCAGAAGATGTAACCGAGACCGGGCTGCCCTTCGCCCTGTGCCCAGGAATTCATGCGGTCGCAGAATGCCCGGTTGCCGCCCTTGGGCGCCGGAATTGCCCATACGGCGTTTCCGGGCGTCTCGAGGATTTTTGCGAAAATCTTGAAACCGGAGCCGCGGAATGCCTCACTCACGTCCTGCATCACGATCGGATTGCGCAGGTCCGGCTTGTCGCTGCCGTATTTGCGCAACGCGTCGGCGTAAGGAATGAGCGGAAACTTCGGCGTCACGGGTTTTCCGTTGGCGAATTCCTCGAACACGCTGCGGATCACCGGCTCGACCGCATCGAAAACGTCCTGCTGGGTGACAAAGCTCATCTCGAGATCGAGCTGATAAAACTCACCCGGCGAACGGTCGGCCCGCGCATCCTCGTCGCGGAAGCAGGGCGCAATCTGGAAGTACCGGTCAAAGCCCGCGACCATGATCAGCTGCTTGAACTGCTGCGGCGCCTGCGGCAACGCGTAGAATTTCCCTGGATGCAGCCGCGAGGGCACAAGATAGTCGCGCGCTCCTTCAGGCGACGAAGCCGTGAGGATCGGCGTCTGGAATTCGAAAAATCCCGCGTCCTTCATCCGCCGGCGGATCGAGTCGATCACCCTGCCCCGCAGCATGATGTTGTTGTGCAAATGCTCGCGGCGCAGGTCGAGAAAGCGGTACTTCAGCCTGATCTCTTCCGGATAGTCCTGCTCGCCGAAGACCGGCATCGGCAGGTCCGCCGCGGGTCCGAGCACCTCGATTTCATCGATATAGATCTCGACCTGCCCGGTGGGCAGCTCCGGATTTTCGGTGCCGGCCGGACGCTTGCGCACCTTGCCGTCGATACGCACCACCCATTCGGAGCGCAGCGTCTCTGCCAGCTTGAATGCCTTGCTGTCCGGGTCGGCAACGACCTGGGTCAACCCATAGTGGTCGCGCAGATCAATAAAAAGAACGCCGCCGTGATCGCGGATGCGGTGACACCAGCCTGAGAGCCGCACGACCTTGCCTATATCGCTCTCGCGAAGTGCGCCGCAGTTATGGGAGCGATAACGGTGCATTGTCAGATCTTTGCGCTTGCCGGGGGACGAGTCAGAATCTCGGTGTGAAGCGCGGGAAAAGCGCATGGGGGGTTGGCTTTGTCAAGGCAACCGACCTCGAAAATTGGATTGCGCAGGTGCCTCGACACGCTTGCCCACGGCCTGCACAGTTGGTTTTAGAGTGGCCGGATACGCATGACTAAAGCCCGAAGACAGACGAAGAAGATGCGCCCCGCGGGGACCGAAATGTCGACCGCGGAGGCTGCGGTAGCGACGCTGATCGCGCACGGGCTTGATACAGTCTACGCGCTGCCCGGCATCCACAACGATCACCTGTTCGATGCCTTCCAGCGTGCCTCTGAAAACCTGCGCGTGGTCCACACCCGCCATGAGCAAGGCGCGGCCTATATGGCGCTCGGTGCTGCGCTATGCACCGGGAAGCCGCAAACTTACTCAGTCGTTCCCGGACCCGGCTTGCTCAATTCCGGCGCCGCTCTTCTGACCGCATACGGAATGAACGCGCCGGTGCTGGCGCTCATCGGGCAAATTCCGGAAGCGGCAATCGGGAAAGCACACGGGCATCTCCACGAGATCAGAGACCAGGCCGGAATCGTTGCGCGCCTTGTCGATCATTCATCATTCATTCGTGGTCCGGCCGAAGCGTCGTTAAAAGTTTCCAAGGCCATTGCATCCATGTTTCACAGGCGTCCGGGTCCGGCTGCCATCGAATGCCCCATCGACGTCTGGGGCGGGCGTGCGCCTGTGCCCGCGATCGTGGGACCAGTGGCGCCGCGACCGCCGAAGATAGACATCGACGAGGTGCGTGCCGCGGCAAAACTTCTCGGCAAGGCGGAACGCATACTGATCGTGGCTGGCGGTGGAGCCCAAGATGCGTCGCCCGAAATTACGCTCCTGTCGAGCATGTTGCAGGCGCCCGTTCTTGCCTATCGCCGCGGCCGCGGCGTGCTGGATTCGCGTGACCCGCTCAGCGTAACGCTACCCCTGGGTCACGAATTATGGGCGGAGGCCGATGCCGTGCTCGCCGTCGGCACGCGCCTGCTCAATCCGATGAACCAGTGGGGCATCGACAAGGCCTTGCAGATCGTGCGGGTCGACGCCGATCCTGAAGAGCCCCCGCGCATTGCCAAGCCCAAAGTGGCGCTTGTCGGTGATGCCGCTCCCATCCTGCGCGCGTTGATTGACGAACTCGTCAAGTTCAACATCCGGCGCGCGTCGCGCCGCGACGAAATGCTGGAGCGGCAGACCAGGCTACGCCAGCGTCTTGCGAAACTCGCGCCGCAGCTTGCTTTCCTCGA
>Ga0310811_10010677_pt1 | contig 11875 bp, 10 predicted proteins | sample YCmetagenome_FD_207642 | JGI IMG/M metagenome (GOLD analysis project Ga0310811, IMG submission 207642) | Soil microbial communities from experimental microcosm in Duke University, North Carolina, United States - YC | ecosystem: Engineered > Artificial ecosystem > Soil microcosm > Unclassified ...
CCTCGTCGCCCTGTTCGCCGTGGGCATGGTCGGGCTGGCCGCGCGGACGACCGCGCACGCGGGATCCCAGGCCAGGGTGGCGGGCCTGGCCCTCGCCGTGGTGTGCTTCACGATCGTCGTCGCCGGTGCGGCGCTCGGGTTGTACGTGATGTTGAAGAAGTGACGGTGCTCTCCCGCAATCTCCTGTTTGAGATGGTTGTGTAGTCTCACCAGCTTCTGCGGGACTTCCGAGGTCAGGAGATGTTTGGACATGACCGAGCTGCCGGACCCGGTGGGCGACTGGGAACTGCTGCGCCGTACGCCCGGGCTGACGGTGGTGGACAACGATGACGACGATCCCGTCCTCGTGCGCGCCGACGGGCGGCCTGTGGACACCTGGCGTGAGCACTACCCCTACAAGGAGCGGCTGCCCAGGTCCGACTACGACCGCGACAAGCGACTGCTCCAGATCGAGCTGCTCAAGCTGCAGTACTGGCTGAAGGACACCGGCGGCCGGCTGGTGATCCTCTTCGAGGGACGGGACGCGGCAGGCAAGGGCGGCACGATCAAGCGGTTCATGGAGCACCTCAACCCACGAGGCGCCAAGGTCGTCGCGCTGGAGAAGCCCTCCGAGCGCGAGCGCACGCAGTGGTACTTCCAGCGCTACGTCAACCACCTCCCGGCCGCGGGGGAGATCGTGATGTTCGACCGATCCTGGTACAACCGGGCCGGGGTCGAGCGGGTCATGGGCTTTTGCAGCCATGAGGAGTACGTGGAGTTCATGAACCAGGCGCCGCAGTTCGAGCGGATGCTCGTGCGCGACGGGATCCACCTGGTCAAGCTCTGGTTCTCCGTGTCGCGGGCCGAGCAGCGGACCAGGTTCGTGATCCGCCAGGTCGACCCGGTCAGGCAGTGGAAGCTCTCCCCGATGGACATCGCGTCACTCGATCTCTGGGACGACTACACCCGTGCCAAGGAGGACATCTTCCTCAACACCGACACGGCCGACGCGCCCTGGACGATCATCAAGAGCAACGACAAGAAGCGTGGCCGCCTGGAGGCCATGCGGTATGTGTTGTCGCTCTTCGAGTACGAGGACAAGGACCTGTCGGTCGTCGGAATGCCCGACCCCGCCATCGTCAGGTCGGCCGTCGACATCGTCGACGAGGACAACGCCGAGCCGCTGAATCCGCTCGCCTAGCCGACGAGCGGCGCGCCTGGCCCGGGACGACCTGGTCAGGCGCCCTCGGCCAGCCGGAACAGGTCCTGGGTGGCGGTGCTGAAGTAGGGCCCGTACATCGTGCCGCGGTCGTTGCTGTACTTGAAGCTGCTCACCGAGGTGAGCGTGCCGCGGCCCGTCGCCGGATCGAAGTCGGTGAGCCACGGGCCGCCGCTCGCGCCCGCCGTCAGATCGCAGCGCAGACCCTGATCCTGGGTCTGGCCCTGCGGGTCGCCGTGCACGGCGCCCGCGCAGTACAGCAGGTGCTCGCCGTCGTAGGGCGGGTCGGCGGGGAACCCGAAGCCGTAGGTGCGCACGCCGCGCTTGGGGAAGAAGCCGATCTCCTGGCCGCCCACCAGGTCGGTCAGGTGCCGTGCGCCGTGGCGGGTCACCGCCACCATGCCCACGTCGTAGTCGTCGTCGCCGCCTCGTGACCACGGCCCGGGCACGAACATCCGCCGGGCGGAGAAGGCGCCGTACGGCTGCCGCCCGCCCTGGTAGCCCGGGACGAAGGTCCAGTTCTCGGCCCAGGGCCCCGCGCCGTCCTTGACGCAGTGGCCCGCGGTGACGACCACGTCGCGGTTGTCGCTGCGCACGGCGCTGGCCGAGCACACGAAGTCGACGCCCTTCATCGTGAGGAACACCCGGCCGGTCGTCCTGGTCACCGATCCGCCCGATCCCCAGTGCGAGCCGTTCGTGGTGGACGCCGGGGCCGCGATGGCCTGCCGGGTGGATTTGGACTGCCTCAGGCGTGCGGCCTGGTCGCTGCCACGCATCGCCCCACCGGGTACGGCCAGGCCGCGCCGCAGGGCGCCACCGGGCTTCACCTGCCGGGGGACGGGCCCGCCCCGGTCGCGCAGGAACTTCGCGGGAAGCGGCAGCGGCCGGCCCGCCGCGAGGAGATCCGGATCGGTGAGCGCCTGTCCCTGGGCGGTGAGCTTCTTCACCGGGCCGGTGAGCGCCCGTCCCGGGGTGGGGAGCGTCCTCCCCGGGTTCTGCGCCGGGCCGGTCTTCTCCCGCGTGGTCTTCTCCGGGGTGGTGAGCTCCTTCGCCCGGGCGGCGAGGTCACGGGTGGGGAGCGCCTTGCCCGGATCGTTCAGCCCGTCGGCGAGCGATCCGACGGGCGCCGGCAGGATCGCGGCCGGGCTTTCGCCGGCTCCGACGGGTGCCGGCAGGATGGCGGCCGGGCCGTGGCCGGTTTCGCCGGGTGTGGGCAGCACGCCCCGGGTCACTCCGCCGATCTTCCCGGCCCCGCCGACGTCGCCGATCGCGGGGAGCAGGTCGATCGGGACCGCCCGCGCCATCCGCTCAGGAGTCCAGTAACCGCCGAGCGCCGGCGCCACGGCGTGTTCCACGATGTCCGTCACAGGATCTCCCTGACCTGCGGGAGTTGTCAGGAGCCCGGCGGCCAGGGTGACGACGGCAAGCAGGGGGAGGCTCGGAGTCATGGCACCCGAGTCTGGACCACCATCGGTGGTCACGTGACTACTTTCGGTAAATCCCGCACTGCCCGGCTTCGACTGTGCTGTGGGCGGCCCGACCCTCGGGGACAATGGGAAGGTGACTTCCCAATCACGGTCGATCGTGGTGCTCGGCTCGACGGGCTCCATCGGCACTCAGGCGCTCGATGTCGTGGCCCGTGCGGCGGACCGGTTCCGGGTGGTGGGGCTGGCGGCCGGAGGCGGCAGGGTGGATCTGCTCGCCCGCCAGGCGGCCGCGTACGGCGTCGAGGCGGTCGCCGTCGCGGACACGGGAGCCGTGCCGGCGCTCACGGAGGCGCTCGCCTCGCACGGCGCCCGGCCCAAGATCCTCGCCGGCCCCGAGGGAGTGGCCGAACTGGCCGCGTGGTCCTGCGACGTGGTGCTGAACGGGATCACCGGGGCGCTCGGGCTGACCTCCACGCTCGCGGCGCTCGAGGCGGGGCGGGTGCTCGCCCTCGCCAACAAGGAATCGCTGATCATCGGTGGGCCGCTGGTGAAACGCCTGGCGGCTCCGGGGCGGCTGCTGCCCGTCGACTCCGAGCACTCCGCCCTTGCCCAGTGCCTGTGGGCGGCGGGCCCGGCCGGGGCTGAGGCGAAAGCCGTACGACGCCTGATCGTGACGGCGAGCGGCGGCCCGTTCCGCGGCAGGACGCGGGCGGAACTGGGCGACGTTACGCCGGAGATGGCGCTCAACCACCCGACGTGGAGCATGGGCCCCGTGATCACCGTGAACTCGGCCACCCTGGTCAACAAGGGGCTCGAGGTCATCGAGGCGCACCTGCTGTTCGACATCGGCTTCGACCGGATCGAGGTCGTGGTCCATCCTCAGTCGATGATCCACTCGATGGTGGAGTTCACCGACGGCTCGACGATCGCCCAGGCGAGTCCGCCGGACATGCGGCTGCCGATCTCCCTGGCCCTGGGCTTCCCCGACCGCGTCCCCGGCGCGTCCCCGGCGGTCGACTGGACGACCGCCCACACCTGGACCTTCGATCCGCTCGACGACGAGGCGTTCCCGGCGGTGGCGCTGGCCCGCCACGTCGGCACCCTGGGCGGTACGGCTCCCGCGGTCTACAACGCGGCCAACGAGGTGTGCGTGGAGTCCTTCCTCAAGGGGGGCCTGCCGTTCCTCGGCATCGTCGACACCGTGGAGCGGGTCGTCGCCGAGCATTCCGCGGGCCCCGCGTCGTCGGTCGAGGAGGTCCTCGCGGCCGACTCCTGGGCCAGGTCGCGCGCCGCCGAGCTGACGACCGCCTGAGCCTCGCCGACGAGTCGTGCGCCGGCTCCCTCAGTGATCGTCGCCGTCGATCGGCCGGGAGCGGGAGCCGGGAGGAAGCAGCGGTCAGGACGGTACGACACGTGCCTCTCCGACCGGATAGGTGACGCCGGTCAGCCGCTCGGACTCCTGCCATAGGCGGCGTTGTGCCGCGATGTCGTAGGAGGCGGCGCTGGACTGGACGCGGGCGGGATGCCCGGTGAACTGAGCTCGGCCCGGCGGGCCGTAGTAGTCGCCGCCGCGCACATCCGGGTCGACCGCGGCGCGTACGGCGGCCAAGGCCGCCACCTGCGGACTCTGCATCAGCCACCAGGTGAGCATCCGAAACTGGGGGCGCATCAGGACTCTGACGGGGAGGGGCATCTCCCGGCCGAACTCGGTGCGCGCGTTGCCGGGGTGAGCGGCCACCGCGACGGTCGGCGCACCGGCCGCCGCCAGCCGCCGTTGCAGTTCGTAGGTGAACATGAGGTTCGCCAGCTTGGCCTGGAAGTACGCGTGCGTGTACCGGTACCCGCGGGTGAAGTTCAGGTCGTCGAAGTCGACGGCTCCTCGCCGATGCCCGATGCTGCTCACCGTGACGACCCGGGACCCGGGTAGGGCCAGCAGCCGGTCCAGGACCAGCCCGGTGAAGGCGAACGGGCCGAGGTGGTTGGTGGCGAAGGTCGACTCGAAGCCGTCCTCGGTGACCGCGTACCGCGGCCTGACCCCGCCCGCATTGTTGATGAGCAGGTCGACCCGGGGGTGGCCGGCCCTGAGCTGTTCGGCGGCGCTCCGGACGGAGGGCAATGACGCCAGGTCGAGTTGCAGCGTGTGGACCGTCGAATCCGGCACCGAGGCGGTGATACGGGCCGCGGCCTCCGCCGCCTTGCCCGCGTTCCGGCAGGCCAGGATCACGGTGGCGCCGTGCTCGGCGAGCAGCTTGGCGGTCTCGAAGCCGATCCCCGTGTTCGCTCCGGTGATCACGGCGGTGCGTCCTCGCTGGCCGGGTATGTCGGCGGACGTCCAGCGCCGCCTCGTGCTCGGGGTCATCTGATGCTCCGATCCACCGGTATAATCGGGACTGCCATCCCGCTTTCTTGAATATACGGGACGGTCATCCCGTTTGTCGATGGTGAGAGAGAGGTACGGCTCCGCGATGGCGGACAAGCCCACCGCGACCGATGCCGACGGTCGGAAGCCCGGCAGGGCGCTGCGCGCCGACGCCCGACGCAACCGTGCCCGGGTGCTGCAGGTGGCGGCCGAGATCTTCGCGACGGAGGGACTGTCCGTGCCGGTGCACGAGATCGCCCGCCGCGCGGGCGTGGGCACCGGCACCGTCAGCCGCCACTTCCCCACGAAGGAGGAGTTGTTCGCGGCGATACTGCTCGACCGCATGGAGCACCTCAGCGGCCAGGCGGACGCGCTCGCCGAAGGCCGCGACGCCGGAACGGCGTTCTTCACCTTCTTCGCCACGCTGGTCCACGAGGGTGCGCAGCACCGTGGGCTGGCCGAAGCCCTGGCCGGCGCCGGCTACGACGTGGAGACCGCCGCCGCCGAGGCGGGCCACGACGTGCCGGGCCGGCTGCGAACCATGCTCGCCCGCGCGCAGGAGGCGGGGGCGGTGCGGGCCGACATCACGTATCCGGATGTGAAAGCCCTCATGGCAGGCTGTCTCTCGCGCGAGGTCGACGACGCCCACGGGGACGCACTGATCCGGCTCGTCACGGTGGTGTGCGAAGGGCTTCGAGCCCGGCCGAGCTGAGCAGGTCGGGTCCCGTGCACAGGAACCGGGAGTGCCAGGGGCGGGGCGCCGTTAGGTGTTCTCCCAGGTCAGATCGGGTGGGCTGGATGAACGGCGATGAAACCTTCATCCTGTGACGGCCGGCTGCCGCTCAGCGCGCCCGCTGGATTGCCTAAACTGATGAAGTCGCCCGATAGCCAGTGCAAAAGGGACTGAAATGTCTGTTGATCTCGGCATTCCTTCGGTTAGATCCCAGCCGATCGCTTCGAGGAGGGTGTCCCGTCAGATCATGGTCGGCTCGGTTCCGGTCGGCGGTGACGCGCCGGTCTCGGTGCAGTCGATGACCACCACGCTCACCTCCGACGTCAACGCGACGCTGCAGCAGATCGCCGCGCTCACCGCGTCCGGTTGCCAGATCGTGCGAGTCGCCGTCCCGTCGCAGGACGACGCCGACGCGCTTCCCATGATCGCGAAGAAGTCGCAGATCCCCGTCATCGCGGACATCCACTTCCAGCCGAAGTACGTCTTCGCGGCGATCGACGCCGGCTGCGCGGCGGTCCGGGTCAACCCCGGCAACATCAAGAAGTTCGACGACAAGGTCGGCGAGATCGCCCGCGCCGCGCAGGCCGCCGGCACCCCGATCAGGATCGGCGTCAACGCCGGTTCGCTCGACCCGCGCCTGCTCCAGAAGTACGGCAAGGCCACCCCTGAGGCGCTGGTCGAGTCGGCGCTGTGGGAGTGCTCGCTGTTCGAGGAGCACGGCTTCCGCGACATCAAGATCTCGGTCAAGCACAACGACCCCGTCGTGATGGTCCAGGCCTACCGCCTGCTGGCCCAGCGGTGCGACTACCCGCTGCACCTCGGCGTGACCGAGGCAGGGCCGGCCTTCCAGGGCACCATCAAGTCGGCCGTCGCCTTCGGCGCCCTGCTCGCGGAGGGGATCGGCGACACCATCCGCGTCTCGCTGTCCGCGCCTCCGGTCGAGGAGGTCAAGGTGGGCATCCAGATCCTGGAGTCGTTCAACCTGCGGCAGCGCGGCCTGGAGATCGTCTCCTGCCCCTCCTGCGGCCGGGCCCAGGTCGACGTCTACACGCTCGCCGAGCAGGTGCAGGCCGGCCTCGAGGGGCTCAAGGTGCCGCTCCGGGTCGCCGTCATGGGGTGCGTCGTCAACGGGCCCGGCGAGGCCAGGGAGGCCGACCTCGGCGTCGCCTCCGGCAACGGCAAGGGCCAGATCTTCGTGAGGGGCGAGGTCATCAAGACGGTCCCCGAGTCGCAGATCGTGGAGACGCTCATCGAGGAGGCCCTGCGACTGGCCGAGGAGATGGGCGTCGACGTGGACCTCGACGACGACGCCCCCGGCCCCGAGGTCGTCGTCCGATAACACTGATTTACAGTACGCAATCGCTTGGCTACACCTTGTCAACCGTTCGTGTGTGCGAGGTGTAGCCGTACGATCACGTCCGGGAAGCTGGCCTCTGCCGTGTGAGCAGAGGGAGCGTGCCGGTGAAGCGGGTCGTCGGAGTGGTCGCGGGTGTCGCGATGCTGGGTGCCGTGCTCGGGATCGGGCCGGACGGGGCGCGGGCCGCGCCCGGCCGGGAGATCGTCTGGGGAGCGTGCAACCAGAACAGGACGTCGCCGCTGGGCACGGCCCTGAGCTCGGGGCCTCAGCCCATTCCACGGCGGGATCCGCCGCCCGGCGCCGTGGAGTGCGCGCAGGTGCGGGTGCCGCTCGACCACTCCGAGCCGCTCGGTCAGCAGATCTCGCTGGCCCTGACCAGGGTCAAGGGCTCGGCCAGCCGTGACGGCAACCATCTCGGCGTGCTGCTGGTCAACCCCGGTGGGCCCGGCGCGTCCGGCCGGTCGCTGGCGAGGTACGTGGCCGCCACGCTGCCGAAGGACGTGGCCGCGAGATTCGACGTGATCGGCTTCGACCCCCGAGGGGTGGGTGCCAGTGAGCCCGCACTGAGCTGCGTCGATCCCACGCGCTTCTACGCCGCGCCGCGTCCGGACAACATCCCGCGCGTCAAGTCCGACGAGGACGTGCTGATCGCCCGGGCACGGAACTACGCGCAGAGTTGCGGCAACCGGTATGCCTGGTTCCTGCCGTACCTCACGACCGAGAACACCGCACGGGACATGGACTCGATCCGGGCGGCCCTGGGCGAGGACAAGATCAGTTATCTCGGCTACTCGTACGGCACGTACCTGGGGGCCGTCTACGCGACGTTGTTCCCGCAGCGGGTCCGCCGTCTGGTGCTCGACAGCGTGGTCGATCCCGCGGGCGTCTGGTACGACGCGAACATCGCCCAGGACTTCAGCTTCGACCGGCGCCACAGGGAGTTCCTGTCCTGGGTGGCGCGCAACGAGAGCGTGTACCGCCTGGGCCACTCGCAGGCGGCCGTGAGCTTCGCCTGGTACGCCATGCGGGCCCGGCTCCACGCGCAACCCGCCGGAGGCGTCGTCGGCTCCAGCGAACTGGACGACATCTACACGGCAGGCGGATATACCAGCCGGTTGTGGCCGAAACTCGCCCAGGCGTTCTCCGACTACGTGCTCAGGGCCGACGCCGCAGGCCTGGTGACGCTGTTCCACAGTGAGTCCGAGGTGGATGCGAAGGAGGAGAACTCCTACGCCGTCTATCTGGGCGTCCAGTGTCGCGACGCCGTATGGCCGCGAAGCTGGGATCGGTGGCGGGCCGATACGGCGAGTGCCAATGAAAAAGCCCCCTTCATGGCCTGGCCCAACGCGGTCTACAACCTGCCCTGCGCGTTCTGGCCCGAACGCGGCGGAACGCCGGTCAAGGTGGGGACCTCGCAGGTGCCTCCCGTGCTGCTGATCCAGTCGGTGCACGACGCGGCCACGCCGTACGAAGGGGCGTTGAGCATGCGCCGGCTCTTCCCGACCGCGCGGCTTCTCACCGAAGGTGGCGGAGATCACGGTGTGTCACTCGCGGGCAATCCGTGTGTCGACCGTCACCTCGCCGCATATCTGCGGGACACGAGCCTGCCGCCGGAGCGGAGGGCCACGCGCGGGACGGACGCCACCTGCCCGGCCCAGCCCGAACCCCGGCCGGTGAGCCGGATGGCCGCGCGCTCCCCGGTGGTCGCGGTCCGGTAGGCCGCCTGGGGCGTTCGAAGGAGGCGAGCGGCCGGTCGTGTCTGATCGGTAACTTCAAAAGCCGGGCTGCTCGCGTAGGCTTGGGCCGTGATGCTGCGTACATCGGCGTCGCGCGTGCTCGACGACAACGATCGCGAGGAGGTGCTGGCGCTCCTCGACGCTGATCCGGTCGCCAACGTCTTCGTCGCCTCCCGGGTCAGGACCGTGGGATTGAATCCCGGGCGCCTCGGCGGTCAGATGTGGGGTTTCGGGCCGCGTGGCGGGCTCGTGTCCCTCTGTTACGCCGGTGCCAACCTGGTGCCGGTAAACGCCGGCCGGGAGGCCGTACAGGCGTTCGCCGACCGCGCGCGCAAGCAGGGCAGGCGCTGCTCTTCGATCGTGGGGCCGGCCACCGCGGTCGAGCAGATGTGGGAACGCCTCGAACCGCACTGGGGGAGCGCCCGCGCGATCAGATGGGCTCAGCCCGTCATGGCGACCGCCTCGGCGCCCGCGGCCGAGCCCGACCCTCTCGTCCGGCGGGTCAAACCCGAGGATTTCGGCACCTTGCTGCCGGCGTGCGTGGCCATGTTCACCGAGGAGGTGGGCGTCTCTCCGGACAACGGCGACGGCGGGGCGCTGTACAGGTCGAGGGTCGCGGAGCTGATCCGCATCGGCCGCTCCTACGCCCGGATCGAGGACGGCCAGGTCGTCTTCAAGGCCGAGATCGGCGCGGTCACGCCCCAGGCGTGCCAGGTCCAGGGCGTGTGGGTGCATCCCGACTTCCGCGGGCGCGGCCACGCCGTCGCGGGCATGGCGACCGTGGTCGAGCAGGCGCTGAAGTACTTCGCGCCCCTCGTCACGCTCTACGTCAACGACTACAACCTGTCGGCCCGGGCGGCCTACCGCCGGGTCGGCTTCCGTGAGGTCGACACGTTCATGTCCGTGCTGTTCTGACCAGCCTGCCCATGAGGTGGTCGAGCTCGGCTCCGGGATCGCCGGTCAGTCCGGCGTGCACCGGGCCGGTCTGCACGATCGTGCTCTTGGGTGCGGTGAGCCAGCGGAACCGGCTGCCGAGCGACTCCTTGCGCAGCGGGCCCACGTCGTCGCCGCAGGCGATCTCGTAGGCCGTGAGCGCGTGCCGTACGCCGGGGAGGTCGACGGTGGCGCAGAGGGAGAGCAGCCGGGCCTCATCGAGCTCCACGCGGGCGCAGAGGTAGCCGCGGGGCTGGCAGTAGACGATGACCCCGGCGTTGATCAGCTCACCGCGCTCGACGCTGGGCATCACGCGGATCACGGCGTATTCGTAGACGTCGCGGCTCATCACTGTCCCCCTCGCGTGGCGCGCCAGAAGCCGCCGATGGTGCTCTCCTGGCGCCGCGCCGCGGGCGGGGACGCCGTGAGGTCGGGGAGCCAGGCGCGGGGCCCCCGCGCGCGGGCCAGCAGATGGTCGCTGTAGGCCTGCCGTACGGCGGAGGCTTCGGCGAAGCCGGGCTCACCGTCGAGCCATTCGCCGGGGATCAGTCCGACGACCTCGTCGAGCAACTCCCGGGTGATGAGGGCGCTGAGGTCGGCGTCCGCGGCGGCGAGCTCGGTCGCGTAGGGCGCGAGCACGTGATCGCTCGCGTCGTAGCGCCGCTGGGGATCGGCGGTCGGCCAGTTGTGGTGGAACCACAGGGCGGCGCCGTGATCGATCAGCCACACGTCACCGTGCCAGACCAGCAGGTTGGGGTTGCGCCAGCTGCGGTCGACGTTGTGGATGAGGGCGTCGAACCACAACAGCCGCGAGGCGAAGTCGGCGTCGGGCTCCCAGGCCAGGGGATCGAAACCGAGTGCGCCGGGGAGGAAGTCGACGGCGAGGTTGTGGCCGGCACTGGCGGTGAGCAGATCCTGGATCTCCTCATCGGGCTCGCGGGCGCCGAGCTGGGGGTCGAGGTCGATCACCTTGAGTTCGGGGGTGAGGAATCCGAGCCGCCGGGCCAGCTCGGCACAGATGATCTCGGCGATGAGGACGCGGCGGCCCTGTCCTGCGCCCCGGAATTTCACGACATATGTGCCGAGGTCGTCGGCTTCTAGGACGCCGGGAAGGGAGCCGCCCTCTCGGAGGGGAGTGACGTATCTCGTCGCTGTGATCTCATCCAGCACGACACGAGGCTACCGCCCCCCTCCTCACCCCTCTCCTCGCCTTCCGCGTGATCATGCACAGGTTCGGAAATCGCCCACGTGACCAGCCCATTCGTCAGGCGTGATCATGCATGGGTTCGCCGCCATGCCCCCTGACCTGCCCGTTGTTCACGCGTGATCATGCGCAGGTTCGGCGAAACCCTGTCTGAGCTGGTTCTTCTTGAAGCGTGATCATGCACGCTTTCGGGAATTCGGCCCCCGGCCTGGTCGGATCCGCTTCGTGATCATGCAGGCGGGGGCGGTGCGGTCGATGGTGGTGGCTATGCAATGGACGAGGTGCGGCTCATCTGCATGATCACCGTGTGTGTATATGCAGGTCGGATGGCGTTGCGCCGAACCTGTGCATGATCACGAACACGGAATGGGCAGCTCGGCGGCCATGTCTCCGAACCTGTGCATGATCACGCGCAAGGGTCCTGCGGGGCGGGCGTGACCCCTCCGCACGCCCGCCTGCAGGATTACCGGGCAGCGCCGGGTATCCACCACATCTGGCCGCCGGCCACCTCGTGATAGACGTCGAGGATGTCCAGACCAGTGATCTTGCTACGGGACTCCGCCGCGGCCCAGGCGAAGATGCCGCGTGCCAGCGCTCCCGTCTCGTCCTGCACGCGAAGGGCGTAGACGCGTGCCCTGATCTCGTGCACCTTGTGATCGTCGGGGTCGGCCTGCGCCGCGAGCTCCGCGAGCTGGCACGCGAGCCGCAGGTCGCCGTCGGCCGCCGCCACGATGGCCCGCCCCGCCAGTGACGCCGCACCCGACGCCAGGTCGGCGACGGCCTTGGCGAACACCGCGTCCGGCGCGGGCTTGAGATGGGCGGGGTTCCCGTCGTGCCAGCCTCCGTGCAGCCGCCAGATGTTGCGGACGATGAACTCCGGCTCGTCGTACAACGGCTTGAGGTAGACCCGGTGGGCGAGTTCCTGAGG
>Ga0310811_10010679_pt1 | contig 11874 bp, 7 predicted proteins | sample YCmetagenome_FD_207642 | JGI IMG/M metagenome (GOLD analysis project Ga0310811, IMG submission 207642) | Soil microbial communities from experimental microcosm in Duke University, North Carolina, United States - YC | ecosystem: Engineered > Artificial ecosystem > Soil microcosm > Unclassified ...
CGGCACGATGAAGCTGACGGTGGATTTCAACATCAAGACCGACCCGAACACCGATCAAATTCTCGCGCAAATGCGGCAGGGCCAGGCGGCTTCGCAGTTGCCCAGCGCGGTGAACAACCAGGGCGTCACCGTCCAGAAATCCACCTCCTCGCCGCTGATCATGTTCGCGCTCTTTTCGCCGAGCAACACCTATGACGGCGTGTTTCTGGCCAATTACGCGGTCATCAACATCAACGATCTGATGACGCGCGTGAAAGGCATCGCGAGCGTCTCGGTTTTCGGCGCGGGCAATTACGCCATGCGGCTGTGGGTCCGGCCCGACCGTCTGGCGCAGATGGGCGTCACCGTTCCCGAAATCATCAATGCCATCCAGACGCAGAACACCGTGAATCCCGCCGGCCAGATCGGTGGCGAACCGGTTCCGCCGGGCCAGCAATACACCTACGCAGTGCGGGCGCAGGGCCGTCTGGAAACGGCGGAACAATTTGAAAACATCGTCATCCGCGCCGATCCTGGCGGTTCGATCCTGCGGGTGAAAGATGTCGCCCGCGTCGAGCTCGGCGCGCAGAACTACAACATGAAGGCGCGTTTGAATGGCCGGCCATGCGCAGCCATCGCCCTTTACCAACTGCCGGATTCCAACGCCGTGGACGCCGCCAATGGTGCGAAGGCCGTCATGGAAAAGCTCAAACAGAGTTTTCCGCCGGACATGGATTACGTTGTCGCGCTCGACACGACGCTGGCCGTAACCGCCGGCATGAAGGAGATCGAGCACACGCTCGTCGAGGCCATCATCCTCGTCATCATCGTCGTGTTCATTTTCCTGCAAGGCTGGCGGGCGACATTGATTCCGCTGCTGGCCGTGCCGGTTTCATTGGTCGGCACGTTCGCGCTGTTTCCGCTGTTCGGGTTCTCCATCAATACGCTTTCACTCTTCGGCCTGGTGCTCGCCATCGGTCTGGTGGTGGACGATGCGATTGTCGTGGTGGAAATCGTGGAGCATCACATCGAGAAAGGATTGTCGCCGAAGGACGCGGCTTTGAAAGGCATGCAGGAAGTTTCCGGGCCGGTCGTGGCCATCGCCATCATTCTGACGGCGGTGTTTTTGCCGACGGCGTTCATCCCCGGAATCACGGGCAGGCTTTACCAGCAGTTCGCCGTGACCATCGCCGTCTCGGTGGCAATCTCCGCGTTCAACGCGCTCACGCTGTCACCGGCGCTCGCGGCAATGCTGCTCCGGCCCAAAGTCAAAGGCACCGGCCCGCTCCAGAAATTTTATGATGTGTTCAACAAATGGTTTGGCCGGGCGACGGATGGTTACGTCGGCGTCTGCCGCTTGCTGATTCACAAGAGCACCTTCACCGTGGTTTTGCTGCTGGGCTTTCTGGTGCTGGCTGGACTGATGGGCAAATCGGTTCCCACCAGCTTTCTGCCCAACGAGGACCAAGGTTACGCGTTCGCCGGCATCCAATTGCCCGATGCCTCGTCCGCGCAACGCACCAGCGAGGTGATGGCGCAGGCGGAGGAGATTCTCAAACACACGCCGGGCGTGAAGTATTTCACCACGGTCATCGGTTACAACATGTTGAGCGGCGTGCAAAACACCTACAGCGGCTTCATTTTCATCACCCTCAAAGACTGGGACGAACGCAAGGCGCCGGATGAACAATTCCGCGCCATCATGCTGCACTTGCAGTCGAAGATGGCCGCGATTCCGGGCGCGCTGGCCTTTCCGTTCCTGCCGCCGGCGATTCCGGGCGTGGGTGCTTCCGGCGGCGTCACCTTCGTGCTCGAAGATCGCACGGGCAAGGGCGGAACATTTCTGGCTGAGAACCTTAAAAAATATCTTGAGGCCGCGAACAAGCGCACCGAACTGGCCCGCGCGTTCACCACCGCATTGCCTTCCGTGCCGCAGGTGAGGGTGAACGTGGATCAGGACATGGTGCTCCAGCAGGGCGTCAAATTGCAGGATGTTTACCAGACGATGCAATGTTTCATGGGCGGCGCGTTCGTGAATTATTTCAACCGCTTTGGCCGGCAGTGGCAGGTGTATGTGCAGGCCGAAGGCGACTATCGCACCGAGGCGCAGAACCTCGGCCAGTTTTATGTGCTGAACAGTTCCAGTAACATGGTTCCGCTCGCGGCGGTGACCAGTGTGCAAAAGACGCAAGGCCCGGAATTCACCATGCGTTACAATCTGCACGAGGCCGCGCAGATTAACGCCTCGCCCAAACCGGGCTACAGCTCGGCGCAGGCGATGAAGGCTATGGAGGAGGTCTTCGACGAGACCATGCCGCCAGGGATGGGCTACGATTACATGGGCATGAGCTATCAGGAAAAGAAAGCGCAAGAAGGCATCTCGCCGATGGTCATCTTCGGGTTCTCGTTGCTGTGCGTGTTTCTTATTTTGGCCGCACAGTATGAAAGCTGGACGCTGCCGTTCAGTGTTTTGCTGGGAACGCCGGTCGCCGTGTTTGGTGCGTTCGCGGCCATGATGGTGGGACGTTATGAAAACAACGTCTATGCGCAGATTGGGCTGGTCATGCTCATCGGTCTGTCCGCCAAAAACGCCATCCTGATCGTCGAGTTCGCCAAAATGGGTTATGAGGAAGGCAAGCCGCTCATGGACGCCGCGCTCGATGGGGCGCGACTGCGGCTGCGTCCGATTCTGATGACCAGTTTTGCTTTCATCCTCGGCTGCGTGCCGCTGGCCACAGCCACGGGTGCCGGGGCCGTGTCGCGCCGGGTCATGGGCTGCACCGTCATCGGCGGAATGCTGTGCGCGAGCTTCATCGCCATTTTCCTGATCCCGGTCATTTTCTACATCATCGAAAAACTGGGCGGCGGGAAGCATGCGTCAACCTCGAATGCCGGGACAAAGCCTGCGGAACCTACGGGGCATTAAACCAACTTTCTCATGTCGTCAATCCAAGAACCGAAAGCCTTGGAAAGAAATTCCGCCGAAGCGCAGCGGTTGGCGGACGACCGGGCGGGCAAGGTCAACTGGCGGCGTTGGGGGCCGTATCTTTCCGAACGGCAATGGGGCACGGTGCGCGAGGATTATTCGCCCGGCGGCACGGCGTGGGAATATCTGCCGCACGATCATGCCCGCAGCCGCGCCTATCGCTGGGGTGAGGATGGCATCGCCGGTTTCAGTGACGATATGCAGCAGCTTTGCCTCTCGCTCGCGATGTGGAATGGCAAAGATCCGATTCTCAAGGAGCGTTTGTTTGGCCTGACCAACGCCGAGGGCAATCACGGTGAAGACGTGAAGGAGTTGTATTATTACCTGGACGCCACGCCGAGCCATTCTTATCTGAAGATGCTCTACAAATATCCGCAGGCGGAATTCCCCTACGCGCAACTCGTCGAGGAAAATCGGCGGCGCGGCGTGGATCAGCCGGAGTTTGAATTGCTGGATACGGGCCTGTTCGATACGGATCGTTATTTTGATGTATTCGTCGAATATGCGAAGGCTGCCCCTGAGGATATTTTGATGCGGGTCACCGTTCATAATCGCGGGCCCGAAGCCGCGAAGCTGACGTTGTTGCCGCAATTATGTTTCCGCAACACTTGGTCGTGGAACGTAAACGGCAATACGCACAAACTCAGCGCCGATCGCGGCGGCATCAAGATCGAGCACGCGCAACTCGCCGATTTCCGGCTGGATTGCGACGGCGGCCCGACGCTGTTGTTTTGCGACAACGAAACGAATGCCCAGCGTCTGTTTGGCCAGCCGAAAACGACGGGATTTTTTAAGGACGCGTTTCATGAATATGTCGTCGCCGGAAACAAAACGGCGATAAATCCCGCACAGACCGGGACAAAAGCGGCAGCGCTATATGAATTAAATATCCCGGCCGGCGGCTCGCAATCGGTGCGCCTGCGCCTTGCTCAAAAGCCCGGCCAGCCGTTTGCTGACTTCGACGCGCTTTTCGCGCGCTGCCTTGCGGAGGCGGATGAGTTTTACGCGGAATTGCAGCAAGGCATCACCGACGCCGACGCGCGGCTCGTGCAGCGTCAGGCTTACGCGGGCATGATCTGGAGCAAGCAGCTTTTCCATTACGACGTGGACAAATGGCTCGACGGCGATCCCGCCCAGCCGCCACCGCCACCAGAACGCCGGCATGGCCGCAACTGCGACTGGAAGCACGTCAACTGCGCCGAAATTATTTCGATGCCGGACAAATGGGAATATCCGTGGTTCGCTGCATGGGATCTGGCATTTCATTGCGTCGCGCTCGCGCAGATTGATCCGGAATTTGCCAAGGGTCAGCTCGTGCTGCTGACGCGCGAATGGTATATGCACCCGAACGGTCAGTTGCCCGCCTACGAATGGGCGTTCGGCGATGTGAACCCGCCGGTTCATGCGTGGGCAACCTTTCGCGTGTTCCAAATTGATCGCCGCCATCGGCGCGAAACCAATCCCGGCGATCCCGGCGACCTCCCGTTTCTGGAACGTGTGTTTCAAAAATTGCTGCTGAATTTCACCTGGTGGGTCAACCGCAAGGACGCGCAAGGAAGAAATATTTTTCAAGGCGGCTTTCTTGGCCTCGACAACATTGGCTTGTTTGACCGCAGCAAGCCGCTGCCGACCGGCGGCTACATCAACCAGGCCGATGGCACGAGCTGGATGGCGATGTATTCGCTGAATCTTCTGCGCATCGCTGGCGAGCTGGCCATGCACAACCACGTCTATGAAGACATCGGCTCGAAATTTTTCGAGCATTTCCTGGCCATCGCCGGCGCGATCAATGGCGTCGGTGACGAGTCGCTCGGATTGTGGGATGAAACGGATCAATTTTACTACGACCATCTCAAGTTGCCGTGCGGAACCGATTTGCCGCTGAAAGTGCAGTCCGCCGTCGGATTGATTCCGTTGCTGGCCGTGCAGACCATGGAGATGGACACGCTCAAGCACGCGCCGGAGTTCGCCGGGCGGATGGAATGGTATCTGAAGCATCGTCCGAAGCTGGCCGCGCTCATTTCCAACTGGCACGTCCCCGGCCAGCAAAACCGCAGCCTGCTTTCCCTGCTGCGCGGCCATCGCATGAAGGCGCTTTTGAAACGGATGCTGGACGAATCTGGTTTTCTTTCCGACTACGGCGTGCGCGCCTTGTCCAAGGTTCACGAGCAACACCCGTTTCGGTTTGAGACAGATGGCCGGACTTACGAAGTCGGCTACTGGCCGGCGGAATCGCGCAGTAATTTGTTTGGCGGTAACTCCAACTGGCGCGGCCCGGTCTGGATGCCGGTCAATTTTCTGCTCATCGAGGCGCTCCAAAAATTTCATCACTACTACGGCGATGATTTCAAAGTTGAATGCCCGACCGGCTCCGGAAAATTCCTCAACCTCGATGAAGTGGCCGAAGAATTAAGCCGGCGCCTGACGAAGTTGTTTTTGAAAGGCGAAGACGGCCAGCGGCCCGTGCTGAAATATCATCCCAAGCTCGCGACCGATCCGCATTTCAAGGACTACGTTTTGTTCCACGAATATTTTCATGGCGACAACGGCTGCGGCCTGGGCGCATCGCATCAGACCGGCTGGACCGGCCTCGTCGCCAGCCTGCTCCGGCCCCGAGGCAAAACCGGCGAGGCGGTGGAAAACATCACTCCGCCTTCAGCGATGGCATCAATCCCGAAACCAAAAAAGGAACGCACATTATGAATCTAAAAGGTAAAGTCGCCATCGTCACCGGCGGAAACAGCGGCATCGGACTGGCCATCGTTCTCGAACTCGCCAAGCAGGGCGCGAACATCGTCATTGATTACGTCGCGCATCCGGAAGCCACGGGTGATTTGATCAAGCAGGTCATCGCACTCGGTGACCAGGCCATTGGCGTGAAGGCGGATGTCAGCAAGGTCGCCGACTTGAAATCACTCATTGCTACTGCCGTCGCCAAGTTTGGCCGCGTGGACATCATGGTCAACAACGCCGGCATCGAGACGCGCACCTCCATCTTGGACACGACCGAGGAGCAATACGAAAAAGTGCTCGCAATCAATCTCAAGAGCGCCTTCTTTGGCACACAGCTTGCCGCGCAGCAAATGATCAAGCAGGGCGACGGCGGACGCATCATCAACATCACCTCCGTGCATGAAGACTGGCCGATGCCGGGCAACACGCCCTATTGTCTTTCCAAGGGCGGCATGAGAATGCTCACGCGGACGGCGGGCGTGGAACTAGCGCCGCACAACATTCTGGTTGTCGGTGTCGGTCCCGGCGCGGTGGCCACACCGATTAACCTCGGCACGATGAATAATCCGGCATTGCTGAAAAAGCTGGATGCGGCGATTCCGCTCGGGCGCATGGCCCAGCCGTCGGAGGTCGGCAGTGTCGTGGCGTTTCTCGCCAGCGGTGCGGCGAGCTACATCGCGGCGACGACGATTTTCGCCGACGGCGGCATCATGCAGAGCAGTCCTGGACTTTAATTTGGGCTGATGTATTTGGGCTGATGTTGCTGAAATGAAAGGTGCGCTCCGAGGAAAGGGCTGGCGCTGCCGTCGCCGGACGGACAACATGGGTGAACCAAAAATCCAACCATGAAAATCACCACCTTGGGCGCGGCGGGCGGCGAAGTCACCGGTTCCTGTTATCTGGTTCAAACTAAAACCGCCCGCATCCTTGTAGATTGCGGCTTGTTTCAGGGCGGTCATCAGGCTGATTCACTTAACCGTCCACCCTTGGCGTCGGTCAAAGATCTTGATGCCGTGGTCATCACGCACGGGCATCTGGATCATACCGGACGATTGCCGTTGCTGGCCAAGCTTGGTTACGCCGGTCCGGTGTTTGTCACCTCGGCGACGATTGAAATGTCGGCGCTTATTCTGCGCGATTCGGCGCACATCCAACTGGCGGATAATGAGCGCATCAATCGCAAACGCCAGCGCGCCGGTGAGCCGCCGGCGGAGCCGCTTTACACCGCTGCCGAGGCCGAGGCGATCATTCAATGTTTCAAGGAGGTTCCGTATCAGCAGCCCGTCACCGTGGCACCGGGCATACAAGCGATCTGGGCTGAAGCCGGCCACATGCTGGGTTCGGCGAGCATCCAGTTGATCATAGATGATGAAGGCCGGCAGAAGCGCGTGGTTTTTTCCGGCGACCTTGGCCCGAAAGGCGTGCCGATCTTGCGCGACTACGAGCCGTTTCACAGGGCGGACATGGTGTTTCTGGAATCCACCTACGGCGACCGCGACCATCAGCCGTTGGGGGAAACGGTGGCGGAATTCGACCGCATCGTGCAGGCGGTGGTAAAGGCGCGCGGCAAAATTCTCGTGCCGACTTTCGCCGTGGGCCGGGCGCAGTTGCTGATGCTGCTGTTGAGCCAGATGTTTCGCAAAAAACAAATCCCGCCGTTCCCGTTGTTCCTCGACAGCCCGATGGCCATCAAGGCGACGGAGATTTACCGGCATCACCATGAACTGTTCGACGACGAGACGGTGAAATACATCGCACAACATTCCATCCAGGAAGACTTGAAGACGCTGACCTTGTGCCCGACGGCGGAGGATTCCAAGAAAATCAACGACCAGCCCGGTCCGTGCCTCGTCTTGGCCGGCGCGGGCATGTGCACTGCCGGACGCATTCTGCATCACCTCAAGGCGAACCTCTGGAAGCCGGAGACGCACGTCATCATCGTTGGCTATCAGGGCGACGGCTCGCTCGGACGACGGTTGGTGAACGGCGAAAAGGTCGTCAGCATCTTCGGCGAAAAGATCGCGGTGAAGGCGCAGATCCACACACTCGGCGGTTTCAGCGCGCACGCCGGGCAGACGGATTTGCTGGCGTGGTTCCAAGTCATAGCACCCTGCAAGCCGCGCGTGGTGCTGACGCACGGGGAAAACGAGCCGCGCTCCATTCTCGCCAAACTGATTGAGCAACGGTATAAATTGAAGCCGTTGTTGCCAGATTTAAATGAGGCGATTGAGTTGTGAGGGTGGGAGGTCATGAAAATATTTTTTAACCGCAATTTTCTTCCGTTGGTCGGGCTGGTGATTTTCGCCGGTTGCGCCGTGGGGCCGAATTATCATCGTCCGGCGGTGAATACGCCGCCAGAATTTCGGTTCACGGAAAACCAGAATACGAACTCCCTTGCCGATTTGCCGTGGTGGCAGGTGTTTCAAGATCCGATGCTGCAGGGTTTGATCCGCACGGCGCTGACGAACAACTACGATCTCCAACAGGCCGTGGCGCGGGTGGAGCAAGCACGCTATCAGGCCTCGGCGGCCAGCAGCGCGTTCTTTCCGCAGATCAATTATGGCGCGGATGCCGGACGCGGGCGCAATGCGTATTACAATTCGCCGGCAAATTTAAACGGTGCCACCAAAAGTTCCGTCATCGTCAATTTGAGCGCATTCTGGGAGATTGATTTTTGGGGCCGCATCCGCCGTTCCAGCGAGGCGGCGCGGGCCCAATATCTCGCGACGGATGAGGCCCGCCGCAGCCTGACCATCACTCTGATGAGTGAGGTGGCGATCACTTACTTTCAATTGCTGGACTTGGATCAAGAACTGGAAATCCAACGTTCCGCGACCAATGCTTATGCCGGCAGCTACCGGATTTTCAATGACCGGCTCACTCAAGGGGTCGCTTCCAAATTGGAAACCGACCGTGCCGCCGCCGCGATGGCAAACGCGGCAGCGGCCATTCCTAATTTGGAATTACAGATTGCCCAAACCGAAAACCGGCTCAGCATTTTATTGGGCCGCAATCCCGGCCCGGTGTTGCGGCAGAAACTTTCCGACCAGATTCTGGCACCACCAGAAATTCCTGCGGGCCTGCCCAGCACCTTGATTCGCCGCCGCCCGGATGTGTTGTCCGCCGAACAGTCATTGGTGGCGGCTAACGCCAACATTGGTGTTAATCTGGCGAATTTTTTTCCGCAGATCGGCCTGACCACGTTCGTGGGCAGTTCCAGCACCGAACTTTCCGCGTTCACCGCCGGGGCCGGCAACGCGTGGAATCTTGGCGGCACGGTGTCTGGCCCGCTGTTTCATGGCGGCCAGTTAAGCGCTCAATACCAGGCGGCGAAGGCGAAATTTGACGAGTCGGCGGCAGCCTACCATCAAAGTGTGTTGACGGCGTTCCAGGAAGTTTCGGATGCGCTGATCGCCCGGCAGAAATATGCCGAGGAATATGTCTTCGACGGGCAGGCGGTGACCGCGCTGGCATCGTCCACGGAACTGGCTACCCAGCGTTATCTCAATGGCAAGTCGAGTTATTATGAAGTATTGCAGGCTCAACAAGAACTGTATCCCGCCCAACGCGCGCAAGTTCAAACCCGGACCGGCGAATTGATTTCGGTGGTGCAGCTTTACAAGGCGCTGGGCGGTGGCTGGACCGAGCCAGCGAACGAAAAACAATAACAATAGAAGCCGTCTCATAAATCGTTTCTAGTATGACAAAGCTGCGGCTTTGGTCACATTTCGGCGGCGCAGCAACGCCGCCCTACCAGTTACATTTATGAGTGACTGTCAGGCAATCGGCTGATTCCTGATTCAATGGCACTCAAATCTGTCCCGATAAAAGACAGGCAGTGTATAATGGTGTATAAAAACGGCATCTCAATTGTGGCTGCACGCATTTAATTATTTCGACTGGTTGATTTTATCAGGCTTATATTCATTAAATTCAAATGAATTGGTGAATTTTTATAAGACAATTTCAGATCTACTAGACATTGGCATCGGTAGTGCTAAGTTCAGAAAGTCGCGGTTGCAGCAGACAATCAAGTGAACAAAGTCGTTATCATCTAACCAGTCTGTTGCGAAGTTCCGCCGCGTTAAAACAGAGAAAGCAAAAAAATGAAAATGACCAAAACTAACCGCAAGGCGGGTTTCACGCTGGTGGAAATCATGATTGTCGTGGCCATCATCGGCCTCTTGGCGGCCATCGCGATTCCGAACTTCGTGAAGGCTCGTCAAACCGCGCAGACCAATGCGTGTATCAACAACCTCCGCATCATTGACGCCGCCAAGCAGCAATGGGCTTTGGAGCAAGGCAAGCCCAGCAGTGCCACACCTGTGGCCACAGATGTGGAACCGTATTTGGGCCGCTCCGGCAGTGTGATGCCATACTGCCCGCTCAGCGGCACTACGGGAACGGCTTATACTATTGGTGCTCTGACAGCAGTTCCGACCTGTCCTAATAGTAACGCCACACACAGTGCTGGCCTTGCCCAATAAAATCTGAGATAAAAAATAATCACGAAGCCCGGAGCAATCCGGGCTTTTTTCATTTTTGAATCAGATTCCTGATACTTTATTCCTTTGTCCTCATTGCTTTGCCGCTTCCCGGCCGTTAACAAAGGAATGGGGAGGTTCTTTCAAATGAAAGACAGGATTAACCGGATTATCAGGATTGTGCCTCCCGGCTTTTAATCCTGATAATCATGTCAATCCTGTCTCAATTTTCTGGTCGGGAAGGAAGGTGCCACTGCGTTTGCGCGTGCCGTTCTTGATGCTCGATCTTTTCTCGCGCTTCGTCGGCGAAAGACGGCTCACCTCCGGCATGGTTGCGACGGGACGCCACGGAAAGAGGTTTTTCACGATGAGCTGGACCGGCTAGAAGCCTGTCCTACTATTGGCAGGTGGGTGATGACTTTTTGGCATGTTGCGTGCTTAATTGAAGTGTGGTGGTTGCAGCCGGCAATCCATTGAACAACCCGTAATCATATAATAAATCCGCCGGCTGCTTTGTTCTACCGCTACAAAGAAAAAGTCAAAACTATGAAAATCATCAACAACATGCGTGGCCGTCCGAGGGCGGGTTTTACCCTGGTGGAAATCATGATCGTGGTGGCCATCATCGGTCTGCTGGCAGCGATTGGAATCCCCAATTTCGTGCGTGCCCGGGAGACTGCCCAGACCAACGCCTGCATCAACAACTTGCGGGTTATTGATTCGGCCAAGCAGCAATGGGCCTTGGAGCAGGGCAAGCCCAGCACCGAAACGCCTGTCTCAAGTGACATCACTCCGTATCTGGGCCGGTCTGGATCGGTCATGCCGCATTGCCCGCTCAGTGATTCGAGTGGATCTCCGGCTTACCGCATCGGCGTATTGACTGATCCGCCGACGTGCCCCAACACAAACGATACGCACACAGCCGTGCTGCCTATTTGACTGGGGTTGTAAAATTAGCCAACAAAAGCCCGGAATGAAAATTCCGGGCTTCTTACTTTATTCTTGGTGCGAAACCCGCTATCAAACGCCAATGTTTCGTCCACGCTCCATCGGGCTGTTGCTGGCTCTGATTACGCTGCTAGTTTATCTGCCGGCGACATCCAATCATTTCATCAATTATGATGACCCACAATATGTCACAGAAAACCCGGTTGTCCAAAGAGGACTGACTTGGGCGGGCATAAAATGGGCTTTTGATGGGACCCATGTGGCTAACTGGCATCCACTGACGTGGCTGTCGCACATGATTGACTGTAATTTGTTTCGCCTCAATCCAGCCGGGCCGCATCTGGTCAACATTTTGTTTCATTCGTTGAACGCAGCCCTGTTGTTTGCGCTGCTGTTCCGGCTAACCAGAAAACGCGACGAAACTTCAGGCGAGCCGGACAAAAATCTCTGGCCTTGTGCATTCGTCGCGGCGTTATTCGCGTGGCATCCTTTGCATGTTGAATCGGTGGCGTGGGTCGCAGAACGCAAGGATGTATTAAGCACGTTTTTCGCATTGCTCACCTTATTAAGTTACACGAACTACGCCCAAAAGAGATCAAATGCCGCGGTTGCCAGTCCGATTGGCGACGCCCGATCCATGGTATTTGACTACCTGCTGGCGTTATTGTTTTTTACGCTGGCCTTGCTGTCGAAAGCCATGCCGGTGACCTTGCCGCTGGTGATGTTGCTGCTGGATTTCTGGCC
>Ga0310811_10010680_pt1 | contig 11874 bp, 12 predicted proteins | sample YCmetagenome_FD_207642 | JGI IMG/M metagenome (GOLD analysis project Ga0310811, IMG submission 207642) | Soil microbial communities from experimental microcosm in Duke University, North Carolina, United States - YC | ecosystem: Engineered > Artificial ecosystem > Soil microcosm > Unclassified ...
ACATCTTCAGGCTGTCCTGCGTGCGATCGTGGTCCTTCGTCTCGCCCATTATCACCGACACCAACCGGCGCGATGCATCGGGCACGCCCGGCAGCGGCCGCTTGGCGCTGGCGATCAGGCAGTAGCCGGCGGATTGCGTATGGCCGGTCTTCAAACCGTCGACGGAACTGTCGAGCCACAGCAAGCGGTTGCGGTTCGGTTGCTTGATCTTGTTGTACGTAAAGTCCTTGATCGCGAAGATCGAGTAGTACTCGGGATAGTCGCGGATCAGGTGCGTCGCCAGGATCGCCAGGTCCGCCGCCGTCGTATAGTGCTGCGGGTCGGGCATCCCGTTGGTGTCCGCATAGTGCGTATTCTTCATGCCGAGCTTTTGCGCCGCTTCGTTCATCATTTGCACGAAGTGGCCTTCGCTGCCGCCGACCAGCTCCGCGAGCGCGATGGCCGCGTCATTGCCCGACTGGATGATCATCCCGTGCACCAGATCGTCCACGGTCACCGGTTTATTCGCTTCGATGAACATGCGCGACTCGTCGGTGCGCACACGACGCACCGATTCGCTCGGCATCACCGTCTGTTCCATCGTGATCTTCTTGGTCTTCAACGCGTCGAAAACCAGATACGCGGTCATCAGTTTGGTCAGCGACGCAGGCTCGACGCGCTGGTCGGCGTTCGCCGATGCCAGCGTCCGGTCCGCGGTCGCATCGACCAGCACCCACGAGCGCGCATTCACCGCCGGCGGCGGTACCTGGGCGTAAGCGGCCGAGCTGACGGCGCAATTGACGACGAAACTTCCGCCAAGCGCGGCGGCGAGCGAAACCAACGACGCGGCAGCGGCGCGAGCGGCGACGGTAGGGGAAGCGACAACGGGGTCAACACCGCGTGCGGTGGCAATCGGGGCGAAGGGAGAACGCATAGGATTTGGGTCGGCAGCTTGTTGCGGAAGGACGCCAGAGCGGCGTGGCGGCCAACGCAGTGAGCGGGCTGCGCGGCGCGGATACGAGTTCAGCGCGCCATTATACGCGCCAGCTTTCCACGATCACGCGTTTCAAGACATGCAGCTTGCGATGGAAAAAATGCTCCGCGCCCGGTATCACCACAACCGCTAATTCCTGCGGCCGCGCCCAGTCGAACACGGACGCAATCGGCGCCGTTTCGTCCTGCTCACCGTGGATCACCAGCGTGTTGTGCGGCACGTCCGCGACCGCCCAGTTACTCGCCGCGGTACCGACAAACACCATGCGCTCGATCGCTTCGCCCTGTTCGGTCAAGCGTTTTGCCACATGCGACAACACGAAGGTGCCAAACGAGAAGCCGGCGAGCACCAGCGGCAGGTCGCGCCAGCCAGGCTGCGCGCGGGCGTGAGCGAGCACCGCCAGAATGTCGTCCTGTTCGCCGTGGCCGTCGTCGTGAGTGCCTTCGGTCGCGCCGACCCCACGGAAATTCGAGCGCACGCTCACATAGCCCAGCCCCACCAAGGTGCGCGCGAGCGTTTGCGCGACCTTGTTATCCATCGTGCCGCCGTATAGCGGATGAGGGTGCGCGACGATCGCGAGGCCGCGTGGCGCGCCCGCGCTGGCGGCGGGCAAGTCGATCGCCACCTCGATATGGCCGACCGGTCCGTCGATCACGTAGGTGCTGGTTTGGCTGTTCATCGCGTCATTGTCCTTATGTTGGAGCGTCGAGCAACAGGCGCTCGACGATCTTACCGCCGACCAAATGTGAATCGATGATCTCGTCGATGTCGGCTTCATCGACGTAGGTGTACCAAGTGCCCTCCGGATAGACCACCAGCACCGGCCCCAGCTCGCAGCGATCGAGACAGCCCGCCTTGTTGATGCGCACACGGCCAACGCCTGCCAGGCCCAGGGACTTGATGCGCTGCTTCGCGTGCTCCTGCATGCGCTGGGCGCCGCAGTTCGCGCAGCTCGGGCGGTCGCCCGGTTCGCGCTGGTTCAGACAGAAAAACACATGGTATCGGTAAAAGGAATTCATCCGGGAGTCGTCCGCGCAGCAATCGTAATGCGCCAATTTACCACCGAGCGCTCACGCCTTGCGGGCGCGCGCTTGCACCCAGGCGCGTTCGGCGCGAAAAGCCAGCCAGCCGAGCGCAGCATAAGGCCAGGTCCACGCGAGCCACTGCGCAAGTCCGTTGAAATGCAGGTAGCGGCCCTGCCGCCAGTCCTCCAGCACCACATCGAAGTACGGGCTGATCGATAGCAGGTTGACCAGCAGCAGCGAGCCGAGCAGCACGACCGCCGCGAGCACTGCGCGCAGCAGTCCAGGCGCGCGCAGCACGAGCAGCGTCATGACGAAGCCGAGCGCGCTGCCCAGCAGCGCGCCCTGGGTGGTCCAATCGAACGACAGCCCGCTTTGCGACTGCACATAGGTCGCCCCGGCCTTGAGCGCGAAGGTCGTGACCAGAGCGCCAAGCAGCAGCCGCACGCGCGGCGCATGCGCGCGCATCGTCAGACTGGCGAGACAACCCGCGCCAGCGACGTTCAGCGCGGTCACGATGGTTTCCCAGGCCGCGCCGGGCAGCATGTCGGAGATAGCGTCGGCACGCTCGGCCAGTCGATCCAGCCACGGCAGCGCCGCGAACCATGCATCTTGCGTGCTCGGGTCGAGCCAGTCCCACAGCGCGCGCGGCCAGTCACCCGCGCCAAATAGGTAGGGTGTCGGGAACATCTGCGCAAACGGCCACAGCGCGACCAGCACGAGCAGCACGCTCGCGTGCCGCTCAAACCAAATGAAGCGCAGGCGCCGCAGCAAGCCGCGGTCGAGCAGCGCGCTGGTCGCGGGCGCCATGATCGCCGCGCCGAGCAGCGCGCCGAGCGTGTTGCTGGCGAGATCGAGATTCGACGCGACGCGAGTCGGCAGGTAGGTCTGGATCGCCTCCAGCACGCCCGACAGCAAGGCGCCAAGCAACATGCCCGCCGCGACCGCGAGCGGACCGCGCAGGCGCGGGTAGACGGCAAGCACCGTCAGTGCGCCCAGCGCCAGGTAGCCCAGCACGTTGGTGACAACGTCGAACGCGCTCAGGTATTGGGGCAGCGGTTCGGTCAGATAGGCAAGAGGTCCGATACCAAGATCTTGCCAGCCCGAAAACGGATAGAGCGAGCCGTACACCACCAGCAGCACATACCCGAGCAACGACTGCCGCGCAAACGGCGACGGCCGCCGCTGCCACGGCTTGAGAGACATCGGCGCGCGTTCCGGTTTAGTCAGCGAGACGCGGACGACGGCCCCGGCCTTGGCACTGGCCCAGACGCGGACGCGGACGCGGACGAAGACGCTGACACAGGCTCGGGCGCCAGCGCGGGGGCGCCCCCAGGCCCAGGTGCCTGCGCGGTTGCGGGCACAGGCGCGAGCACGCGCGACGGTGCGGGCGCTGCCGCATCCGCGACCACCTCGGGCACGCGCTGCTGCGCGAGCCACACCAGCAACTGCGCGAGCGCCGCATCGCCCGCGTCGGCGAGCGCGCCCGCGCCGCCCTGCGCGTCGGCGGACACCGACGGCGCTTCCGCGTCGAAGGTCCTTTGCGCGAACAGCGCGCCCTTTTGCGTCAGCGTCGCACGCAGCGACACGACGCCGCGGCTGGCGCCCGGGCTGTCGAACACCTGTTCGAACTCGATCAGTTCGATCTTCAAGAGCGGCGCGGCAACGGCGTCGCCGCCGCCGAGCACGCCGCCGCGCGACGCCAGCAGGTTGCGCAAGCGCTGCGTGAGCAATTGCGACGGCGTCGCCGACCAGCGGCTGGACGCGTAGACGCGCGGCCGGCGGGCGTCAGAGAACGCGAGCCGATAGACGAACTGATCGGAGTCCAGGCCGGGCGCCGCGGTCACATCGAGCAGCTTGAACGTGCCAAGGTGCTGCGCGAGCGCGGCGGCGGCATCGCGCTGCGATTCTCGTATCGCATCGCCGGGCTGCCCGAGGTCATAGCGGGCAAGCGGCGCGCCGCCGCTCGGCGGACCCGACGCACAGGCGGCGAGCAGTAGTGTGAGGCCGCCGGCTACGGCGGCGGACAACAAGCCCAGGACGCGTGACATGGTGAATCTTTCTCGCACGGGGTTCATAGGTGTGGGGTCCAGCCTCTCAATTACCGGCCCGCGATGACGCGGCGGGCCACATGAAACCGGGCTCGCCCGGCCCGGGCGGGGCCGCCGGCGCGCCAAACAGCACGCTGCGCGGGCTCGCATCGAAAGTAGTGGCCGCACGGTTGATCGATCGCGCGGCTGCCCGCATGTCGTCGGCCATCATCCCGACACGCGGCAATGTGTCGTTGCCGATCCGGTTCGAGAATTCCTGCACCGTTACGTTCAATTGCGCCGCCGCGGCGCCCGCCTGCTCGGCGGCACGGCCGGCGCGATTCAGGTTCCCGAGCATTGGGCCATTGGGGCTGTTCAGTGTGAACGCCAGCGCGTTGACCGAGGACATCGTCTTGTTCAAGTTATCGATCGCGCCCGGCAGCCGATCCGTGGCCGGCTGCAAGCCGTGCGTGAGCGTCGCGATGCCGTCGGCGGCGCCCTGCAGGCTCTTGGCGGTGGCCAGCAATTGTTGGTGCGTGTCGTTGTCGGTCATGGTGTCCAGGTTGTCCGCGATCTTTTCCAATTGCTTGAGTAGGACATCGCCACGTTGTTGCAATTGTTCGAGCATGCCCGGTCGCATCGGAATCCGCGCCACGTTGCGCGACGACGACACCAACGGGCGCGGGTCCGCGCCGCTGTCGTCGAGCTGAATGAAGCCGAGCCCGGTGACGCCCTGGAAGCCGAGCGATGCGAACGTCGAATGCGTCATCGGCGCGCGCTTGTCGACGTTGATGCGGATGACGATCTGGCCGGGATGGTCGCGATCGAAACGGATCGCGCCGACCTTGCCGACCGCCAACCCTCGATAGCGCACCGCGGCGTCCGCCGAGAGGCCCGTCACATTGCTGCGGGCGATCAGGTCATAGGGCACGCGCACCGTGCGATCGAAGTTGAACCACGCGATCGCGAATACGATCGCAATCGTCAGCCCGATCGTGAACAGTCCGGCCGCAAACGCATGAGACTTGTTTTCCATCGTCGATTTCCTCAGAACCGCTCCGTTGCGGCACGCGCCCCGGCTTCGCTGCGGCGGTTGCCGTGGGACCGGCCCGCGCCGCGGCCGCCATCCGGCAGACTTCCCGGTACATGATCCGGCTGACTGCCGAGCGCACGATCCGGCTGACCGCCCGGCACATCATCCGGTTGACTTCTCGGTGCGTGATAAGGCACTTCATCGAGCGCGTTGGCGGGCACCGGCTCGAGTGCCTGCGGCGGCAGCTTCGCACGCCGTTCGGGCGGCAATGCCTGCAGCGCGCGGCGCCCGCGCATGCCGAGAAAATAGTTCTCGACGAACGGGTGCGCCACGCCCGCCACCTCCTCGACCGGTGCGGCCGCGATCACGCGCCGGTCGGCGAGCACCGCGACACGTGTCGACAGCGACACCATCGTGTCCAAATCGTGCGTGACCATCACCACCGTGAGCCCCAGCGCGCGATGCAGCGTCGCGATCAATTCGACGAACTCTTCCGATGCCTGCGGGTCCAGGCCGGCGGTGGGTTCGTCCAGGAACAGCAGCTCCGGTTCCAACGCCAGCGCCCGCGCGATGCCGACCCGCTTGACCATGCCGCCGGACAATGCAGCCGGCATCTTACTGGCATGGCGGCAGGGCAGCCCGACCATCTGGAGCTTCAGCGCGACGATGTCGCGCAGCAAGGCGTCGGGGATCTTGCCCAGTTCGCGCAGCGGCTGCGCGATGTTGTCGAACACCGTCATCGCCGAGAACAGCGCGCCATGCTGGAACAACATCCCGGAACGGCTGCGCAGCAACTTCGCGGTGTGTGCGTCCATCGTCGCGGCCTCTTGGCCAAAAATGCGAATCGTGCCGGAGCTTTGCGTTTCAAGGCCGAGAATCTGCCGCAGCAACGTGGTCTTGCCCGAGCCGGACCCGCCAACCAATGACATGATTTCTCCGCGCCGCACGTCGAGATCGAGCTGCTCGTGAATCACAGTCTTGCCGTACGCCTTCGACAAGCCGCGCACCTCGATTACCGTTTCGGCAACCGGGGGCGCGCCTTGTGCGCGGGCAATCGAACTGAGAGCATGTGTCATCGGATGGGTCTTCCGCTCGTTCAGCCTCGAATTCCGATATTCTGGAACAGCATTGCGAATACCGCGTCGGCGAGGATCACGACGGTAATCGACGTCACCACCGAGGTCGTCGTGCCCTCGCCGAGACTCTGCGAGTTCGCCTTGATACGGTAACCGAAATGACACGCGACCAGGGCAATCAGCATGCCGAACGCGACGCCCTTCAACAGGCCGATGTACAGGTTGACGATCGGCACGACGCTGGGCAGCGAACGAATGAAGAACGCAGGGTCGATGCCGAGCACGACTTGCGCGGCGACGATCCCGCCCAGCAACGCGATCATGTCGGTCCACACCACCAGCAGCGGCATCGCGATGCCGAGCGCGAGCACGCGCGGCAGCGTCAAGCGCATGCCATGCGGGATGCCCATCACGCGCATTGCGTCCAACTCCTCGGTGACGCGCATCACGCCCAGTTGCGCGGTGATCGCGGAACCGGACCGGCCGGCGACCAGGATCGCGGACAGCACGGGCCCCAGCTCACGTATCACGGCCAGTCCGAGAATATTCACGATATAGACGTTCGCGCCGAACAGCTTGAGCTGGTTCGCCGACAGATACGACAGCACGATGCCGATCAGGAACGCGACCAGCGCGGTGATCGGCAGCGCCTGCGCGCCCGCCGCATAGACGTTCGCGGAGATCTCCCGCCACGGCGCCCGCCGCGGATCGCGCAGCAGCGCTACGCAGTCGAGCATGAAGCCGCCGAACAGCGCGATGCCATCCTTCAGGTGCGCCGCGAAGCTGAAGAGGCCGAAGCCGAAACGCGTGATCGGATCGACTCGCGGCGTCGATTCCGGCGCCTCGTGATCCGTATCGAGCACCGCGATCCGATCGAAAATCTCGCGCTGCGTGTCGGTCAGCGCGACGCGCACCGGCAGCCGGCGACCCCACACGTGCCAAAGCGCCTGTCCGCCGACGTGATCGATGCGCTGCACCGCGAGCAGATCCCACGTGGCACGCGCGTTCGCGCTCTCCGCGCGCATCGCGCGGATCTTCGCGCCGACGCCGCCGCGCCGCTGGTCTAGCGCCAGGGATAGCGCGGTCCACTGGCCGGAGAGCCGGACCACACGCGCATCGCGACTACCCTCGACATGCAGCCCGGGCGGAGTGTCATAGTCCACGGAGTTCGACATCTCGATATTCAAAGTCAGGACATTGTAACGAAAGGATGCGCGTGACCTCGTTACAATAGTCCCATGTCCGATTCATTCGTTCCGCCTCCATCCCCGCCACAGCCGCAGCCGCCGAACCGGCCCGGCGGCGCGCGTGCCGCCGACGACGTGCCGGTCCCCGCGAGCGGTCGTGCCACCGACCGGGGTGCCGCAGCGGCCGCCGACGCGGTGCGCGACCATGCCGGCGCCGACGACGCCGCCGAGCTGCCCTTGCCTGCCGCCTGGGCCGCCGACGCGGCGCGCCGTATCGACCGTAGCCGGCTCATCGAGCTGCTCGATCCGGAACCCTCACGCTGGGGCGTCGAGGTCATCTATGAAACCGGCTCGACCAATGCCGACCTGCTCGCACGGCTGAAGGAAACGCGTGCGCCGCGCTTCGAGCCTTGCGTACGCGTCGCCTATTCGCAAACCGCCGGACGCGGCCGCCGCGGCCGTACCTGGCTGGCGCAGCCGGGCGACGCATTGCTGTTCTCGATCGGCTATGCGCTGCAAGGCGGACCGGAAAAACTGGCCGGACTGAGTCTCGCGCTCGGCACCGCGATCGTCGACGGCCTGCGCGTGTTGCCGCTGGACGCCGAGGCCAAGCTCGCGCTCAAGTGGCCGAACGATGTGCTGCTGAATGGCGCCAAGGTGTCCGGCGTCCTGGTCGAGACGGCCTGGACCACGCCGCATGCGTGCGCGCTGGTCGTCGGCATCGGCATCAACGTTCTTGGCGCCGACGCGCTGCGGCAACAGCTTGCCGCGTTCGAGCGCGAGCAGCAGCGTGAGCGGTACGACGCCGGCCACGCGAGCGAGGCGCGCGCGCCGTCAAAATTGCCGTCAAAGTTGCCGGCTGCGGCCGCGTCCACGCTTCCCGGCGCGCTGTCCGACGCGTGGCAGGGCGCCGCGCTGACGCCGACGCTGGCTGCTGTCATCAACGCGGTGGCGGTCGCGCTGAAGCGCTTCGAGCGGCACGGCTTCGCACGGTACCGCGACGCCTGGCTGGCCGATCATGCGTATACCGGCAAGGAAATCGTCGTGCTCGAACACGACGCGGAGAAGCTGCGCGGCATCGCCTGCGGCGTCGATCTCCAGGGACAGTTGCTGGTGCGCACCGCGGACGGCGAGATTCCGGTTCCTACGGGCGACGTGTCGCTGCGACTCGCGGGCGACGCCAGGCGGTGAAGCACATGCCGATCCTGTTAATCGACGCGGGCAACAGCCGGATCAAATGGGCCCTGGTCGATGCCGGTGGGTTGCAACGGGCCTTTGGCGCTTTCGCGCGGCAGGATGGACCGCTGCCGGGGGCGCCGGAATGGGCGGCGCTGCCCCGCCCCGCCGCGGCGTGGATTTCGAACGTGGCCGGCGCAACGGTAGCGGCGCAGCTCGATGCGCTGCTCGAGGCGCAGTGGCCGGGTATCGCGCGCCGCACGATCGTCGCGCAGCGCGCTCAATGCGGCGTCAGTAACGGTTATGAGGACGCCGCGCAACTGGGCACCGACCGCTGGGCCGGGATGATCGGCGCGCATGCGGCGTATCCGGGAGAGCATCTGCTGATCGCGACGCTGGGCACCGCGACCACCCTTGAAGCGTTGCGCGCCGACGGCCGCTTCGAGGGCGGCATGATCGCACCCGGCTGGACGCTGATGATGCACTCGCTCGGCCAGAACACCGCGCAGTTGCCCACGGTCACGTCGGCTGAAGCGCGCGCGCTGCCGGCCGGCGCGACGGGCTTCGGTTCGGTCGATTCGGTCGGTTCGTTTGGCCAAGACACACGGCGATCGGTTGCGGCGGGCTGCCTGCTGGCGCAGGCCGGTCTGCTGGAACGGGCTTACGGCGCCTGGTGCGCCGCGCTCAACGCGCCGGTGCGGCTAGTGCTCGGCGGCGGCGCGGCAGATGAGGTCGCGGCCGCACTGACCGTGCCGTATACGCGGCACGATCACTTGGTGCTGGCTGGCCTCGCGCTGATCGCCGTCGCTGAAACGCAAACTGCGGCGGTTGCTGGGGCCACTGGCGCCAGCAACCGGTCCGACGTCACATGGAAAGGAGAATGCTGATGCTGCGCTGGTGGATAGTCATCCTGGTCGTCGCCAACCTGCTCGTCTTTGTGGCCGTACGCGGCTTGTCCGGACTGACGCCCGCCGCGGGCGTTCTGGAGCCCTGGCACCTCGACAGGCAGATCCATCCCGAACTCCTGCTGGTGCGCCCGGCGACCGCCGCCGAGATCGACGACGCGGCCGTCACCGGCGCGCCGGCGCCGACCCCGGCGATTGCGGCTTCATCGCTCGCGCACTAGCGCGCCGCGCTGCGCACTCGTTTCAACAGCTGCGTCGTCGAGCGGTCGTGCTCGAACGGAATCGCCAGCGCCCGCCCGCCCCAGCCACGCACCAACGCCGATTCCGCAAGCTTGTCCATGTCGTAGTCGCCGCCCTTCACCAGAATGTCCGGGTGCACGGCGGCGATCAATTCGAGCGGGGTCGGCTCGGTGAACTGGACCACGTAATCGACGCTTTCCAGCGCCGCGAGCACTGCCATCCGGTCGTCTTCACCGTTGATGGGGCGGTCCTCGCCCTTGCCGAGCAGACGCACGGACGCGTCGCTGTTGACGCCGACGATCAGGCATGCGCCGAGGGCGCGGGCATCGGCCAGGTAGGTCGCGTGGCCGCGATGCAGGATGTCGAACACGCCGTTGGTGAACACCACGGGTCCAGACAACGTTGCGCGGCGCGCGACCAACTGTTCACGGGTGACAATCTTGCGCTCGAAGGTAGCTGGCATCTGGATGGCTCGCGAAAATCGCCGGGGAAATTAAGAAAGCCCGCACTGGGCGGGCTTTCGACGACGCTGCCGAACCTCGTTCAGACGGCAAACGGCACGGCAGCGGTGCAAGGCTTACGCCGGTTGTTGCTGCGGGTCGCCCGGCGCCGCCGCTTGCTGCAAGCGTGTGACCACTTCCTTGCGGTAGCGGTTCAGTTCCTGCGCGGTCGAGAAGCTGCGCTCGAACAACAGCGACAGGTTGTGCAAGATCCGCTCGACGACCTTGTTTTCCCAGCCGTCGTCGAAACGAATCTGTTCGTCGAGCCAGCGTTCGAGCCACTGCGGATCGGGCAGCCGCGACTGCACGGTGTCGCGCGGAAACAAGTCGCGGTTCACGTGCAGGTTGGTCGGGTGCAGCGGCTTTTCCGTGCGGCGCGCCGATGCCATCAGCACGCCGATCTTTGCGAACGCGGCGCGGGCGGTGTCGCCCGCCGATGTCATCGCCTTTTTCATGTAGCGCAGGTACGCGCCGCCATGCCGTGCCTCGTCGCGTGAAATCGTGTCGTAGATATGCTTGATCACCGGCTCGGTATGCCACTCGGCCGCGCGGCGGTACCAGTGATTCAGACGGATCTCACCGCAGAAATGGAGCATCAGCGTTTCGAGCGGCGGCGCCGGATCGAACTCGAAGCGCACGGCATGCAGTTCCGGTTCGGTCGGCACCATCTCCGGCTTGAACCGGCGCAGGTATTCCATCAGCACCAGCGCGTGTTTCTGCTCCTCGAAGAACCATACGCTCATGAAAGCGGAGAAATCGCTGTCATGATGATTGTCACGCAGAAACATCTCCGTCGCCGGCAGCGCGGCCCACTCGGTGATCGCGTTCATTTTGACGGTCTTGGCCTGCTCGTCGGTCAGCAAGGACCCATCGAACTTGTCCCATGGAATGTCCTTCTCCATGTCCCAGCGGACCGATTCGAACGAGCGGTAAAGTTCCGGATACAGCATGGTGTTCATGGTGCCACCCCTATCAACCCTTGATTGCTAAGATGCCGCTCGCGGTCGTGCGCTACACGACATCCGGGCTTGTCCATAATTCGCGGCCAATTGTTGCACAAGCGCGGCTGGCCCAGATGCGCAAAAACGCCGCGAAAAGCGGCGTTTTTTTCCGGTGTCGACGCGCTATATCGGAGCCGTGCCGCACCGCGCAGCCTCGACCTTGGTCCTAATCCGCCGCGCGCCATGCCTGCCGTGGCACACCGGCAGGCCGCTGGCGGCTTGCCGGCCCTTGACATGGGCCAAGCCTATCCGGTGCGCAGCGATGCATTGAAGATGATAGCACGGCACGGTGTCGCCTAGACGCGGCGTCGCCCAGACGCGTGGCAAGATTCAAATAACCGCCACGGCGTATCGCCGATTGCGCGTTGCGGGATGGTGCATCCCCGCGATGCCCCGACAGGCCCTTCAGGAAGCCGATGAGGCGAGGCCACCGCCGGGCGTGACGCGGATAGTCGCCTCCGCCGAACCGTTCGTGCGCGTGGCGGTCGGCGTGTGCCCCGGGTTGGCGTGCGACGTCGCGGCATCTGCCGCGTCGGCGCCCGGCTTATCGGTCTGAGCTACCGGCGGATTCGCTTGCCGAGCCGCTGTCCGGTTCGCTCGCCGACTGGCTTGCGGATTGGCTCGCACATCTCTTCGCGCGACAACGACAGCGGCCCCGCCGGACTTTGTGGCCAACGCGTCGCTGCTTAGTTCCGCCCCACGGATGTCGCCCGGATCCGACCGCACCGTAG
>Ga0310811_10010681_pt1 | contig 11873 bp, 9 predicted proteins | sample YCmetagenome_FD_207642 | JGI IMG/M metagenome (GOLD analysis project Ga0310811, IMG submission 207642) | Soil microbial communities from experimental microcosm in Duke University, North Carolina, United States - YC | ecosystem: Engineered > Artificial ecosystem > Soil microcosm > Unclassified ...
ACCTCCTTTCTGATCGACGGCGACGCGCCGATACTTCGCGAGCGAGACACTGTCACCGCCGAGACCGCCAATACACCCGCCAAGCGGCTCTATCTCTGCGTCCAGACGATGTATCTGAAGGGCGATATCCTGCGATACCTGACCGCCTATCAGGGTTTTCTGCGCGAGCTGCGCGAAAGCCACCCTGCCGATCGCCTGGCGATCGATGTCATCAACAATCACGTTTCCGGCGGCGCGCTGTACAAGGCGCTCAAGGAAATCAGGAAGCTGATGAAGCGCGAAGACGCGTTGCTGGCGGCCTGATTCGCTTCACCTTGCCGCGCGCGACGGATGCCACCGCTCCCTCGTCCGCGATGAGCCAGATCGATGGAAGCGGATGGCTTCCTGATGCTGGGCGCGGTCGAGACGGTGGTCGGCCTGACGGATATCTTCAGGCCATTTCCGGACAAGCGTGGGCTCTATCGGCCGAGCGGTGTGCGCCGGCGAAATGAAGTCCTGAAGGTTGCCGCGCAGCAACCCAGGCGGCTTCTCAGGTCGGGCGGCGATCGCCGTATTTTTGCAAGGCCGGTAGCGCCCGAGGCAGGATTTCGGCCATGCCCGATCAGTGCCGGCCGGCCAGATGATCCCCAACTTTCACATTAACTTTATCTTTGCCTCGCAAGGGCCGCCGCAGGACGTAGCCGCTATGGCGTAGCTCGCCGCTTACGCGCGGATCCTTTCAAGATTGCCAGGGTGGTGCTCCGGCGCCTTGGAATCGAGCAGCGAGCGTAGCGCAATGCCAAGATCGGCATCGCAGGCTTTCAACGCGTCGGCCGCCTTCACGAACGGCGGCGTGACGTCATCGAGCACGATGATATCGGCTTCCCGGCTGCCGGCCGATGCTTCCCGCGCGATCGCCTGCTCGACCAGCCGCAAGCTTGCCTGGACGTGTCCAATCAGGGATACGAGGTCGGTCACGACCGAGTGGTATGCATCGTTCCGGTCGTCGGGTTGGTTTGCGATGCCGCCGCGTTCTGGGTTCTGCATAGCTGCACTCCTAGGGCTACTTTTAGGGGTGCGTTGCTACTTGTGCGTTAAGTGATCGTCCCGTACAAATACGGGTGCGTTTTGCGCCGGTGCAGAGTTAAGTACCGTTGTCTGCGTGAGCGTCACGTTTCACCACGTAGGACGATGAAACATGGCTGAGAAGGCCCTCTCCCGCGGGGAGATTTTTGTAGTCGACGACGATCCCGCCGTTCGCGACACGCTTTCCATGGTCCTGTCGGCGGGCGGCTACGAGGTCATCTGCTTTGCCGACGGCGCAGCGCTGTTGGCCATTGCGCGAACCAGGACACCGTCCTGCATCCTGCTCGACGTGCATATTCCCGGCAAATCAGGCCTCGATATTCTGAAAGAGCTGCACGGCGAGGACTATCCGGCGCCGATCTTCATGATCTCCGGTCAGGGCGACATCGCGATGGCCGTCAACGCCATCAAGAGCGGCGCGCTGGACTTCATTGAAAAGCCGTTCCGCGGCAGCGAGATCGTTGCGAGACTGGACGAGGCAATCGAGGCCTATGCCCGGCGGAAGGCCGAGAATAGCTCGGCGTCGCGGATTGCAACGATGCATTTTCCGGGACGCGAACCGCTCACGCGCAGGGAGCGCGAGGTGCTCGAGCAGTTCACCGCCGGCGCTTCCAACAAGGAAGCCGGAAGGCATCTCGGGATCAGCCCGCGAACGATCGAGGATCACCGCGCCAACATCATGAAGAAGCTCGGGGCACGGAACGCCGCCGATCTGGTCCGCATCGTCATGACCACCTCGCGGCAGGCCTGACCACTTACGCCGGCGTGAAAGATTAGTCGCCGAGCGCCTTTCGGATCATGATGGCCATGTCCGATTTGCGATATGGCTTGGGCAACAGCAGCACACCTTCATCGAGCCGGCCGTGATGGATGATTGCGTTTTCGGTGTAGCCCGACGTGAACAGCACCTTCGTCCCCGGCCTGACCTTCAAGATATCGTTGGCGAGCTGGCGGCCGTTGAGGCCGGGCATGATCACGTCGGTGAACAGCAGGTCGAACGGACGGCCCGCATTGACGGTTGCGAGCGCTTCGGTGGCGTTCGCCGCATCCAGGGTGACATAGCCGAGCGAATGCAGCTGCGTCAGCACATAGTTGCGCACCAGGCTGTCGTCCTCGACGACCAGGATGGTTTCGTCGCCGCCGACGAGCGATGCCATCGAGGCCGGTTCGGCCGCCAGCGACGTTCCCGTGGCCGGCGGCAGGTACATCTTGATGGTCGTGCCGTGGCCTTCCTCGCTGTAGATCATGATGTGGCCGGCGGATTGCTTGACGAAGCCGTAAACCATGCTCAGGCCGAGGCCGGTGCCCTTGCCGGGCCCCTTCGAGGTGAAGAACGGATTGAACACCTTGTCGAGGTCGGCGGCCGGAATGCCGGTGCCGGTATCGCTGACCGCGATCATGGCGTAGCGGCCCGGCCGGACGTCGTCGTGGGTGCCGGCATAGCCTTCATCGAGCGCGACCGAGCCGGTTTCGATGATCAGCTTGCCGCCGTCGGGCATCGCGTCGCGGGCGTTGAGCGCGAGATTGAGGATCGCGGTCGCCAGCTGGTTGGGATCGACGATCGCCGGGCATGATTCGTCTTCGAACACCGATTCGATCTCGACATGCTCGCCGAGCGTTCGCTGCAGCAGCTTCGCGGTGTCGATGATCAGCGCGTTGACGTCGGTCTCCCTGGGTTCGAGCGGCTGCTTGCGGGCAAACGCAAGCAGATGCTGGGTGAGATCGGCGCCGCGCGTGGCGGCCTCGTCGATCATCCGCGTGATGGCGGCGAGTTGCGGTTGGTCCTTGACCGCGTCGGCCAGGATTTCGATCGTCCCGGTGATGACGGTGAGAATATTGTTGAAATCATGCGCGATGCCGCCGGTGAGCTGGCCGACGGCTTCCATTTTCTCAGCCTGCCGGATGCGGTCCTCGACCGCGATCCTGTCGGTCAGGTCGCGCATGAAGCCGTTGAACACGAAGCCGTTTCGTCGCTTCAGTTCGGTCACGCTCAGCTCGACCTTGATCTCCTTTCCGTCGCGCCGCATCGCCTCGATCTCGAAGCGGCGGCCGAGTATCCTGGCTTCTCCGGTGCGCAGGAACCGCTCCATGCCGGCTGCGTGCGCGTCGCGGTGGATATAGGGGATGATCAGTTCGCTCAGTCTGGTTCCGACCGCCTCGGCGTGCGCCCACCCGAAGATCTTCTCCGCTTGCGTATTCCAGTCCAGGATCACTCCAAGTTCGTCCATCTGGACGAAGGCGTCGAGCGCGGTATCGATGATGCCGCGCGCCAGCTGTTCGCCTTCGCGCAAGGTTTGCTGCGCCCGGCGGCTCTCGGTCATGTCGCGGCCGACGAAGAAGAACCGCTTAACCGGTTCCGACCACGCTCCGAGCCAGGACAGCCAGACCTCCCGCCCGTCCTTGTGGAAGCACCGCGTGTCCGCAATCTTCGGACGTTGCCCGCGGCGCAGGGCGCGCATCTCCTGGCGCGCGTTCTCGAGATGGTCGGGATGGATGAAGTCGGCCCCGCTGCGGCTGATCATTTCGCGCGGGCGATAACCCAATACGGCTTCGCAGCTTGGGCTGATCTGGACCAACGACCCGCGCGAATCCAACACCATGATCAGATCCTGCGAGGTCTCGAAGATGCGGCGAAGCTCCTCGGTCTGTTGACGCAGCGCCAGCCGGGTCTTGTTGCTGTCGGTAATGTCGCGGGCAACCTTCGATATGCCGATGGTCGCGCCCGAGGGGCCCCTGATCGGGGAAATGCTGAGCGAGACCTCGATCGGCCTGCCATCCTTGCGCAAGCGCGTCGTTTCGCTGTGCTCGATGCTTTCGCCCCAGCCGATCCGCCGCAGCGTATCCTGCACCTCGGTCCGTCTTGTAGCGGGGACGAGGATGGTGATGTTCTGACCCGCGGCCTCCGCCGCGGTGTAGCCGTACAGGCGTTCCGCGGCCGAATTCCACCCCGTGATCGTGCCGTCGAGCGACAGCGTGATGATGGCGTCGTTGGATGATTCGACCGCAGCGCTGAACAGCCGCTCGCGCTCCGCATAGTGGTCGCGCGCTGCAATCGTGCGGCGATGCTCGGCAACCTCACGCTCGAGGGCGATCGTCTTTGCGTTCGCTTCCGCCATCACTTGCGCGAATGCGCGGGCGAGTACGCCGGTCTCGCCGCCGGCATCGACCGGAATGACGGCTTTGCCGTTGCGGGCGGCGCCCTGCACCGCGCCGGTCAACCGGGCGATCGGCCGGGTCAGCGATCGCGCGATCAGCAGCGCCAGCGCTGCCGCGCACAGCACCGCGATCAACCCGACGGCAATCGAGCTGTCCTGGATCCCCGCCGCCGGCGCCATGAAGACCGCTCTCGGTACCGACTGGATGAAGGCGACCCATTCACTGCCGGCGAGTACGACCGGCGTGAACGCGATGCCGCTGGTCTGACCGTCCTCGTTGGGTTGGAGCGAGAGACCTTTCGTTGTGCCGGCCAGGCTCGCGAAATAGGGCATGTCGCGCCGCCAGTCGGCCGGCGCGCCCCGCTGCGAGCCGAATTCGCGGGCCGTGTCGGGGTGGATCAGATAGTCGCCGTTGCGGCCGACCAGATAGGCGCTTTCGCCTTGCCGCACCGACGACCGGGCCCGGTCCAGCGCGGGCCGCATGTCGACGTCGACGATGACGATGCCGTAGGGCTTACCGTCGGATGTCATGACCGGGGTCGCCACCTGCATGACCGGGATCTGCGGCGTCTCGCCGTTCTCCTCGTGCAAATGGATCGGTGAGACATAGACCTGATCCGCCGCCAGCCTGGTCGTATCCTGGAAGTAGGGAACGTCGCCGACGCGCTTCAGTTCGGCTTCCGGAACGATACGCACGGCGCCGTTCGGGCCGGAGCGGTCGACCCGAAGAATTTCCCGATGATTGTCTTCGATACCGATGAAGCGCAGTGAATAGGCCGGCTTCAGCGCCATCTGGGCCGCCAGCCGGTTGCCCAGCCGTTCGCGCCACAACGTTTCGGTGGTGTTGTCGACCGGATCCATCCCGCCATTGAGGCGGGCGCGCATCAACCCGGTGACCGCCGCCAGTCCGCGAAAGGTTACAACGTCGCCGGGCGTGCTGCGGACATGGGCTTCCAGATTGGTGGCAACCAGCCGCGAATTGGTTTCGATCCGGTCGAGGACGCGCGGCAGCAGCGCTTGCTCCAGGCTGCGATAGCTCAGCCATCCGACCGCGGAAACCGCGATCGCGACCAACGCAATCATCGCGATGGCAAGCCTGGTTGTGAGCGTCATTTGTGGTTTCGCACGCCCTCCCATCCGCCCCGCGCAAGCGGCCGGGCGGTTATCGCAATGCTATTTCGCATCACGGGCAGGAAGCAACACCGCCGGAAGCATGGGAAGGCGATGATGCCAGCCGCTTGGCGGCTTCCAGCGCGTCGGCGACCGCCGCCAGCAGTGCCGCAGGCTTGAACGGCTTCTGCAGGCTGGAAATGGCGCCAAGCTTGATCGCCATGGTCAGAAAATCGGGCGCGGAGCCTTCATCCGAATCGATCGGCCGTCCCGAAATCACGATGATCGGAACCAGCGGCCGCAGTTGATGAACCATCCGCATCGTTTCGAAGCCGTCCATTCCGGGCATGAAGATATCGAGAAACAGCAGATCGAAATCGCCGGCCCCGAACAGCGTCAGCCCTTTACGGCCGTCGCCGGCAGTGACGACGCTATGGCCTGCGCGTTCGAGCAACAGGCGGACGGTGGCCTGGACCGCCGCATCGTCATCCACGATCAGTATTCTTGCCAAAACACGGTTCTCCGGGTTCCCACTGAAATCAGGCAACGGCGGGTCGTGAATTTTGCCGAAAACCCCGTGCTCTGCAACGGCCTCTCCGGCGCGGACGTTCCGCCGGTGGCTGCAAGACACTATTCAAAAAGCACTATATCAGCCGGTTGCCGGGTAGACGCCTTAAAAAATGCGCGTGATGCGAATGCGATTTGCGGGGCCGCAGGGAACCCGCCGCGCTCAGTCGCTCAGATATTCCGGATACCGCGCGCGAATCCGGGCGAGTTCGCTGAGCGTGCCCGATAGATGAGTGCGCAGATGCTTCTGGGCCTCGTCGGGATCGCCGGCGTCGATCGCCCTGACGATGAGCTTGTGATGACGGACGATGTCCTGGGCCTTGCCGGGTGAAGGTAAATGCAGCCGGCGCAGCCGGTCGATATGGCCGCTGCGGCTCTTTACCAGTGTCCAGATGTCCTGCTTGTCGGCGGTGGCGTAGAGCTGGGCGTGGAATTCATTGTCGGCGGCCATGAACTTCTCGAACTCGCCGGCCTTGGCGAATTGTTGCTGGCGCGCGATCGCAGCGTTCAGTTCGGTGACGAAGGCCTCGTGATGGCTGATCGCAAGCCCGCGCACGATTTCAAGCTCGACCGCCTGCCGCAGGAAATGCGCCTGCTGTGCCAATCGCACGTCGACCCGGCTGACCACGGTCGCATATTGCGGGAAGACGTCGACCAGGCCTTCCTCTTCGAGCCGCATCAGCGCGTCGCGGATCGGCGTCGAGCTGACGCCGAACTGGGCGGCCAGTTCCGCGCGCGACAGCGCCGAGCCCGGCGGCAGCGCCAGTGATATGATCATGCCGCGCAGCCGCTCGAACACCTGCGGCGCCGCCTGCCGGTCGCGGTCGAGCCGCTTGGCCGAACGCGGCGCGGTGCGGCGGCCGGCGATTTGCGGAGAACCCATCGAACGACCTGTTTTTTGCGAAGGCTATCCGGTTTTCGCAACGCTGCCTGGTTTTCGCAAGCCTGCCCGGCTTCAGACGCGGCTTGCCTCAAATGCACTAATACATTAGTGCATCTCCGCAGGGGCGTCAATGCAATGCGACCGCCGGAAGGAACCTTGGGATGAACGACATGATATGGCGCGCCGGTACGGGCGCCATCGCGGCACTTGCGATCACGCTGTCGGGTCTGCCGGCGCAGGCGCAACAGAAAAGCGAGATCGCGCTGTCGCGGCAGCCCGGGATTTTCTACATGCCCTCGCACATCATGGAAAAGCAGAAGCTGATCGAAAAGCACGCGGCCGCCCTCGGGGTATCAGGCGTGACAACCAAATGGATCAACTTGAGCGGCGGCGGCGCGCAGACCGACGCACTGCTCGCCGGCGGCGTCGATATCCTCAACACCGGCACCGGCAATCTGTTGCTGCTGTGGGACCGCACCCGGGGCGGCGTCAAGGGCATCGTCGCCACCTCGGCGCAGCCGATGACGCTGATCAGCCGCGACGCCCATATCAAGTCGCTGAGGGATTTCGGCCCCAACGACAAGATCGCGGTGCCCACGGTCAAGGTTTCGACCCAGGCGATCGTGCTGCAGATCGCGGCTAGCGAACTGTTCGGCGCCGACCAATGGGCCAAGCTCGATGCCAACACCGTGCAGCTCGGCCATCCCGACGCCTATGTCGCGATGACCAATGCCCAGCACGAGGTCCGCAACCATTTCGCGATCCCGCCGTTCACGTTCCTCGAGCTGAAGAACGTGGCCGGCGCGCATGTGGTGCTGTCGTCGCCCGACGTGATGGGCGGGCCGCTGAGCCAGGCGCAGTTCTTCACCACCACCAAATTCGCCGACGCCAATCCGAAGATCATCCAGGCGGTGCGCGACGCCACCCGGGAGGCGCATGATCTGATCCGCAGCGACACCAGGGCGGCGGTCGAAATCTACAAGGAGGTCACCGGCGACAAGACCAGCGTCGAGGATCTGCTGGCGTGGCTGAAGGAGCCCGGCATGATGGAATGGAACCTGCAACCGCAGGGCACGATGAAATTCGCCGCCCATCTGTTCAAGACCGGCACGCTGAAGACCCTGCCCAAGGCCTGGACCGACTATTACCTGCCGGTCGCGCATGATCTGAAGGGCTCTTGAAGCGATGACTACGCTTCTCGATGTCAGTGACGTCACGCTGCGCTACAAGACCTCGAGCGCGGTGGTGACCGCGACCGAGCGCGTCAGTTTTTCGGTCGACCGTTCCGACCGTTTTGTGCTGCTCGGTCCCTCCGGCTGCGGCAAGTCGACCTTGTTGAAGGCGGTCGGCGGCTACATGACGCCGAGCGAAGGCAAGATGCGGATTTCGGGCCGCGAGATATCGGAGCCCGGCGCCGACCGGATGATGATCTTCCAGGAGTTCGATCAGCTCTTGCCGTGGAAGACGGTGCTGGAAAACGTCATGTTTCCGCTGCTGATGACGCGGCGTTTGCCACGCAAGGAAGCCGAAGGCCGCGCGCGGGCCTATCTCGAAAAGGTCAGCCTCACCCGCGTCGTCGATGCCTATCCGCATACGCTGTCGGGCGGCATGAAGCAGCGCGTCGCGATCGCGCGCGGCATGGCGATGGAGCCGGATATTCTCTTGATGGACGAGCCGTTCGCAGCACTCGATGCGCTGACGCGGCGCACCTGTCAGGACGAATTGCTGCAGCTCTGGGCCGAAACCAAGTTCACGGTGCTGTTCGTCACCCATTCGATTGCCGAAGCCATCAAGATCGGCAACCGCATCCTGTTGCTGTCGCCGCACCCTGGACGGGTCAAGGCCGAAATTACCGACGTCGACCAGGTTTCCAGTGAAGACGGCAGCGCCGCCCGGCTCGAGCGGCAGATCCATGATTTGCTGTTTTCGAACGCAGACCAGGAAGCCGAAGCGGCACACTGAGAGGGAACGCGCGATGGGCGAAGCCAAAATCCTGCTGCGCGATACCGCCGCCGCGGCGGCGGTGGTCGAGGTCGAACGCAAGCTGACCGTGCCGGAACTGTTGTGGAACGATGGTTTCGTCCGCAAGACCCTAATCATCCTGTTTCTCGCGGCGGCGTGGGAAGCCTACGGCACCTATCTCGACAATCCGCTGCTGTTCCCGACCTTCCACGACACCATCATTACGATGTTCGACAAGGTGCGCGACGGCACGATCCCGCTTCGCGCCTGGGCGTCGCTCAAGGTGCTGTTCATGGGGTACAGCGCCGGCATCGTGCTGGCCGCCATTTTCACCATCCTCGCCATCTCCACCCGCATCGGCACTGATTTCCTCGAAACCGTCACCGCGATGTTCAACCCGCTGCCGGCGATCGCGTTGTTGCCGCTGGCGTTGATCTGGTTCGGCCTCGGCAATGGCAGTCTGGTGTTCGTGCTGATTCATTCGGTGCTGTGGCCGGTCGCGCTCAATACCCATTCCGGCTTCAAGAGCGTGTCGAACACGCTGCGCATGGTCGGCCGCAATTACGGCCTGCGCGGGCTGCCCTATGTCGCGCGGATCCTGATTCCGGCAGCGTTCGGCTCGATCCTGACCGGCCTGAAGATCGGCTGGGCATTCGCCTGGCGCACGCTGATCGCCGCCGAACTGGTGTTCGGCGTGTCATCAGGGCAGGGTGGGCTCGGCTGGTTCATTTTCGAAAACCGCAATTTGCTCGACATACCTGCTGTCTTTGCCGGCCTGTTGACCGTGATCATCATCGGCCTGATTGTCGAGAACCTGATCTTCCGCACCATCGAGCGCAACACCGTACAGAAATGGGGCACCCAGTCATGAGCAGCAAAAACAAGAACCCCGACGAGCTCCGCAGCGCGCGCTGGTTCGCGCCCGACGATCTGCGCGCCTTCGGCCATCGCTCGCGCGCGATGCAGATGGGCTACGCGCCGGAGGAATGGAAGGGCCGCCCGGTGATTGCGATCCTCAACACCTGGTCGGATGCGCAGCCCTGCCACATGCACTTCAAATCCCGCGTCGACGACGTCAAGCGCGGCATCCTGATGGCGGGCGGTTTTCCGATGGAACTGCCGGCATTGTCGTTATCGGAATCTTTCCTGAAGCCGACCACCATGCTCTATCGCAACATGCTGGCGATGGACGCCGAGGAATTGTTGCGTGGCCATCCCGTCGACGGCGTGGTGCTGATGGGCGGCTGCGACAAGACCACGCCGGGCCTGCTGCTCGGCGCCACCAGCATGAACCTGCCGACGATCTATCTTCCGGCCGGACCGATGCTGCGCGGCAACTGGAAGGGCAGGACGCTGGGCTCGGGTTCGGACGCCTGGAAATTCTGGGACGAGCGGCGCGCGGGGAAAATTTCCGACAGGGATTGGGTCGATGTCGAGGCCGGCATCGCCCGCAGCTACGGCACCTGCATGACGATGGGTACCGCCTCGACCATGACGGCGATTGCCGAATCGATCGGGATGACGCTGCCGGGCGCGTCCTCGATCCCGGCGGCTGACGCGGGCCATATCCGGATGGCCTCGGAATGCGGCCGCCGGATCGTGGAGATGGTGTGGGAGGATCTGACGCCTTCGAAAATCCAGACCCGGAAAGCCTTCGAGAACGCGATCACGGTGGCGATGGCGATGGGTTGTTCGACCAACGCGATCATCCATCTGATCGCCCAGGCCCGCCGCGCCGGCCAGGACATCAGCCTCGACGATTTCGAGAAGGCGAGCCGCAAGGTGCCTGTGATCGCCAATGTTCGCCCGAGCGGTGACAAATATCTGATGGAGGATTTCTTCTATGCCGGCGGCTTGCCAGGCCTGATGAGCCGCATCAGGGAGCATCTGCACCTCGGCGTCATGACCGTGACCGGACAGACGCTCGGCGACAACATTGCGCGCGCCGAAGTCTATAATGACGACGTGATCCGGACCGTGAAAAATCCGATCTACGCCGAAGGCGCGCTGGCGGTGCTGAAGGGCAACCTCGCGCCCGACGGCTGCGTGATAAAGCCGTCGGCCTGCGAGCCGCGCTTCCTCAAGCACTCCGGGCCTGCGCTGGTGTTCGATGATTATCCCTCGATGAAAAAGGCGATCGACGATCCCGATCTCGACGTATCGGCCGATCATGTGCTGATCCTGCGCAATGCCGGGCCGCAGGGCGGTCCGGGCATGCCGGAATGGGGTATGCTGCCGATCCCGACCAAGCTCGTGAAGCAGGGCGTACGCGACATGGTGCGGCTGTCGGACGCGCGCATGAGCGGCACCAGCTACGGCGCCTGCATCCTGCACGTGTCGCCGGAATCCTATATCGGCGGACCGTTGGCGCTGGTGCGGAACGGCGACAAGATCACGCTCGACGTCGATGCCCGCACCATCAACCTCGATGTGCCGGAGGTGGAGTTGGCAAAACGCCGCGCCGAATGGAAGGCGCCGGAACGCCGGTTCGAGCGCGGCTATGGCTGGATGTTCACCAAGCACATCAAGCAGGCCAATGAAGGCTGTGATTTTGATTTTCTGGAGACCGGCTTCGGCGCGCCGGTCGGCGAGCCGTCGATTTATTAACCCGTCATTCCCGGGCGCGCGAAGCGCGAGCCCGGAATGGCAGCTTTGGAATGAGAGCCATGACAAAACTGAGCGACGCCACCCGCAACAAGCTGAAGACGGTCTCGACCGCAACAGTTGCCACCGCGCTGTTCAAGCGTGGCTTCCGCATCCAGATGATCCAGGACGTGCATCCGCTGGGCCCCGATCAGCCGACGCTGGTTGGGGAAGCCTTCACGCTGCGCTACATGCCGGCGCGCGAGGATCTCAACAAGATCGACGTGTTCCGCGACCGCAGCCACCCGCAGCGCAAGGCGATCGAGGATTGCCCGCCAGGCGCGGTGCTTGTCATGGACAGCCGCAAGGATGCCCGTGCGGCCTCCGCCGGCGCCATCCTGGTGACGCGGCTGATGCAGCGGGGCTGTGCCGGTGTCATCACTGACGGCGGCTTTCGCGATTCCGCCGAGATCGCCAAACTTGGGTTCCCCGCCTATCATCACCGCCCGAGCGCGCCGACCAACCTGACCCTGCATCAGGCGATCGAG
>Ga0310811_10010682_pt1 | contig 11872 bp, 10 predicted proteins | sample YCmetagenome_FD_207642 | JGI IMG/M metagenome (GOLD analysis project Ga0310811, IMG submission 207642) | Soil microbial communities from experimental microcosm in Duke University, North Carolina, United States - YC | ecosystem: Engineered > Artificial ecosystem > Soil microcosm > Unclassified ...
CGGCCGGCAGAATGTTCATCAGAGTCCTGACACGTTGAAATGGGTATAGGTCGTAAATCCAAGGAAGGTGTTGTCGTTGGGTACGCCGAGCGGGTCCTGCAGCTGGCGCAGGTTTAGCAGGTTGGCGGACTTATAGTAATTGTATGCGACCTCGACGCCGGGGAAGACGTTGCTGGACATCGAGCAGGGCTGGCAGGAGCAGTTGCTGCAGGTGACTCCGCCGCTGAAGGCTTTCCATTGGTAGTCGTAGCCGGCGCTGAGGCGGTTGGTGAGGGCGGTCCAGATGCTGTTGTCGCCCTGTAGGCGGGCCAGTTCCGCCGCATAGGAGAAGGCGGTAAGGGAATACTGGAAGTGCACGCAGTCCTGGCGGTCGCAGTATTCGGGGATTGTTCCGTTCGACTGGTTGATAATGATGGGCAGGTACTGCAGGATCATGTTGTAGCCATTTTGATAGACCGTTGTGCTGTTGAGGAAGATGCCGATGGCCATTTTTGCGTATCCGGCGGAGGCGTTCCAGTTGTTGTTGTAGACGGGGGTATTGTTGATGTAGTTGTTCTTGACGTTGTTGAGGAAATTGTTGAACTGATTGATGTCGGCGGATGACCATCCTGATCCGGCGCCGTTGACCTGGTAGTAGCGGATGATCTCGGCGGCGGCTACGAAGCTGGGGGTGGTCCAGGAGGCTTCGAGGTCGGGCTGGTTTGGATTGGTCGAGCCGTCGAGAAGGGCATAGTTCTGAAAGGTATATGACCAGCCGTTGAGAATGGCGATGGCCTGATCGGCGTATTCCTGGTGTCCGGTCTTGGCCCAGCGGAGTGCGAGGGCATAGGCCAGCTCGGCGTCCTTGCGGATCTGGCTCTTAGACGGGGAGGTGGCGCCATTGGAGCCCACGACGACGGTGGAATAGAATCTGGTAGGGAGGGGGTGATTGGGGTCGTTGATCCAGTCGAGGACTTTCTGATAGGAGGCTGAGCGGGTAGGGTCGCCGCCGTTGACCTGGCCGCCGACGAGGTCGAGGCTGGCCTGGGTGTTCAGGATGGCGGGGTGGACAAAGGAGGTGATCTGCGCGGCGAGCGTGCCAGCCGTGGCTGAATTAGCGTTGGGCGCCGTTGTATTGGAGGAAGAAAATCCGGTTCGGGTGCAACGGAGCAGCAGTAGTGCGGAAAGGGTAAAAGCGGTGAGCAGTAGTGCAGAGGTGCGAAGTTTTTTCATGTGAAAGCAATTAAGGATTTAAAAAGAAAGTTTGCGTGGTCAAGGTAAAGGATTTGCCTCTGCGCGGGTGAGCCCGGGAGTTGTATTTATTTACGCAAACGTTTACGAGTAGTTAAAACGTAGTGGCAGTAAGTGCTTTCCCGGTGTACGGGAAGCGGGGGTTGGGGGTGTCGGGGAGTGAGGCCAGGGATGCTTAGAGCATCTGCGCCATTTTGCTGAGTTCGATGATATTGGAAACGCCCAGTTTTTGCATGATATTGGCCTTGTGTGTACTGACGGTCGAAATATGGACGGAAAGGAGTCCGGCGATCTCCGTGACCGGTCTGCCTTCGACGAGGTAGTTCATTACCTCTACTTCTCTGGGGGAGAGGGTGGTCAGGGGATTCGGAACTTCTCCTTCGAGGGCTTCCCGCGCGAAGGCGTCCTTCATCGTTGCGCTGAGGTATCGCCGGTTGTCGAGGATGTTTGCAATGGCTTTACGGATCTCGGAGGGAGGGGCTTCCTTGTTGACGAATCCTTTTACGCCCATTAGCAGGTATCTTTTGGCATAGATCTCTTCGCTGCTCATGGTCAGAATGAGGATCTTCTGGTCGGGCCGGAGGCCAAATATATTGTTCAGCAGCGCGAGCGGGTCGGTGGATGGCATGGAGATATCGAGTATCACCAGATCGTACGGGTTTGCCTGGATCAATTCCCAGGCGCCGTTGCCGTCCCGGCATTCGTCTATTTCCACCCATGGAAAGTCTTCCTTTATAAGAAATATGACGCCTGTCCTTACGATATTATGATCATCGGCGATCAGTATCTTTTTAGTCATAGTCTAACGGTATAGTAGTAAAGATAGAGTGATTTAAGGGATTTGGTCTTTGAAAAGCAGGGTTATCCGGTTGCCTGTACTGCCTGGAGTATCGATGGATAGTTCACCGTGTATTTTTGACATTAATTCGAGGATGATCTTGTAGCCGAAGCCGTGGGTGTCATTGTCAGACTCGTGGCAATTGTTAAGGATGTCGTCGATCAGCTGCTGCTGCATGCTCCGGCCTGTATCCGTGATGGTTACGCGGGTGGCGGAACCCGTCCGGGCTGCTTCGATCCTGATCTCCCCGCTGAGGGTATATTTATTGGCATTGTCTGTGAGGTTCCGGATCACGAGTTTTAGTATGTGCGGGTCGGAGAGGAGGGTGAAATCCCCGGGTACGAGATTGAGGACTGTATTGTTCCGGATGTCTGCGCCGGGCTCGTACAGGGAGACGATCTCGGCGACCGTCTCACGGAGGGCGATCTTTTCCTGCTGTACGATGAAGCCTTCTTTCTGGACGTTGGACCATACCACGAAATCCTGTGCAAATTCGTACAGGTCGTGGGTCGCGTTCCGGAATTTCAGCAGCATCTCATTTAGTACCGGCGGCGGGGTAGTGGGATGTTTTTCATAGAGGTGGGCGGCGAGCATGTGCAGGAACCGCAGCGGAGAGCGGACGTCGTGCAGGATGATAGAGATCATTTTTTCCTTTATCCGGTTGCTTTCGGCCAGGGCTGTCGTCCTTTCTTCTATTTTCTGTTCCAGCTGTTTTCCCCTTTTTACCTGGCGGGTATAGCGCAGCCAGAAGATCACCGGGAGGATACTGATCAGCAGCAGGGCCGTGATGAGCCGGAATAGTATCGTCTCGTACCAGTAGGGAAGAATGTTCCATCTCAGGGTGCTGTAGCTGTACCAGGAATACCCTTCCTGTTTTCGGATGGTGAGAGTGTACCGGCCTTTTCGGAGGCCTGTCAGCGTCAGCCGGCCGTCGCTGCGGAGGGGGTGCCATCTGTTATCCAGTTCCTTTATGGAGTATTCGAGGTGCAGGTTGGCAGGATTGCCGTAGTAGGGGGAGGAGACGGCAAAGACCAGCGGGGCGGCGCTCTGGTCCAGCTCAAAGTAGTCGTGGGGCGGCGCCTTCTTATTGGTCATGGTTAGGCGGTCGATAAAGATCGGGTGGTTGGGGGGCACAATTGTTATGCTGTCCGGATCGAACTGTATGAGGCCATCGAGGGATGGCAGCGAGAAGTGGCCGTCGTCTGTGACGATGCCGCAGGGTGTGCAGCCGCCGTTGAATTCATTGGTTGCAAAGCCCGAGGATTTGTCGAAATAATAGTAAAAGACCTCGTTCTTACCACCCGATGCAAAGGAGTCGAGATCGTTCTTCGCCACCCGGAAGAGTCCCTTATTGGTAGGCATCCAGAAGTATCCCCGTCTGTCTTCCATGAAACAGTGGACGGTAGCCAGGTCATTGTCCTGGTCCGCCGGCATTCTGAGAAAACGGGCGTTGTCGTATTTATAGAAACCCTGACCGTACGTACCTATCCAGACGCTGCCGTCCCTTGCCTTGTAGATGGCTCTGACGGTAGCGGTCTCCATTCCGGGTACATGGCGGAACGTACCGCGCCGGAGGTCATACGAGTATAGTCCGGTATTGGTGCCGACCCAGATGCTGTCCGGAGACATGGGATGGATGACTATAATTTCTCCATTTCTGAGCAGCGGCCTTGCATCGAGGAGGAGGGTCGCGGTCTTTCCCCTTACACGGAATAGCCTGGTGTGTGTGCTGCACAGGATGTCTTTATTGTCTGTTTCGATGATGGACGTGATCCAGACGCCAACGTGGGTAATATCGCCAAGCATGGTGATGCTGTCGGTGCTATGCAGGTCGCTGTCCGTCCTCAACAGCCTGCCGTAGGAGGAATACCAGATATGTCCGTCGGAAGAGCGCAGGAAGGCCGGGCGATCGTAGATGCCGGGGGACGGAATGTTTATTTTGCTGTGGCGGCTCAGTACCCCGGAAGGGGTCAGTATTTTATCACCGGGCAACTCTACCTGGGCGTACAAACTATTGATGATATAGTTGTCGCTTGAAAAATAGAGCCTTTCGAATTCCTGTTCTTTAAGGATGTACAGACCGCTGGTCGCTGTGCCCGCATAGATGATCTTATATTGCTGGTCATAGATCAGGCAATTGATATTCCTTATCGGAGTATTGGCGGCGAGCGTCGAGAAATCCAGCACTCCGTCCTTTATGTACAGCATCAGGATATCGCCTTTGTGGATCAGGAAGGAGTGGCGGACATCCCTGGCAGCGCTTAGCGCTGCCTGTATGGGGTATGGACCGGTGACGTCCGCTTCGCTCAGCAGTCTTTTGAGCCGGCTACTGGCGGCCATCTTCCTGGGGGTGCCCTGCTGCCAGGCAGAGAGGTGGTTTTGTCTGTCGATGTTGATATAAACGTCTCCTACCATGAACTGGATCTTCAGGGCGTGACCGGTGAGGCCGGGGAGGGGACGGACTTCGGAGGTATTTTCGTCGAGGTAGTAGTAGTTCGGGCCTTTGCGTACGTAGGCCTGCCTTTCGTTGACGGTGACGAGGTCGCCGTTGATGTCGAGCTTGTCAAACAGCCCGCCGAAGGCGGCCGTGTCTTGCGCTGCCCATTTCCGGTAGAGGTTGCGGTAGGAGAACATGTGGTTGTTGCGGAAGTGGGACTGATAAGGATTGGCGGAAAGGGCGCTGTCTTCCCTGAATTGGTAGTCTTCCGTCAGGGTCAGGATGCGGTGGGTGGCGAAGATCGGCTCGATGAGCAGTTTGCCGGATGACTCCTGCGGGAAGCTTAGTGCACACCTGTCGGAAAGGAGGGCAGGACAGTTGGATGTATTGTATTCCCGGAAATTCCTGCCGTCGAAGCGGACCATTCCCATTTCGGTCGCCAGCCAGAGAAAGCCATTCTTGTCGAAGGCCATGTCGTTGATGCTGTTCTGGGGAAGGGCGTTGTCGCTGTTGTAGTTGACGATGCTGTAGTTGGGGGTGGAGTGCCCGGGGATGGAGTTGTGCCCGGGGAAGGAGGTGTGGCCCGGGACGGGGGTGTGGCCCGGGACGGAGTTGTGCCCGGGGAAGGAGGGCTGTCCAGTTGCTGTGCTGAATAGTGACAGGTAAATGAGGAATAGCAGGGGTTGTCTTGTGCGGCAGGACATGGGTTAAGGCTAAGTGGAATAAAGGTCAACAATTTTGTTTAAATGTACTAGTGACGGATAAATATTTTCATTGCCGAAGTCTTTTCGCCATCGTTGAGTTGCAGGATGTACATGCCCGTGGGCAGGAGCTGCAGTTGGTCGATGGGTACTGTGTTCGGACCTTCCGATGCCTTGTATTGTCTGCTCCAGACGGGGGCGCCGATGGAATTGGTCATGCGGATGGATACGAGCGAGCTGCGATCGCTGTTAAAACGAAGGGTAGCGGATGAGGAAGCGGGATTTGGTGTGATCATTGGTTGGGAGTACGACAGGGCTGGTCTTATTACCATGGTGTTGCTATAGCGGTAGCCGTTGTTTATGTCTTTTTCCCTGATGCGGTAGTAGAGGATCTTTGCGGTTGTTGGTGCGTCTGTATAGTGATAGTTGTTGTTGGTCTGGGGTGCGATGGTTGCGATGATCGAGAAGCCGGTGCTGTCGAGACTTCTTTCCACGTCGTATTCTTTTATTTCAGCGTCGGATATCGCTTGCCAGGTAATGGTAGTGTTGCCGTTGGTGCTGCTGGCCGTGGCGGAGATCGACTCTATGGCCAGCAGGCCGTTGCAGATGACGGGGATCGTGGGGAAGGTTGTTATGGATTGGGAGGATATGCCTGGGGCGCCGGCAGCGGCGCCATAGGTGGTACCGGTAGCCGTTGTTCCGGCTGCGCCGCCCGTGACAGAGACGGAGGCGAGGGATTTGTTGCTGTAGATGATGCCGCCGCCACCGCCGCCGCCGGGCCCGTGCTTTGCGCCGTTGCCGGTATTGCCGGCGCCGTCGCTGCCGTTGGCGTGGACGGCTAGCGTGGTGGATGAGGTTCCTGTGACGATGAGGACGCTGCCTCCTCCTCCGCCGCCACCGCTGCCGTCATTTTGGAGGGTGGTATTGGGTGGCGCTCCATTGGCCAGGACGCTGCCGGCGCCTGTTATCGAACTGGCGGTGATGATCACGATGCCGCCGCCCGGCGCTCCGCTGCTGGCGAAGCCCGCGCCGGGACTACCCGTGCCGCCGTCGGTGCTTCCCGCGCCGCCGCCTCCTCCCATCACCAGCCGGGATGGGGACTGCTGTGCGAACTGGGCGCCGGGTTTTCCGCCTACGGCGAGGTTGGAAGACCAGCTGTTGCCGCCGATGCCACCCGCGCCACCGTTGGCGCCGCCGCCGCCACCGGCATTGTTGCTATTGCTTGAGGGCTGCCCGTCTGTGGCGCCCCCGCCTGCATTTCCGGGTGCGCCCCTGTCATAGCTGCCGCTGGGGTAGCCTTCGGAGGTTCCGACTATCAGGGTCGGGGCGTTGAGTGCGTTGAGGTAGACCGGTGTGCCCGCGATGCCTTCTCCTTTTGATCCGCCGGCCTTGCCTGTCGAGCCAGTTGACACGACTACATAGTCTGTGTTGGACCCGGTCGACCCCGCGCCGGAATAAGCCTTTCCGCCGCCGCCCCGGAAGCCTGCCGATGAGGCGTCGATGTTATGGCCGTTCATGTTCAGGATATTGGAGACATAGAGGACGATGACGCCGCCCACCGTGCCGTTCCATATTGGTGGCAGGATGTCAGCGTTCAGGGTTGCGTTGTAGTATAGCGGCACCCGGATGATCTGATAGCGGTATTGGCCGTCCGTTCCGAAGTTGGCGTTCCTGTAGCTATTTGTGAGGCCGTACTGGAGGGTAAGCGTTCCTCCTGTCAGGGGTACGTTGTTGGCGGCCACGGCGTATTCCATTTGTCCGGCCATCAGCTGGCCATTGCTCAGGTATCCGCTGCCCGTCCCTGTCCCGGCGCCGTAACTGTTGGTGTTGGCAGAATTGATCTGCGCGCCCTGCATCTGGATGATCAGTACGATATCGTACTGGCTGATGGGCGTGGAGCCGTATCCGGACGCACCGACCGTAAGGGTCGAAGCGCCGGCGGTTACGGTTGCCTGGGTGCCGGGATACCAGGTATTAGAATAGGTGCTGAGGGAGGTGGTCGTCGGGGCGGGACAGGATTGGGATCGCGCTGCCGGATGCACACAGATTGCAGCCATTGTCAGCAGGATTGAATAGTTTTTCATAAAACAAAGATATACGCAACCCTGACCGGTGAAAGGTTTTAAGCGTTAGCGCGTAGGTGTCTCTCCAATTAATTGGATGGGTTGAACGGGCTGGTTTTGGGATTGTGACATAGGTCACGCAATCGCCCCGGGATTCCGCTGTTACTTTGTGGTATCAAAAAACACAAAATATGAAACAGCAGAAATTCGATATCGTAGTTGCTCAGAGCAATATCGATTGGGTGGGCCGGAAAGTAACCGGTGCACATAACGGAACGATCGGGCTTAAGGCCGGTGAACTTACCGTGACCGATGGTCAGCTGACGGGCGGGAAATTTACGATCGACACTACTTCCATTAAGATACTGGACGTCACCGATCCTGCGACGAATGCGCAGTTCGCCGGGCACCTGGCTTCGGACGACTTCTTTTCGTCCGAAAAGTATCCGGAGGCAGTTTTTGAGATAAAAAATGTATTGGAGAACCATGTCGAGGGTGTGCTTACGATCAAAGGGATTGCGAAGCCGGTTGGTTTTGATGCCAGGGTGAGCGTCGAGGGCGATGTGCTGAAGGCGACTGGGAAGATCGTGGTGGATCGTACCGATTATGAGATGAAGTTTCGTAGCGGGAATTTCTTCAAAGACCTGGGCGACACGCTTATCTACAATGATTTTAATCTGGATGTTACTGTAACCGCGAAGGCCGTAGCGTAATCTATACGTCTCTTCGCCTTTGCCTAAAATCGTTTTTATGCCAATCGTTACGATCGAGCTGACCCGGGAAGGGGTCACGCGGGAACAGAAGCAGCAGCTGATAAAAGGGGCGACCGATCTTATCAGCAGTATATTGAACAAGGACCCTAACCTTACGCATGTGATCATCGACGAGGTCGACCTGGATAACTGGGGAGTGGCGGGTGAACAGGTGTCTGTATTGCGGGAGAGGGGTATCACGGCGGATAAAAAATAAGTATATGAAAAAGCAAACAATCATAGTGACCGGGGCTTCGTCCGGTATCGGGAAGGCGGTAGCGAAGTATTTTTTGGACAGGGGTGATAGTGTTGTCATCAACTCCACGACGCCTGAGAAGTTGGAGCAGGCTTATTCCGAATTGGGTGGCGGCCCGCATCTGGCGATGGTAGCCGGCGATGTAAGCCGTCGGGAGACGGGAGAGAGACTGGTGGCTGAGGCCGTCAGGAAGTTTGGTTCGGCCGATGTGCTGGTGAACAATGCCGGCATTTTTGAGACGAGGCCTTTTTTGGAAGTGGACGAGGCCTATCTCGACCGGTTCCTGAATACGAATTTGAAAGGGACGTTCTTTACGACGCAGGCGGTGATACCGCAGATGCTGAAGCAGCAGGGAGGTGTGGTTATCAATATCGGGACGCCAAATGTCTATCATGCACTGGGTGGTGCGCCGTCGACTGCGCCGATCTCGAGCAAGGGGGCGGTGCATGCGCTGACCCTGCAGCTGGCGGCGGAGTTTGGGGAGCGGAATATCCGGGTGAATACGGTAGCTCCGGGTGTTATCCGTACGCCGATGCACGGGGATCATAGTGATAAGATGGCGGGTCTGCACCTGCAAAGGCGGGTGGGCGAGGTCGAAGATATCGCCGAGATGGTGTATACGATCGCAAAAAGCAAATTCATCAACGGCGCTATTGTCAACGTCGATGGGGGCATGGGCGCCGGTCATAACCTCAACTAAAATGAAAGCTCTATTTTTAATTACCCTGATGTCCTTCGGTTGGTGGGGCATCAAGGCTCAAAACAAAACAGTTATGGAAACGCAACAACAGGATTCGCTGGCTATTTCGCAGGTATTGGAGAACGAGTATTTCCCGGGGATCTATGTAGGGGATGTGGTGAAGCTTCGCAAGATCTATCATCCCGGCACGCTGCTATTTGGGGACGTAAAGGGGCAGCCCTATGCCAAAACGCTGGATCAGTATCTCGACGGGGTCGAGCATCGTCAGAGCGTCAAGGATTCCGGAAAGCCTTTTAAAGGGGATATCCTGGATATACGGGTGGTGAATTCCATTGGTGTTGCAGAAGTGAAGGTGAAGATGTACGACTTCAACTATAAGGAATTCCTTTCCTTTCACAAGATAGACGGAAAATGGCTGATCGTGAATAAGATGATCAGCGATGTAAACGAATAAAACTGTCGTTATGAACACCTCAAAAGTCTGGTTTGTTACCGGGGCCTCGCAGGGGCTGGGGCTGACGCTGGTAAAGAAGTTGCTCGACGCGGGGTATCGTGTGGCGGCCACTTCCCGAAATGCGCAGACGCTGAAGATTGCGGTCGGGCTGATCGACAGCGACCGGTGGTTGCCGCTGAGCGTCGATCTGGGCAACGGGGATTGTATCGAAGAATCGATCAGGCAGACCGTAGCAGCTTTTGGCCGGATAGACGTGGTCGTGAACAATGCCGGTTATGGAATGGCGGGTACGCTGGAAGAAACGGAGGACCGGAAGATCAGGGATATCGTCGACGTCAATCTGGTCGCTGCTATTGCTGTTGTCAAGCAGGTGCTTCCGGTGCTTCGGCGGCAGGGGTCGGGTTATATCATCAATATCGGGAGCGTTGCCGGCTTTGTCGGGGCGCCGGGATGGGCGGTCTATTCCGCTACGAAGGCGGCGCTGGCGGCGTTCTCGGAGGTGCTTGCGCTGGACGTTGCGGAGTTTGGCATCCGTGTAACCATTGTCGAGCCGGCGGGCTTTCGTACGGGCTTTCTGACTGAGGGTTCACTGGCTTATACTGCGACGAAGCTGGACGGGTATGACGCGGTGAGGAAGACGCAGGAACGTTATCTGGCTATGAGCGGGCGCCAGGCCGGGGATCCGGAGAAGGCGGCTGAAATCTTTATTGCTCTTGCGGAGAGGACTGATCCGCCTCTGCATTTGTTTCTCGGCGCCGATGCGTATAGCCGTGCTTCGAAGAAGCTGGCGGAGATGTCGGCCGAGCTGGAGAAATGGAAGGAGCTGACGATCGGTGCAGATTTTGAGACCCCAGAGGGGGCTCGACCGGGGACGAGCACAGCGAAGTCCCCGAACGAGGGACCCAACGGTGTTGGGTCCGAAGTTCACAATCATTAGCGTTTTGCCGGAGACACGGGGGTATGGCACAGCCCGCAGTTCGGATGGCTAATTTCTCGCGTGCCGGCTTTTTTTTTGGGTGGCGGGGGCGGTTATTTTTCTACGGGTAGCAGGGTGGTCCTGATCTTGCTGACGAAGTCCTCGTCGGTGTTTTGTTGCTTGGTACCGATATAGAATTGCGCGTCGTTGCCGACGATGTATCGCAGGCGGGATTTGTTGTCGGTTGCGGCGGTGAAGATGGTGGCGGCGACGTCGTCGGGGGTTGCTTTGGGCAGGTGTCCGGTGGCCGTCGCGAAGCGCTGGAGGAACCCACCCATAAGGGGGGTGTAGTCGGGGATATCGCTGCCTGTGAATTCAAGGGCCTGGCGGAAATTGGTGGCTACGCTTCCCGGCTCGACGATCTTCACGGCAATATTGAATGGCGCCAGTTCGTGGGACAGCGCTTCGGAGAAGCCTTCGACGGCGAATTTGGTACTGTTATAGAGACTGGCAAAGGGGAAGGCGACGATTCCGCCGACGGATGAGATGTTGATGATGGTCCCGCCGTTCTTGCGCAGCCAGGGGAGGGAGGCTTTTGTGACGTCCATCAGGCCAAAGACGTTGACCGAGTACTGCCTGGTGATCTGGTCTTTGGTGGCTGATTCGAATGGCCCTCCGAGGCCATAGCCGGCGTTGTTGACGAGGACGTCGATGGCGCCGAAACGGTCGATGCCTTTTTGGATAGCCTGGCGGATGGAGTCGTCGTCCTGTACGTCGAGGCGGGTGACGAGGGTGTTGGACTGTTGGATCAGGTCTTTTTCTTTATCGGGTGAGCGCATGGTGGCGATGACGTTGAAGCCTTTTTCGTGGAATAGTTTGGAGGTGGCTTTTCCGAGGCCGGAGGAAGCGCCGGTGATGAGGACTGTTCTCATGAATTTCTTGTTTTATTGTGGTGTAAATATCTGTTGTTGCAGAGAGGAGGGTTTATACTTTTCTCCGAATGGTTTATACATTCCCCCGATTGGGGCAGCGTGTGGCTTCGGGCGACGGCGGAAATTGGCGTATTTTAGCGAGTATGAATGTAATTCGGGTACGGGTAGTGGCGTCCTTTTCTGCCGCGACGGATGCAGTGACAATAGTCGTGGAGCCTGTCGATGGCGGTGTACTGGAGTATCGGGCGGGGCAGTTCCTGACCTTTTTATTTGTTTTTAATGGTCGTGAGGTTCGGCGGTCTTATTCGTTCTCTTCGACGCCTGGTATCGACGGGCTGGCGTCGGTGACTGTCAAGCGGGTGGCGAATGGAGAGGTGTCGCGGTATCTGATCGATCATCTGAAGGTGGGGGATGTTGTCGATTGTCTGCCTCCGTCGGGGAAATTCGTTCTGGAAGAGGGTAAGGAACGGACGCAGGTATTTGTAGCTGCGGGGAGTGGTATGACGCCGGTGTTTAGTCTGATCCGTGAGGCTTTATATAAAAGGGGTACGGAGAAGGTGGTACTGGTTACGCAGAACCGGGATTTGAATAGT
>Ga0310811_10010683_pt1 | contig 11871 bp, 7 predicted proteins | sample YCmetagenome_FD_207642 | JGI IMG/M metagenome (GOLD analysis project Ga0310811, IMG submission 207642) | Soil microbial communities from experimental microcosm in Duke University, North Carolina, United States - YC | ecosystem: Engineered > Artificial ecosystem > Soil microcosm > Unclassified ...
GGTTCGCGTAGGAGCGCAGGGCGCGGAGGAAGTCGATGCGGCGGAAGCTCGGCCAGTGCACGTCGCAGAAGTAGAACTCCGAGTGGGCGCTCTGCCAGAGCAGGAAGCCGGACAGGCGCTGCTCGCCTGACGTGCGGATGACCAGGTCCGGGTCGGGCAGGCCGCGCGTGTACAGGTGGTCGGAGATGTGGTCGACGTCGAGGATCTCGGCGAGCTCCTCGATCGTCGTGCCGGCCTTCGCGTGCTCGTGCAGCAGGGAGCGCACGGCGTCGGCGATCTCGCGGCGGCCTCCGTAGCCGACGGCCAGGCTGACCTGGGCGCCGCCGGCGCGGTCGAGCGTCTTCTCCTGGGTGGTCTTCAGCGCCTGGGCGCTGGCGTTCGGCAGCAGGTCGAGCGCGCCGACGATGCGAAGCTGCCACGGGTTGCGGGCGTCGGCCAGGTCGGCGGCGAGGTTCTCGATGATCTGCAGCAGGGGGTCGAGCTCCTGCGCGGGGCGGGAGAGGTTGTCGGTGGACAGCAGCCAGAGCGTCACGTGCTTGACGCCGGAGCCGTCGCACCAGCGCAGGAGCTCCTTGATGCGCTCCGCGCCGACCCGATGGCCGTCGTTCGGATCGACGTAACCCATCTCGCGCGCCCAGCGGCGGTTGCCGTCGACGATCACCCCGACGTGGTGCGGCTTCGGCTTGCCGAGCAGTCTCCGGGCGAGACGCTTCTCGTACAGCGAATAAACCACGTCACGCAGGCCCACGGCAGAGAAGAGTAGCGACCCACAGGGCGAAACAACACCGCTACGCCGGCACTGGACAGTACCGAATCTGTAAACGCAGGAGCGGCCGGTCCGCCGAAGGACCGGCCGCTCAGCTGCGGTTATAGGGGCTACGCGGCGCCGAGGCGGGCGCGCAGGGCGTCGAGTTCGGCCCAGAGAACACCGGGCAACTTCTCGCCGAACTTCTCGAACCAGGCCGCGATCTGGGGCAGTTCCTCGCGCCACTCGTCCGGGTCGACGCGCAGCACCGCTGCCAGGTCCTCCTCGCTCAGGTCGAGGCCGGACACGTCCAGCGAGCCGGGCGCCGGCACCGCGCCGATCGGGGTCTCCACGGCCGCCGCGGTGCCCTCGATCCGCTCGACGACCCACTTGAGCACGCGCGAGTTCTCGCCGAAGCCGGGCCACAGGAAGCGGCCGTCGGCGCCGCGGCGGAACCAGTTCACGTAGAAGATCCGGGGCAGCTTGGCGTCACCGGCGGCGCCGCTGCCCTTGCCCATGTTGATCCAGTGCGCGAAGTAGTCACCGCCGTGGTACCCGATGAACGGCAGCATGGCCATCGGATCACGGCGCACGACGCCCACCTGGCCGACCGCCGCGGCGGTGGTCTCGCTGGACAGCGTCGCGCCCAGGTACACGCCGTGCACCCAGTCGCGCGCCTCGGTGACCAGCGGAATCGTCGTCTTGCGGCGCCCGCCGAAGAGGATGGCGTCGATCGGCACGCCGCGCGGGTCGTCGTACTCCGGCGCCAGGATCGGGCACTGCGAGATCGGCGTGCAGAAGCGCGAGTTCGGGTGCGAGGAAGGCTCGTCGGACTCCGGCGTCCAGTCGCGGCCGCGCCAGTCGGTCAGGTGCGCGGGCGGCTCGCCCATGCCCTCCCACCAGATGTCGCCGTCGTCGGTGAGCGCCACGTTGGTGAAGACCGAGTTGCCCCGCTCGAGCGTGCGCATCGCGTTGGGGTTGGTCTTCCAGTCGGTGCCGGGCGCGACGCCGAACAGGCCGAACTCGGGGTTGACGGCGTAGAGCCGGCCGTCCTCGCCGAAGCGCATCCAGGCGATGTCGTCGCCGAGCGTCTCGACCTTCCAGCCGGGGATCGTCGGCTCGAGCATGGCGAGGTTGGTCTTGCCGCAGGCGCTCGGGAAGGCCGCCGCGACGTACTTCACCACGCCCGCCGGCGAGGTGAGCTTCAGGATGAGCATGTGCTCGGCGAGCCAGCCCTCGTCGCGCCCGATGACGCTCGCGATGCGCAGCGAGAAGCACTTCTTGCCCAGCAGCGAGTTGCCGCCGTAGCCGGACCCGAAGCTCCAGATCTCGCGCGTCTGCGGGAAGTGGGAGATGTACTTGACCTCGTTGCACGGCCACGCGACGTCCTGCTGGCCGGCCTGCAGGGGCGCGCCGACGGAGTGCAGGCAGGGCACGAACGGGGCGTCGGCGCCCATGCGCTCGAGCACCGCCGAACCCATCCGGGTCATGATCCGCATGGAGGCGACCACGTAGGGCGAGTCGGTGACCTCGACGCCGAACATCGGCTCCGGCGCGTCCAGCGAGCCCATGCAGAACGGGATGACGTACATCGTCCTGCCGCGCATGGACCCGTCGTACAGCTCGGTCATGCGCCGCTTCATCTCGTCCGGCGCCATCCAGTTGTTGGTCGGCCCCGCGTCGGCCTCGTCGGCCGAGCAGATGAACGTGCGTTCCTCGACGCGGGCCACGTCCGACGGGTCGGTGCGGGCCCAGAACGAGTTCGGGCGCGCGGCCAGGCGGACCAGCGCCCCGCTCTCGACCAGCTCGTCGGTCATGCGGCGCCATTCCCCCTCGGAGCCGTCGCACCAGACCACTCGTTCGGGTCGGGTGAGCTCGGCGACCTCGCGGACCCAGGCGATCAGCCTGGTATGCGGGGTCGGCGCCTGATCCAGGCCGGGCACGGTAACCGGGGCAGACATGCGTTGACTCCTCGTGGTCGGCATTGACCTCTCGGCGGCCGGAGGGTGCGCGTCAGCGCGGCGCGCGATGGGAAAAAGCGCGTCGTGGTACTCCGGCCGATTTGACCTCAGACTAAGCCCGCGGCCTGGGCCCGGCACCGTGAGAGCTTGTGAAACGCTGCACAAACGCCGGAGAACTTTGCGCCCGAACGCAGAAATTCGCGCGAACTTTTCGTTCAGCGCGCAGCACTGCGCAATCCGTCTCGTGGCTTACCCTGTCGAACGTGACCGACGTGCAGTCGAAGCCGACCTCCTCGTTCCTGGCGCGCCTCTTCGAGCGCTTCCAGGGCCTCGTTCGCGAGCTCGGCAAGTTCGGCACCATCGGCGTCATCTCCTTCGCCGTCGACACGGCCGTGTTCAACGCGCTGTGGCACGCCATGCCGACGCTGGCCGCCGGGGCGATCTCGATGACGGTGGCGGCGACCGTCGCGTTCATCGGCAACCGGTTCTGGACGTGGCGCGACCGGGCCCGCACGGACCTGCGCCGGGAATACGCTCTGTACTTCCTGTTCAACCTCTGCGGGCTGGGCATCGCGCTCAGCTGCCTGTGGGTGAGCCACTACGCGCTCGACTTCACCTCGCAGCTGGCCGACAACATCGCCAAGAACGGCGTCGGGCTCGTCCTGGGCACCACGTTCCGCTTCTGGTCGTACCGCCAGATCGTCTTCCGGAAGCACCCGGCGGAGGCGGCGGGTAACACCGTGGAGACGGCGGGTGACAGCGCAGGGTGACCTGTCTTGCACTCGGCCCGCGAGGCCGAGCGGCATTTGGTCGCTTACCGTAAGGTTGGCCGGTGCGCTTTGCCAGCAGTCTCCGCGACCGGTACGTCCCCGAGCGATACCGATCCCTCGCGACCGAACTGTTCAAGTTCGCGGCGGTCGGCGGGGTCAACACCGTCATCGACTTCGCTCTGGTCAACGCCCTGCTGTTCATCGGCCCGCTGAAGGCCAAGGTCGTCGCGGCCGTCGTCGCCACCACCGTGTCCTACGTGCTCAACCGCCAGTGGACCTACGCGGAGCGTGACCGCAGCGGCGTTCGCCGCGAGTACATCCTCTTCTTCGCCCTCAACGGCGTCGGCCTGCTCATCCAGGAGGCCGTGCTGGGCGTCGCGAAGTACGGGCTGCACTTCAGCGAGTCCAACCCGGGCGACCGCCTGGCGTTCAACATCGCCAACGCCGCCGGCATCGGGCTCGCCATGATCTTCCGCTTCTGGGCGTACCGCACCTGGGTCTTCACCGCCCCCGCCGTGACGGCCACGGCCGAGGAGCGCGAGATCGAGGCCCTCGAGGTGGCGTTCTCCGGCACCGCGCCGGTCGCGCCCGACACGCGTCAGATGGAGGAGCTCGAGGCGGCCTTCTCCGACGCGGACGCCCCGGCGCCCGCGCCCCGCCAGCCGGCCGAGGAGCCGGCGACCCCCGCCGCGAAGCGCTGACGCGGGGGCCGGGGACTCGTTCGGTACCTTCTTCAGTCGTTCTTGATCTCGTTGACGAGCGCCTCACGGTCGTCGTCACCGAAGGTGTGCTTCTGCCGGTCCGCGTCGACCAGCTCGTAGAGCACGCTCTGCGTCTTCTCGACCTGCGGCAGGCCGTTGAGCTGCACCTGGCCGCGCTCACCGGCCGACTCGATCGTCAGCGTGCCGCAGCCGAGCATCCGCTCGAACAGCGAGTGCGAGAACGACACGTCGTTGACGCGCCCGAGCGGGATGTCCCGGCCGCTGCGCGAGAAGACGCCGCTGCGCATGATCACCCGCTCGTTGGTGAAGACATAGTGCGTGGTCCGCCACTTGACCCACGGCCACACGGTGACCACGAGCACGACCACCAGGGCCACGCCGGCCACGATGAGCATCGGGATCAGGCCCCAGCTCGTGAAGATTGCGAGCGCGATGACCGCCGCCAGGGCCAGCACGAACCAGACCACCGGCAGGAACAGCGCCTTCCAGTGGGGGTGCAGGTGCAGCACCACCTGCTCGTCCTTGGTCAGGACGCTTTCCGGGAACCCCACGCCAACCCCTCCTCATTCATGAATGTCGGAGGTGAGGCTAGACCCTGACCGCCACCCGGCGGCATTGCCTACCCGGACGTATCTATTCAGTCGGGTCCAAGCGGTCTATTCAGTCGAGTTCCAACCGGGCGTGGACGACATCACCGGCGGCAACCGCGTGCCCGGCGCCGAAGCGGTCGGTCACCTGCAGCCGTCCGTCGCCGTCGATGCCGGCGGCCAGGCCCTCCAGCGTCCCGCCGCCGGGCAGGTCGACCGTCACCCGGCGCCCGAGCGTGCCGCAGTGCAGGACGTACTCCTCGCGCAGGCCCGAGGCCTCCGGGTCGCCGCCGTGCTCGGTGAAGCGGGTGTACCAGTCGGCGATCGAGCGCAGCAGCGCCCGCAGCAGCGGGTCCCGGTCGGTGCTCAGCGCGCCGCCGAGCGCCAGGGACGTGGCGTCCGGGCGGGGCAGCTCGTCCTCCCGCAGGGTGGTGTTGAGGCCGATGCCGAGGACCACGGCGCCGTCGGCCGCCTCGGCGAGGATGCCGGCGGTTTTGCGGTCGCCCCGCAGCAGCAGGTCGTTGGGCCACTTGAGGTAGGCGTCGATGCGGGCGACCCGGCGTACCGACTCGGCCAGAGCGACGCCCGCGAGCAGGGGCAGCCAGCCCAGCCGCGCCGGAGGGAGGGCCGGGCGCAGCAGCACGCTGAGGGCGAGCCCGGCCCGCGGCGGCGACTGCCACTGCCGCCCCAGGCGCCCGCGGCCCGCGGTCTGCTGCTCGGCGACGATCACCAGCCCCTCGGGCGCGCCGTCACGCGCGGCCGCGGCCACGTCCGCGTTCGTCGAGCCGGTCTCCTCCACGACCCGCAGGTCGGTCCAGAAGCCGCCGGGCACCAGCAGCGCGCGGCGCAGCGCCGCCGGGTGCAGGGGCGGGCGGTCGAGGTCGGAGTATGCGCCCCCGGTGGAAATGTTCACAGGTCGACCCTATGTCGGCGCGAATAGGATGCCGAGCGTGACGATTGAGCAGGCTGGTGTCGGCGCTGACATCCACACGACGGCCGGAAAACTCGCGGATCTCGTGCGCCGCACGGAGGAGGCGGTCCACGCCGGCTCGGCCCGCGCCGTCGAGAAGCAGCACTCCCGCGGCAAGAAGACCGCCCGCGAGCGCATCGACCTGCTGCTCGACCCCGGCACGTTCGTCGAGCTCGACGAGCTCGCCCGGCACCGGTCCACGAACTTCGGCCTGGAGCGCACCCGCCCGTACGGCGACGGCGTCGTCACCGGCTACGGCACCGTCGACGGCCGCCAGGTGTGCGTCTTCGCGCAGGACTTCACCGTCTTCGGCGGCTCCCTCGGCGAGGTCTTCGGCGAGAAGATCGTCAAGGTCATGGACCTGGCGATGAAGATCGGCTGCCCGGTCGTCGGCATCAACGACTCCGGCGGCGCCCGCATCCAGGAGGGCGTGGTCAGCCTCGGGTTGTACGGCGAAATCTTCTTCCGCAACGTCCGCGCCTCGGGCGTCATCCCGCAGATCTCGCTGATCATGGGCCCGTGCGCCGGCGGCGCCGTCTACTCGCCGGCCGTCACCGACTTCACCGTCATGGTCGACCAGACGTCGCACATGTTCATCACCGGCCCCGACGTGATCAAGACCGTCACCGGCGAGGACATCGAGTTCGAGGAGCTCGGCGGGGCGCGCACGCACAACACCAAGTCGGGCAACGCGCACTACCTCGCCGCCGACGAGGACGACGCGATCGACTACGTGCGCGCGCTGCTGTCCTACCTGCCGTCGAACAACATGGACGACGCGCCCGTCGTCCCGGCGCCCGCGCCGCTCGAGGTCACCGACGAGGACCTGGCCCTCGACTCGGTGATCCCGGACTCGGCGAACCAGCCGTACGACATCCACACGGTCATCGAGGCGGTCGTCGAGGACTTCCTCGAGGTGCAGCCGCTGTTCGCGCAGAACATCGTGGTCGGCTTCGGCCGCGTCGAGGGCCACCCGGTGGGCGTCGTGGCCAACCAGCCGATGCACTTCGCCGGCTGCCTGGACATCGACGCCTCGGAGAAGGCGGCCCGCTTCGTGCGCACCTGCGACGCCTTCAACATCCCGATCCTGACGTTCGTCGACGTCCCCGGCTTCCTGCCCGGCGCCAGCCAGGAGTGGGACGGCATCATCCGCCGCGGCGCCAAGCTGATCTACGCCTACGCCGAGGCGACGGTACCGAAGGTCACGGTCATCACCCGCAAGGCCTACGGCGGCGCGTACGACGTCATGGGCTCCAAGCACCTCGGCGCCGACCTGAACTTCGCCTGGCCGACCGCGCAGATCGCCGTGATGGGCGCACAGGGCGCCGTCAACATCCTGTACCGCCAGGAGCTACGCGACGCCAAGGACCCGACGTCGCTGCGCGCCGACCTGGTGCAGGAGTACGAGGACACGCTCGCCAACCCGTACGTCGCGGCCGAGCGCGGCTACGTCGACGGCGTCATCCCCCCGTCGACGACCCGCATCGAGATCGTGCGCGCCCTGCGCCTGCTCCGCACGAAGCGCGAGACCCTCCCCCCGAAGAAGCACGGCAACATCCCCCTCTGACTCTTTCTCGCGGCGTGGTCTTTCCGACAAGTCGGGCACTCCGTGCCGCGACTTGTCGGATTTATACCCTGTCGGCCGACATTTCATCTGCAAAGCCGCGAGGCGACGCCTTCTCTCCGCGATCATGCATTTTCAACGCCCCGAACGAGCCGGTTTTCATGATCGTGGAGAGAAAACGCCCCCGAAAGCCCCTGAGCGCACCCGCCAGGCACCATGGCGCTCGATGGGTACGCCCCGCAAATCGCCTGTCGGGCGAAAAGTCGGACACGCAGTGTCCGCGGTGGGCATCGGCGGCGAGAGAGGCGCGGCGTCACGAGCGCACGCAGTGTCCGCGGCGGAGCAACGGCAGGGAGAGCGGCGCTGGGTCGGGGGCGCAAGCAGTGTCCGTGGCGCTGCGACGGCGGCGAGAAAGGCACGGGGTTCAGGGGCGCAAGCAGTGTCCGCGGCGGGGCAGCGGCGGCGGGAGAGGCCCGGGGTCAGGGCGGCGGGGGCGACGGCGCTGGGAGAGGCGCGGGGTCAAGGGGGCGGGGACGACGACGGGGAGAGAGGCGCGGGGTCAGGGCGGCGGGGGCTGGAACGAGACCTTGATGATGCTGTAGATCTGCTGGACCGGCGCCGACGACCACATGTCGGCCGGGCACTCCCAGTAGATGGCCACGCCGAGGTTCGGGCGGACGCGGCAGCCCAGGTTCGAAACGCGCATGTGGCCCTGCGAGGAGTCGTAGAACCACTGCCAGTCGGCGCACGCGCCCAGGTAGTTCGGGACGTCCACGATGCCGATGCGCTGGTAGTTCGTGTACATGCCCTTGCGGATGCGGGTGCGCTCCTGGTCCTCCCAGTCGGCCTTCGGGTCGCCCTGGGGCGGGGTGCTCGTGGTGTCGAAGCCGATGCGCATGCGCGGATCCGTATTGCTGCGGTAGAAGACCATCGACGGGTAGTCGTCCATCTTCGTGGGGATCCAGCCGATGGGCAGGGCGACCCGCCAGCCGAACTGCTGGTCGGTGATCCACTCGTACCCGTCGGGCAGCTGCACTACGGCGTTGCCGATCGAGCCCCGGACGATCGGCGACGGGGTGGGGCTGGGCGACGCGGAGGCCGAGGACGACGACGGGGCCGGTGCCGCGCCCTGGCCGGTGGGCCGGGTGCCCGAGCCGGAGTCCGAGAAGTACAGCGCGGAGGCCACCACCAGCAGCAGGAGGGCCACCCCGGCGGCGATCCAGCGCCAGCGCTGGGCACGAGGGACGGTGCGGTCCAGGTCGTCGTCGACCGAGTTGAGCGCGACGAGCGGAGGCTCCGGGGTCACGGCCGCGCTGCCGAGGACGCGGCCGGGGTACCGGATATGGGGCTTTCCGGGGAACAGCGAGACCGGCTCGGGCGAACGGTCCGACGCCGCGGCGGGGGCGGCGCTGACCGGGGCGATCGGCTCGGCGGCCTCGAGCGCCTGCGGGAAAAGGTCGGAGGCGCCGGAGTGCGTCGAGGCGCTGCGCGAGTAGCCGCGCATGGCGCCGGCCGATGCGGACGGGGCGGGCGGCGCGGCCTCGCGGGAGCGGCGCGGGCGCGGCAGAGCGGGCATGGCGAACATCCAGCCGCGGCCGGGGCCGATCACGGCGCGCTGGAGCAGGCGCTCGGTCTCGGCGACGCCGGCGCGGGCGCGCGGGTCCTTGCGCAGCAGCGCGGTCAGGACCGGCTTCATCACGCCGGCGCGGGCCGGCGGGTCGGGCTCCTCGGTGGCGAGGGCGGTCAGCGTCGCGTACGTCGTGGAGCGCGCATACGGCGACCGGCCCTCGACGGCGGCGTACAACGTGGCGCCCAGCGACCACATGTCCGACTCGGGGCCGGAGGTGCCCTCGCGCGCCCGCTCCGGGGAGATGTACTGCGGCGAACCGAGGATCAGCCCAGGCCGCGTGACGGCGCCGTCGCCGCCCTCGAACACGGCCAGGCCGAAGTCGGTGAGCACGACCCGGCCCGTGTCGGCCAGCAGCACGTTGCCGGGCTTGACGTCGCGGTGCAGCACCCCGGCGGCGTGGGCGGCCTTGAGCGCGCCGAGGACGGCGAGGCCGATCTGGGCGACGCGCTCGGGCGGCAGCGGGCCGTCGTCGGTGATCACCTGATGCAGCGAGCGCGACGGGACGTACTCCATGACGATCCACGGGGCCTGCTCGGTGTGCACGACGTCGTAGATGCGCACCACGTTGGCGTCGTTGAGCCGGGCCGCCGCACGCGCCTCGCGCAGGGTGCGCATGCGCAGCTCGTCGCGCTCGTCCTGGGTCAGGCTCTCCGGCGGGATGACCTCCTTGATGGCCACGTCCCGGCGCAGCATCTCGTCGCGGGCCAGCCAGACCCGGCCCATACCGCCCGCGCCGAGCGACTCGATCAATCGATATCGCTCGGCGATCAGGACCCGGGGCTGCGTCATCACCAAGAAAGTTACCCAACGCTCGCACCCCGTAAAAACCCCGGTTCCGGTGAAGATCTCCTCTCAATCGGCTCAATCGGTCCGCGAGCGCAGCACCATGATCAGCAGGATGACCAGGCCGATCCCGACGAGGCCGGAGCCGATGAGGGCGACCGGGAGGACCTTGAACGTATCGAGGACCTTCTGCTGGGTGGGCGCGTTGTCCACGGTGTCGAACGTGACCGTGACGACGAGCGTGTACTCCTGCCCGTCGGCCGCGTTGTCGGCGCCGATCTCGACCATGCCGGGTATCTCCAGCGGGCCCTTGCCGGGGTTGGGGTCGAGGGTCGCGGTGACCGACACCTGGGCATCCTTCGCCGCCGGCGCCTCCGGGCGCTGCACCAGGCAGCGGGTCGGGCCCAGGAATCCGAGCGGGGTCGGCAGCGAGGCCTCGCTGTTGTCCTCGGCGGCGAGCACCACTCGGCCGGTCGAGCCGTCCTCGCACCCGATGTCGAGCACGACGGCGCCCGCGCGCCCGTCGACGTTGCCGGCGAAGCGGACGGTGGCCTGCAGCCGGCGGGCGGGCTCGAAGAGGTACGTCGCCGTGCACTTCGCGGCGGGGTCGGCGGCACTCAGCGGTACCACATCGGCGCCCACGTTGGGCGTGTCCTGCGACTCCCCCGGGTCGCACACGAAGGAGCTCAGCCGCCAGCCACCGTCCACGGTGGAGACCGGCGGGACCGGGGTGACCAGGTATTCGCCGAACGCCAGCGAGCCGGGCACGTCGCCCTGCGCCACGGCGCCGACCCCGGCGCCGGTCGTGGTCGCCACCGCCGACCAGCCGGCGACGGCCTGGCCGCGCGGCGTGATGGCGAAGGACGAGGCACCGGTGCCGCCGACGGTGACGGCGCGCAACTCCAGCGAGCCGGCCTTGCGGCTGACCCGCAGGGCGCACTCGGTCGGCGCGCCGGCCGCGACGACCACGGTGACGGTCAGGTTCTCCGGCTTGAGCTCCTGGTCGCCGCAGCCGGCGCCGGCCAGGCGCCACGCCGCGGCGTCGCCGGTCGGCGGGGTCAGGGTCACCGCGTAGGAGCCGGGCGGCAGCGTGCCGAGGTCCGCGCCGGTCGCGGCCGGTGCCGAGCCGTCGCCGGCCGGCGTGGCGCTGAGCAGGCGGGGCGGGCCGCCGGCGGGGTCGGCGACGGAAAGGCTGAAGGCGCCGCCCGGGCTGTCGGAGTACAACCGGAGCGTCAGCCCGGCCGGCGAGGGCGGCGGCGCGTAGGTGAACGTGCACGTGACGGTCTCTCCGGGGGCCATGGTCACCGTGGCCTGGCCGGTCGGCACGTCGGTGGCGGCGAGGCTCTGCCCGGCGCCGCTTTTGGTGCAGCCGAGGTCGGTGAGCGTCCAGCCGGGCGGGGTGCGCGAGATGACCGTGCTCGGCTGCCCGCCGGAGCTGCGCACGAACGTGGCGTCGGTGGCCGCGTCGATGCCGATCTGCTTGGCGAGGGTGTAGCTGGGGCTCGCGTCGAAGGTGAAGCGCTGCGGATACCCGACGGGGTGGGTGGTCCGCGCGCGCACGACCAGCGTGCCGGTCGCCGGCGCGCCCTTGACGTAGTAGGCGAAGCAGAACACGTGGCGGGTGCCGGCCGGGAAGCCGATCCACTGCACGTTGCCGCCGGTGTGCCCGTCGAGGGCGCAGCGCAGGGCGCCGAAGCCGTAGCCGGCCTTGCCCGACTGCGCGCCCAGCGGGTCGGCGGGGCTGCCGCCCTGCGCCCACAGCTGGTGGCGGGCCGCGGCCTTGGCCTGTTCGTCGGTGAGCGTCACGGTCACGGCGCCGTCGATGGTCTGGCTGCTCTTGAGCCCGGTGCGGTCCAGCAGTGGCGCGGCCGCGGCGGTCGGGCCGCTGCTCGTGGCCGGCGCGGTCACGGTCGACAGGGCGCCCTTCTTCTCGTGCCCGGCGCCCAGTGAAAATTGCCACCCGTTCAGCGGCACGCAGCCGGCGGAGTTGGCCGCCTCGACGGCCGGGTCGACCGCCTCGCCGTCCCGGTACGCGCTGTCGCGCCCGGTCGGCGCCGCGCTCTCGGCGTTGTCGTCGCGGACCCGCCCGCCCATGACACTCTGGTAGTTGTCGCAGGCCCGGGCCACGAACGTGACCTG
>Ga0310811_10010685_pt1 | contig 11870 bp, 13 predicted proteins | sample YCmetagenome_FD_207642 | JGI IMG/M metagenome (GOLD analysis project Ga0310811, IMG submission 207642) | Soil microbial communities from experimental microcosm in Duke University, North Carolina, United States - YC | ecosystem: Engineered > Artificial ecosystem > Soil microcosm > Unclassified ...
CAGATGTTTGTGTTGGGACCGCGCCTCATCCTTGATGTTCGAAGTTATCATGCTAAGCTTGTAGCTGACGCTGATGCGGGGACCACCACAACTACAATTGTCTTCTATAAGCACACCGAAGTGTCAACTAGCAGTACTGTCTAGCATTCCCAATGCTAAAAGTAATTAAGGATTGTTGGATAGTATTCTGTAGGAAGTAGGGAAGTATTACTATGGACTAATATTAATCAGGTATTTTGATCTAGGTCTGGATACATACATGCTGTGTCGCCTATACCCGTATCTCCGTGGTGCAAAATATCATGTCCTGGCGATGTAGCATGCCCGCAACAATCTGATGCTAACCGCTAACCAGAAAGCGCCGAGCGGGCAGCAACACCTCCACTGCCACCTTCAATTAGATGCCTATTTAGAGCTAGCGCACAAGTGAAGGGTAACCTAGATAAGTAGATCGCGTCCGTCGGGTAGTCAACAGTGAAACCCTAGCCCAAGTCCCATGGTGTTAGCATTGCGGTGTGCAGCTGTCATCACCAGTAATAGTGCAACTTGATATTGATTCGACTAGCTGGTTTGCTCAAAGTGGCCAATAGCCTCTTGCTCACCAACAGCGTCGATGACAGACAGTGATGAATTGGAAGATACTATAATGATGAACCCATGAGTCATGATGCCTGACGAGTCTCTAAGATCCATCGGGGCGCCCACGCGGTACTTGGGATACCCCAAAAGTCACGGGCGCTGCCGATGGGGGTGTGGTCTGAAATGGTAGCACACACTGCCAACTCGAGTACTAGCAGCACGGAAAACTCTGGGAAGTGTCCAGCGCAACAATGGCCTGGCTAGTTGAGAGAGGGTAAGCGTTATGCCACATCGCTTCCTATTGACTTCAAGCCTTGCCCGACTACTTGCGACAGCCAAAGAGTTATTAATCTTTTCGAAAAGAAAGTCACAGGACTAAGAGAATTTTCGGATAGAGCGCCCGTCTTGCTGGATTTGCGATTGTCTGGGATGGTGGGCGGCAGCAGTGAATGTACGTAATTTTCGGGGTATTCAGTGGGACAGAGCAATAGAAATAATCGAAAACCCACACAAAGGATGAGTATAGATTTATGGTGGTCATCCAATAGTCACCTGGTGAGCACTGAGAGTCGTCCCAAGTTAGAAGGCTGAGGCTTCCGAAGTTAACATGGACAAATAATATATGAAATAACGGTGGGGGCTTCGCATTTATGTAAAAATCCAGCTCGGTGGAAATGTAGTTTCTCGCAAGAGTTACCCCAAAAGTACGTAAATGCCTGGTTTTGGATATGTTTAAAAGTTTTATCAGCTAAATGTAGTGAATGATATTGGTGTTCAGGCATCTTCACCAATATGAATCAGATGAGCTGAAGTTCGCAAGTGTCTACTTGAGACAAGCGTTCATTTTTAAGTTGCTGATGGCCTCATTTTATAATTCCGTACTTATCTCACGCATGCGTCATCATGCGTGTTTATGCTGACAAGCCTCTGTAAACGGTTATCCGTCGGAACAACTAAATGGAGCTGTACTGATTAGCGCTCAGATTTTTATACCATTTTCTAGAGTACAGGAATTTAAGACTCCAGATGGCCCTATGACGTTCAACGCGAGGGAGGATACTTCAGCGCTGACTGAGGAGCGGGTGCCAGATAAATATTAGTCACTTTTTATATAAAGTTGGAATATAGTGTATAATGAATTTCAGAACTTAGATGACGTAATGAGGAACTTTGTACAAGTTGAGCCTGAAATAGAATGTCCGGCATGGATTCGGCAGCATAGACCTTGGTCCCGCTCGCTTCGGCTCTCTTCTTGGGTCACTAATCACTATTCTTCGGCTACGATTTGATGGCAGGTGTGACCGCGAGGCTTCTTCAAGTAGCCTCACGCTTGTAGTATTTATAATACAGGCCTAATCGGAGTCACAAGCTTCCGTCAGCCACAAGTACTGTCTATCTGAGAGGCACACCATTTGCTGTCCCCGCTCCGTTCTGCGGTATGACCTCCCAACAGTCAAAAGAATATGCAGAGGAAAAGATTGATGAGGCCAACGCAGTCAACCTTCAACCTTTGAACCTTCAGCTCGATACTGGTGATGAGTATACCAATTTTCGTCAAAAATGGTGGCAGCTGTGGTAAGTGAAGTTGTTTCACGAACGACGTATGCCTTCCCATGATCGAGCCGCGACCAGGTTACCTAAGGACCCACCGCCTCCAGCTCCCCCGTCTCTGGAGGATGCGGTTGTGCGTGAACCCCTTACACTGATTTTATGAAGGACCTTCCTAATTAACATGGTATTCTACAGCTGACGCCTTTGGCCAATGCTTCCATTTTTTCTCAGCTCACCTACTCCTGGATCACCGATATAATGGTCCGTCATCGAACACTGGTCCTATCGTATATTGTTCTAACGCATATAACCAGGTTCTCGGATATCAGCGCACATTACAAGCATCCGATTTATACAAAATGGACACATCCCGAGAGTCGGCCGTCCTTGCCGCTAAACTTGAAGCTGCATGGCAGCAGCGTGTTAAGGCAGCGGCCGACTGGAATGCACGACTTGAGAGTGGAGAACTCAGGCCTTCTCTCTTCAAGCGTGCCGGCTGGGCCATGCGTGCAATTTTAAGGAATGGTCAGAAACAAGACACGACTTGGTCTGTGCGATATGCAGCGTTTCAGAGCCATTGGCGAGAATCAGAAGGGCGGAAAGAGGCCAGCCTTGCTTGGGCTTTGAATGACGTCTTTCGTGGTATGTTCTGGATTGGAGGTGTTTTCAAGGCATGGGTTTCCATCATAAATTGTTGCTGTCATAATGAACGTACAGTATCACTTAGGTCTTTGGTGATACGGCACAGCTCATGGGTCCTATCATCCTTCGGGTAAATTACAACTTCTGTTCGGTTGTGGTTACCTCTGATGTTTGTTCTCCCCTGCAGCAAATCATTATCTTTGCTCAGGAGCGTTCCGCTGCGACCATTGCAGGAACACCTGTCCCTAACGTCGGTCGTGGTATTGGCATGGCTTTTGGGCTCTTTGCGCTCACCGTGACGGCCAGCGTATGCACTCACCAGGTTTGTAAAACTTTAAAAACTTTATGAGTTACACTCGACCCAGCTAATATTTCCAAGTTCTTTTGGCGTTCAATGGCAACAGGCGTGCTGGCTAGAGCTGCACTGATCACATGCATTTACGAGCGTGGAGTGAACCTCACAGGCAAAGCGCGTGTCAAACTCAACAACGCCACACTCGTTAACCATATTTCTACTGACGTGAGCAGGATTGACGCGTGTGCGCAGTGGTTTGTGAGTTGCAAACTCGAGCATTGCACTTATGCTATCGACTGATAGCCTGTCCCTCATTACTAGCATGCAGGTCAGTATATAGGGTCTCTGACATTCAGAGTTAGAGATGACTTACTCTCCTCAAGCCTGGACCGCGCCTATTCAGGTCGTAGTTTGTTTGATCATTCTTATCACTGAGGTTTGTTGTACTCCGTGAAGAGTTCGGTTTGTTCTAACCACACTTGAAAACAGCTCGGGCCATCTGCACTCGCTGGTTTCTCGCTATTTGTCCTCATGATTCCGATTCAACAGCGGTTAATGGCACTGCAGCACCGTGTTCGCTTAGTGTCGATGAAGTGGACTGATAAACGAGCCAAAGTCCTGCTAGAAGTACTCGGTATGTAACCTTAGGCAGCTGGGACGTGCAAAAAAATGCTAAAGAGGTGCACAGGGGCCATGCGGGTTGTCAAGTACTTCTCATACGAGGTTCCTTTCCTTCAAAGTAAGTATGATGTGAAGGAATATCAACATGCTCACGCACATCGCTTAGGAATCTTTGACCTTCGAAAGAGGGAATTGCATGGTATCCGATGGATTCTTCATCTAACTTCGGCGAAGTAAGTCCAGTTGTGTATAGCATGGTGACGCCTACTGATCTAATCTTCACAGCATGGCGCTCGCAATTTCGATGCCAGTCCTGGCTGCCACACTAGCTTTCGTCACGTACACCATTACAGCGCACAACTTCAATGTTGCCGTCATATTCAGTTCGTTGAGTTTGTTCCAGGTGAAATCGTTTTCCGCAACGTCCATAGACATTCACCTGACCGATAGATAAATAGCTTCTCCGCCAACCAATGATGTTCATGCCTCGCGCTCTTTCGGCTATCCCCGATGCATCTAGCGCAATTCAGCGGCTCACACATGTGTTCCACGCGGACCTTATTTCCGGAGATACGCTCGTGATTGACAAGGACCAAGAACTCGCGCTTCTCGCAAAGGATGCGACATTTGAGTGGGAATCGTATGGGAAAGATTCTGGCGTGGCTTTCAGCTCGAAGGGTGCACGTGGGGGCGGTCCATCAAGAGGCAAGGACAAAAGCGTGAAGGAAGACGCGGCGAAGGAAACGCCCGCTCCTGGCAAGGATGTACCTCTTTTTCAGGTAAAGAATGTGACTATGACAATTCCACGAGGTCAGCTTGTCGCTGTAGTTGGGCCTGTCGGAAGTGGCAAGGTAATCTTTGGCAAGTGGAATTCTTGAAGCGACTACTGACCCACGAACAGTCCAGTTTATTGCAAGGACTGATAGGGGAGATGAGGAAGGTCTCTGGGCATGTCTCGTTTGGTGGTCGTGTTGGTTATTGTGCGCAGACCGCGTGGATCCAGAACGCTACATTGGTCAGTGGCATGGTGTCGCCCTGACAAGGAAAACGCATCTGACATCTTACCCTAGCGTGATAACATCACTTTTGGCCAACCATTCGACGAAGACAGATATTGGCGCATTATTGAGATCGCTTGTCTACTTCCAGATCTCCAACTGCTCCCAGATGGGGATCTGACTGAGGTGTGTAGATGGATTCAACTTGATAACGCTACTTATACTCTATTTCAGATCGGAGAAAAGGGAATCAATCTCAGCGGTGGCCAAAAGCAGAGAGTGAGTTCGTGGCTCGTCTTCGTCAAGAGTCGATTTTATCTCCCACCTAGGTCAACATTGCCCGTGCTCTATACCTTGACCCTGAAATTGTTATATTTGATGACCCGCTCTCGGCAGGTAAGCTATGTGGTTTATATTATGTCTATTAAACTGAAGAATGCATTCAGTGGATGCTCACGTCGGAAAGTCTTTATTCCAAGATGCCATCGTGGGTGCCCTGCGAAATCGTGGCGTGACTGTCATTCTTGTCACGCACGCAATTCACTTTCTCTCTCAGGTAGATTACATCTACACCCTTAACAACGGCGTCGTCACAGAGAGCGGAACTTACGAGGAACTGATCTCTCGTGGTGGTGATTTCGCACGTTTGGACCTAGAGTTCGGTGGTCATGCATCGGAGGGGAAAGATGAAGACCAGACAGAGCAAATCGCTCCGCAGACAGGCATTACTATTGAGGATGTGAAGTTGAAGTCAGAAAGAGCCAGAGAAAAGGCCACTGGCAGTGGCAAACTCCAAGGTCGCTTGATCGTCAAAGAAAAGCGGTCGACGGGCTCTTTGTCGTGGAGAGGTGCGATCAAGTTTATCCGAGGTGTTTCCCTGGATTGAAACAGGTTAAAAGTGTACTGGACCTACTTGATTGCGGGACGCGGTTCAATAACAGGTCCCCTACTTATTCTCTTCATGCTTGGGATGCAGGGAAGCCTGATCTTGAACTCGTACACGTTGGTTTGGTGGGAAACTAAGTGCGGGTCTTTTTGTAGACTTCTTGATTCCTTTTCTTAAATCCTGGCACAGCAAATTCGACCGACCAAACTCGTTCTATCAGGTGCTGTACGGCTGCCTAGGGATTAGTCAAGCGATGTTCACATTCTTCCTGTAAGTCGATTCTATCGTAGATGGCGGCACTCTCACTCAACACAACTTGCCGCAGTGGTGCTGGAATTGACTTCATCTCCTATTATGCTTCTCAGAGCATGCACCACAAGTCCGTACGCAACGTCTTCCATGCATCCATGTCCTTTTTCGACACTACAGTGAGTGATTGTATATGAAAATGTTAAATCTGATGCTTACTGTGTCCCTATAGCCTATGGGCCGAATCCTGAGCATTTTTGGCAAGGATATCGATAGTCAGTATCTCACTACTTTATGCTATGCTATGCTTACTTAAACATTCCACTCAGGTGTTGACAATCAACTACCACGTGAGTCGTCTGTCATGCCATGGCGAGATATTACTTATCCATCATCAAGAATCAATGAGATTGCGTACGTGAACTACAGGCTTCGTCTACAGAAACTGACCAGAGATCCAGTTGTCCTTACGTTGGCCAGCGTGACTGGCTCTATCATCATTGTTTCGGTCCTTGAACCGTACTTTGGTCAGTATATAGATACCATCTGCGAATATATGGCTCATGTTTGTTCTAGTTATTGCTGTGTTCTTCATCCTTATTGGTTACTTCTACTTTGCTGCCTTTTATCGAGCTAGTGCTCGTGAAGTCAAGCGCCTAGGTTTGTTGTTGTATTTCTGATTTAAAAAGCCTCCGTTGAAAGTGGTCATCAGACTCTATGCTTCGCTCTCTTCTTTATGCCCACTTTTCGGAGACCTTGACAGGACTTCCTACAATCCGAAGCTACGGAGAAATGAAGCGGTTTATTGCTGCTAATAGATACTACGTTGATTTGGAGGATAGAGCTCTAATTCTCGTGGTTACGAACCAAAGGCAAGTAACCTTATACATATTTTAGTGGTCATTCACCGTCTTCCCTTAGATGGCTTGCAATAAGGTTGGACTTCATGGGAGGCATATTAGTCTTCCTTGTAGGTGTCTATTTAACAATAGATACCTCGTGCTTACCAATCCCTGATCTTAATAGGTTGCTCTTCTCGCAGTCATCGACGTCTCCGGGATTAACGCCGCACAGATAGGGTTGGTACTGACGTATACCAGTGAGTCTCCCAATAGCCCCACCAAAATACATACGATCAACCTTCTTGTATCACAGCCTCGCTATCACAAATGTGTAGTCTGGTAACAAGACAAACAGCAGACGTTGAGGTAAGGCTTTCGTTACTATCCCACATTATAGGCTATTGAATCGTCCTTTGCTTTAGAATTACATGAATGCAGTGGAGCGATGTGAGCCGCCATTTTCGTGATAACTCAACTCTCGCTCATATCTCACAGTGGTACAGTACGTCGCAGGTGATACAATACCCCAAGAAGCTCCGCATGAGATTCAAGAACGAAAGCCATCGGCGCAATGGCCTGAACATGGTGCCGTCGAATTCAACGACGTTAAGATGGCATATAGGCCGGGCCTTCCCAATGTATTGAGGGGCATCTCGATCAACATTAGGGGAGGCGAAAAGATAGGCATCGTTGGAAGGTCAGCTGGTTTGTTGAATATACACATGTATTTTAATGCGGTGTTCCTTCAGGACTGGTGCTGGCAAATCTTCGTTGATGCTCGCACTGTTCCGAATTGTTGAGTTGTCTAGTGGTTCAATCACCATTGATGGGTGCGTGGGTTATCGCTCGTGACGGGTATTGGTTTTAACCCCTTCTAGTGTCGATATTTCTACAATAGGTCTTAATGATCTCCGCTCCAAGATTTCCATTATCCCGCAAGATGTTTGTGATGATTCCTTGTACAGCCTGGCACAGGACTGACGTACTCACTCGATAGCCCCTTCTATTTAGCGGTTAGTATTGCAGATCTATGCATTCCTGTGTGAAACATCAAATGATTGTTTATCAGGGACTATACGCTCAAACCTAGACCCATTCTCCGATCACGGTGATGCGGAGTTGTGGGATGCGTTGCATCGATCTTGTCTACTTGATCCTAGCACCTCGAAACGGTCATCTGCCAGTAATGACGTCGAAGGCGAGCAGGCTTCGACCGGCCGCTACGACCTTGACAGCACCATTGAGAGCGAGGGAGCGAACCTCAGTGTTGGGGAAAGGTCTCTGCTCAGTCTAGCACGTGCACTGGTGAAAGACTGCAAAGTTGTTGTGCTTGATGAGGCCACGTCAGTCATGTTCTCTTCTGGATGCCTGATGTTGAATTTTTTTTTCAGAGCCTCGGTTGATCTCGATACCGATAGCAAGATCCAGCAGACTATTCAGACGGAATTCCAGGATCGCACGCTACTTTGTATTGCCCGTGCGTTTTATCTTCTGTGCTTTCGGTGCAATGCTGTAATGCGACAATACTTCAGATCGACTTCGTACTATCATTTCATATGACCGGATTCTGGTTCTTGACGCTGGCCTTGTTGCCGTAGGTTGACTTGAAAACCTTTCAACGGTTAATACTCACACTCTATTGAAGGAATTTGATACTCCATCCAATCTTTTCAAAATAGAGAATGGACTTTTCCGCGGAATGTGCGAGAGAAGCAATATTTCATTGAAAGATATAGAGACGAGCTTAAATAGCCAAGTTTGAGGTTGGTTCCTTTTCATGTGGGCAAGGCCTGCACCTACTAGTTATGTGGTAATTATTTTTTGTAACGATCCTGAAGGTGATGTCGTTCTATGCTCAGACCGAAGAGAGTGCACATTATGTTAGCCTGTAACATCATAACTCCATAAGGAGGTGTGAATGACGCGAGAACTGGGAAGAGACGATGGCGGGTGGCTCCGAGTGCAAGGCGCTGCAAAGGAGTGGGAAAGGTCAGTGAACTATGGTTTCAAGCTATTCTATTTCCATACATGCTGTGAGAATGCAGCCTTATTCAGAAATGCGCGTGTGCAGCTAGGCTGATTGAAGACAGTACTAGCAGACCGTTCAACGCCGGATACCTGTTGCATCCATGATTTCACTGATTGAGCTTCTAAACTGATGGAAGCATATCGAACAGATCTCCAATGGGTAGTTCCGAATAGTTCGCGCATTTGATATTGCCTTGCAAAATCCACAGTCAAAATCTACCATAATACCTCTTCCAGCAACGATTGCATGTATATATACAGCGCCATCGTTTTGAGACCACCAAGTTCCTCACTTGCGCTTATCCCTTGAATATGACCATCGTCTCGAATGATTCCAGTTATTGGCCGCTGATCGATTTCACCCGGTTTGCCAGCTATTTTATAGGTTCGTGGAGAGGACGTCGATAATGCCTTATCTAACCTCGACCGCGGTCTTCCAGTTGGCTCCTTTGCTGCAGTCGTATATGATTGGAGTGAGCGAGGTCATATAAAGGAACTGCTGATATGCTTATGATATTTTTAGCACTCACATTCGGACAGGAAGTAGGTTGGTGCCCTTACCGTACCAGCCATCTCACTAACAATAATTTTACAGCTCGAACTGATCTGGGTAAGCAAAGTCCTTCATTAGAAGAACAGTGGGATAATATAATCGACTCGGAACAGAGGAAACGCTGGTCCCTCATGTCCATTCTGTATCTTGCTGTATGTAACTGATGTTACAAGTGCAATTGAAATATTTTGTTCACTTTGACATATTCTAGGTGCGCTACGCTGTAATTCCATACGCCATGTAGGTTTGCAAGGTTGCCCATTTTCAATTGGGTTATACTAACCTCCATCTCCCACAACTAGCACCGTCATACTGAGTACGTCTCATCATACACACTGTATCTGTCTTTTCTGACTTGATGACACACAGTAAGTCTTCCTTCGGTCCCGTTGACAGATAAAGTGAGTATTCTGCACTGGTGTCTGCGATTCCCGTCTTAAATATCACCTGCGCTCCTGTGCAGGGGTGAGTGATATTCCTGACTAGCTTGTTGGTTAAAAATAATGATTTCAACAGATGTAAGTCTCTTTGTCTTCCTATGCTTATCGCCAACTGAATTTGTCAGGCATTACCGCGTACTTCGCACTAAACTGGACCACTTTTTTGGTGAATGCTATGCTGCGTGGTGGGTTACCCAATTGCACTACCTCGGTGATGTGACCCGAATAACATGCTATCAAAGTCATCACGATCACTCGATTACATGCTATGTACCAGCAATCCAGAAAGATGCTTATCTTTCTCATAGCGATCGCCGCGTCTCTCACTGTTTCCAGTGGAGTAGTCGGTGAAATGGTGGACATCCATATTATGGGGGGTGAGCTTTATTTTCAAACGGAAGACCCCAAGCGTATCAGGCTCATCGAATGGATATTAGAGGAGCTCATCCTGTCCAGTACCTATACGTGCACCTATGATACGGGAACGACAGAACTTCCTATTACCATGATTTGGATAATCAACACTATATGGGAGGTCCTTGCGCTATGTCTTGCACTCTGGGTTTATGTGAGACACTTCCGTGAACGGTCACGATCATCGGCGGGAAAGATCGTCGAGGATTGTTTCACGGTGTTAATCAAAACTCACATAGTTTACTTTGCAAGGTGAGCGCATGGTTCGAATTTGGTTATTTTGTAAGTTAATACTTCCGCACCTGCTAGCTTTATCGTTGTGTCTTGCTTCAATTCCGGATATCTATCTCCATCACTTGCAGTACGTCGATCTGTGGCTGAGTCCCTGTGAATGTAACACTGTTAATCGTTTCTATAGAACTCATTATCCACGGGTGCTGGAGTTTATTATGGAATTATTGAAATCACGTCGTTCACGCAGATGTTTGTATTGGGACCGCGCCTCATCCTTGGTGTTCGAGAGTTTAACGCTAAGCTCGTGGTTAGCTCCGACATACGAACCAGCATGACCACAATTGGCTTCCAGGAGCTTATGCATGGGTCCACCGGCAGTAGTGTGTAAGTAGCACCGGGTAGTAATCTGCAGGGACCACGATATTTTGGTTAAATTTTTGTCGCAATACTTATTTTTTCTGTCAAAGTTGGAAACATAACCAGGTTTAGGCAAAAAATTATCATGTTAATCGTCCACGCTTACACCAAAACTGAAACCATGGAACGTCTGGCAACCAACCGCCCTGGTGCTAGATACCTTGTGAGGTGTGCAGATGCATTTTCACTATTTGACATCGACGAGTCACGATCTCATAGCGCAGCGATCTTAACCCCCTTACTTTTACTACGGCACAATGTACAATCCCTGCTGCTTTGTTGGCAGTTCTCACTGGAGTGCCCCTGTCGTACGGGAACGCTCCGTGATGTTTCAGAAGGGATCTTCTGAATACCCTGAAATGCCGGCGCCCATACCAACTTTTCACACAGAATTCATCAGTTTGACGATCGCAAGTGAACAATATGGCGGTGCTGCATGTGCAGAGTACGCTGGATGTCTGGGATCGAGGCGCTGGTAGAGGTACCACAATTCAGTATAGGGACGTGATAAGATATATGTGCCACCGGTGCGATTGTAACAGTTGCAGACTGTCTGTCGTATGCAGGACCCAGGTGCATGTACGGTGGAGTAGCGAGAGTCTAAGAAAAAGAAAATCCATCGATCGGGATATGAATCGGACGGCTCATAACTTGGAAAGATCGGAGATGAGGTATCAAGTTAAGTGTGCAGATGTAACCTATCGTGTTTGAGAGAACCAAGATGATGAGGAGTGAGAAAGATCTTTGGGAACATGTTGGAGATGAATCGATGACCAATTTATTTTGAATCGCGAAAGCTTCGTCGGGGAAGGTCTTGACTTCGGAAGCGATTGAGGTTGGTGTAATTTTGAGACTGCAAAGATCTGTACTGGTCTTGGAACGTATGCTTGGAAGCTAGAGGCCTAGGGACCGCGAAAACGAACATGACGAACGGCCCTTGAACTCCTACCACCACCATGGTAGGATTTTCCCACGCATGAAAATGCGGGCAAGGTCATCAGCAAAAGTGGCGCAAGCTGACAAGGCCTCGGCAAATGCCGTAAGCCTGGCGAAGGGTTCCAAATATGGCTACAGACCTTACAGGCGTCGCGCCAGGCATTGCAAGCCTCACAAATTGATTA
>Ga0310811_10010687_pt1 | contig 11870 bp, 11 predicted proteins | sample YCmetagenome_FD_207642 | JGI IMG/M metagenome (GOLD analysis project Ga0310811, IMG submission 207642) | Soil microbial communities from experimental microcosm in Duke University, North Carolina, United States - YC | ecosystem: Engineered > Artificial ecosystem > Soil microcosm > Unclassified ...
CACCCCAGGCGCCCGAGCGGCGGTCGCTCGACATGCGATACCGCGTCTGTCCGTCCTTGCCGACGATCTGTCCGGCGCGCGCGAGCTCCTGCGCCAGGCGCTGATTGGCGGTGACGATTTCGTTGAACGTGTCCGCAACCTTGCCGGCAAGGCCAGTGTGATCGCTCGGCAGCCGCACGGAGAAATCACCGTCGCGCACCGCCTGGAGTGCCCGCAACAGCTTGCGCTGATCGAGGTCGTTCGCCGCCCGCAACGCGCGGCCATTGGAGGTGCGGGCCCGACGTTGGGTTTCCTGAGGTTGCATCAGCAGACTCCCTGTGGAATGCGCACGCGGGTCAGCGTGCACGCGGCAACTGCGAGTGGCTCATTTCCGACAACGATCGCCTCGGGAGCAAGCCATGCGCTAAACAACATCGTAAGCGCAGCCACTCGCCGGAGGAGACATTAGCGCGGCAGCTGCTGATGGAGTGTCAGCGGAGGATGGCAGCCCGCGTAGGAAATAGACTACACGCGGGCTCCCGACCGGCCGGTGGCTCAGTAGATTAGGACCATTCTCGAAAGTAATGCCGTAGCCGTGTCTCGAAGTGCCCGGGTTTCTCCGCGTAGATCGGCAGGCCTACCGACAAAGCACGTTTGCGCATCTTGCGGCGCCGCTTATCGATGAGCTTTTGCAGTGTTGAGTCCGCCTTGCGCCCCAACTGCCGCCCGCTGCGGTGCGCCAGCTCACCGAGGACCGCGAGATCGTGCTCCTCGCCCAGATGGTCGGACAGCTTGTGGAGCTCACTGGACATCGCCTCCACGGTGGCATGCTGCAGCGGCGCGATGAGCTCGAGTTGATTGCGCAGATATTTTGCGCGCTTGCGCCATTCGTGCAGCGTCGGTCCGCTGGCGCGCTGCGCATTGCAGCGCGCGCAGCGCCGCCCCTTGCGGTAGCTGTCGCGCAAGCTGCGGTACACGGGTTTCCACTCCTTCGGCGGGGTGGGCCAGGAATCAACCATCATCAGTGCACCGCGCAGACGTGCGGCCGATTGCCGCAGCCCGCGACGCGCGAGCTCACTGCGTCTGCGGTTGGCCTCTCGCTGCAGCCGAGCGCGGAATTCGGTCAGGCGGCGGCGCTTGCCGGAGCCTTTGGCCTGCCGGGTAAGGTCGCCGAGCTTCTTGAGCAGAACCGTATCGTCGCGCGCCGCACTCAACACCCGCGCCGCGTCGCGTAAGGCGCGGTTCTCCCGCCCATAGGCCGCCTGGCTCAACGTTGGCCGTAGCAAGCGCAGGGTTGCCCGGGCCGCCTTTATGTGCTTGCGTGCGGTGTGGATTTGCTTATCGGTTGCCTGATGCTGCGGTAGCTGGGCGATCGCCGTCTCGAGCTGCCGATGCAGGAGGTCGCGTACACCGCGCGCACCGCAGCTGGCGTGGCTCACTTCCAATCGGTGAGTCATCGTGGTTTTTCCTTCGAGCGTGCAGCATGCGCTTCGATCGCGCGCTCGAGCGCCCGCATCGCGTCCTCGGGACCGCCATGGCTCCTGATGCTGAATTCACGTCCCTGGAACGCGTTATAGGACTTGAAGAAGTGCTCGATGGCTCTCAGCTCTTCCTTATCGAGCGCGCTGAGTTGCTGCAGCCGCGCCGGGTTGACCTGCGTATCGACGACACCGATCAACCGGTCGTTGCGGATGAGCTGCGCCCCATCGCGCTGTTCGGCATGCAGCACGCCTATCAGCCTCACCGTCGCCAGGCATCCGGGAAAGCTCGCCGGGAATTGCAGTACGAGCACATCGAGCGCGTCGCCATCCTCGGCGCGCGTTCCGGGAATGAAGCCGAAGTCATAGGGGAACACCGCACCTTGCGGCAGTACCCGGCTGATGCGAAAGATGCCGAATTGCTCATCATACTTGTACTTGTTACGGCTGCCGGCCGGCGTGTCGATCACCACGTGAACGCGGCCACTGCCGCTCTCCTGCGGAGGAATGTCCTGAAGCATGCGCGTGCACCCGCGAAACAGCCGCTGCTGCGTCAATGAGCAAGTGCGAATAGCAGCACCGCCGCGCTGCCATCAGCGGGAGTGTTACCGTAAGCGCGCGGGAGCGCGCGCACCGCGATGTATTGATGCCCATCGGCTCCGCGGTAGCTCACCGGCTGATCGAGCCTTCGGCCATCGGCCCGATGCTTCCACAGGATGCGACCGGTGCGCGCATCGAGCGCTTTGAGCCATCCATCACCTGTGCCATAGAACACCAGTCCGCCGGCGGTCACCAGCGTGCTCGACGAGATTGGCAGCGGCTCACGCACGCTCCACAGCACCTGCCGTGCGGTAGGATCCCAAGCATGCAGCTGGCACCGATCGACCTCCGGCCGCGCGGAGGTTCCCGGCGCGCGTTCGGCGCCGCCCGCAACGACCAGATAACTCACCGGACTGTTGCCGCCCCGCGGATGACCGCCTGCATGAGTCAGCAGATCCATTCGGCCGGTACGCTCGGCGACGAACCGCTGCAGCGATACATCGATCGCGTCGATAGCATCTACGGCAACGGAGGAGTCTGGCGGGTCCTCGCGGGCGACCGATTGAGCGACGAGCGGCAGCAATTCGCCGACATTCGCGGTCGTGATTTCTGCGAGGTCCGAGAAGCGTGTGACTGGCGCGGTCGCTGTTGAGCGCTGCTCATCGCTCGTGGCCGCCACTGCTGCCGGCACGTTCGCCGCTACCAGCCACCCCGCGGCGAGCACGAGGTGCAGCGGATACCGGCAGTGATGATCATTGCGAAGTGGCAACGCGACGCTCATTACGGTCAAAGCGCCAGAGCAGGCGGCGTGCGCCCGCTCAGCTCAGATGCGACCTATCAGCAGCAGCACCACCAGCACGATCACGATGAGCCCAAGGGTCCCACTCGGGTAGTAGCCCCAGCCCTGGCTGTACGGCCAGGTAGGAAGCGCACCGATCAGGATCAACACCAGAATGATCAGCAGGATCGTCAGCATTTTCCGCCTCCGCTCGATTCACCCATTCACTTCTTGCGAGACGGCACCTTGGCGCCCGAGCGTCGTGCCTCCGACAAACCGATCGCAATCGCCTGCTTACGACTCTTGACCTTCCGTCCCGAGCGGCCGCTCCGCAGCTTGCCGCGCTTCATCTCGTGCATCGCCCGTTTGACCTTTCTGCCGCTGGCGCGACCGTATCTGCGTTTGGCCATGACTAAGTCCTGTTGGTTGCTGCGGGCCTCCCGGCCGCCTGGGCAATGAGCCTAACTCGCAGCCTGGGCGGTAGCTGTAGGTGCAAAGTTGGACAGGCTGTCGGGCGCGTGCGCCGTCTAGCTGACAGCCACGGCTGACATGGGTGCCCGCACGCTGGCGCTGAAACCAACGCTGACGCTTCAGTGCTACAGTTTGCGGCAGCTGTGGCCTGCACGGAGCGTATATGACGCATGGAGCGTCAGTTGCAGTGTTCATCGCGCAGTTGGTGACACTGCTGCTGGTCGGGCGGCTCGTGGGTGAAGCACTGCAGCGTCTCGGGCAGCCGGCGGTCATCGGCCAGATCATCGCGGGGGTGCTGCTCGGTCCATCGTGTCTTGGCGCGTTGGCTCCGCGCCTGTGGCACGCGTTGTTTCCTGCCGTCGCACAGCAGCAGGCCATGCTCGATGCCGTCTCGCAGCTTGGCATCCTGCTGCTACTGCTGATCACCGGCATGGAGACCGACCTGTCGGTCCTCAGGCACGCGCGCCGCGCCGCGATCAGCGTATCGTTGAGCGGTGTGATCGTCCCGTTCCTGTGCGGGATTTTCCTCGGCGCGCTGCTGCCGGACTCGATGCTGCCGGATGCGCAGCGCCGGCTCATCACTACACTCTTCCTTGGAACCGCATTGTCGATCTCCTCGGTGAAGATCGTGGCGCTCGTGGTGCGCGATCTGGGATTCCTGCGGCGTACCGTCGGACAGGTGATACTGGCTGCATCGATACTCGATGACACCATCGGCTGGATCGTCATCTCGGTGACCTTCGGCCTCGCGTTGCATGGTGCCATCGACCTCGGCGCGGTGGCGCACAGCGTGCTCGGTGCTGCCCTGTTTCTCGCGCTCAGCCTCACCTTCGGGCGGCGCCTGGTGTTCAGTGTGCTGCGCTGGTCGAACGATACGCTGACGAGCGAGATGGCCAACATCACCACCATCCTGGTCATCACCGGGTTGCTGGCGCTGCTCACCAACGTGCTCGGCGTACACTTCGTGCTCGGCGCGTTCATCGCGGGACTTCTGCTCGGACAGTCGCCGATGCTCACGCGCCAGCTCAGTGCTCAGCTGCGCGGGCTCATCATGGGCCTGTTCATGCCGGTGTTCTTCACGCTGGCCGGCTTCACGCTCGATGTGTCGGCACTCGCCCAGGCGCGCTTCCTGTGGCTGACGCTCGCGCTCATTGGGCTGGCGAGCGTCGGGAAATTTCTGGGCGCCTTCATCGGCGGCCGCTTCGGTGGGCTCACGCGCGCCGAGTCCTTCGCAGTCGGCTGCGGGATGAATGCCCGCGGCTCGACCGAGGTTATCGTTGCATCTCTCGGCCTGCAGCTCGGTGCTCTCAATCTGCACCTGTTCACGGCGATCGTGGCGATGGCAGTGGTTACGACCATGGTGATGCCACCGATGTTGCGTTGGGCCTTTGCCCGTCTGCCGCTCACCGAGCAGGAGCGCGTGCGACTCGAGCGGGAGGACTTCGAAGCACGGGGATTTCTTGCCGGCGTCGAACGGCTGCTGGTCGCGGTCGACTCGAGTCCAAGCGGACGTTTCGCTTCGCATCTGGCGGGCTTGCTCGCGGCCAGCCGGCGCACCCCCACCACCATACTGCAGCTGGAGGCGCAGCCTGCCGGAGAGCCGGGGGAACCGGCGGCACAACGCTCAGATGAGGTGGCAAAGGCGGCTGCGGCCGGCGCCGAAGCTCGAGGTGGCGGCGGAGCCGAGGTGGCAGTGAGCGGTGTCCCGGTCGATATCACGCTGCGTGAGGGCACGGGCGAGAGCGTGGAGACCACGGTGGCGACGGAGGCGCACAAAGGCTACGGGCTACTCCTCATCGGCTGCGAGCCGGCAGTCATGGGCGATGGGTTTGCTCCGCCGATCACGCAGGGCGTCGCGGGCTTTCCCGGCGCATTCGCCATCGCCATCGAGCGCGGACAGCAGCGCCGGGCGGTGGCGGGGCCCTTGCACGTGCTCGTCACCGTGAGCGGCACCACTGTCTCGCGCAGTGGAGCGGAGGTCGCGATCGTGCTTGCGCAGGCTTCGCGTGGCTCGGTCACGGCGCTGCATGTCGGAGCCTTGCACTCCCGCGCTCCGCTGTGGGGACTGCGCTTCGGCGAGCCTCTGGTACCGCGCGCTCATGCGGCCGCGGTGATTCGCGAGATCGTGACGATGGGAGAGCACTACGGGGTGGAGGTACGTGGCGAGATCCGCTCATCGGGCACGGTGCGCAATGCGGTGCTGCGTGAGCTTGCGCGCCGCCCGCACGATCTGCTCGTCATGGGCGTGAACCCGCGACCCGGAGATCAGCTTTTCCTCGGGGAATTGGCGGCAGAGATGCTCGCGCGCGCGCAGAGCTCGCTCCTGTTCGTGTGCGCGGAGCCCGGACCGCGGGCTGCGCCGGCAATTTGAATCTCTCCCGCTCAAAGCGAACGCTGCAGGTCGAGAAGCGCGTTGAACGCTCATTGAGGGAGCGTAAGAGAATTCTCACAGGCGCTAGGCTCGGCTGAACCTTACGCATCGCATCACGGCGCGGTAAAAAAGCTCAGGAACCCCCCAACGCGCAAGGACGCTAGATGAAGATTGCACAAATCGCTCCACTCTATGAAGCGGTGCCACCGCGGCTGTACGGTGGCACCGAGATGGTGATTGCACACCTGTGCGATGCGCTGGTCGAGCTCGGACATGATGTCACCTTGTTCGCATCCGCCGAATCCTCAACCGAGGCGCGGCTGCTGCCGATGCGCGATCACTCGCTCAGGCTCGACGCCGTGCCGTTGAAGTCCGATCTCGCGGCGCATCTGAGCATGCTCCACGAGGTGCGCGAGGCTGCGCACCGGTTCGATATCCTGCACTTCCACCTCGAGCTGCTGCACTTTCCGATGTTCGAACACCTGGCACACCGCAGCGTGACGACGGTGCACTCACGCACCGACCTGAAGGATTTGCCGGCCGTCTATGCGCGCTGGCCCTATTACGGCCTGGTGTCCATTTCCGACCAGCAGCGCAACGCCTTGGCCGATGCCAACTGGCTGGAAACGGTTCCGCACGGGATATCTCCACAGCGCTACTGGTGCAGAGAGCACAACGATCGCGGCTATCTGGCGTTTCTCGGACGCATCGCGCCGGAGAAGGGTCCCGAAGTCGCGATACGCGTGGCGCGCGCGGCGGGCATTCCATTGCGCATCGCCGCCAAGGTCGATTCTGCGGACCGAGTGTATTTCGAGACCGTGATACGTCCGCTACTGGATGATCCACTGATCGAGTTCATCGGCGAGATCGGTGCGGAACGCAAGCCGGAATTCCTCGCCAACGCGTTGGCACTGATGTTTCCCATTCGCTGGCCGGAGCCCTTTGGGCTGGTCATGATCGAGGCCATGGCGTGCGGTACCCCGGTGATCGGCTGGGACCGCGGCTCGGTTCCCGAGGTGATCGAGCCGGGGGTCACCGGGTTCATCGTGCGCTCGGAGCGCGAGGCGCTCGACGCCATCCGCGAGGTCGGCGGGCTCGATCGGCGCGCGGTACGAGCCGCTTTCGAGCGCCGGTTCACCGCGCGGCACATGGCGGAGGCCTATGTGCAGGTTTACCGGACGCTGCTGGCGGCGCCGCGCACGATGGGGCGAGGTCGCCACGCTACCAAGGCGAACTATGGCACACGAACCGGGCAATAACCGTGGACTCGCGCGCTTCACGCTCAAAGATGGCAACGTTTTCCTGCTGGCGGACTCGCTCGGAGACATCGAGGCTCCCGACAGCGGACTGTTCTGGGACGATACGCGCATGCTCTCGCGGCTGGAGTTGCAGGTTGCGGACAGCCATCCGTCGCTCCTCGGCGCTGCCATTTCCCAGGACAACGTGCGGTTCACCGCGCACCTCACCAATCGGCCTCTGCCGGCCCCGGGCGAGCATTCGATCCCGCGCGGCGTCATTCATCTCGAGCGCACGCGCTTTCTCTGGTCCGGGCAGCTGTACGAACGGCTGAAAATCACCAATTTCAGCAGTCGCGATGCGCAGCTGCCGATAGCAGTGCGCTTCGGCGCCGATTTCGCCGATATCTTCGAAGTGCAGGGTCACGTGCGTAAGCGGCGCGGTGAGACGCTCGCGCCCGAAATCGGTGTCGCTGCGGTACGCCTGGCGTATCGCGGTCTGGACCGGCTGCGCGCGGTGGAAATCCGCTTCTCGGTCGCGCCGCTGTCGCTCTCAGGCGAGGAGGCCCAGCTCTGCATCGGAGTGCCGCGCGGACGGTCGGCGGAGCTATTCCTCGAGATCGGCGCCGAGAGTTCCGCACGGCCCAGCGCGCAGCGCTTCGAGGAGGCCTTGCAGGCGGCATGCGCGAGCATGCAGGCGCGTGCCAAAGTGGGCGCCGTCATCGAGACTTCTGGTCGGTTGTTCGATCAGTGGCTCGCCCAGTCGCGCTCCGATCTGGCACTGCTGACGACCGAGCTGCCGACCGGAGCCTACCCTTATGCGGGCATTCCCTGGTTCGCGACGCCCTTCGGACGCGATGCAATCATCACTGCGCTGCAGACATTGTGGCTCGAGCCGCAGCTAGCCGCGGGGGTGCTGCGCTTTCTTGCCTCGACCCAGGCCCACGAGGTGAACGCCTTCCGCGATTCCGAGCCCGGCAAGATCATGCACGAGATGCGCCGCGGTGAGATGGCCGCGTTGCAGGAAGTGCCTTTCGGCCAGTATTACGGCGGGGTTGATACCACGCCGCTCTTCATCATGCTCGCTGGCGCCTACGAGAGTACCACCGGCGATGCCGCCCTGATCGATCAGTTGTGGCCGAACCTGCTCGCCGCAACAGCCTGGATCGAATATCGGATGGAGCATAGCGCCAGCGGTTTCATCGACTATGCACGGGCCAGCTCTACCGGTCTTGTCAACCAGGCCTGGAAGGACAGCAGCGACTCCATATTCCACGCCGATGGACGCATTCCTCCACCACCGATCGCGGTGGTGGAAGTGCAGGGCTACGCCTACGCAGCTTTCCGCGCCATGTCGCGCCTCGCGGCATTGCGCGAGGACAAGGAGCGCAGCCTCGCCTGGGCCGCCCGCGCTCGCGGACTGCGGTCGGAGATCGAGCGGCGCTTCTGGATGCCGGAGTTTAATTTCTATGCGCTCGCCATCGATGGCGAGGGACAGCCCTGCTGCGTGCATGCCTCGAACGCTGGCCATCTGCTGTACTGCGGCGTGCCGAGCCCTGAGCGCGGCGCGCTGGTCGCGAGTGCACTACTCGGTGAGCGCTTCGCGAGCGGTTGGGGCATCCGGACTCTCGCTCAGGGCGAGGCACGCTATAACCCGATGTCTTATCACAATGGCACTGTGTGGCCGCACGACACTGCCCTGTGTGCCGCGGGCATTGCACGGTATCTGGGGCGTGACGCCTTGGTCGATGTCCTCAGCCAGATGTTCGAAGCGGCGACGCAGTTAGCGATGCGCCTGCCGGAGTTGTACTGCGGTTTTCCGCGTACGCCGGGGCAGGGACCGACTCCTTATCCAGTGGCCTGCGTGCCGCAGGCCTGGGCCTGTGGCTCGGTATTCATGTTGCTGCAGGCGTGCCTCGGTCTGCAGGTCGACGGCCCGCGCAAGGAGGTGCGCATCGAGCAGCCGCTGTTGCCGATCGGCATCGAGGCGATTCATCTTACCGACGTTGCCGTGGGCGAAGCGCGTATCGATCTGAAATTCGAACGAGTGCAGCAACAGGTGATCGTCGCGCCGGCGCGCGATACGCGCAGCGGCGTGCAGGTGTACGTGCATCTGTAGCGGTGCGCAGCGCCGCGCCATCCCTCTCTCCTACACGGCCAAGCGGTCGCGGACTACTGGAGCGACGTATCGATTCGGTCAGTATGCAGCTCCGTTGATACACAGCAGCTAGGGGAAACTCATGCCAACTGCCAGTGGACACACCAAAGCGATCCGTGCAAAGAAGGTGATCGGAACCAACGTGAAGGATCCCACCGGGAAGAAAATCGGCGAGGTCGAGGACGTGGTGCTGGACAAGGAGTCCAATGACATCATGTTCGCCGTGGTGGGGTTCGGTGGCTTTCTCGGTGTCTCGGAAAAGTATCATCCCATCCCGTGGTCGGCCCTCGAATACACCGAGGACGAGGATGCGTACGTCGTGAACTACACCAAGGAGCAGCTGCAGAGCGCGCCGGCCGCGTCCATCGATGAGCTCACTCGCGATGACGGACGGCTGTTCCGCGAGCGCAGCTACTCCTATTACAAGGAGCCGCGCTACTGGGAAGCCGCCGAGTAAGCGCCGGTCCCCGTCGGCGCCGGGCGTCTGCACGGCAAGCGTCCTCTCGACGCCGGGAGGACGTAGCCTGGCCGGCCCGCATCGAGCTGCAGCTGGCGCGCCTGGTCGACCGTGCGCCCGAGGGGGCAGGCTGGCTGCATGAAGTCAAGTTCGATGGCTACCGTGTCCTCATCTGGCGCAAGGGGCAGGAGGTGCGCATCACTTCCCGCGGCAACCAGGACTGGTCCGCGAAGCTCCCTGAGGCGGCGCATGCCACACGGCAGCTGACCTGCCGCAGCTGCGTTCTCGATGGAGAAGTCGTAGCGCTCGAGGCCAGCGGACACAGTAGCTTCGCGCGGCTGCAGCAGCTCTTTGGCGCTGGCGTCTCCCGCGCGCAGCTGCGTGTCATGGTGTTCGATCTGCTGTTCCTCGATGGGCATGACCTGCGCGGACTGCCACTGATCGAACGCAAGCAGCGGCTCGCGCGCCTGATGCGCGGCAGGCACGCGCCGCTCGAGCTCAGTCCTTACACTCTCGGCAACGGACCCGCCGCGGCCGAGGCGGCATGCCGGCAGCATCTCGAGGGGATCATCTCCAAGCTCACCACCGCGCCCTACCTCGCAGGCCGCGGCGGCGCATGGCTCAAGATCAAGTGCGTGGATTCGGATGAATTCGCGATTCTGGCCTACACCGCAGGACAAGGTGCGCGCGAGCGGCTCGGTTCGCTGCTGCTCGGCAGCCCCGGTGATCGATCGCGCTGGCGGTACCGCGGGCGCGTCGGTACGGGACTCAATGAGCGCAGCATCGGCGAGCTCCTGCGCCGTCTGCACGCCACGGCACACGCGCCGCCGCTGGAAAATCCGCCTACACGCACACAGCTGCGCGGTGCCACGCCGCTCTGGGTTCGTCCCGAGCTGGTGGTGGAAGTCGAGTTCCGCGGCTACACCGATGATGGGCTGCTGCGTCAGGGAAGTCTCAAGGGACTGCGCTACGATCGCGGCGTCGATTCGCTCAAGCGATCAGCTCGCGACGTGGCGGTGATCACCAGCGATCGCCGCTGAACCTCGAGTACCAGGGGCGCCGCGCTCGTACACGCGGCGGACTGAGGAAGCGCACGACCCCAGCCCCGTTGGGAGTTCGCGCGGCAGCCACTTTGGTGGCGACCAGCAAGGGCAGCGCGACGACCATACCCGCGATGCCCCACAACCACGCTCCCGCCCATAAGGCCACGAGCACCAGGATCGGGTTGAGGTCGAGGCGGCGTCCCACGAATACCGGCTCGACGATATGGCCCTCGATTGCGGCCAACAGCAGGAAACTCGCCCCGACCAGCAGTGTGTGGCTGATGGCGTCGAAGGACACGAACGCCACCAACGTTACGATAGCGAAAGTGGTAGCGCACCCGAGATAGGGAATGAAGTTCAGGACCGCCGCAAGCGCACCCCACAGCATCGGGTTCGGCATGCCGAGTGACCACATCAGCAGCGCCGTCAACGTGCCGAACACCAGATTGACCACGGCGAGCGTGCCGTAGTAGCGGCCGACCTCTACACGAATGGCATCGATCACGCGCAACACCTGTAATGCACGGCCATCGGTCGCTACAGGCGCGGCCATGCGCGCGAGTGTCGGCGGTCCGGCGGCAAGCAGGAACAGCGTGAGCGCCGCTCCCATGAGGAGCGCCGCGACGACTCCACTAGTGCTCTCGACCACCTCCATGGCAGAGAGCGAGCTTGCAGCGGGTGCACTGACCGGAGCGGCGCCCGCTGAATCGCCAGCCCCCGCGATCGCACTGGCGCGCTTCGCGAGAGCGTCGAGCCGGCGCACGACCGACTGCGCGGCGCGCGTCTTGTGCTCGATGATGCGCAGCACGCGTGGCGCGCTCTCGATCCACTGCCGTGCGGGCGTTTCCACGGCATGCAAGACGCTTCCCAGGACTACCCCGATCAGCAGCACCAGCACGAGCGCGCTGATGCCGCGCGGAACCCGGTAACGGCGCAGCGTCTCGACGATTCCGGAGAGCACCAATGCGAGCAGCACCGCCAGCACCACCGGAATCAACAGCTGCCGGCCGAGGTGCAGGGCGGCAACGGCCACGCAAATCGTGATGATCCACAGAGGCCGTGCGAGCTGGTGCCGCATGCGGCGCCGACTCGCGGTATCGGCAACCTTGAGTGCAACAGCTTCCGCGCCGGAGCTCTGCGGCGCAGCGTTTGGAGCGGACTGCGGCACGGCGTTCAATGCCGGTCTCAACGATGCTCTGGCCGATACATTGGCAGGTTCATTCTTCACGTGATGGCGCAACGCAGCAGTAGAGGATCCAGGCCCCGCAGCCCACCTCATGATTGCGATCAGCGGGAATCTCTACCGTCGGCAGGGCACGTGTTTTTCTGTCGGCATCATACGGCGTAGGGCAACTGTAGG
>Ga0310811_10010688_pt1 | contig 11870 bp, 10 predicted proteins | sample YCmetagenome_FD_207642 | JGI IMG/M metagenome (GOLD analysis project Ga0310811, IMG submission 207642) | Soil microbial communities from experimental microcosm in Duke University, North Carolina, United States - YC | ecosystem: Engineered > Artificial ecosystem > Soil microcosm > Unclassified ...
GCCCGTCGGGCCTGCAACTGGTCACCGACGTTCCCGCAATCAGCGATATCTCCCAGTGGGGCGTGGTGATGATGTTGTTCGTCATCGGCCTGGAGCTGGAGCCTTCCCGCCTGTGGGGCATGCGCCGCGAGGTGTTCGGCGTCGGCATTTTCCAGATGGTAGCCTGCGCCGGCGCGCTATCGCTGCTTATAGGCGGCGTGCTGCGTCACTTGATCGATATGTCCTGGACCGGCTCCATCGTCTGCGGGGTGGCTCTGGCCCTGTCGTCGACGGCGGTCGCCTTGCGGCTGCTGGACGAGCGCCAGCTGACCAAAACCCCCATGGGGCGCACTGCGCTGGGCGTCCTGTTGTTGCAGGACATGGCGGCGATTCCCATCCTGATCTCGCTGGGCATCATAGGCGGCGGCGGTACGCGGGCGCCTTCCTTCCTGTCCTCGCTGGTGGCGGTGGCCGTGGTGCTGATCGGCTACCGCCTGCGTGTTATTCGCTGGGCCGAGCGAGCCCAGTTGCAGGAGCTGTTCACCGCCGCGACGCTGCTGGTTGTGATCGGTTCGGCGCAGTTGTTCGACCATGCGGGTTTGTCCGCCGGTCTCGGCGGTTTTCTGGTGGGTGTGCTGTTGGCCAAGTCCAAGTACCGCTCGTCCATGGAAATCTCCATCGAGCCCTTCAAGGGACTATTGCTGGGCCTGTTCTTTCTTAGCATAGGCATGTCCGTCGACCTGGACGTCGTGGGGGCGCACTGGCGCTTTATTATCTTCTGCGTGACCGCCTTGTTGCTGGTCAAGGGGGTGATCCTGTACGGCATCGCCCGCATGTCCGGCTTGCCCCGCTATCACCGGCTGACTTTCGCGATGGCGCTGGCGCAGGGTGGGGAGTTCGGTTTCGCGCTTTTCAACGAAGCCTGGGACAACAGCCTGCTGACCGCCGAGCACCGCGATCTGATCTCGGTTGTGGTGGCCATCTCCATGGCGGTCGTCCCCGTCCTGATCAAGCTCGTCGAACGCATGCAGCCCAAGCGCGTGCAGGGCTACACTTCCGGGGCGCCCTGACCGGGGCACCCGTCCCAAGGCGGGCAGGGCGATCCACCATTTGCCTTGCGCCTTATCCCCACATTCCTGCCGGAAAGGAGAACCCCCATGCTTAAAGGAAAAGTTGCCGTCGTTACCGGATCCACCAGCGGTATCGGCCTGGGTATCGCCACCGCGCTCGCCGCGCAGGGGGCCGACATCGTTCTGAACGGCTTTGGCGATGCGGCGGAAATCGAAAAGACCCGGGCGGGCCTGGCTTTGGCGCACGGCGTCAAGGCTATCTATGACGGGGCGGATCTGTCGAAGGGGCCATCGGTGCGCCAGCTGGTGGAAAACGCCGTCGCGACGTTTGGCCGCATCGATATCCTGGTGAACAACGCCGGTATCCAGCACACCGACCTGATCGAGAATTTCCCGCCGGAAAAGTGGGATGCCATCATCTCGCTCAATCTGTCCGCCGTTTTCCACGGCAGCGCGGCGGCCTTGCCCCATATGAAAAAGCAGAAGTGGGGGCGCATTATCAATATCGCTTCCGCGCATGGCCTGGTCGGATCGGCCAGCAAATCCGCCTATGTGGCCGCCAAGCACGGCGTGGTGGGGCTGACCAAGGTGACGGCGCTGGAAACCGCCGGCCTGGGCATCACCGCCAATGCGATCTGCCCCGGTTGGGTGCGCACCGCGCTGGTGGAAAAGCAGATTACCGCCATCGCCGCCAAGGAAGGGGTGGACCAGGAGGTCGCGGCGCGCGATCTGCTCAGCGAAAAGCAACCGTCGCTGCAGTTCGTCACGCCGGAACAGCTTGGCGGCACCGCCGTCTATCTGTGCTCGCCCGCCGCCGACCAGGTCACCGGCACGTCGATTTCCGTCGACGGCGGTTGGACCTCGCGCTGATTATTTGAACAAGGAAATTCCTGAATATGCTGTTCCTGCTATCTCCCGCCAAGAAACTCGATTACGACTCGCCGCTGGGCGTGGACTTGCACACGCAGCCGCTCTTCGTCGATCAGGCGGCCGCGCTGATCAAAGTACTGAAGAAGAAGACCGCCGAGGATATTTCGGCCCTGATGGACCTGAGCCCCGCGCTGGCGGAGCTGAACGTGCAGCGCTACGGGGCCTGGAAGCCCAAGTTCACGCAGCAGAACGCGCGTCCGGCGGTTTTGGCCTTCAACGGTGATGTGTACGAAGGCTTGCAGGCACCGAGCCTGACCGCCGCGCAATTGCAATGGGCGCAGGATCACCTTGCCATCCTGAGCGGACTGTACGGCGTGCTGCGTCCGCTGGACCTGATGCAGCCCTATCGCCTGGAGATGGGCACCCGCCTGGAAACGCCGCGCGGCAAGAATCTGTACGAGTTCTGGGGCGCGGAGATCGCCGGATATCTGAATGAGCGGCTGGACGGCGTGAAAAAGCCCATCGTCGTCAACCTGGCGTCCGAGGAATATTTCAAGTCGGTAGACCTGAAAACCCTGAAGGCGCGGGTCGTGCAATGCGTCTTCCAGGACTGGAAGAACGGCGCCTACAAGATCATCAGCTTCAATGCCAAGCGGGCGCGTGGCCTGATGGCCCGCTATGCGATCCAGCACAAGGCGGCCACGCCTGAGCGTTTGCAGGGCTTCGACAGCGAAGGCTACGCCTACGATGCGTCGGCCTCGACAGCCGACAAGCTGGTGTTCCGCCGCAAACTGGCCTGACCTGAAGGTGGGCCTCAGCCGTCCAGCGCCGTGCTTTCCTGCCGGATCATCTGCCCCGCCCGGACCATCAGCTTGAGCGGATAGGCCAGGGACGCCAGTTCGCCTTGCGTGTCTATCTGCTCCGGCAGCGGCGGTACGGCGGGATGGGCTGGATCCAGCATGACAGTGACCGCATCCAGCGTCTTCGTGACGGAAGGCGGCGGCTCCTGGCTCAGCGTCGACAATGTAGGCACTGCCGCGGTGGTCTGCGATGCCAGGACGTGGTTCTGTATGAGCAGGTTGTTCAGCTCGGGTACGTACTGCTGGCGCGACTGCGGTTCGCTCATCATGCGATAGAACGCTTCGGCGAAGTTGCTGAACGATATATGCACGTTCTTGCGGGCCAGCCGCCAGTTGATGTCCGCATCGATTTCGGCCTGGGTGGGGGCCGGCTCCGGCACGGGCCCTTGCGCCTGGTCGGGCGTTTCGCGGCGCATCTGTTTTTCGCGCATCATGCCGGCATATTGCAAGCTCGCGCGCAGGTATTCACGATTGGCCTTGATGGCGGCGCGCGCCAGCGGCGGCAGGTAGCGGGCCTCCCACCAGGGAAAGGCGTAGCTGCATGCCAAAGCCAGTGCGCAGCCGATCAGGGTATCCAGCGCGCGTTCGCCGACCACATTCATGGACAGGGTTTCGGGCGACACGAAGTGGAACACCAGCACCACGAATATCGTGTTGAAAATGGCGCTGGCCATGTAGTTCAACTGCACCAGGCTGTTGCCCATGATGCAGGCGGCCAGCAGGGAAACGAACAGGACCTCCGGGCTGCGGGTCACATTCACCAGGATCAGGGCCATCACGCAGCCGATCAAGGTGCCCGTCAATCGCCAGCCGTTGCGCTGTCGGGTCAGCGCGAAACCCGGCTTCATGATGATGACGATGGTCAGCATGATCCAGTAGTTGTGCGCGGAAAAGGTCTCCGACACCCATAGCTCGCTGACCGTCATGGCCAGGGCCGCGGCCAGTGTCACGCGCAGGGCGTACCGAAAATTCGGCGAATCCATGCGCAGGTTGCTGGTGATCATGCCCAGCCGGAATTCCTGGCGCGTCATGAAGCGCGTCAGCGATTTGTCGATGCGCAGCGCGCTGGTGGGCTTGGCGTCGGGTCGTTCCATGGTGTGGTCGGCCAGGCGGTCCACCATGCGAGAGGCATTGCGCAGGCGCCGCTGGATCTGGATCAGCAGGGCCAGGATTTCCGGCTCGCGCTCGCCCAGGCCCTGTTGCTTGAGCTGGTCGATCTCATACTCCATCGCGCGCAGTTCCGCCTTGATGCTGGTGCGGCGCCTGACCGGGCTGCCGTGCGAAATGCTCAGGGCGATGCGCTCCAGGTCCAGCGACATCTTCAGCAGGGCGTCGCGCATGAATACCAGCGCGTCGTTGCCCGTCAGCGCGCGGCGCAACGCGGCGTAGTCGGTGTGCGTCGCGAACAGGGTATCCACCAGCTGCAGCATGTCGACGAACATATTCCAGATCATCACGCGCCGGGCGTCGCCCCAGCCCTTGCCGCGCGGCAGCGCGCGCAGCACCACGTCACGGGCGGCCTGGTGCTTTTCCGTCATGACCGATTGCCGCTGGATCAGCGCGCGATAGGAATCTTCCAGGTCCTCGCTTTCGTCGTAGAAGGAGGCGCGCGCCGCGACATAGTCCGCGGTGGCGAACAAGGCCACCGACATGGCCTGCTGTTCCTCGCGCAGCCAGAACAGGCGGCTGAAACCGACACTGAACAGCAGGTAGAAGAGGGCGCCGGCCAGGGTGACGACGGCGTGCAGCAGTACCTGGTCGGCCGGCAGCGGCGAATGCATGGTCAGGGCCATCACCAGCAGGCCGGCGAAACCGATCAGGCCGCCACGTTTGCCGAATACGGTGAACAGCGAATAGAAAAAGCACTGCGCGATCACCACGACCCACAGCGCAAGGCGGTCGTTGGAGGCAAAACCTGTAATGCAGACTGTCAGCATGGCCAGCACGGCGCCGCCCAGCATCTCGTTGGTGCGGTGCTGCTGGGGGCCGCCCGGCTGGTCGATGATGGCTACGCACTGGGCGCCGAAGGTGGCGACCAGGCCCAGGGTGTACTGGCCAAACAGCACGCCCAGGATCAGGACGGGCAGGAGCATGCCGATTCCCTGCCGGACCCCCCCGAAAAAGTAATGGCTGTAGATGAAGCGGCGGAGATTCGCGATGCGCAAGTCCATGGATGGCGGCTTGGTACGAATGGGGACGGGATAGGTGGCAAGTATAGAGAGTCCCCGATTATTTGAGGCATCCACCCGCGGCGGCCGGCGGCGGGCGGCGTGGGGGGGGGCGGCAAGGCGGCGTATCCGGTGTCGCGGGAAACCGACGCGTTGAATCGAATACCGGTGCTTAATTCCGTCCGATTTGCTAGATAGCCCGCAAACACGGTAAATTCTCCGGTTCCCACCCGTCCGTTATCCAGGGCAGGTGGCGATGGATTGCCAGTTTCCCGGCCTACCGACCGGTTTCAAAGCGCCAGAAGTACCCTGCCATTGGCCGTGCCACAAGCGCGTAGTCAAAGGCTTCCATTTCGATCTCCGGCGCCCATTGGGGGCGCATGCACTGCGTACAGGATGGACGCGTGCCGGGTCGGCAAGGCATTCGGGTGGAGCGATTCCGTGAATCGCGAAGCGCCGGGTCGTGTTGCCGGGACCGGTATAGGGTTCAGCAGCCGCCATATGGGGCACCGCACTCCTGACCGCATGCCGGAACACTGAAAGGAAAGACAATATGGAACTCAATGGCGCCGACATCGTCGTGCGCTGCCTGGCCGATGAGGGCGTGGAACACGTCTTTGGCTATCCTGGCGGCGCGGTGCTTTACATCTACGACGCAATCTTCAAGCAAGACAAATTCCAGCATATTCTGGTGCGCCACGAACAGGCCGCCGTGCATGCCGCCGATGCCTATTCGCGTTCGTCGAACAAGGTTGGCGTGTGCATCGTCACCAGCGGCCCGGGTGTCACCAATGCCGTGACCGGCATCGCCACCGCGTACATGGACTCCATACCGCTGGTCATCATCAGCGGACAGGTGCCTACCGCGGCCATAGGCGAAGACGCCTTCCAGGAGTGCGACACGGTCGGCATCACGCGCCCCTGCGTCAAGCACAACTTCCTGGTGCGCGACGTCAAGGACCTGGCCGATACCATGCGGCGCGCCTTCTATATCGCGCGCACCGGCCGTCCCGGCCCCGTGCTGGTGGATATCCCCAAGGACATCACCCTGGCCCCGTGCAAGTACGTGCCGCCCAAGGGCGAGATCACGATGCGCTCGTACGCGCCGGTCAGCAAGGGCCACCAGGGCCAGATCAAAAAGGCCGTGCAGATGTTGCTGGCGGCCGAGCGCCCCATGCTCTATACCGGCGGCGGCGTGATCCTGTCGGATGCCGCCGCCGAGCTGCGCGCCGTGGTCGACCTGCTGGGCGCGCCCTGCACCAACACCCTGATGGGCCTGGGCTCCTTGCCCGCCGATCACCAGTCCTTCGTGGGCATGCCGGGTATGCACGGCACCTACGAGGCCAACATGGCCATGCAGCACTGCGACGTGCTGCTTGCCATCGGCTCGCGCTTTGACGACCGCGTCATCGGCAACCCCAAGCATTTCGCCCAGAACCCGCGCAAGATCATCCACGTCGATATCGATCCGTCGTCGATCTCCAAGCGCGTGCGCGTGGACGTACCCATCGTGGGCAACGTCAAGGACGTGCTGATTGAAATGCTGGCGCAGCTGCGCGTGGCCGAAGGCAAGCCGCCGTCGCTGGAAAAATGGTGGCAGCAGATCCAGGAATGGCGCGGCAAGGAATGCCTGAAGTACGCCGGTTCCAGCAGTGTCATCAAGCCGCAGTTCGTGGTGGAAAAGCTGTGGGAAGTGACCGGCGGCAACGCCTTCGTGACTTCCGACGTGGGCCAGCATCAGATGTGGGCCGCGCAGTATTACCGCTTCGGCCAGCCGCGCCGCTGGATCAATTCCGGCGGTCTGGGCACCATGGGCGTGGGCCTGCCGTACGCCATGGGCGTGCAGATGGCCAACCCCGGCCACGACGTGGCGGTGATTACGGGTGAAGCTTCTATCCAGATGAACATCCAGGAGCTGTCGACCTGCCATCAGTACCACCTGACGCCCAAGATCATCTGCCTGAACAACCGCTTCCTGGGCATGGTGCGGCAGTGGCAGCAGATCGACTACGGTTCGCGCTATTCCGAGTCGTACATGGATTCGCTGCCCGACTTCGTCAAGGTCGCCGAGGCCTACGGCCACGTCGGCCTGCGCATCGAAAACCCGTCCGACGTCGAACCGGCGCTGCGCGAAGCTTTCAAGAAGCACAAGGACCGTCTGGTGTTTCTGGACTTCATTACGGACCGTACGGAAAACGTGTGGCCGATGGTCAAGGCCGGTCGCGGCCTGACCGAAATGCTGCTGGGTTCCGAGGATCTGTAAGGGGGCGTCATGAAACACGTTATTTCGGTTTTGCTGGAAAACGAACCCGGCGCGCTGTCGCGCGTGGTGGGCCTGTTCTCGGCGCGCGGCTACAACATTGAAACGCTGACCGTGGCGCCCACCGAGGACGCCACGCTGTCGCGCATGACGATCGTCACCACCGGTTCGGACGAGGTCATCGAGCAGATCACCAAGCACCTGAACCGCCTGGTCGATGTAGTCAAAGTGGTGGACCTGACCGAAGGCGCGCACATCGAGCGCGAGCTGATGCTGGTAAAGGTGCGCGCGGTGGGCAAGGAGCGCGAGGAAATGAAGCGCATGGCGGACATCTTCCGCGGGCGCATCATCGACGTGACGGATAAGTCTTACACCATCGAACTGACCGGTGTGCAGGACAAGATCTCGGCCTTTATCGAGGCACTGGATCGCAGCGCGATTCTCGAAACCGTTCGTACCGGGGTTTCGGGCATCGGGCGTGGAGAACGCGTGCTGAAGCTTTGAACGGCCCCGGCCGATCGATCATCTATTTATTTGTTTACTGAAGAAAGAATACTGGAGCTAGTCAAATGAAAGTTTTCTACGATAAAGACTGCGATCTCTCCCTGATCAAGGGCCGCACGGTCGCCATCATCGGCTATGGCTCGCAAGGCCATGCGCACGCGTTGAACCTGCATGAGTCCGGCGTCAAGGTCGTTGTCGGCCTGCGCAAGGGCGGTGCATCGTGGAACAAGGCCGCCAACGCCGGCCTGAAGGTCCAGGAAGTCGCCGAAGCCGTCAAGGGCGCCGACGTCGTCATGATGCTGCTGCCCGACGAGAACATCGCCAAGGTGTATCGCGACGAAGTGCACGCCAACATCAAGGCGGGCGCCGCGCTGGCTTTTGCCCACGGCTTCAACGTTCACTACGGCCAGGTCGTGCCGCGTGACGACATCGACGTCATCATGGTCGCTCCCAAGGCGCCCGGCCACACCGTGCGTTCCACGTACACCCAGGGTGGCGGCGTGCCCCACCTGGTGGCTGTGTATCAGGACAAGTCCGGTGCCGCGCGCGACGTCGCGCTGTCCTACGCCAGCGCCAATGGCGGCGGCCGTGCCGGCATCATCGAGACCAACTTCCGCGAAGAAACCGAAACCGACCTGTTCGGCGAACAGGCCGTGCTGTGCGGCGGTACCGTCGAACTGATCAAGGCGGGTTTCGACACCCTGGTGGAAGCCGGCTACGCGCCCGAAATGGCGTATTTCGAGTGCCTGCACGAACTCAAGCTGATCGTCGATCTGATCTATGAAGGCGGTATCGCCAACATGAACTACTCGATCTCGAACAACGCCGAATTCGGCGAATACGAGACCGGCCCCAAGATCGTCACGGCCCAGACTCGCGAAGCCATGCGCCAGGCCCTGGCCGACATCCAGAACGGCGAATACGCCAAGCGCTTCATCCTGGAAAACGCCGCCGGTGCTCCGACCCTGACCTCGCGCCGCCGCATCAACGCGGAATCGCAGATCGAACAGGTCGGCGGCAAGCTGCGCGCCATGATGCCCTGGATCGCCGCCAACAAGCTGGTGGACAAATCCAAAAACTGATGACGCTGCCCGGCCAGTCCGGGTATGCGACTTGCGCGAGCGGCATGCCCAGGCATGCCGCTTTTTTGTCTTATATCGCCCGGGCACAAACGGGGCCGTATAGGTTAACCTTCGCCTACGATGAATAAACCCCCATATCCCCATCCCATCATTGCCCGCGAGGGTTGGCCGTTCCTTGCCGGAGCGGTCGTCGTGGCGATTCTCGTCACGCTATGGTCGCCGGCGGTGTCGATCGTCTTCTGGATCATCGCGCTGTTCGTGCTGCAATTTTTCCGCGATCCGCCGCGGATGGCACCGGATTCCGCCGCCGCCGTGCTGTCGCCGGCGGATGGGCGCGTGGTCGCCGTGGAAACGGTACGCGATCCCTATGCCGATCGCGATGCGCTCAAGATCAGCGTGTTCATGAATGTTTTCAACGTCCATTCCAACCGCGCGCCGGTCAACGGCCAGGTGGTGGATGTACAGTATTTCCCTGGTAAGTTCTTCAATGCGTCGCTGGACAAGGCGTCGCTGGAAAACGAGCGCAACGCCATGGTGCTGCGCACGCCGGCCGGCCACGTCGTCACGGCCGTGCAGGTTGCCGGCCTGGTGGCCAAGCGCATACTTTGCTACGCCAGGAAGAACGACACGCTGGTGCGCGGCCAGCGCTACGGGTTCATCCGTTTCGGGTCGCGCGTGGATGTCTACCTGCCGCCGGCCGCCCGGCCGCGGGTCGCGCTGGGGGACAAGGTCAGCGCGACCAGCTCCGTTCTGGCGGACTTGCCTGCAACCAACGATGCGAGCCATGCCTAAATTGTCGATGCGCGATCCCGAGAACCGCCACCGCAGCATTTACCTGCTCCCCAATGCGTTCACGACGGCGGCGCTTTTCGCCGGCTTCTACGCCGTGGTGCAGGCCATGAACAATCAGTTCGAGGCCGCGGCGATCGCCATTTTCACGGCCATGGTGCTGGATGGCATGGATGGCCGGGTCGCCCGCCTGACCAACACCCAGTCCGCGTTCGGCGAGCAGTACGACTCGCTGTCGGACATGACCTCGTTCGGCGTCGCGCCGGCGCTGGTCATGTACGAATGGATGCTCAACGAACTGGGGCGCTGGGGCTGGCTTGCCGCGTTCGTCTACGTTGCCGGCGCGGCCCTGCGCCTGGCTCGCTTCAACACCAACATCGCCGTCGTCGACAAGCGGTTCTTCCAGGGACTGCCCAGCCCGTCGGCGGCCGCCCTGGTGGCGGGCTTTGTCTGGCTGGCGGTGGATAACAAGCTGCCCATCCATGACGCCTTCATGGCCTGGACGGCATTTTGCGTCACCATGTATGCCGGCGTGGCAATGGTCAGCAATGCGCCGTTCTACAGCGGCAAGAGCTTTGCCCTGGGACGCAGCGTGCCGTTCTGGGTAATCCTGCTGGTGGTGGCGGCGTTCGTGTTCGTATCCAGCGACCCGCCGGTGGTGCTGTTCGGCCTGTTCGTGGTCTACGGGATATCCGGCTGGTTCATCCTGGCCTGGCGCTGGAACCGGGCGCGCCGCTGGCAACGCAGCCGGGCCCGCGCGAGCGGCGGCGGGGAACAGTAGGGACGTTCAGCGGCTGAAATCCATTTCCTGGTCGTACATGGGATCCGGGCCCGGGTGGTAGTGCGTGACCCGTTCGCCGTTGCGGCCCATGTACACATACATCAGCGAATTCCACGAGTCGTTCTCGCGATAGCGGTACGACCAGACTACCTGGCGGACGCTGGGCAGCCCGACTTCGTCGACGATGGCGGGTGGGCCGAATTCGCACAGTACGCGATTGGCCGTCCAGTCGCCCTTGGACAGCAGGGCAAAATGCTGGTCGGTCAGGATGCGTTCCACCTTGTCTATCCTGCCGTCCAGCCCGACATTGCCGCCCCACGCGAACTGGCCCATGGGCTGCTGGGTCCAGATGACGCGCTGGCCGCCGTTGGGCAGGGGGCAGGTGAAATTGGGCTTGCCATATTGCGCGACGACCTGGCTCAGCGGGGTATCGGGCGGCGTGCGGGCCGCCATATCGGCGCAGCCGGCCAGCAGGGCGAGCAGCGAGCCCATGAGCAGGGCGATGGCGCGGTGTGGGAGGGGACGAGTCTGCTCAGCCATGGGCGCGCTCCTGGGTGGATCTCGGGCGAGAGTAACGTCCGCGCCGGACGTCGGCCGAAGTACGATGCTTCGTACTGTCCCCGGTTGCCCACGGCCCCCCTAGGGTACGGGCGGCCGGCGCGCCTGACAATTCTCGCCGATAAGCTATAATCCGTCGGTTTTCGCTGTCGAACAACTGTCGTTGTTACTCGTTTACGTTACCCGTTTTACTTAACCCACGCCAAGGCACCTCGGCCTTGGCGCATGTCCGAAGAGGTCAATAAATGTCCGTAGCTGACATCAAGAAGTCCGATATCGTTGCGCAATTCCAGCGCGCTCAAGGCGATACCGGCTCCCCCGAAGTCCAAGTGGCGCTGCTTACCGCTCGCATCAATGAGCTGACCGGTCACTTCAAGGAACACATGAAGGACCACCATTCGCGCCGCGGCCTGCTGCGCATGGTCAGCCGCCGCCGCAAACTGCTCGACTACCTGAAGGGCCGCAATCCCGACGCTTATCGCGCTCTGATCGAAAAACTCGGTCTGCGTAAGTGATCGACGGGGCCGGTTCCCCATGACGCAACCGTGGCCGGTGCGACCCTGTCGCAACGGCCACGGTTTTTCATTTGCAAGGAATAATCGTCATGTTCAATAAAGTGACAAAAACGTTCCAGTACGGCCAGCATACGGTCACGCTGGAAACCGGAGAGATTGCCCGCCAGGCATCCGGCGCCGTTGTAGTGTCCATCGAGGACACGGTGGTGTTGGCGACTGTCGTCGCCGCCAAAAAGGCCAAGCCCGGGCAAGACTTCTTCCCGCTGACCGTCGACTATATCGAAAAGACCTACGCTGCCGGCCGTATCCCGGGCGGTTTCTTCAAGCGCGAAGGCAAGCCCTCGGAAAAGGAAACGCTGACGTCGCGCCTGATCGATCGTCCGCTGCGCCCGCTGTTCCCCGAAGGTTTCTACAACGAAGTGCAGGTGGTTCTG
>Ga0310811_10010689_pt1 | contig 11869 bp, 15 predicted proteins | sample YCmetagenome_FD_207642 | JGI IMG/M metagenome (GOLD analysis project Ga0310811, IMG submission 207642) | Soil microbial communities from experimental microcosm in Duke University, North Carolina, United States - YC | ecosystem: Engineered > Artificial ecosystem > Soil microcosm > Unclassified ...
AATCTTCAATGCGACCGGCCGACGAATCCGAGAGCTCCCGATCACGCTCGACAAGCTGCCCTAAGGCTTTGACGACTTTATTCCGGTCTGGCGGGATGGCGCCAGTTCCGGTCGTTGAGAGCGCAGCGGCTCAATCCCGAAAGCGGACGGTCTTCGTGCAGAATTTGCCCCTCGTTGCACCTTCAATCGCTGCGTATAGCGAGCCTACGGCTTGTCTTGAATGGCATACCGCATCTTGGCCCGGGGAAGCATAAAGCTCGGAACAGCTCGCCCAGCGGTCACCAAGACCTGATCGATGGGGAGGGAACTGCTCAGCGACCATATTCGGACAAGAGATCAGCCAATCGGTCGAGCAGGCGAGCAACTCTATGCGGTTGGGGATCAGACGCCTCCGCTTGCGTTTCGCGAGCCTGGCTCATTAGCTCCGCCCAGTAGTCCAAGGTGTCGGAGTAAATTCGTCGGCCGCGAAGCCGCTCCGCGCTTGCGATAGCATCCTCAAGGTTGGCGGCGAGCGTCCCGTGGAGTTTCATGGTTCCTCCGCGATTGTATGATCAGGCGAGTTCTTGCCGACATATGTGGCGAGCGCGGGAATTGCGCAGGGCTTCTCGTGGGCTAGGTTGGGTCCAGCGCTCTCCCGTTGGACCCAGCCGTCGTGCATTCGTGGATTGGAGCAGGATCAGAAATCCATTCCGCCCATGCCGCCGCCCATCGCGGGCAATGCGGCCTTGTCGGCCGGCAAGTCCGCGACAGCGGCCTCGGTCGTGATGAGCAGGCCCGCGACCGAGGCCGCGTCCTGCAAGGCCGAGCGAACGACCTTGGTCGGGTCGATCACGCCCGCCTGAACCAGATCCTCGTACTGTTCGGTCTGGGCGTTGAAGCCCATATTCTGGTCATTGCCGTCGATCAGGCGTCCAGCGACGACCGCGCCGTCGTGGCCGGCATTCTGCGCGATCTGGCGAAGCGGCGCCTGCAGCGCCTTGCGGACGATGTCGATGCCCCGTGTCTGATCATCGTTGGCGCCTTTCAGATCATCTAGCGCCCTGGAGGCATAGAGCAAAGCCGTCCCGCCGCCCGGCACGATCCCCTCCTCGACGGCAGCACGCGTCGCATGCAGGGCGTCATCGACGCGATCCTTGCGCTCCTTGACCTCGACCTCCGACGAGCCGCCGACCTTGATTACCGCGACGCCGCCGGCGAGCTTGGCAAGGCGCTCCTGCAGCTTCTCCTTGTCATAGTCGGACGTCGTATTCTCGACCTGCGCACGAATGGCGTCGACGCGCGCCGTGATGGTTTCGGCCGAGCCGAGCCCATCGACGATCGTGGTGGTGTCCTTGTCGAGCGTGATGCGCTTGGCCGAACCCAGCATGGCGAGCGTGACATTCTCCAGCTTGATCCCGAGATCCTCGGAGATCGTCTCGCCCTTCGTCAGGATCGCGATATCCTCGAGCATCGCCTTGCGGCGATCGCCGAAACCCGGCGCCTTGACGGCCGCTACCTTGAGGCCGCCGCGAAGCTTGTTGACGACCAGGGTGGCGAGTGCCTCGCCATCGATGTCTTCCGCGATGATCAGCAGCGGGCGGCCGCTGCCGGCAACGGCCTCGAGGATGGGTAGCATGCCCTGCAGGCTCGACATCTTCTTCTCGTGGATCAGGATGTAGGGATCCGCGAGCTCGACCTGCATCTTTTCGGGATTGGTAATGAAATAGGGCGACAGATAGCCTCGATCGAACTGCATGCCCTCGACGACATCGAGCTCGAACTCCACGCCCGAGGCTTCCTCGATCGTGATCACGCCTTCCTTGCCGACCTTCTCCATGGCCTCGGCGATCTTCCTGCCGACGACCTCGTCGCCATTGGCGGAGATGATCCCAACCTGGGCGATCTCGCTCGTGCCGGACACCGGCTTGGAGCGCGCCTTCAGGTCCGCGACGACCTTGGTCACCGCGAGATCGATGCCGCGCTTCAGATCCATCGGGTTCACGCCGGCGGAGACCGATTTCATGCCCTCGCGCACGATCGCCTGCGCGAGCACGGTCGCGGTCGTGGTGCCGTCGCCGGCATGATCGTGCGTTTTGGACGCGACGGCCTTCAGCATCTGGGCGCCCATATTCTCGAATCTGTCGGCGAGCTCGATCTCTTTGGCGACCGTGACGCCATCCTTGGTGATGCGAGGCGCACCGAAGCTTTTGTCGATGAGGACATTGCGCCCCTTGGGGCCGAGCGTCACCTTGACGGCGTTGGCGAGGATATCAACGCCGCGCTGGATGCCCTCGCGCGCGTCACGGGCGAATTTTACGTCTTTGGCCGACATGGTGCGGAGCCTTTCAAATCTTCGGCCGCGCCCCGGCGGGGTGCGGGTATGCGGTACGATCAGGTCAGCCGACGATGCCCAAGATGTCGGTTTCCTTCATGATGATCAGGTCTTCACCGTCGATCTTGACCTCGGTGCCCGACCATTTGCCGAACAGGATCCTGTCGCCAGCTTTCACGTCGAGCGCGACGATCGTACCGTCTTCGATACGTGTGCCGCGGCCGGTCGAGATGACCTCGCCTTCCTGCGACTTCTCTCTGGCGTTGTCGGGAATGATGATGCCGCCGGCGGTCTTTTCGGCCGCCTCGACACGTCGAACGAGAACGCGATCGTGCAGGGGATGAAATGTCATGAGACAGGCTTCCTGTGCTGGGTCGCGACGAGCGCGTCGCTTTCACACACGGTAGCCAGCGCTGCCAGGATGCGATCTGTCACTCCGCCTGAGCGGGTGCCAATGGTTTGTGGTGTGGGCGCGAACATGGGTGAGGTCAAGCGAACAGATACTGGTCTGAGAGCGTCATGCGACGCGTTTCTGAGCGTATCCGTCTTCGGGCATTCCATTAGCCTTTGGATGGCGACGGAGCCCCTTTCACGGACGGGTTGGACGCGTTCTGCTTGGGCGGGCCTGCCTTCTTGGGCTTGCGAATTTCCTTGCTGCCCTTGCGATCGCTCTTGGCCAATTCGTGTTCCTCCTCCGCGTTCGAGCTGGATGGCCAACGCTCTGCACCCGGGCGGGAGCAGCCCCACATCGTGCTAGTTCACGACGGACGCTTATTGCGTGGCGATGTCGGTTGCCTGCGCCTGAAATTCGCGACGAATATGCGCGCGCGCTGTGGTGAGGGTCGGAAACGTGCCGTCCAGCAGCGTCGATACCACAAGGGGATAGCCCTGGGAGTTGAATCGAGTCGTACGTGTGGTGATACGGAAGGCGCCCTCTTCATCTCTGGCTATGAGATACGGGCGGACCACTGATCTAGGCATGCGCGATTCCTCTTGAAGGTCAAACGGCCCGACCACGGGTCTGTCATCACGACAGCCAGTGCGCACCGTGGAAAGAGGGAGGCGACATCGCCGATTGCGCTAGGGAACTGCATATATGCCCCGAGCGAGATATATTTGGGATCCGAAACGAGAATTTCAAGGTCCGGCTATCGATCACGCCTCTCGGGAGGCGCGCCGGGCCGCACGGCGATCGGCTTTCTCGGTCTCAACCTTCGACAGGATGCGCCAATCGCCCCCCAGCGGCTTCACCATCTCCTGGCCGCAGCCGATGCATGTTGTCACGAACCTGCCGGCATCCCAGCGGCTGTGCAGGAGATCGGCGGCGTGCAGCCCGAAAAGCCGGTGCAATATCATCCCGCACCGACAGCCTTGGGCTTTGCAGCATCGGCCATCAGTGCGTCGGCGAGCATCGCCGGATCGACCGTGTGAACCGATGTCGTGGTACCCGTTTTTACAAAGAGGAGCGTGGCCACCCTGACGTAAACGGTCGGACCGTTGCTTTCGAAGGCCTCCTCATCGGTTTCCAGATCGTAGCTGCCCGCTGGAAATGTCTCGCCATCCAGGGCCACCCGGAACGGGTGGGCAAAAACCACCGTCGATTTCGTCGTGCGCATGGGTGTTCCTTCGAACGGTCGTGTGGTTCAGGATAGGCATGCCAGGCAGCTACCGGCTTCCGCGCGCCCGATCCGATAATGGGGAGTAATTCGTGCCGTCCGGGCGGACACCGACTGCCCGCCCGATCCGGTCCGCCTGAATTACGGCTGGGCGTGAAGCGAATGCTTCAAATCCCGGATTTCATCGTGCCCCTCCTTGATCAATGCGTAGGACTGCTCGATCACGAGCTGGACGGGCTGGCTGAGCTCGCGATCCGCGAGGGCCTCCTCGAACTTGTGCTTGATGTGATCCTCGCCGGCCTCGACCTGGTCGATGATCGTCACGTCGTCGCTGGACATGCTGTTACGCAGATTGAGGAACATGCGGTGCGCGCCGGCGAGAAGAGTGCCGTCGTCCTCTGGAGTACCGCCGAGAGAGCGCACTTCGTCCTGCAGCTGCAGGGTCAACCGGCGGCGTTCTTCGCCACGACGATTGAAGATTGGTGTGAATTGCGATCCGTCCGCGGCCTTGGCCGCAGCGGTGTAGCCATCCGCGCTGTCGATGACGGTCTCGATCAGCGCATTCAGCGTCTTGGTGTCATGGTCATTGTTCATATGTCGACTCCGATATCGAGTGAAAAGCTGTGGTGCCGCGTCGTCGCAGCAGGGAAGGGATTCGCCGGCGCTACCTGGATCGCCATCCGCCGCACAACCGGCTAGCGGTTGAGGATCAGCAGCAGGGCCAGGGCAGCGATGACGACCGCGAGCGACGCGCCAAGAACGTACCGCATCGTTCCGAACTTGGTGCCGCCGCTCGCATCTGTCTCGGTAATACGGGTCGCGGTCTCGTCTGGCGCTGACGCTTGCAGCCGTCCCTCCGCTATCAAGCGCTCTGTGCCCGCATCGTAGCCGGACGACACCGCTGCCTCGCCGTGGTCCGCTGGAGAATGGGACGGCGCGTCGGATGCGGGGAAGCTCTCGTCATTAGCAATGTCCGCGATCGCATCCTGGTCGGACGGGTTTACTCCCAACGCCTGATGCGTCTGCCCATCGTGCGCCTCCCGAACGAAGGAGAGGGGGCGCGTGTCGTCATTGGCCGGGGATCGGCTCGAGGTGTCGGTCATGATGACCTCCAGAAACTGGGTGTGCCGCACTAACGACTGAACGTGAACTAAGGACCCGTGATCTTCTGCTCGACGGAGGATTTCGAGTTCGCGCATCGGTTGAACGCGAAAAGGGCTTGATATGAAGCCGGACGGTTGCCCGCCCGGCTGCTCGTTCACGGCATCAGTACGGTATCGACGACATGAATCACGCCATTGGATTGCATGACGTCCTTGATCGTGACCGTTGACATGCCGCCCTTAGCATCGGTCAGGACCAGCTTGCCCATCTTCATCGTCGCGGTCAGCGGTTCGCCCTGGACGGTGGTGAGGGTCGCCGTTCCGCCGCCCGCCTTGACGGACGCTGCGATGTCCTTCGACGTCATGCGACCCGCGACGACATGATAGGTCAGGATCTTGGTCAGCATGGCCTTGTTCTCGGGCTTCACCAGCGTGTCGACCGTGCCGGCCGGAAGTTTGGCAAATGCCTCGTTGGTCGGCGCGAAGACGGTGAACGGGCCGGGGCCGGAAAGCGTGTCGACGAGACCGGCCGCCTTTACAGCCGCGACGAGCGTGGTGTGGTCCTTCGAGTTCACGGCGTTGTCGACGATCGTCTTCGTCGGATACATCGCGGCCCCGCCGACCATCGGATTGGCGATGGCGGCCGTCGTCAGTGCGGGCACGGCGCCCAGCATAGCGAGCACCGCAACCGCGGCGCGCATCTTCGATTTCGTCATCGCTTTTCCTCTGTTCTTCTGCAGCGAAATATCGCCACGTCGAAGATACGGGAGCACCGGCCGGCCGGATGTCGCGGGCGCAAATAAAGGTTGGAGGAACCCAGGCCTATCTTCGTCGGCTTGCGACAAGCTGCAATATTGAAGCGCTAGACCCCAGCCCAGGCGCGGATCATCTTTCCAGCCAGGGTAACTGGCCTGGTGGGCTGTCCGGTCGGCGATCCTCCGGCGGGTTCGACCGAAACGACAATCGTCACACCGGCCGAGAGCGCGGCGGAGCGGCAACGAATGGGCGCGAACGCGCCAATCGTCGCCGTTCCCGTCTCTTCGCTTTATTAATGAAAGCGGATGGTCTGCTATTGAATTGGATCCATCCGTTTTCGCCGTCACAAAGGCCGCGTAACGATTTGCGGTTCGGGAACCGCGAGCCGTCATCGGGCAAATGAGCCTGCGGCAGCGCTATCCTGCCGCAGGCAGCGTAGCCGGTGGGCGTACGTATTATTGTGATTGCCGACGCGACCTTCGATAAAATCTTCTACCAATTTCGCTTCCGAAACGTTCGGTAGGTCAGTGTGGGACGTCAGCCGACCACCTTCGTTATCCCAGGCTTCAAGAGGTGTACCATAGTTTGGTTCGACCGCTGGACGGTCAACCGCGAGGGGCGTGGTAGACACAGATCATCTCCCGATGAGCGGGAGCACGAAACATCTCTCAGTCGCGCCGATGCCGGGATGCGGAGCGATGGCGCTAATATGGGGATCGACTGCGCGCGATACGATCGAGCGAAGAAAATAAGGTCAAATTGTTTAGCCCGGCACGATTTATCACCCTTCCTTTATTCCCCGAAGAGCTTTCAGGAAGGCGATGCCGACAACGGCAACGATCGTTGTCGCCGTCGCATATGGTCGCTTGCTGGCAAACTGTTTGAGACGATCTAAGGATGAGCCAACGGTCGCACCCGCCATGCCCCGCATCGATACGGGCTTTTCTTGTGCTTTGTCGCCCAACTGATCGGCGGGCTGTCGAGGCTTCACCGTCCCGCTCATAATCGTGTCTCCGGCTTTTTCCTCGACCTGTCCAATCTTTTTTGCCAGACGCTTTCGTGAGAATCCGTCTCATCGCAAATCTCCCGCAGTCGCGAAAAAGCTCCGACCATATGTAGGACGAGTGGCTGTCATGCGTGTTCCTATCCGCACAGATTGGCCGGTCTTCTCAAATAGGCTCGCGATTACACGGCGGCGGCGTCCCGGATTGTGCAGTTAGCGTGCCAGACTCTCCTTCAAAGTTGTTAGCCGACAGCAACAGGCATGAGCTGCCTCGCCGGGTAAAGGAACCACATGACGCCGGCGATAATCGTGGCGCTGCTACACGGCGGTCCGTTCGCCTGCGCCGTCCTCGTGGCGTCGCCGTGTATCGTCTCGAAAAGGTAACGCGCCGCTTACTGCCGACACCTGATCGGCTGACAGGGCCCCTGCCTATTCTGCGTGAGCGACCCCGTCTGGATTGCTCCAATGTGTGAAGCTCTTCGTGCATTGATGTTGGCGCACCCCTGAGCGCCATACGTCGGTCGGGCCGGCGCGCCAAAGGGCTATGTGGTTGAAGGTGTGCGAGGCCGCCGGCCCACCCGTCCTGACCTCCGATCTGGCTACGGCATCTTATCGAGGGCGCGAGTCGTTCGAACCGAATGACAATTTCCGCGTGGTTGCCCCATCCCTACATCGTCGCCCTTACCGGCTTTGGGCTGCTGACCGCGCTGGTCGTCTGGCTTCCACTGGTTTTGCGCAAGCTGCCACTTTCGCTGCCTATCGTCTGCATTGCGCTCGGCGCGGCTCTCTTCTCGTTACCCCAGCTTGCCCTGAAGCCGCTGCCGATGTTGTATCCGCAGGTCACCGAACGCTTCACCGAGTTCGTTGTGATCATCGCGCTTATGGGGGCTGGCCTCAAGATTGACCGGGCGTTCCATTGGCGGCACTGGATGGTGACGTGGCGCCTGCTTTCGATCACGATGCCGCTCAGCATCTTGGCGATTGTCGTCCTCACAGTCTGGACGCTGGGCGTGCCCTGGGCCATCGCCTTGCTGCTTGCCGCCAGCCTGGCGCCGACCGATCCGGTCCTGGCCTCGGATATTCAGGTGGCCCGCCCAAGAGCGGGGATGAGGACGATGTCCGTTTCGGCCTGACGTCCGAAGCGGGGCTCAACGACGGCTGCGCCTTCCCGTTCGTCCACCTGGCCATTATTCTCGCCACTACGGCAGCAAGCGGCAAAGCATGGCTCGGCGGGTGGCTCGGCTACAACGTCCTTTGGGAGGGGGCCGCCGGCATCGCAATGGGCTGGGCGATCGGGCGCGCTTTCGGCTGGCTAACCTTCCACATTTCGGTGGATTCCAAACTGTCGCACACCGGCGATGGGTTGATAGCCCTGGCCGCGACCTGCGTCTCCTACGGCCTGTCAGAGATGCTGCATTGCTACGGCTTCCTGGCCGTTTTCGTCACGGCCCTGACTTTTCGTAGTACGCATCCTGAGCACGATTTTCATCACGATATGCATGATGTTACCGAGCAGATTGAGCGGCTGGCGATGATGGTCCTGCTGCTTCTGTTTGGCGGGGCTCTCGTGAGCGGCCTGTTTTCCTCCGTCAGCTGGATGGATGTCGGCACAGCGCTCGTGATCATTCTGGTCGTCAGGCCGCTGGCCGGCGTGATCGGTCTCGCGGGGTTGAAGACAGATTGGACGGAAAAGCTGACACTGGCCTTTTTCGGCATTCGTGGTGTCGGATCGATATATTATCTGGCTTATGGCCTGAACCATCTTCACGTGCCCGGGGCAGATCGGCTTTGGGGTCTACTGGGATTGGTGATCCTGTTTTCGATTGTCCTGCACGGGCTGACCGTCACCCCGATCATGCGATCGCTGGATCGGCAGCAGGGGCGCGATCCCGATCGAGGAGATCCACTCGCCGGCATACGCCAGTCGGATGCCGGCTTGAGCTGAGTGCGTTCAGCCGGATATCTGAGACACCTGATCAGCAAGCTTCGACGGCGAACGGCGTCGTCTCGTGATACTTGTGATCGTTTGGCTCGAAGCCGGGCAATGGTCGAAACGGAATCGATGTAAGGCCGATGATCTGGAGGCCGGCGACTTTAAATGTTCCCAGCTTAGGCCCGCCAAGGGCGCGTCCTTCGCGCTCAGTCGCAACAGCATCGAGGAATAGGGCGCCGTGTTTTGTGTACAAGATATGGGGAGCAATCTTCATGCGCATGCGGTTGTAGGTTACCTCGATACAGCGCCTGGCGGATATCGCTTCGATGATGAGTTTGCTGTCGGTCATGGGGAACCCTGGTCCGGTCTTCCTCGCCGCGCAAGGTGAATTTGTGCAGCGCAGCATCGGGCTTCTGCGTGCGCATGGCCGCCGCCGCCCCGTGGCCCCAGCCGATCGCGTGCTACTAGAGCATCTGGGTGGGCTCAGTTGCGCAGTTTGCTGCGGCGGGCCAACCGATTTGGCCCAATCTCGGCCGCCGAGCCGCGGCCTGCAGAGCCGCTCTCCTCGACGGGGCACGGAGCAGCTGTCAAAGCGAATGGGGCAATTTGGGCTTTCGACCCTGAGGTGCGTACGGCACATGTCTTTCGATGATCCCGTTCCGCTCACTGATCGACACCGACCCGGTATTGGCAAACTCACCGATTTTGAAGGCCGCGCTGCTTACCGTCGAGTACATCGAAGAAAATGGGCCGATTTCTCTCACCCCGTCGAAGAGCCTCAAGCGCTATTTTGTACAATGGGCTGCCGAGAAATTCGATTGGCCGCACTGCGCCGCAGCCGATCTTTATGCGGTCAATAGAGTCCTCAACGAGCATGATTTCCCGCCACTGGTTGTGCTTCACGACGTCATGATCAGCGCAAAGCTCGCCCGACACTATAATGGCGCCATGCGCCTCACCAAACTTGCCCTTGAGCTGAGGGCCAAGCCAGCGGTCCTGTGGGCCTTGCTTGCCGAGCATCTCCTGTACGTTATCGATCACAGCCGGTACACCCGATTTGGCGATCCGCTCGTCGGAAGCTGGGACGTCTTTCTCAACGTGATCAACGTCGAGGCACAAAAAGGCGTGTCTGAACAGCGGCTTTGCGCGGTTCTGTTTGGCATTTCTGAAGCCGACTATCTGCGACATGACTACAGGCTGGTCGCCACTTTCTACATTGATGTCCTGCGGCCGCTCTGCTGGGCAGGACTGCTAGCGGAGAACCGCGTCGGTAGCGGCCTTGCACGGCGCGAGATTTATACCAAAACTCCTCTCTGGCCGACCGCGCTCGCATTAGCCACGGATCCCAACCTCAAACCGGTAACTCGCCATTGAAATTCGCGCGCCGGGGATGCTTCCGGTCTGGAACGCGCCCAAAGCCGGTCGTTCCCGAGCTTCCGATCCTATCCTAATTCCGGTCGGTCCGGTTGCGCACAGATCTTCACCAATGACGTACTGCAACCAAACAGATGAGATCTGGGAGCCGCACCAGGTCGAGATTGTCACGCTACCGATACAATCTAGCACTTCACATTGATCTGGATTATGGTCCGCGAAACGGCTGGTTTAGGCAAGGTGCGGCGACCACATCAACATCTTTGGCTTCGCTGGCGTTCGCTAGGCACGGTAGATGGCTTCGTCGTCGAAGCCCGCAACTGCGCCGTGTGCTGGATGCAAGACACGCGCGCCGAGCCCCTTCGGAATGAACATCCGGCCAAGGGTGGGAGCCAGTCCCCGAACCCAATTGGCCAAGATGCACGATCGCACACATGACGCAAATTCTCGATGCGTCTTAACACAGATGAGCTGCTTAGCAATTCTCGGAAAATTCACGGTGTAGAAATATAACGCGGGCCGGGAAAATACAAAAAAGAGAATTCGAATCGTTCACTTGAACTCGTTGCGCAAGGAAAGCGCCGCATGAAATTCTATGTGCCCTATACCAACGGAGAAAAGGAGGCCGAAAAGATCTGGACAAGCGTTCGCGCGTTTCTCATTGAGCAGGGCATTTCCACCACCGAGCGTCGCATACGAAAGGTGTATTTTCGGCAGAACGGGAGCGATTATGAAGCCGAGGTGGGAAAAATGTTTGGTGACCTTCGGGAAGAGGCGATCATCATTCTCGAGGCCGCCCATCGCAAGCTGATCTACCTGTGCACTCCTAATCGAGGAATAGTACGCGGCGACCCATATCTCATCGGCGTCCGTCACGACGAGACCTACGTTGTGGATTTCGATAGATCCTGACGAGGTTCGGCGCGTCTCGTTCGCTCGGGTGGGTATCAGAGATCAAGAGATCGACCCAGTTCCTTGCTTCGGCGCGCGAGGACTTCACGGCGCTGCGTTTCCCAGTGATTCCTGCGACATCGGGGCGGCGACGAAGGGCTGCGCGCTCAAAGACCCTGGATCGCGTGCTATGGCAAGAGGCTCACCGGATGAACGAAGCGCTTCCAAGGCCGTCGAAAACGAACTGCGTGGCTAACCCCGCAAGCAAGACACCGGATATCCGCCGCACCACGTCGGCTCCGGTCAAGCCAAGCAGGATCACCAGCCGCTCGGCCATCCGCATCGCGGCGTAGGTCAGAGCAAGACAGACGGCGATCATGGCGAGCACGCCTGTCACCTCTATACAGCCCTCGGTCCGCCCCATCAAGAGCACGGCTGCGGACAGCGCGCCCGGCCCGGCGATCAATGGGAAAGCCAGCGGGAACACGGCGATATCGCCGGGACGCTCGGCATCATGGCGCTCGCCTTCGCTGATCGACGAAAGTCCGGGCCCGGAAAAGGTCAGGCTGAGCGCCTGCAGGAAGAGCAATATTCCGCCGGCGACGCGAAAGGCCGGCATCGAGATATGGAGCAGCCCGAGCGTGAAGTTGCCGCCGAGGGCGAAGAGCAGCAGGACCAACCCCGCAATCGCGGTCGAACGGATCGCAAGCCTTGCCCGCTCGCCACGATGGACGCCGGCAGTCAGGCTGGCAAAGACCACTGCGGTCTCGATCGGGCCGATGGTGACCAGCAGCATGACGAAGCTGGAGAGGACGCTGGGCGGCACGTGGATGGGAAGTTCGGTCAGGATGCGGGCGGAGGCGGCGTACAAGGCCGCCTCCG
>Ga0310811_10010690_pt1 | contig 11869 bp, 8 predicted proteins | sample YCmetagenome_FD_207642 | JGI IMG/M metagenome (GOLD analysis project Ga0310811, IMG submission 207642) | Soil microbial communities from experimental microcosm in Duke University, North Carolina, United States - YC | ecosystem: Engineered > Artificial ecosystem > Soil microcosm > Unclassified ...
GCGCTCGGGTCGGGGTGAGAGGGGCGATCCGTACTTATCGTCTCTGACGCTATTTGCCGTTGCCGAGGATCAGACGCGCGCCGCGCTCGCCGATCATCAGCGACGCGGCGTTGGTGTTCGCGGACGTTACTGTCGGCATCACCGACGCGTCGACGACGCGAAGCGCCTCCACGCCGTGCACGCGCAAGTGCGCATCGACGACGGCATCGCGATCGTCCGGCGCGCCCATTCGGCAGGTGCCCACGCAATGGAACACGGTGCCGCCGTTGTGGCGCGCGAAATCCAGCAGAGCCGCGTCCGAATCGGCGCCGGGTCCCGGCAGCATCTCGATATCGAAGAGCTCGCGAAACGACGGTTGACGATAGATCTCACGCAGCATGCGAATGCCCGCGACGAGCGTCTTGCGATCACGATCCTCGGACAGGTAGCGGGGCTCGATCGTCGGTGCCTGCGCCGGATCCGTCGATGCGATCGCGAGCCGGCCGCGCGAGGCTGGATGGCACTGCCATACGGCGGCGGTGAAGCCCGGGTACGCATGCAGCGGGTCGCCGGGCTTGTCGACGGACAGCGGCATGACGTTGAACTGCACGTCGGGACGCGCGCCGCTCGCGTGCTCGGTGCACGCGGCGCCGCCGACCTGCCCGGCGCCGACGGTGAGCGGGCCCGAGCGGCGTACCAGCCACTCCATGCCCATGCTCGCGAGCTTGAGCGGGTTGCGCACGGCGTCGTTCAGCGACACGCGCTTTCGCAGCCGCACGATCGTACGCGCCTGGTAATGATCCTGCAGGTTCCCGCCGACGCCGGGTAGCGCCGCCACGACCGGCAGGCCGAGACGACGCAGCACGTCGGGTGGCCCGACGCCGGAGAGCTGCAGCAATTGCGGCGACTGGATGGCGCCCGCCGCCAGGATCACTTCGCGCGCGGCACGCGCCGTTTGCACGTCGCCGTCGCGCCGCCATTCGACGCCGACGGCGCGCGTGCCCTCGAACAGGACGCGCGTCGCGAGCGCGCGCGGCAGCACCGTGAGATTCGATCGCGCGCGCGCCGGACGCAGGAACGCAACGGCTGCGCTCTGCCGCCAGCCGTTCGCGATGCTGAGCTGGTACGACCCCACGCCATACGTCGACGCGCCGTTGAAGTCGTCGTTGCGCGGCAACCCGAATTCGGTGCCCGCCGCAACCCATGCTTCGCAGTACGGATGGTCGTTGCGCAGGTTGCTCACGCCGAGCTCGCCGCTCGCGCCGTGATACGCGCTCGCGCCGCCCACGTAGCGCTCGAAGCGCTTGAAGTGCGGCAGCACGTCGATGTAACGCCAGCCGCTCGCGCCCTGCGCAGCCCAGTCGTCGAAGTCCTCGTGCTGGCCGCGAATGAAGATGAGGCCGTTGATCGACGAAGAGCCGCCGATCACGCGCCCGCGCGGCCACACGATGTTGCGTCCCGCCGTGCCTTCCGAGGGCAACGTGTCGAAGAGCCGCGAGAACCGCTCGTCGTAGATCGTGCGGAAATAGCCGACCGGCAGGTGGATCCAGAAATTGCGGTCGTGCCCGCCTGCCTCGAGCAGGAGAACGCGCGTCGACGCATCGTGCGACAGCCGGTTGGCGAGCACGCAGCCCGCAGAACCGGCGCCGACGATCACGTAGTCGAATTCCAAACCCGCTGCCACCGGCATCGACGCGCGTTGACCAATCAGGCCCCGAGCGTCTCCAGGTAGAGCTTGGGGTCGAAGTATTGCGAGGCGGGAACGGGGTTCTGGATGCCGCCGAAGCGCACGAAGAAGTCCGTCACCTGCTGCAGCCAGTTGGTCACCGTGCCGTCGGCGTAGAGCTTCTTCCAGTCCTTCGACGTGAACATCTTCTGCGCCTTGAACTGCTCCTTGAGGTCGGTGATCGGCACCTGCTGGTAGTGGTTCTTCTGCAGCTGGTCGAGCGCGTTGTCGGAGTTGGCGATGAAATAGTCGTTCGCCTCGGCCCAGCCGCGGATGATGTTCGCGCACACGGCGCGATTCTTCGCGTAGTAGTCGTCGCGCGCGGCCCACCCGCCGACGATCGCCGCCTTCGGGTAATACGCCGACGCGTCGGCGAGCATCTTCGCGCCCTTGACCTTCTCGCGCACCGGCACGTTGAACGGCACCCACAGGGCGACTGCGGGCACCGCGCCGGAGATGAACGACGTCACCGCCTCCGACATGCGTTGGTTGACCACCTCGACGTCCTTGGGGTCGACGCCGTTCGCGCGGAGCGCCGTGTCGAGGAACACGTGCGCCGTCGTGCCGGTGGTCGTCGAGATCTTCTTGCCCTTCAGGTCGGCGAAGCTCTTGATGTCGTCGCGCACCCACAGCTGCGCCGTCGCGAACTCGACGTCGTTCACGAGGAACATCTTGCCTTGCCCGCGCGCGGGAAAGTTCGAGATGACGGCGCCCGTCGCGAGCATCTCGATGCTCCCGCCGATCATCGCCTGGAACAGCTCCAATCCCGTCGTGAACTGCACGAGGTCGAGTTCGACGCCGTGCTTCGCGAAGTTGCCGTGATCCATGCCGAGCCAGATCTGCCCATCGACGGCCAGCGTGTGCAGGTAGCCGACCTTCACTTTCGTGCGGTTTTGCGCGATCGCCGGCGCGCCGAGCGCGCCGATGCCGGCGCCCACGCCGAGCGCTGCGGTCGTCTGCAGGAAATGTCTGCGATCGAGTTTCATGAGTTGCCTCCTCCGGTGGAAAGAAAATTCATTCGTGAATGCGCACTGCCTGCTGCGCCTGCGCGGCGTACTCCTTCATGACGAGCTCGCGCACGTGCGAGCGCAGCTCGCCGAATTGCGGTCGCTCGTGCAGCGTCTCCGAGCGCGGGTACGGAAACGGGATCGTGATCTGCTCGCGGATGCGGGTGGGGCGTGCGCTCATGACGATGATGCGCGACGCGAGATAGATCGCCTCCTCGACCGAGTGCGTGATCAGCATGACCGTCTTGCCTTCGGCCTGCAGCACCTGCAGCAGCAGGTCCTGCATCGCCGTGCGCGTCTGGGCGTCCAGCGCGCCGAACGGCTCGTCCATCAGCAGAAATTGCGGCCGCACCGCGTAGGCGCGCGCGAGCGCGAGCCGCTGCCGCATGCCGCCCGACAGCATCTTGGGCCACGCATCGGCGAAGTCGGACAGGCCCATCAGCTTCATGTAACGCGAGCAGACGTCGTCGCGCTCGGCATTGCCGGTGCGGTTGGCCGCGAGCTTGAGCCCGAACGCGATGTTCTCGCGCACGGTGAGCCACGGGAACACCCCGTATTCCTGGAAGATGACGCCGCGGTCGGGACCGGGACCGGCGATCGCCCGGCCGTCGAGCAGCACGCGGCCGTGCGTGGGCGCGACGAAACCGGCGACCATGTTCAACATCGTCGTCTTGCCGCACCCCGACGGGCCGATGACCGCGACGAACTCGCCGTCGCGGATGTCGTACGACACGTCGTCGACGACACGCATCGGTCCGCGCGCGGAGGCGAACTCCATCGACACGCGCTCGAACACGATGCGGGGCGCGGCCGCGCTCATTCCGGGCCGAGCGCCTCGATGTGGCGATTCGCCACGGACCGTGCAGAGCAGTCGACGGGGTGCGGTGCGGGCGAGCGGGAGTGCCACCCGTGACGGGTGGCGCGCCCGAGGGAGCGCGCGGGTGCCGACCGATACGGCGCGCCGGGCACCCGTAGGGTGGCGTTTACGGACGTCGAGCGCGCACCGCACCCCGTCGACTGCTCGGACACTGTGCGACACGACCGATTCACGCGATCCGCTCCTGCCACGCGACCAGCCGGCGCGCGATCGCGCGCAGCACGAGGTCCATCGCGAGCGCGATCAGGCCGATGCAGATGATGCCGACGTAGATGATGTCGAGCTGGAAGAACGACGATGCGTTCTGGATCAGCGCGCCGAGCCCCTGCTGCGCGGCGATGAGCTCGGAGGCGACGAGCGTGGCCCACGCGACACCGAGCGCGACGCGCAGCGCCGTGAGCAGGTGCGGCACGGTGAGCGGCACGATGACCTTGCGGAAGATCTCCGCGTCGGTGGCGCCGAGCGTGCGCGACACGCGCACGTAGATCGGGCTGATCTGCGCGATGCCCTCGTACATGACGATCACGCCCGCGAAGAACGATGCGTAGAACAGGATCACGACCTTCGCGATCTCGCCGATGCCGAAGTACACGATGACGAGCGGGATCAGCGCGATCGGCGGCAGCGCGCGGAAAAAGTTCATCAGCGGATCGATGAAGAGCCGCACGCCGCGATACCAGCCGAGCACGAAGCCCACGGGCACCGCGAGCGCGATGCCGAGCACGACTCCGATCAGCACTCGCTGCGTCGACATCACGATATCGACGGGCAAGCGCGCCGTGGTGAGGAGCTCCCAGAACCGGGCCGCGACGTGATGCGGCGTGGGCACGAGCGACGGGTTGATGAGACCGGAATACGCGATCGCGTACCAGATCGCGATGACGATAAGCCAGGGCAGCGCGATCAGTGCTACGCGACGAGCCAGAGGCATGGCGGCCATCTCACCCACCCGGCGCTCGCGCACACCGCTCGCCCTCCCCGGGAGCGGGAAGACAGGTGGGTTGCGGGGCAGTCATCGACTTTCGGATTGCTGCGGCAAGCCGCTAAAGGTACTATAGATAGAATCTTATGCACAAGAGTTCGTCGAGCGGGCCGACGCCGCTGTTCCGCGACAGCCCGGTGCCCCGGTACGCGCAGCTCGCGGACGTGTTCCGCCAGCGCATCGCGCGCAACCGCTGGCCGACCGGCACGAAGCTGCCGACGCTCGAGGCGCTGATGAGCGAGTTCGACGTCGCGCGCGTCACCGTGCGGCAGGCGATGGAGCTGCTCGCGCGCGACGGCCTCGTGTCCGCCGAGCGCGGGCGCGGCACATTCGTCACCGCGCAGCCCGCGCGCGAAAAGCGGCTGATGCTCGAGACGAGCCTGCAGGCGCTCGCCGACGTCTACCGCGACGACACGCCGAACCTCACGCTGATCGAGGAGGCGCGCGCATCGCCGCGGCTCGATGCGCGCGATGGCGTGCCGGCGCCGCAATATCGCTTCATGCGGCGCGTCCATTCGCGCAATGGCGAGGCGTATTGCGTGATCTCGATCTACCTCGACGAGCGCGTGTTCCGGATGGCGCCGCGGCGGTTCCGGCGCGAGACGGTGATTCCCGTGCTGCTCGATTTGCCGCGTGTGCGCATCGCGCACGCGTGGCAGACGCTCGAGATAGGTACCGCCGACGTAATGATCGCGCGTCACCTGGGCATCCACGTGAACGCGCCGGTCGCCGAAGTGCGGCGCGTGTGCCAGGCGCCGGATCGCACGGTGATGTACCTCGGCGAAGTGACGTATCGCGGCGACTACATCCACCTCGAGATGGACCTGAAGCCGTGAGCGATCGTCGCGAAGCCCCGGCACCACTGCGCCTGCGCTCGCTCACCGCGCACGTCTTCCGCTGCTCGCTCGCGACGCCCGTGCTCACGTCGTTCGGCGCGATGCGCGACCGGCCGATGGTGCTCGTGCGAGCCGAGGACGTCGACGGCGTCGTCGGCTGGGGCGAGGCGTGGTGCAACTTCCCCGCCGTAGGCGCCGAGCATCGCGCGCGCCTCGTCGAGAGCGTGTTCGCGCCGCTTGCGCTGAGCCGCGCGTTCGACGACCCCGCGCAGGCGTTCGATTTCCTCACCGGGGTCACGGCCGTGCTGGCGCTCCAATCAGCCGAGCCCGGACCGTTCGCGCAAGCGATCGCCGGCGTCGACATCGCGCTGTGGGATCTGCATGCGCGTCGCGCGGGCGAGCCGCTGTGGCGGATGCTCGGCGGCCAGTCGTCGACCGTGCGCGTCTACGCGAGCGGCCTCAACCCCGACGCACCGGCCGAACTCGCGCTCGCGCGGCGCAACGAGGGTCATCGCGCGTTCAAGTTGAAGGTCGGCTTCGGCCGCGAGCGCGACGTCGCGAACGTGCGCGCGCTGCGCAGCGCGCTCGGCGCAGATGCAACGCTGATGGTGGATGCCAACCAGGCGTGGACGCTCGACGCGGCGATCGCCATGGTGCGTGCGCTGGAAGGTGCGAAGCTTGAGTGGCTCGAAGAGCCGCTGCGCGCCGATCGGCCCTGGGCGGAATGGCGCGCGCTTCGCGCCGCGACGCGGATTCCCCTCGCTGCCGGCGAGAACATCGCGGGCGACGCGGCTTTCGATGCGGCGATCGGCGCCGGCGCGCTCGGCGTCGTGCAGCCCGACATGGCGAAATGGGGCGGATTCAGCAGGAACGTCCCGCTTGCACGCCGCGTGCTCGCGCACGGACTGCGCGTGTGCCCGCACTATCTCGGTGGCGGCGTCGGCCTGCTCGCCTCCGCGCACTGGCTCGCGGCGATCGGCGGCGACGGCCTGCTCGAGGTCGACGCGAATCCGAATCCGCTGCGTGAAGCGACATGTGGTCCGCTCGCGACGATCCGCGAGGGAAGCGCGCGTCTTGGCGACGAGCCGGGCCTCGGCGTCGAGCCGGGCCTCGCCGTGCTCGCCCCTTACGAGGTTGCAGCGATTTAGACGCGCGCAATTTCGATTCCGGCGGGAACGCGAATATTCGCCTGCGCGCGCAAAAGGCGGCGGCGCGCCGATGCGGCAGAATCGCTATCCGACATTTTCCGAATCGAATCATGGGTCAACCCGGTTATCTGCGACATCCCAACCTGCAGGACGACACGATCGTCTTCGTTTGCGACGACGACCTCTGGCGCGTCGACGCGAAAGGCGGCATCGCCCGCCGCCTGACGGCAGGGCTCGGCGAGCCCTCGACGCCGGCGCTTTCGCCGGATCGCAAGTGGATCGCATTCGTCAGCCGCGACGAGGCGCATCCCGAGGTCTACCTGATGTCCGCTGAAGGCGGCGTCGCGCGGCGCATGACCTGGCTCGGTCCCGACGTCATGGTGCGCGGCTGGACGCCGGACGGGCGCATCCTGTTCGTCACAACGTACGGCCAGCCGTTCTTTCGCAACTACCGCGCGTACACGCTCGGCGTGGACGGCGGCATGCCGGAGCCGTTGCCGTTCGGTCAGGTCAACCACCTCGCGTTCGGGCCGGGCAACGCGAAAGTGATCGGTCGCAACACCGCCGACCCCGCGCGCTGGAAGCGCTATCGGGGCGGCACGGCGGGCTACCTGTGGATCGATGGGAACGGCAGCGGGCAATTCCGGCGCATGCGCGAACTCGCCGGCAACATCACGAGCCCCATGTGGGTCGGTGAGCGCGTGTACTACCTGTCCGACGCCGAGGGCGTGGGCAACCTGTACTCATGCCGGCCCGACGGGTCGGAGCAACGCCGCCACACCGACCACGACGACTTCTACGCACGCCACGCGTCGAGCGACGGGCGCCGCATCGTGTATCAATGCGGCGCGGACATCTGGCTGTACGATCCGGCGCGCGAAGCGGCGACGCGCCTCACGATCGACGTTCCGTCGCACCGCACGCAGGCGGCGCGCAAGTTCGTCGACCCGGCCGATAACCTCGCCGGTTTCGACGTGCATCCGGCCGGCCATAGCCTCGCGCTCGAAGCGCGCGGCAAGCTGATGACGTTCGCGCTGTGGGAAGGTGCGGTGCGTCAGCACGGTGTCGCCGACGGCGTGCGCTACCGGCTCGGCCAATGGCTCGCCGACGGCGAGACGCTGATCGCCATCAGCGACGAGACGCAGGACGAGCGCCTGGTCGTGTTCCGCGACGGCGCGTCGCGCACGCTGGCGTGGGACGTCGGGCGCGTCATCGCGATGCGTGCCGCGCCGAAGGGCGCGCGCGTCGCGCTCTCGAATCACCGGCACGAAGTGATCGTCGCCGACCTCGACGCGAATACGTTCAGCGTCGTCGACCGCAGCGACAACGGCCGCTCCGAAGACATCGCGTGGTCGCCCGACGGCGCCTGGCTCGCGTACTCGTTCTGGACCAGTCCGCGGCACACGGCCATCAAGCTGCACGAGGTGGCGAATGCGCGCAGCGTGCTCGCCACGCAACCGGAATTCCGCGATTACTCGCCCGCGTTCGATCCGAGCGGCCGCTACCTGTACTTCCTGTCGCTGCGGACGTTCGATCCCGTCTACGACAGCGTGCAGTTCGAGCTGTCGTTTCCGCGCGCCGCGCGCCCGTATCTCGTGGCGCTGCGGGCCGACCAGCGCCCGCCGTTCGAGCCCGAGCCACGCGGCATGCAGGACGAAGACCCGAAAACTGCGCGCAGCGCGAAATCGGAGCCGGCGCCGGTGCGCGTCGACGTGGACGGCATTGCGCGGCGCGTCGCGGCGTTCCCGGTGCCGGAGGGCCGCTACGGCCAGATCGCCGGCGTGGTGAGCGACAAGGTCGTCTGGACGTCGCTGCCGGTGGCGGGTGCGCACGGCCGCGGCGGCCACAAGGATTCGCCCGGTCGCATCGAGCAGTTCGATTTCCGTACGATGAAGACGGAGACTCTCGTCGACAAAGCCGATGGCTTCGTCGTTGCCGGCGATCACGTCACGCTCGTGCTGCGCGAAGGCAAGCGGCTTCGCGCGGTGCGCGCCGACCGCAAGCAGGATCCACGCGAGCGCGCGGCGCCGGCGAGCGACGAGCCGTCGCGCAAGACCGGGTGGATCGATCTTTCGCGCGTACGGCTATCCGTCGATCCGCGACGCGAATGGGCGCAGATGTTGCACGAGGTGTGGCGCCTGCAGCGCGACCAGTTCTGGGTGCCCGACATGTCGGGCGTCGACTGGCAGGCCGTCTACCGGCGCTACGAGCCGCTGCTCGAGCGCATTTCGACGCGCAGCGAGCTCTCGGACCTGATCTGGGAAATCCAGGGCGAGCTCGGCACGTCGCATGCGTACGAAGTGGGCGGCGATCATCGCAAGCCGCCGCCCATCGCGCTGGGGCAACTCGCCGCCGACCTGCGGCTCGCGGGCGACGGCGAAAGCTACGAGATCACGCGCATCGTCGATGGCGATCCATGGGACGCGAGCGCCGATTCGCCGCTCAATGCGGTCGGCACGCAGGCGAAGGTCGGCGAGCGCATCGTCGCCGTCAACGGCCAGGCGGTGTCGCGCGAGCGGCCGCCGCAGGCGCTGCTCGTGCACCAGGCGAAGTCGCGCGTGGAGTTGACGCTCGCCGATGCGGCGGGCGCGCGCCGCAACGTGCTGGTCACGACGCTCGCCGACGAGGTCCCCGCACGCTACCGCGAGTGGGTCGAGCGCAATCGCACGTGGGTGCACGAGGCGTCGAAGGGACGCGTCGGCTACCTGCACCTGCCCGACATGATGTCGGCGGGCTTCGCCGAATTCCACCGCTATTTCGGCACCGAGTGCGATCGCGACGCGCTGATCGTCGACGTCCGCTACAACCGCGGCGGACACGTCTCGCAGCTGCTGCTCGAGAAGGTCGCGCGGCGGCGCGTCGGCTACGACCTGTCGCGCTGGGGGCAGCCCGAGCCGTATCCGAACGAGTCGCCGGCGGGCGCTGTCGTTGCGCTGACGAACGAGCACGCGGGCTCGGACGGGGACATATTCTCGCATTGCTTCAAGCTGATGAAGATCGGCCCGCTGCTCGGCACGCGCACGTGGGGCGGCGTGATCGGCATCAATCCGCGTCACAAGCTCGTCGATGGCACCGAGACCACCCAGCCCGAGTTCTCGTTCTGGTTCACGGACGTCGGCTTCGCGGTCGAGAACTACGGCACCGACCCCGAGATCGAGGTCGACAATGCGCCGCAGGACGCGCGCGAGGGCCGCGACCGCCAGCTCGAGAAGGCGCTGGAAACCGCCTTGAAGCTCGCCGGGGAAACGCCGATGAAGCGCGAGTTCGGCGCGCGCCCGGTGTTGCGGCGCGACGCGCTGCCGCCGCGGCGGTGATCGGCCGGAGGTCGTAGCATAATGGTTGCTGTCCTCGTGCGCGTCGCGAGGACACGGCGGCCATGCGCAGCATCCGACTCCTGCTGATCCTCGCGCTCCTTGGCGCGACGGCGCCGTTGCGCGCCGCGACGCCGGCGCCGGTGATCGCGCTGCATTTGACAGGCGTCATCGGACCGGCGACGGCCGAGTACGTCGAGCGCGGCCTGGCGCTCGCCGCGCGCGAGCACGCGCAGCTCGTCGTGCTGACGCTGGACACTCCCGGCGGGCTCGACACGTCGATGCGGCGCATCGTGCAGAACATCCTCGCCGCCGCGACGCCGGTCGTCACGTACGTCGCGCCATCGGGCGCGCGCGCGGCGAGTGCGGGCACCTTCATCTTGTACGCGAGCCACGTCGCCGCAATGGCGCCGGGGACGAACGTCGGCGCCGCGTCGCCGGTATCGATCGGGTTTACGCCATCGCCTGCGGGTGACGGCGACGACAAGAAGGCGAAGAGCTCCGACGTCCACGAGCGCAAGGCGATGCAGGACGCCGCCGCGTACATCCGCAGCCTCGCGCAGCTTCGCGGCCGCAACGCCGACTGGGCCGAGAAGGCGGTGACCGAAGCGTCGAGCCTGTCGGCGAGCGAAGCGAAGGCGCAGAAGGTCGTCGATCTGATCGCGAGCGACGAAGCGGCATTGCTGCACGAGCTCGATGGACGCAAAGTCGCGGTCGCGGGCGGCGAGCGCGTGCTGCAGCTCGCGGGCGCGCCGACGATCGCGTTCGATCCCGACTGGCACTTCCGCGCGCTTGCGATCATCGCCGACCCGACCGTCGCGATGCTCCTGATGCTGCTCGGCGTGTACGGCCTGATCTTCGAGTTCGGGCACCCGGGCTTCGTGTTTCCCGGCGTGTTCGGCGCGGTATCGCTGCTGCTCGGGCTGTATGCGCTGCACCTGCTGCCGGTCAATTACGCGGGGCTCGCGCTGATGGCGATCGGCATCGCGTTCATGATCGCCGAGGTGTTCGTGCCTGCGTTCGGCTCGCTCGGCCTCGGCGGCATCGTCGCGTTCGTCATTGGAGCTCTCATGTTGATCGATACCGACGTGCCGGCCTTCGGCATTCCGCGCTCGCTGATCGTGATCCTCGCGCTCGTGACGCTCGCGTTCGTGCTGGTCGTCGTGCGCATGGCCGTGCGCGCGCGTCGCGCGCCCATCGTGAGCGGCGTCGCGTCGCTGGTAGGCGCCGACGGCGAGATGGTCGACGACGCGGCGGGCGTCGGCTGGGCGACCATTCGGGGCGAGACGTGGCGGGTGGCGACCGAGGCGCGGCTTGCACGCGGCCAGAAGATTCGCGTCGTCGGCATGGACGGCGTCATGCCGCGCGTCGCGGCCGCCGAAGGGACGTAAGCCCGCGCGCGCCATCGCGCCCACATCAACGCAAGGGATCATCGAGGAGCCTCCAATGGCACTGTTCGGCCCGTTCGTCCTGATCTTCCTGCTGGTCATCCTCGCCGTGTCGTCGCTGCGCGTCTTGCGCGAATACCAGCGCGCTGTCGTGTTCCAGCTCGGCCGTTTCTGGAAGGTGAAGGGGCCCGGGCTGGTGATCCTCGTGCCCGGCATCCAGCAGATGGTGCGCGTGGAGCTGCGCACCGTCGTGCTCGACGTGCCGAGCCAGGACGTGATCTCGCGCGACAACGTGTCGGTGAAGGTCAACGCCGTCGTCTACTTCCGCGTCGTCGATCCGCAGAAGGCGATCATCGAGGTGGAGAACTTCATGATGGCGACGAGCCAGCTCGCGCAGACGACGCTGCGCTCGGTGCTCGGCAAGCACGATCTCGACGAGATGCTGTCGCAGCGCGAGAAGCTGAACATCGACATCCAGCAGACGCTGGATGCGCAGACGCTGTCGTGGGGCATCAAGGTGGCGAACGTCGAGATCAAACACGTCGACATCAACGAATCGATGATCCGGGCGATCGCGCGGCAGGCCGAGGCCGAGCGCGAGCGGCGCGCGAAGGT
>Ga0310811_10010691_pt1 | contig 11868 bp, 8 predicted proteins | sample YCmetagenome_FD_207642 | JGI IMG/M metagenome (GOLD analysis project Ga0310811, IMG submission 207642) | Soil microbial communities from experimental microcosm in Duke University, North Carolina, United States - YC | ecosystem: Engineered > Artificial ecosystem > Soil microcosm > Unclassified ...
CGCTGGCCGCCCTCCAATCGGGCGGGCTCATCCTCTACCCTACCGACACCATCTGGGGTATCGGTTGCGACGCCACGGACCCCGCGGCGGTGGCCCGGGTGTATTATTTGAAGCAACGTGAAGCAGCCAAAAGCCTGATCGTGCTGGTGGCGGACAAACGCGATATCCTGAAATATACCAGCCAACCGGACCTGCGCATTTTCGACTTTCTTGCGACCGTGAAGAAGCCCACTACGGTGATCTATGAGGGCGCGCTTGGCCTGGCGGCCAACCTGGTGAATTCCGACGGCACCATTGCGATTAGGCTTGTTCAGGACGATTTTTGCCGGCATCTGATCAAGCGGTTCCGCAAACCGATCGTTTCTACCTCGGCGAATATTTCGGGGGAGGAGGCGCCGGCTTTTTTTACCCAGATCGATCCGCGGATCAAGGCCGGGGTCGACTACGTCGTGGAATACCGGCAGGATGATGAGACGCCGCGGGAGCCGTCGGCCATTATCCAATGGAACGCCGATGGTCCACCGACGGTGATCCGCCCATAATAAATTACCTTTGCCCCCGTGCAAAAATTCCTGGTCATACAGACGGCCTTTATCGGCGATGTCGTGCTGGCGACGGCCCTCATCGAGAAGCTTCACGCGCATTACCCAACTGCCTCCATCGACTTTTTGGTCCGGAAGGGCAACGAAGCGCTGCTTACCGGGCATCCCTACCTGCACGAGGTGCTGATCTGGGACAAGAAGAAGAATAAACTGACCAATCTTTTCCGAATGATGAGGCGCATTCGGCGCGAGGGATATGATACCGTGATCAATGTCCAGCGGTTTGCAGCAACGGGGTTGCTTACTGCGTTCTCCGGGGCGAAGGAGACGATTGGTTTTGATAAGAATCCGCTCAGCCGTTTTTTTACGCGCCGGATACCGCATATTGTTGGGGGCAAGCATGAGATCGAGCGTAACCAGGCGCTGATCGCGGCTTTTACGGATGTTCAGCCTGCGCGCCCCCGGCTCTACCCCACCCCGGCGGATGAGGAAAAGGTCGTAAAATACAAGAACAGGCCTTATATTACCGTCTCGCCGGCCTCGGTGTGGTTCACCAAACAGTATCCGAAGGAGAAATGGGCGAGCTTTCTCAAACGGCTTCCCGCGGAGATCACCGTTTACCTCCTTGGCGCGCCTTCGGACCGGGAGCTGTGCCAGGGTATCTTCGCCAGTAATCCATCCCCGTTGGTGGTCGATCTCTCGGGGCAGCTGAGCTTCCTGCAATCGACGGCATTGATGCGGGGGGCGGTGATGAATTATGTCAACGACTCGGCCCCCATGCATTTCGCCTCGGCGGTGAATGCGCCGGTGACGGCGGTGTATTGCAGTACGATCCCGGCTTTTGGGTTCGGGCCGCTGAGCGACAACCGGCATATCGTGGAGATCGCCGAGCCTTTGGACTGCCGGCCCTGCGGGCTCCATGGCTATAAGGCCTGTCCGCGGGGGCATTTTAATTGCGCTTATAAAATTCAGGACCAGCAACTTCTGAAATCTTTGATAACTTCGCGACCGGATTAGTCATGGACATCAACTGCACAGAAAAGGAACTATTCGTTTTCGATAAGATCGCCCGGGCGGCGGCGGCCCTGGGGACGCCGGCCTACCTGATCGGGGGCTTCGTCCGGGACAAGCTGATCGGCCGGCCGACGAAGGATGCGGATATCGTCTGTGTAGGCGACGGCATCGGGTTGGCGTATAAGGTGGCGGAATCGTTGAAACCCAAGCCTTCGGTGTCCTATTTCAAGAATTTTGGAACGGCGCAGATAAAATACGAGGATTGGGAAATAGAGTTTGTCGGCGCCCGGAAGGAAAGCTACCGGGCCGAATCCCGGAATCCGGAGGTCGAACCGGGTAGCCTGGAGGACGATCAATTACGAAGGGATTTCACGATCAATGCGATGGCCATCAGCCTCAACGCCGGGGACTATGGCAAGCTGATGGATCCGTTTGACGGCCTCAAGGACCTGGCGGCGAAATGTATCCGCACGCCGCTGGACCCGCTACGGACCTTTAGTGACGATCCGCTGCGGATGCTCCGGGCCATCCGGTTCGCGACGCAGCTGAATTTCACGATCGCCGAGGCGACGCTGACCGCGATCGGCGAGGATGCGCCGCGGATCACGATCGTGTCGCAGGAGCGGATCACCGACGAGATCAATAAGATCATTCTCAGCCCGAAACCGTCCATTGGCTTTGACCTGTTGTATAAGACGGGGCTGCTCAAGATCATCTTCCCCGCGATGGTAGAGCTTTCCGGGGCGGAATATATCGATGGGCTCGGCCATAAGGACAACTTCTATCATACCCTGCAGGTGCTGGACAATATCAGCCGGAATACGAACGATCTCTGGCTGCGCTGGGCGGCGATCCTCCACGATATCGGTAAGCCCGCCACGAAGAAATTCGAGAAGGACCAGGGCTGGACCTTTCATGGTCACGAGGTGGTGGGGGGTAGGATGGTCCCAAAAATCTTTACGAAACTCAAACTTCCGCAGAACGAGAAGATGCGATATGTCCGCAAGCTTGTCGAGCTCCACCTGAGACCCATCGGCCTGACCAAAGAGAATATCACGGACTCGGCCATCCGTCGCCTGCTCTTCGACGCGGGTGACGATATCGACGACCTGATGACGCTCTGCGAAGCGGATATCACGAGCAAGAACAAACAAAAGGTCAAACGCTTCCTGGAGAATTTCGAACTGGTCCGCCAGCGGCTTAAAGACGTCGAAGAGAAGGACAAGATCCGCAACTGGCAGCCGCCGATCACCGGTGAGATGATCATGGAGAAGTTCGGGCTGCCTCCCGGCCGTACGGTGGGTGATCTGAAGAACGCGATCCGGGAGGCCATTCTCGACGGTATCATTGACAATAATTACGAATCGGCCTACTCTTTTATGATGCAAAAGGCGGCCGAGCTGCAGTTAACCGCGGTAAAATAATTTGTGTATCTTGTGAATTCAAAATAGTATTGTAGCCATGGCAGTATTGAAATTCAGGGTGTATTTCGAAGAAGACGATAGCATTTACCGGGACGTGGCGGTACGGCATACGCAATCTTTTTTGCTGCTGCACCAGGTGATCCTGAAGGCGTATGAGTTTGACAGCAAGCACCAGGCGACCTTCTTCCGTAGCAATGACCACTGGCAGCGGGGCCGTGAGATCTCGCTGGAAAAATATGACAAGCCGTACAAAGTGGAGCCGTTGCTGATGGACGCTACCACGATCGGCTCCGAGATCCGTGACCCGAATCAGAAATTCATCTATGTGTACGATTTTGTCAAGAACTGGAGCTTTCTTGTCGAGCTGATCAGTGTTTCGAAAGAGGAAGGCGGCAAGGGCGATTATCCCGTAGTCATCAAGTCCGAAGGCATTGCGCCCTCCCAATACGGCACCAAGGGTCTTGTCGGCGACAAGCTGACCGAGATCGAAGAAAAATACGATTTGACAAAAGGGACGGAAGGATTTGGGGTAGAAGGTGAAGGAGGTGAAGCAGAATCCGAATCTGAAGAAAACGAAGAAAGCGAAGAGGGCGAAGCAGAGGGCGCCGCAGGTGAGGAAGAATTGTAAATTCTATGCCACCGACAACACCAACGGTCATCATCATCGTAGGGCCGACGGCCGTCGGGAAGACGGCAGCGGCTGTTCGCCTGGCCCGTCAACTGAAGACAAAAATAATTTCCGCGGACTCCCGTCAGTGTTACCGGGAGCTGAATATCGGGGTGGCCAAGCCCTCCCCCGCCGAGTTGGAAGCGGTGCATCACTATTTCATCAACTCCCATAGTATCGAAGCCGAGGTCAATGCGGCGAGCTTTGAAGAGCTGGCGCTGGGTTGGACGGAGGATATCTTCCGGACATCTCCCGTTGCCGTGATGGTCGGTGGGACGGGGCTCTATATCCGGGCCTTTACCGATGGGCTGGACACGATCCCGCCTGTCGACCAGGCGATTCGCAGCCAGATCCGCCATGACTACGAGGAACATGGGCTCGGCTGGCTGCAGGAAGAGATCCGGAAATACGATCCTGTCTTTTATGCGCAGGGCGAGCTGCAAAATCCGCAGCGGGTCATGCGCGCGCTGGAGGTGCGCATGTCCACCGGTCAATCCATTCTTTCCTTCCGGACCCGTGAGCCCCGGGGACGGCCCTTCGACATTAAAACAATCGGTCTCACGCTGCCCAAGGAAGAGCTGCACCGCCGTATCCACGACCGGGTGGACGCGATGATGGCTGCGGGCTTGCTGGAAGAGGTGAAGGGGCTCCTTCCCTATCGACATCACAATGCGTTGCAGACCGTGGGGTATAAGGAGTTGTTTGAGCATCTGGACGGCCGGCTCACTCTTGCAGAGGCTGTGACGGCCATCAAAACCAATACGCGGCAGTATGCCAAGCGGCAGCTGACCTGGTTCCGCAGGGATCTGTCGGTCCGCTGGACCGATCCGGCGGCAAGGCTGGAAACCTTGTTGTAATTTTTTGTATATTCATTGCATGTATCGCCTTTTTGTCACTGTCTTCTTTGTGTTGGCGTTCACCAGTACGAAGGCACAACGGGTCATCGACGTCAACGCCGCCGACGGGGCGGGAGCCACCGACTATAGCGCCAGCTCCGCCGTGAATGGGCAATTGTATACCGGGCTAAAGTTCGTCCGGGTGACGGCGGGCACGCCCTTCTTCAAGGAGCAATTCATGAAGGCCGTGCTTTTTGATGACGGCGGCGGCCGGTATCGCTGCAATGCGGTGCGCATCAATCTCCTCGACAACGAGATCAATTTCCTCGGCGCCGACGGCAAGGAAATGATCTCCTCCTCCCCTGTCCGGCGTATCCTCCTCACCGATAGCACCAACGGCACGAGCTATTATTTCATCTGGGGCTGGGAGCTGACGCCCCCTGACAAGTCGCTGGAGAGGGTGTGGTTCCAGGTGCTGGTGAATGACGAGACGACGCTGTGCCGCCAGATCAAAAAAAAGATCCATGAAACGCCCACTTACGGCACCGCCACCACCGACCAGGATATCCTTAGCATCGATGCCTACTGGCTCCACCGGAACGGGAAACTGACGGCGGTAAAGAACTGGGACGATCTGCTGGACCAGCTGCAGGACCAGAAGGCGTTGCTGACCCAATATATCCATGACCATCACCTGAAGGGCAAGTCGGCGGACGACTATACCCAGGTCGTCGCCGCTTATAACCATGCGAAAAAGTCGTGAGAATTAACTCAATAGTAATATTGAGTTAACATGGTTTCGTCCGAATATTGCGCGAAATCTTCCAAGGATTGGTCAACCAATTGCACAAACTGATAGCCAGGGAATTCGGAGAGGACTTTCAATGGGGCGTGGCGATGGCCGCGGCGCAGAACGAAGGGGCCTGGAACAGTTACGGCAAAGGCCCCTCGATCTGGGACAGCTTCTCCCGGCGGCAGGGCAAGATCAAGGGGGGCGGCAAGCCGACCATCGCCTGTGACTTCTACCATCGTTATAAGGGGGACCTCCTGCTCACCCAGGCGCTTGGCTTTTCGGTCTTCCGATTTTCCATTTCCTGGGCGCGGGTGTTGCCGGAAGGCATGGGCCGGGTGAACCGGGAGGGCATTGCCTTCTATCACCGGGTGATCGACGAATGCCTGAAGCTGGGGCTCCGGCCTTACGTCACGCTCTATCACTGGGATATGCCGACGGCGCTGGAGAAGGAAGGCGGCTGGACGAGCCATTTTATGCTCAAATGGTTCACGCGATTCGTCACCCTCTGCGCCGAAGAATATGGCGACAAGGTGAAGGACTGGATCATTTTGAACGAACCTTTTGGCTTTACGAGTCTCGGCTATATGCTTGGCAAGCATGCACCGGGCCGGACGGGTCTCACCAATTTCCTTCCGGCCATCCATCATGCCGCCCTGGCCCAGGCCGAAGGGGGGCGTCTTGTCCGGCAGCTGGTGCCGGGCGCCCATATCGGCACCACCTATTCCTGCTCGGAGGTGTTGCCTTATACCAACCATCCCGAGGACATCCAGGCGGCCAAGCGGCTGGACATCCTGATGAACCGGCTGTTTATCGAGCCGGCGCTTGGCCGAGGCTACCCGCGGGAGGACTTCAAGTTCCTCGAGAAGCTGGAGCTGCACAACCGCAGCTGGAAGTATACCGAGCGGATGACCTTCAATTTCGACTTCATCGGCATCCAGAACTATTTCCCGATCGTCGTCCGGTACAACCCGCTGATCCCGATCGTGCAGGCCTCCGAAGTGAGGGCATCGACGCGCGGGGTTCCCACTACCGCGATGGGCTGGGAGATAAACCCGGACAGCTTTTACCGCATCCTGAAGCGGTTTTGGCTTTATGGCGGGGTCAAGGAGATCATCGTGAGCGAGAGCGGCGCCGCTTTTAAGGATGTTCTTGTCAACGGTGAGGTAGACGATCCCGCACGGATAGACTACTACCGGGGCTACCTGCTGGCGATGTTGCGGGCGAAAAAGGAAGGGGTGAACATCAAAGGATTCTTCGCCTGGACGCTAATGGACAATTTTGAATGGGCGGCGGGCTATGATGCGCGTTTTGGGCTGATCCATGTCGATTTTGCTACACAACTCCGGACCATCAAGAGCAGTGGATACTGGTTCCGGGATTTCCTACATAATAAATAGGCATTTTTCCTGCCCGAAGCCGGGTATCTTTCCTCCGAAAGGCGAAAAAATAATTACGAACTCCATCGTATTTATTTATGTCGATCTATCTTTAATAAAAATCTTCACTTCTTTTTAACTTTTTTACAAAAGTTTAATAACTTTAACTTCATTTAACTGAGACCTACACACTGACTGTTGCCCATGCGTGAGAAAAGATTGTTATATAAAGACAAGATTATCAAGGAACTATACTTCTCCGCCGCCTTGTCCTGTTCCGATCTCAGCACCCTTATCCAGACCAGCCTGCCCCTCACGACTAAAATGCTAAATGAATTGATAAGGGACAACGATATCGCTGAAACAGGTTATGCCCCTTCCACCGGCGGCCGGCGTCCGCAGATGTATTCCATCCGGGCGGACAGGATGTATACGGTAGCCGTTGCCATGGACCAGTTGTTTACCCGCGTCGTCATTATGGACATGCACCGCCGGCCTGTCAGTGTTCCTGAAAAGATCGAGCTCCACCTTGCCAAAAATCCCCGGGCCCTCGAAACCCTCGCCGAGATATTGGAAGCACATATCCAACAATCAGGAATAAACAAGGAAAAGATAGCCGGCATCGGCATCGGCATGCCGGGGTTCATCGACTCCAGGAAAGGCCTTAACTACTCCTTCCTTGGTAACGGGGACACCAGCATCACCCATTATATAACGGAGAAGCTGGGTTTGGCAACCTATATCGAGAACGATTCGAGTGTTATCGCCCTGGCCGAGCTCAAATTCGGGGCGGCACGTCATAAGAAAAGTGCGATGATAGTCAACCTGGGCTGGGGCATCGGTCTCGGCCTGATCCTCAACGGCGAATTGTTCCGGGGATACAATGGGTTCGCCGGGGAGTTCAGCCATCTGCCGCTGTTCACCAATGATAAGCTTTGTAGTTGCGGGAAGATGGGTTGTCTCGAAACGGAGGCTTCCCTGATGGTCGTCGTGGAGAAGGCAAGGGAAGGCATCCGCAACGGACGCGTTACCCTGCTGCAGGAAAAACAACTGGCCGACAACCTCGACCATGCATCGATGGCGGTAACCAGGGCGGCGGAAAAGGGAGACAAGTTCGCCGTGGAGCTGCTTTCCGAGGCGGCTTACCATATCGGCAGGGGTGTCGCCATCCTTATTCACCTGCTGAACCCGGAGGCGATCGTGCTCAGCGGAAGAGGGTCGATCGCGGGGAAGATCTGGCAGATACCCCTGCAGCAGGCCTTGAACGAGCATTGTATACCCAGGCTTTCGGCCAATACGACCATCGAGGTGTCTGAGCTGGGGTTGGACGCGGAACTCATCGGAGCGGCCGCGCTGGTAATGGAAAATTATGTAAAAGGATCGATAAAGAAAGGAACGAGCACCATCAAAACGGCATACTCTTAAAGTAAAACTGCATTCTCTTAAATCAAAACTACAACGTAAATGAGAAAGTTAAAGGCTCATTGGCTCCTGTTCATGCTATCCTGCATGTGGAGCGCAGCACTCCTTGGCCAGGACCGGATATCAGTCGCCGGCGTCGTCAGGGATAGTGTTGGAAATCCCCTCTCCGGAATTAGTGTTTCTGTCAAAGGCACCAAAACGGGCACGTCAACCGACGCCCTCGGCAATTTTAAGATCAGTGCGCCGAGGGGTGGGCACCTCGTGTTTTCGGGTATCGGGCTGCTGTCCCAGCAGGTCGAAGTGACCGGCGGCACCATTACCCTGGCTATGTACGGTGACCCTAAGAGTCTCAGCGAAGTAGTCGTGACGGGTTTCGGTCAGCGGACCAACCTGAGAAAGGTCCCTTACTCCGTTACCGAGATCAAGGGAGAGGAGATCACCCGCGCGAATAACGCCAACTTCGTCGACGCCCTCCAGGGCAAGGTGGCTGGGGTGTTCGTCGGGCAGGGCACGGGCGGTCCTTCGTCGAGCGCGAAGATCCGCATCCGGGGTAACGCCAGTTTGAGCAGCAATACCCAACCGCTGGTCGTCATCGACGGGATCCTCATCGAGGCCGGTACCACCGGGGCCGACTCCTGGGGTCAGAACCGCGACTTCGGCAATATCATCAAGGACCTCAACCCTGATGACTACGAAAGCATCGATGTGCTGAAAGGCTCTGCCGCGACGGCGTTGTATGGCAGCAAGGGTCTCAACGGTGTGCTGCTGATCACCACCAAGAAGGGACGGGCCCGCAAAGACCTTGGGATAAGCTTCACGCATACCGAATCTTTTGATCATGCGTACAAGCTTCCCGACTATCAGAATACCTATGGCGGCGGCATCAAGCCCACTTTCGATAAGGACGCCCAGGGTAACGACATCGTCGACCCGCTCAACGCCAGTATCTACAATACCCCGGACGCCAACCAGTCCTTCGGGCCGAAGTTCGATGGTCATACGGTCAAGGACATCGACGGCCGCCTGGTGCCCTGGGTGGCCAATAAGCCGCTGGACTTCTTCCAGACCGGCAAATACATCAATACCAACCTCGCCATCGAAGGCGGCAACGAAGGCAGCACCTATCGTTTTTCAGTATCCGACCTGCAAAACAATAGCATCATGCCGAACAACAAGCTGCAGAGAGACGCCTTCTCGCTGCGGGCGACGCACAAGATCGGCAGCCTCATCAGCCTGGATGCCAGCATAAGCTATACGATCTCCACGATCAAGAATCCCATCTGGCAGGGGGGTAATTTCAGCCCGCTGTTCGCGTTTACGTATTTTATGCCGCGTAATGCGCCGATCTCCTGGTGGCAGCACAACTATATCGACACCGTCAACGGCGGCCAGAAGACCGGCCCCAGCGGCGACCCGTATTATCTGGCGCACACGATGTGGAACTGGTACCAGGACAACAGCACCCAGCATGAGAACAACCTGCTAGCTAATCTTGACCTGACCATCAAGCTCGCACCCGGCCTGAGCGCGCTCGTCCGGAGCAATGTCAATACCTACAATTTCTATTCGGAAGAAGACGTCAACGGCAGCGGAAAGGCATTTTCCGGCGGCCAGTATACGCTCATAAAAGGCAGCTACAACAATATTCGCATCCAGGGATTGTTGAACTATACCAAGGACTTCGGCCCCGATTTCACGCTGAATGCCTCCGCGGGGGGTGAAACGAACCGCAGGCTTGGCGGACAGCTGATCAAGCTTCAGACGAATGGCGGTCTCCTGGCTCCGGGACTCTATACGATCTCCAATTCCGTCAGCCCGGCATCCATCACGGTTAACAATACGGACGCGCCGTATTCGAATTACCGTAATGACGCCGTCTATGTGATGGGTGATCTGACCTGGAAAAATATGCTGACGGCCAATGCGACCCTGCGTAATGACTGGGTCTCTTCCCTGACCTATAGGGACGGTCACGGCAAGGACTACGCGACCTATCCGGCGGTTGGCCTGGCCTGGACCTTTACGGAGCTGCCTACTTTCAAGAATTCAAACAGCATTCTGTCCTTTGGTAAGCTGAGGGCCAGCTTGGGTTGGTCTGGTTCCTACCCGACGGCCTATCTTACGAATACGGCAGGTTTCTATGCGCCAAGCACCACACCCGGAACCTTCAACAACGCCGGCAATGCGAACCAGCAGCTGTTTACGTTCCAGGGCTCGAACCTGGGTAACAATAACCTGGTGGCAGAACGCGCCCGCGAACTGGAATTTGGCGCCGATATCCGCTTCTTCCACAACCGGCTGGGCTTCGATGTGGCCTGGTATAAAAAGAATTCCTTCAACCAGATCCTGAACCTTAACACCCCGGTTGAAAGCGGTGCGAGCTCGCAGGCGATCAACGCGGGTAATATCCAAAACCAGGGTATCGAAATATTGATGACGGCCACCCCGGTTCAGTTGAGGGACTTTACCTGGAATTCCAGCATCAATTTCACCCGGAACCGGAACAAGGTGATCAGCCTTGCTCCCGGCGTCAAATCCTACCAGCTTGAACTGGCCTTCGGTGCGGACGAGCAGGCGGTGGCTATCGCCGGCAAGGACTACGGTACTGTTCAAACGGGTTATGGCTATGCCATCTATAACGGGAAGAACGGCGCGGCTACGGGTAAGAAGGTATTGGGCCTCGCCCCCTATGGCACTACCGGCGGCTACTATTCTTTCTTGCGTTCTCAGGACTATGACGGCACCACTAAAAACCTGGGCACGATCATGGAGAACTGGCTGGGAAGCACGACCCAGTCCTTCCGGTATAAGAGCTTCAATCTGAGCGTGCAGATCGACGCCAAGTACGGCGGGTTGATGGCTTCTGCCAGCCACCAGTATGGCTCCGCGGGCGGCTCCTTCAAGAATTCTCTGAAAGGCCGCGACGCCGCCTCGGGCGGTCTTGCTTATACGGATGGATCCGGGCCGCACAACGACGGTATCATCCCCGATGGCGTATTCGCCGACGGTATCGTGATCAAGGGCGTTGACGTTAGCGGCATGAGCTATGCAGACGCCGTAAAAGGAAACCTGGTGACACCCGTCCCTGCCTATGCTTACTATGGCAACCTGAGCCAGTGGTCCAGCGGTATCCGGGAATATTCCACCTTCGATAATTCGTGGATCGCGGTGAGGGAAGTGACGGTTGGCTATGACCTGCCTTCGAGCATCTACAAAAAGGTGAAATTCAGCTCGCTGCGCGTAGCCGTGACCGGTCGCAACCTTGGCTATCTGTATAAGACGGCAAAGGATGGCATCAACCCCGAAGGCTTCTATAACAATAATTCAGCAGGGTTCGCCGAATACGGTGGTCTGCCCTACACCCGCAGTCTTGGATTCAGTGTCAAAGCTGGTTTCTAACGTCTAACAACACGAAAATTGAACTTATGAACAAGAGAAAATATATTGTATCGTTTTCAATAGCCTGTCTGGCGCTGGGGGCCTGTAAAAAGTCCGCATTCGTCGAGACCAACCTGAACCCTACAACGCTGTATACAGTAGACCCTGCCGACCAGTTCCTCGCGGCGGCAGCGGGTTGCCAGGACGATTTCGAATATTTTTATGATGTATTCCGCTCGGAGAATAACTGGCTGCAGTACACGACCAGTCCCGCCGGTAATACGCCCGGTTTCGCAAGGGTAACCGGCAATTTCAATGAACGGTATAGCAAGATCTTCTATGGCCGGGTCGGCACCTATCTTTCCGACATTCCCCATCTTGTCTCCCAGATGAAAGCGGGCGACCAGGCAAAGCGT
>Ga0310811_10010692_pt1 | contig 11868 bp, 10 predicted proteins | sample YCmetagenome_FD_207642 | JGI IMG/M metagenome (GOLD analysis project Ga0310811, IMG submission 207642) | Soil microbial communities from experimental microcosm in Duke University, North Carolina, United States - YC | ecosystem: Engineered > Artificial ecosystem > Soil microcosm > Unclassified ...
AAAGTGCACGCATCGAGATGCCGGCATTGTTAATAAGAATATCTATGGTACCATATTTTGCAATAGCTTCTTGCGCCATTAGCTTGTTGTCTTCTTCTTTACTCACATCGGCCTGGAAGCCAGTAATGGTAATTCCTTTTTTGAACAGCTCGTCAACAGCTTTTAAAAGTTCTTCTTTGTTACGTCCTGTAATCAGAATTTTAGAACCTCTGGAGCCGAAGACTTCGGCAAGTGCCTTACCTATTCCTGAGGATCCACCTGTGATGATAACAACTTTACCATTCATACTTTAAATGTTTGTCTGGGATCAAAAATAACAATACTTGTTAAACTTGCAGCAAAGCCAAACGGACATAAAAAAATCAACACCCTCATGGAGTGTTGATCTTTGTTATGGCTTTGAAGAGGAGGATACTACTTTAATCTTCCTTTAAAAAACTCAAGTGTGTTCTTATAAGAATCTTTATATGCCGTCTCATCATAAGCACCCATGGGATTGCTCGGATTGGCGAAACCATGACCTGCATCATAGGGTTTTATAGTAAGTTTCTTATCGGCACTTTTCATATTGGCTTCAAACTTGTCCATCATATCTTTATTTATCCACTGATCTTTAGTAGCCCAGATCATCAGCACGTCACAATTAAGAGTTTTAAGTTTAGTGACATCTTCTTCAGGCATACCGTAGTACATAACACAAGCAACAGCCTGCTTGGCAGAAGTAAGTGCAGCCTGCATGGATTGACCACCACCGAAGCACCAGCCAACGGTACCAATTTTTGCATCTTTGCCGGCATAAGCTATCGCACCTTTTACAATAGCATTGCCTCTCTCTTGTTTAAACTCCTGCATGTACTTACCCGCATTTTCGCGGTCAGTAGCAACCTTACCATCATATAGATCAAGTGCTATAACATTTACATTGCCCAAATCTTTAAACAGATCTTCAGCTTGTCTTTTAATGTTGTCATTTAGTCCCCACCATTCTTGAAAAACAAAAATCCAATTATTAGTTTTCTTTTTTGCAGTAAGCAGATAGGCGTTGGCATCTACTCCATCAGCACATTTGAATGTAATCATTTTGCCACCTTCCTGTGTTATGTGAGTGTAGATACGTGGCGTTGGGTGAGCAGCGTTAAAACTTTTGTTAGAAGCAAACATAGCAAACTTCTCCGTTGCCGGAGTGTGACAGATGGCCACATCGCCTTGTGCTTTTGCCAGAAACGTGGCGAATGTTAACATAAAGAGTACAATAATCTTTTTCATAGGATTGTTTAAGTTTTAGTAGTAAACAAAAAATAAAAGATCTGGTTCAAATAGATAAATATTATAAATGCCTAAGGTCTATCAATTGATCTAAAATCCACCCGGTAAGACTTAGACGCTCTTTGGTAGCGGGTAGAACTTCATGCTCAATCTGATCACTTCTAAAACAAACCAACCTGCCCGCCAGCGGAAGTACATCCAGAGATTGATCTGGTAAATACATGCGTAATTGCCCGCCATTTTTATCAGTCCAAACATTATTAAGATAGCAAATAACAGAGAGCTTTCGATGATCATCAGCCTTGAACTGGTCGAGGTGTCGCTTATAGTAACTGCCCGCCGGGTAAACCGTCATATGCACCTCATAATCTTTAAGGCTTAAGAAAAGACTTTGATTGAGATACTGAATAAGTTCTGCCAACCTGTTTAAATAAATTGCTACTGCTGGTGAAGCATTATTTTTATCGAGCCAATGAATATAGTCGCCCCTAATACCTTCGTTAATCTGTAAGCCTTGTTTTTTACCAATCCCTGCTTTTTTAAATTGATTGGCACTGTCTTTGAATTCATCTACTTGTAGAATTTGACTTACCTCTCCAGGTGTAAGAAAATTATCAACTACAGCAAAGCCGTTTTCTGCAAGGCCATCAGCAACGGCATCAAAAATTTTATCCATGTAACAAATTTAATGTCTAAAGTGTCTATACTTACGAATATGAAGAGAAAAGTGAATACAGTGCTGATTAGTCATGCCATAAATCTGCTCATGCTACTGACTATTATTATGGTTACGAGCTGCAATGGTTTAAAAGAAGACATTGAGTTTAAGGGAATTAAGAATGTGGTTGTCGATGGTACAACAGAGCCAAGATTGAAAGCAGAGGCTTTTTTTTATAATCCGAATAATCAGCGCATGCGCCTGAAAAAAATTGATGTTGAGGTTTTTGCCAATGGTAAAAAAGTAGCAGAGATAGACCAGAAACTAACTACGATTATACCTGCTCACGATCAGTTTTCAATAGCACTCGATGTAAAATTAGCCATGAAAGAACTGGGTTTTTTAGATACTCTATTGGGTATGATTGGCGGTAAGAAAATGGAAATCCAGTACAAAGGGTCATTAAAACTTACGTATCACGGCTTCCCAATTCGTGTGCCCGTCGACTATAAAGACCAAATCAGAGTGAAATTCTGACATGCTCCCAATTTTCAGTTTTTGAAGACGTAATTTTGAAAACTGAATTAACCTTATGGTTGAAGCAAGCGAAGAGCATGAATCGATTAGTAATTTGCTGAAATCCATTGACGAACTCAATAAGGAAAAGCAGCAAATTATTAGCATCGTTTCGCACGATATCAAAGCCCCGCTAAATCGGATATATGCCCTGGTTCAGTTACTTCACATGGGCAGCGAAACGCTCACCACAGAGCAGCAACAATACCTCGATAAAATTCATCAGGTTGTAGCCGATGGATTAAGCATGATTCGTAATCTCGTTGATTACCGTAACATTGAATACCGTGGTATTGATCTTCATCTGGAGGAAATAAATATCAAGACCTTTGTTCAGACCACCGTTCGCAATTTCAAATCACTCGCCGATAAAAAAAATATCAACATCTCACTTGATGCGAACGAAGATGCTATTGTCTTTTCCGACAATCAATGCTTAGGCAGAGTTGCGGATAGTCTTATTTCTAACGCTATCAAATTTTCAAATGAGGGAAAGGATGTTTATGTCGTTGTTAAGAACAAAGAAACATGTGTTCTGATAACGGTCAAAGATCAGGCTCGTGGTTTTACCAATGAGGATTTGCCCAAGCTTTTCACCAAGTTTCAAAAGCTGTCTTCAAAACCTACCTCGGGAGAAAGTTCTACCGGTCTGGGTCTTTTCGTAGCAAAGCGCTTTCTTGATAGGATAGGAGGCACCATTGAATGCTCTACTCAGGAGGGCTTGGGCAGTGCTTTTACCATTACACTTCCCAAAAAATTCCACGTCTAAAAACTAACCGGATATTTTTTCAACTCCGGGCATATTCAGTCCTTAGTTTTTGCTCCCATCTTATGGTTTTAATTCGCACCTTTGCGAGAGTCATCAAATCGAATTATTACTGTGTCCGATCGCTATAATCTCCGTGGAGTTTCTGCCTCAAAAGAAGATGTTCATCAGGCTATCAGCAAGCTTGATAAAGGTTTATTTCCAAAAGCATTTTGTAAAATCGTGCCAGATTACCTGGGCAATGATGAAGCATACTGTACCGTTATGCACGCCGATGGTGCCGGAACGAAATCATCGCTCGCTTATATCTACTGGAAAGAAACGGGAGATCTTTCTGTATGGAAAGGTATAGCACAAGATGCGATCATCATGAATATTGATGATCTGCTTTGTGTAGGTGCAACAGATAATATCCTTCTTTCATCTACCATCGGCAGAAATAAAAATCTTGTTCCTGGTGAAGTAATATCCGCTATCATTAATGGCACAGAAGAGGTATTGAAAATGTTAACAGATCACGGGCTTAAGATTGTAAGCACGGGCGGCGAGACTGCCGATCTGGGAGACCTGGTAAGAACCATTGTTGTTGATAGCACAGTAACAGCTCGTATGAAACGTGCTGATGTTATTGATAATGCAAAAATAAGTTCAGGTGATGTTATTGTTGGTTTGTCTTCTTACGGAAAAGCTATCTACGAAGATGAATATAACGGTGGTATGGGTAGCAACGGTCTGACCTCTGCCCGCCACGATGTTTTTGATAATAGTTATGCAACAAAATATCCGGAGTCATATGATAAAGGCGTTCCGGCAGCGTTAGTTTATTCTGGGAAACATAAAGTTACAGATTCTATTCCCGGCGCTGAATTAAATGTTGGCAAACTGGTACTTTCACCAACACGCACCTATGCTCCGATTATCATTGAAGTATTGAAGAGCTTGCGTCAGCATATACATGGGCTGGTGCATTGCAGTGGAGGTGCGCAAACCAAAGTGCTTCACTTTATAGATAACCTTCATGTAATTAAAGACAATCTGTTTGAAGTGCCACCACTTTTCAAACTTATTCAGGAACAAAGCGGTACCGACTGGAAGGAGATGTACAAGGTGTTTAACATGGGTCACCGCATGGAAGTTTATGTTGAAGAAAAATATGCCAGCCAGATCATTAGTATTGCCGAAAGCTTTGGCGTGTTAGCAAAGATTGTTGGGAGAGTAGAGGCATCAGACAAGAAACAAGTTACAGTGAAGAGTGAGTATGGTGAGTTTGTTTATAATTAAACAGTTCAATACTAATTAATCAATATGTTTCCATTAAAAAGTAATCTGCTCTTTTTAGTTTCAATAATATTTTTCGCTTGTCAACCTCCAAAAACAGAAACTGTGACACCTCCTGATATTCATTCTTTTTCCAACCCCAATGAAGCACGCGTTACTCATCTTCATTGGAAAGCTGCTGTAGACTTTGATAAAAAAATAATCAACGCTGTTGCTGCATGGGATATTCAACCATCAACATCAGCAAGTCATATTATTTTCGACACAAAAAAACTTACTATTGAAAAAGTAGTTCTTGATGATAAAGAAGATACTACTTACAAGCTTGAAAAAGATATTCCAATCTTTGGTCAGTCTCTAACCATTGACATTAAACCATCAACAAAAAAAGTTACACTATACTATCAAACAAGCCCTGATGCTGAGGCCATCCAATGGTTATCACCACAGCAAACAGCAGATAAAAAATTTCCATTTTTATTCACACAATCTGAAGCCATTTTGGCTCGTAGCTGGATTCCTTGTCAGGATTCACCAGGCATTCGCTTTACGTATGATGCCGATGTTACTGTGCCTCATGATTTGCTGGCCTTGATGAGTGCATCTAATCCACAAGTGCTGAATGAAAAAGGTGAATATCATTTTGAAATGAAGCAATCAATTCCATCATACCTTTTGGCATTGGTTGTTGGTAGAGTTTCATTCAAAGCCATCAGTGAGAGAAGTGGTATTTATGCTGAACCATCAATGACTGATACTGCCGCTTGGGAGTTTGCAGACCTGGAAAAAATGATCAAGGGCGCTGAAGATTTGTATGGTGCTTATGCATGGGATAGATACGATGTGATTGTACTTCCTCCAAGTTTTCCCTTTGGAGGAATGGAAAACCCAAGACTGACATTTGCCACACCAACTATTTTAGCTGGCGACAGATCACTAACCTCTCTTATAGCGCATGAGCTTGCACACAGTTGGTCTGGTAACCTGGTTACAAATTCTAACTGGAATGATTTCTGGCTCAACGAAGGCTTTACCGTTTATTTTGAAACGCGCATCATGGAAAAACTTTATGGTCGTGATTACGCTGAGATGCTCGCTTCACTAAATCTTCAGGATCTTAAAGATGAAATAAAATCACTCACAGACGATGGTCATGCTGCCGATACAAAACTTAAATTAGACCTTACTGGCCGTAATCCTGATGATGGCGTAACAGAAGTAGCATACAATAAAGGATACTTCTTTTTACGATCAATAGAGGAGCAATATGGCCGTGATAAATTCGATGCTTTTCTTAAATATTATTTCTCGAAGCATGCTTTCACAGTTATGAATACAGATGGCTTTATCCAATCCATCAAAGAATTTTATCAGTCTGACTATAAGATTGCGTTAGACGATTCAATGTTTAAGGCGTGGATTTTTTCAGAAGGATTACCACAAACTTGTCCGAAGCCTGCATCTGTTCTTTTCGATAAAGTCGATGTAGCTATTGCGGATTGGAAAACAAGTCAGAAGTTAAATGCTGAAGTAATTAAAAATTGGAGCACCCATGAATGGTTGCACTTCTTAAAGAACCTGCCCGACACGCTTACACCTCAACAACTGCAGGCACTTGATAAGCTTGGTAATTTTACATCGTCACACAATGCTGAAATACTAACGCAATGGTTAGTATTAGCTATACGTTTTAATTATGAGAAGGCTTATCCTAAGCTGGAAGAGTTTCTAATACATACTGGGCGAAGAAAGTTTTTAAGTCCATTGTACAACGAACTTATCAAGACAGAAAAAGGTAAGGAATTGGCGCGTTCTATTTATGGTAAGGCGCGACCTAATTATCATTTCGTGGCAACCAATACCTTTGACGCGCTGCTTAAATAGGATTGATTGGGTGTCCTATTTTTTAGATACATGCAGAACTGGTAATTTATTTCCTTATTTTCACTTAAGGATGAGAATAATAAGCCTTCTTTAACCGGCTCCCTTAATGAAGCCAGCAAAGAAAAAGATTCAAAAAGAAATTGATGAAAGGAGCTTCAAAGCATTTGTTGAAAATGCTCATGAAGGAATTGTTCTTTACAACGATGTTGGAACAATTATGTATGCTACCTCCCCGGTAAAAAGAATTAGCGGTTTTTCAGTTAGCGAAGTGCTGGGTAAAAAGGGTACTGAATTTGTTCATCCCGATGAAGTTGAAGTATCCAGAGATGCTTTTCTGGATATCCTTACAAAGCCTGGCAAGAGTGTGACACTCATCCAGAGATTGCTGCATAAAAAAGGTCATTACTACTGGTCAGAGTCAATACTCACCAACTTCTTTCACGTTCCGCACATCAATGGTATTGTTTCAAACTTTCGTGATATAACTGACAAGAAGCTGGCCGAAGAAAAGGCCCTAAATACTCAGGTACTTCTGGAAGCCATCACACAAAATCTTTCTGAAGGTGTTTATATGGGAATCGTCGGTGGAAATTTCATCTATGTAAATGACGCTCTTGTTAAAACATTGGGTTATAAAAACACGCAAGAGTTATTGAAGATCAAACCAGCAGATCTTTACGCAAATAAATCAGAGCATAAAAGAATCATACAAGAGCTGGCAGAGAAATCGGTGCTGCATAATGTTGAAGCAGAATTCTACAAAAAGAATGGTACAACTTTCTGGGGGATGGTTAATGTAAAACTTCTGCCGGAAAGAAAAGATGAAATGTATTTCGTCGGCACATTGAAAGACATCAATAAAGAAAAAGAAGCCGCGATCAACCTCATGGAATCACGCAACTTTCTTAATAGCATTATTGATACCGTAGCGGCACCACTTTTTGTTAAAGATGAAAAACATCGCTGGATTATTTTTAACGATGCCTTCTGTAAACTTATAGGAAAATCGCGTGATGAAATTCAGGGAAAGACCGACAAAGATTTTTTACCACAGCAAGAAGCCGAACTATTCTGGAAGATAGATAACAAAATTCTTAAGGATGGAAAAATTTATTTAAATGAAGAGACCATAACAAGTAAAGGAACAAAACGTGATCTGTTGACGGTAAAATCACTAAGTGTTGATGAGAAGGGAAATAAATTCATTATTGGTTTTATAACTGATGTAACAGAATTTAAAGTTGTTGAGCGTAAAATAAATCAGCTCAATGCCAATCTGCAAGCTGTGATGGAGAGCACTGGTGAATCTATTTTTGCTATAGATAAGAATTTCTGCTACACAAGTTTCAACAAAAACCACAAGCGTGTTATGAAGCTACTTTATAAAGCAGATATTGAAGTAGGCACAGACAAACGCAAATGCATTGAGAATTCTAAAGATGAAAAGTGGCTTATGGCCGATCTGAAAAATGCACTCAATGGAAATCATTTTATTACTGAAAAGCGATTAGACTATCCGCAGTATCGCGATCGATATATACAGCTTACATATAATCCAATCTACGGAGAAAAAGATGTTGTTAATGGTGTTGCTGTATTTGTGAGCGATATCACTGACCGAAAACAATATGAAGCAAAGCTTAAGGCATTAAATGAAGAACTTACTCAGCAAAACTGGAATCTCGCAGCACAGGATGAAGAACTAAAAACGGCATTAGAAGAATTGTCTGAACGAAATTTTGAATTAGATCAGCTCATGTACAAAACCTCACATGATCTTCGTTCACCACTGAGTTCAATTATGGGGCTCGTTAATCTTGCCCACCTTGACACCGATCAAAACAACATCAAAGTATATATTTCAAAGATTGAAGATCGCATTAAGAAACTTGATGAATTTATACGGTCTATGCTTAACTACGCCAGAGCCAACCGCGCTGAGTTAGGTAAAGATAAAATTGATTTAAAAGGTGTAGCATTAAATGCAATTCATGAATTGGCCTACCTCGATAATTTCAAGGCCATACAAACTAATGTTGAGATTAAGAATGAAGGTATTGTTTTTTGTAATGATCAGTTGAGAGTAAATATTATTTTCAGCAACATTATTTCAAACGCCTACAAGTATTATAATCCCGAGGCTGAAAGCTATCTGAATATAAAAATTGAGTTGAATCCATTGGTTGCAAAGGTTGAAATTTCAGACAATGGCATTGGTATAAGAAAAGAACATCTCGACAAAATATTTAAGATGTTTTACCGTGCCACAGAAAAATCGCAAGGCTCAGGCCTGGGCATGTACATTGTGAAACAAGCTATTGAGAAATTAGGAGGCTCTGTGCATATTGCCAGTGAGTATGGTAAAGGCACTACCATAAAGATTTCATTACCGAATATGTAATCCAAAATTATTGACACATGACCAAACCAGATATTGAAGGTGCACCAGTTTATTATCGTACCTATCTCGAATATGTTAAAGATTATGATTTGATCGAAGCCTTTAAATATTCAGGAGATTTAACGCAGGCTTTAATTTCTTCATTACCAGAAGATATGGGTCAGTATCGATATGAAGAAGGTAAATGGAGTATCAAAGAAGTGGTGTGTCATGTTATGGATGTTGAAAGGATATTCGCTTACCGCGCACTGAGGTTCGCCAGAAATGACAATACAGCATTGCCTGGTTTTGAAGAAAATGACTACGCCCCAGAGGCTAATGCGCATGAGAGAAGTTTCATTCGACTGGCTGAAGAAACTGCAAGATTACGGTTGGCTACAATAGATTTATTTGAAAGTTTTACGCCAGCGATGATGAAGCGTACGGGTATGGCTAACAAAACAGAGTTGTCTGTCTTAAATCTTGGCTATATTATCAGTGGTCATGAATCACATCATCGTAAAATTTTAACAGAACGTTATTTAAACGTGTAGTTCAACATGCTTCGTTTTCCCGCATTTATTATTGTTAGTTTACTTCTATACTCATGTGCAGCGGTTTCGAAAAGAAGTCTTGATAAAACGCTTCAATTAACAGAACAAAAATTCCAGGATCATGCGGGACTTATAGTTTATGATCCGGAAGAAAAAAAAGTACTTTATGAGTATAATGCTAACAAGTATTTTACACCAGCTTCCAACACAAAAATTTTTACTTTCTACACGTCGCTCAAAATCATTGGTGATTCTATTCCAGCATTCAGATATTTAATAACTGGCGACTCATTAATTTTCTGGGGAACAGGTGATCCATCTTTTTTGTATAAGAATGTCTCAGTGTCAGATCGAGTGTACAACTTCCTGAGTGCAGCGAATCAGAAACTATATTTATCAACATCTAATTTTCAAACTGAGCGCTTTGGTCCGGGTTGGGCGTGGGATGATTATAATGATTACTATTCTGCTGAACGATCATCATTTCCTATCTACGGAAATATCATAACACTTTCAGAACAAGATGGTTTAAAAATACAGCCGTCATTTTTTAACACATTTGTTGAACATCAACCAGCTAAAGAGAAATCAAGTTTTATCCGTGAATTACATTCCAATAAAGTCTTGTATTCTTCTGGGGCACAAGTAAAGAAGCTATCGAAAGATATTCCCTTTAAGGTATATGATACATTGGTAAGTGATCTGATCGCTGACACTCTTCAAAAGCCTGTTACAGTGATAAACAAGAAATTGCCACCTGATGCAAAACCACTTTACAGCATACCTGCGGATAGCCTTTATAAAGTAATGATGCAGCAGAGTGATAACTTCATAGCCGAGCAACTTCTTCTGATCTGTGCAGGAATTTTAAGCGATACGCTTAAGCCTGAAATTGCCATTAACTATGCAAAGAAAAATTTATTAAACGAATTTAAAGATGAACCCATTTGGGTAGATGGCTCCGGATTGTCACGTTACAATTTATTCACACCGCGTTCTATTGTTCAGCTGTGGGAAATGATTTATAAACTTGTTCCTCAACAACATTTATTTTCTTTATTAGCAACAGGAGGTAAAGGAACAATGCGCACAGCATACAAAGCCGACGCTCCATACATCTATGGAAAGACCGGCACGTTAAGCAATAATCATAACCTGAGTGGCTATCTGGTAACGAAGAAGGGCAAGGTTTTAATTTTTGCGTTCATGAATAATAATTATGTGACTACTACCTCAAACATTCGTAAGAATATGGAGGAGGTATTAATTAATATCAGGGAGCACTATTGACTTACTTAAAAGAAAGATTTGAATTGACCAGCTTCCAAAACCAGCTCATTAAATTCAATGTCGGATAACTTTATGGAGTAAAGTAAAAACCTGATCTCTTTTATGTGAACATGACCGTCAACTTCTGAGAGCTTATAAAGAATTACAAAAGTTCTGATTTTCTCAGCATGAGTACAATGATTAATTAACTCAATACCCTTATAGAAAATTTCTCTCTCCTTTAAGCTTTGGATTTTATTAGCAAACTCATTGAAGATGGTATCAGGTATTCCTTCGTGTTCTTTAATTCTGAGAAGAGCAGCTTTTTCATTTTCATCAATAACACCGTCAGCACTAATAAGAAGGTGCACCAGATAAAGCAATCCAAATTGATAATTAGTATTCATGTAATCGAGAAGGGTCTTGGTATTAAATATAAGTTGCTTAAATAATTTCTTTTTAAAAAATAATCTCTCCTCAAGACATGATCTGAAAAACAATAAAAGAAGACAAATACGCCAATGATGTCATGTATATGAATTGAATAGCCGGCCATTTCCAACCTTTTGTTTCACGATAAACAACGGCAATAGTGCTCATACATTGCATGGCGAATGTATAAAACAGCAAAAGTGAAAATCCAGCCGCGGGTGTGAATCGAGGTCCGCCGGTATCAGGATTAATCTCTTGCTTCATTCTGTTCTTTATTGTTGTCTGACCTTCCGCAGCAGACTCATCAACTTTGCCAATACTGTAAATGGTGGCCATTGTTCCAACAAAAACTTCGCGCGCTGCAAATGAAGTAATTAATGCAATGCCGATTTTCCAGTCGTAGCCAAGTGGTTTGATTGCGGGCTCAATACTCTTTCCTATAATTCCGGCATATGAATGTTCAAGCTTGTATGAAGCAATTCTATCTTCAAGACCTTGTTCTGTCAAGCGCAGGTTTTGTGATTCAGCTAATACGTTTTCGCGAGCCTTACTAATGTTGTCGCCGGGGCCATAGCTTGCGAGCACCCAGAGAATAACGGATATAGCCATGATTACTTTTCCGGCTTCAAACACAAATGATTTTGTTTTCTCAACAATGGTGAGCCCTACGTTAGACCATTTTGGCCAGCGATAGGTTGGCAATTCCATAATGAGATAACTGCGTTCTTTAACTTTAATAATTTGCGCCATAATCCATGCAGAACCAATGGCTGCAAAAAACCCTAACAAGTACAAACCCATCAAG
>Ga0310811_10010693_pt1 | contig 11867 bp, 7 predicted proteins | sample YCmetagenome_FD_207642 | JGI IMG/M metagenome (GOLD analysis project Ga0310811, IMG submission 207642) | Soil microbial communities from experimental microcosm in Duke University, North Carolina, United States - YC | ecosystem: Engineered > Artificial ecosystem > Soil microcosm > Unclassified ...
TGGGGCTACGACAGCGAGCCCGATCCCGCGCTCAACAACCGCAAGATCGAGGCGATGCGCGGCAAGGTGCTGGGCGGGTCGTCGTCGATCAACGTCATGGCCTACACCCGCGGCAATCGCGGCGATTACGACCGCTGGGCCCAGAAGGGCGCGCTCGGCTGGTCGTATGCCGATGTGCTTCCGTATTTCCGGCGCTGCGAGACCTTCGAGGACGGCGCGAACACCTGGCGCGGCGGCGAGGGGCCGCTCGGCGTGCAGTGGGCGCGCACCGGCGATCCGCTGTACGACGCGTGGATCGAGGCCGGCAAGGCGATGGGCTTCCCCCACACCGAGGACTACAACGGCCGCCAGCAGGAAGGCTTCGGCCGCAGCCAATACACCATCAAGAACGGCCGCCGCTCGTCGTCGGCCAACGCGTTCCTGCGCCCGGCGCGCCGCCGCAAGAACCTGACCGTCGTCACCCGCGCCCACACCACGCGTATCCTGATGAAGGGCACGCGCGCCACCGGCGTCGAGTACGCCCGCAGGGGCGAGGTCGTCCGCGTTGCCGCCGATCGCGAGGTGATCGTCGCCAGCGGCACCTTCAACTCGCCGCAGCTCCTGATGCTGTCGGGCATCGGCCCGTCTCGTAATCTCGCCGGGCTCGGCATCAAGCCGGTCATGGACCTTCCGGTTGGCACGAATCTGCAGGACCATCTCGCCGCGCTGATCCTGTTCACGCGGCCCCAACCGGGTCCGTTTCGTGCCGCCATGCGCTTCGACCGCATGGCGGTCAGCATGATGCGCGCCTACCTGCTGGGCTCGGGCCCGGCGACCGTCGTGCCGGGCGGCCTGCACGCCTTCGTCAAGTCGCGGCCGGAGCTCGCGGTGCCGGACATCGAGTTCATGTTCCGCGGCGCGCCGCCCCATGCGGCGCTGTGGTTCCCGGGCATCCGCGCCGCCTACACAGACGGCTTCGGTATCCGGCCGACGCTGCTGCATCCCGACAGCCGCGGCGAAGTCACGTTGCGCTCGGCGGACCCGCGCGACCACGTCCGGATCAAGTTCAACTTCTTCACGTCGCCCAACGATCTGCCGACCCTGCGGCAGGGGTTCAAGCTTGCCCGGGACACCGCCTATCAGAAGCCGCTCGACGGCTACCGCGGTGCCGAGCGGGCACCGGGAAAGGACGTGAGGACCGACGCCGAGATCGACGCGTTCATCAAGCGGACGGCAATCACCGCCCATCACCCCTGCGGAACCTGCGCCATGGGCTCCGGGCCGGAGGCCGTCGTGGACAACCAGTTGAAGGTGAAGGGCATCGAGGGCCTGCGTGTCGTCGACGCGTCGGCCATGCCGGATATCGTCTCGGCCCACATCAACGCCTGCGTGCTGATGATGGCGGACAAGGCCTCGGATATGATCCTGGGAAAGCCGGCGCTCGCGCCGATGCTCGATGCGTGAACGGCGCCTTTAGGCAGGTGACATCATGACCATCGCCATCAGACCTCTCTCATCGGCGCTCGGCGCCGAGATCCAGAACGTCGATCTGAGCAAGCCGCTCGACGATACGACTGTCGCCGCGATCAAGCAGGCGTGGACCGATCATCTCGTGCTGCTGTTCCGCGACCAGACTCTCTCCGAGGAGGATCAGGTCCGGTTCGCGCGCCACTTCGGCGAGTTGCAGGCGCGGCCGCGGCCAAAGGAGATGCGCAACGAGGCCAGCAAGTATCCCGAAATCATGCTGGTCTCCAACATCCGCGAGAACGGCAAGCTGATCGGTTCGCTGCCCGACGGCGAGATGCAGTTCCATTCGGACATGTGCTACATCCCAAAACCGCCGAAGGGCACGTTCCTCTACGCGATCGAGATTCCATCCCAGGGCGGCGACACGCTGTTCCTCAACATGTACAAGGCCTACGACGAGCTGCCGAAGGACCTCAAGGCGCGCGTCGACGGCAAGACCGCGGTCAACGTCTTCCTCTACGGCTCGACCAGCCGCGACGGCAACAAGCCCGACTTCAACGTGCATCCCCACGCGAGCCACCCGCTGGTGCGCGTCCATCCCGATTCGGGGCGCAAGGCGCTCTACGCCAATCGACTGATGACGTGGAACGTCGAGGACGTGACCGACGGGGAAAGCGGCAAGCTGCTCGAGACACTGTTCGATCACATCGAGCAGCCGAAGTTCATCTACGAGCACAAGTGGCGCGTCGGCGATCTGATCCTGTGGGACAACCGCTGCACGCTCCACGCCCGCACCGATTTCAGCAATCAGGAGCGGCGGCTGCTGCGCCGCGTCGTCGTTCAGGCTTAGGGCATGGCAGCGGACGACCGCTACCGCGCCTTCGCCGAGTGGCGCCTCTCCACCCATCGCAAGGGGAAGGGGCGCACCGTCCGGTTCTTCCGGTTGACGCGCGACCACACTCTGATCTGGTCGACGGTGATGCGCGGGCATTACGTCGGCCAGCCGCCGACGATCCACGAATGCATCGCCGAGGCCCGCTGCTCCAAGGAGACGGCACGGCGGATCATCGTGCTGGCGCAGTCGCGGGGCTATTTCCAGATCCGGCCCGCCCCCGACGATGCCCGCAAGCGGCTCGTCTCGCCGTCGAAGCAGGTCGTCGCCGAGTACCAGAACATGGTCGACGGCTATCTGGAATTGCCGGAAATCCTTGGCGTCGCGCCCCGCCGCCGAGGCAAATAGACCTAAAAATTGGTCTTTTTTCGAAGACCCGTGCCGCGCATCATCCGGTCCCACGGGCGAGAGCGCGAAAACGCGCGCGTCCGTTGCATTCCGCCCCTCGCATTTGAGAGCATCCATGTCCTACGTCGTTGCCGTCGACATCGGCGGAACTTTCACCGATCTCGTGGCCTACGATCACGAGAGCCGCCAGGTCGCTTACACCAAGAGCCCGACGACCTACGGCAATTTCGTCGAAGGCATCCTCGACTGCTTCGGCAAGGCGAAGATCCGCCCCGACCAGGCGACGTTCCTCAACCACGGCACGACGCTGGTCATCAACGCCTACATCCAGCGCAAGGGTGCCCGCGCCGCGCTGGTGACCACGCAGGGTTTCCGTGACGTCCTCGAGATCGCGCGCGCCAATCGCCCCGATCCGTTCGATCTTCACTATCAGCGCGGCGAACCGCTGATCCCGCGCGAGCTGCGTCTCGAGGTGCCCGAGCGCATCGACAGCGCGGGCAACGTTCTCACGCCGCTCGACATGAAGGCGCTCGATCGCGTCGCCGAAGAGCTCAAGGCGCTCAAGGTCGAGGCGGTCGCGGTGTTCTTCATGAACTCGTACGCCAACTCCGCCCACGAGGAGGCGGCGGCCGAGCGTCTCAAGGCGCTGCTGCCGGGCATCTACATCACCCACAGCACCGAGCTGACGCGCCAATGGTACGAGTACGAGCGCACGTCGACGGTCGCGGCGAACGCGTTCGTCGGCCCGCAGGTGAACGCCTATATCCGCCGCCTCGAGTCCGACATGGAGCAACGGGGCTTCAAGGGCTCGCTGTTCATGATGGGCTCGAACGGCGGCCTGCTGTCGGTCGACCGCACCTGCCGCCAGCCCATCGGCCTCGTCGAGTCGGGCCCGATCGGCGGCTGCATCGGCGCCGGCGCCTATGCCGAGGCTCTCGGCTTCAAGAACGTCGTCGCCTTCGACATGGGCGGCACCACCGCGAAGTGCGCGCTGGTCGAGAACGGCCGCTTCTCGGTCGAGTCGATCTACTACGCCAATGGCTACGTCCACGGCTTTCCGATCCGCTCTCCGGTCATCGACATCGTCGAGGTCGGCTCGGGCGGCGGCTCGATCGCCTGGCTCGACGGCCAGAAGCGCCTTCACGTCGGCCCGCAGAGCGCCGGCTCGACTCCGGGCCCGGTGTGTTACGGCCGCGGCGGCCAGGAGCCGACGGTCACCGACGCCAACCTCGTGCTCGGCCGCATCAACCCCGACAAATTCCTCGGCGGCGAGCTCAAGCTCGACGTCAAGGGCGCGGAGCGGGCGATCGCCGAGCGCATCGCCGAGCCGCTCGGCTACTCGGGCCGCGACGGCCTGATCAAGATGGCGGACGGTATCCTCAATCTCGCGACCGTCATCATGGCCGGCGCCATCCGCCAGGTGTCGGTCGAGCACGGCCTCGACCCGCGCGACTTCATTTTGTTCAGCTATGGCGGCGGTGGCCCGCTCCACGGCAGCGCGCTGGCGCACGAGCTCAACATCCCGACGCTGGTGATCCCGCCGGCGCCCGGCAACTTCTCGGCGGTCGGCATGCTGCTCGCCGACGCCCGCATCGACGCCTCGAAGACCTTCACCGCTCGGCTCGCCGACGAGTCGGTGAAGACGATGCGGGACACCTTTGAGGGCATGGAGCGCGAGGCGGCCGACGATCTCGCCAAGGAGTTCGGCGCCTCCGACGTGTTCTACGAGCGCCACGCCGAGATGCGCTACGTCGGTCAGAACCACAGCATCAAGGTGCCGGTCTCGGGACTCACCGACCCGGCGGCGATCAAGGCCGCGTTCGAGCGCGATTACAAGCGCCGCTACGGCCACGCCGACGCTCGCGCCGCGAGCGAGATCCAGGCGCTGCACCTGTCGGCGTTCGCGCGCCAGAAGCGCCCCGACCTCGCCAGGCTGCCGGACGTTGCGGCCAAGGCAGCACCTGTGACCAGGCGCTTGGTGTACTTCGGCGCCCAGGGCGGCTGGGCCGATACCTCGGTCTACGACCGCGCGTCGCTGAAGCCGGGCTTCAAGGCGGCAGGCCCGGCGGTGATCGAGGAGTACGGCTCGACCACGCTGATCGCGCCGGGCGACTCGTTCGAGATCGGGCCGATGCACGAGATCCGCATCGACTGCGCCAAGAGGTAGCCGGACGTGGACGACGCGCCTGCCATGAGAGGCACGACTTTGGTCGATCCGATCACGCTGGAGGTGATGCGCCACGGCGTGATCGCGATCGCCAACCAGATCGACGCCAACATTATGCGGACGGCGTTCAGTCCCTACATCTACGAGTACAAGGACTTCGCGGTCGGCATCGCCGGTCCGGACGGCGAGCTGATCGCGCAGAACACCGACGGCATGCCGCCGTTTGTCGCGGATTCCGTCGGCATGGCGGTGCGCGACGGCCTCGAGGTCTACGGAAAGGACCGCCTGCACCAGGGCGATATCGTCGTCTGCAATCACGCGGCGGTGCAGGGCCAGCACCTCAACAACACGGTGATGTACACGCCGATCCGTGTCGGCAAAGACCAGACATTGATCGGCTTCTTCGCCATCAACATGCACTGGATCGACATCGGCGGTTCGGTGCCGCGCTCACGCGACCTCTTCGAGGAAGGCCTCCAGCTCCGCTCGGTCAAGCTGTGGTCGAAGGGCGAGCCGATCGAGGAGATCGTCCGCATCATCGAGAACAACACGCGATACCCCGAGGAGCTGATGGGAGACATCGCGGCGCAGATCTCGGGCTGCCTGCTCGGGCGCGATTCGGTCGCGGCACTCGCAGACAAGTACGGCGTCGAGACGTTCCGGCGCGCCGTCGCGATCATTCTCGATCAGTCCGAGGCGGCGGCCCGCGCTTTTATCCGCGGCATGCCCGACGGCAGCTACGAGGCCGAGACGTTCCTCGACGGCGACGGCGAGAACGACACGCCGCTGCCGATCCGCGTCAAGATCGTCGTCGCCGGCGACGAGCTGACCATCGATTACTCGGGCCTCGCGCCGCAGGTCGCGGGTTGCATCAACGCCGGCTACTTCGGCGGCGGGCGGACCACCGCGCGCGTCGCCTTCAAGTATCTCCTCGGCGCCGACGAGCCCGCCAACGAGGGCACGTTCCGGCCGATCAAGCTGGTCCTGCCGCCGGGCAAAATTCTGAGTGCCGCGGCCGACGCGCCGATGGGCAACTACTCGCGCTCGTTCCCGACGGTGATCGACGCTGTGATCAAGGCGTTCGAGAACGCGCTGCCCGAGCGCGTGGTCGGTGGGCATTTCGGCAACTTCGCCGTGGTCCGCTTCATCGGCAAGCGCCGCGACGGCACCGGGTTCGACTGCATCGACGCGGGGCACGGCGGCTGGGGCGCTGGCGCGCGGCAGGATGGCGGTGGGCCGTTCCGCACGATGGCACACGGCAACACCCAGACGATCCCGGTCGAGTTGCTCGAGTCGCTCTATCCGTTCCGAGTCGACGAATTCGCGCTCCGCGCCGACTCCGGCGGCGCGGGCACGTTCCGCGGCGGCCTCGGCTACAGCAAGACTTACACCATGACCGGCGGGTGCACGCTCCGGGTCGATTTCGACCGCGTGAAGTTTCCACCATGGGGCGTGCGCGGCGGCCGCGACGGCAAGCCCGGCTGGGTCTCGATCCGCAAGGCGGGATCGGACAAGCCGGAGGTGGTCTACAAGACGAAGGGCTATGCCCTTGGCCAGGGCGACGTCATTCACGTCGAGATCGCCGGCGGCGGCGGCTTCGGGCCGCCGTCGGGCCGGTCGCGCGAGCTCGTCGTCCGCGACGTCGCGCGCGGGTATGTGTCGGCCGCGGCCGCCGCGAACGAATACGGCGTGACGCTCGATGTCGCGTCGGGTGGGAGATAGGACATGAAGGCTGGACTCGCACTGAAGCGTTGCGCCGTCCTCGGTGCCGTCGTCGTCGGCCTCGGCACCGTCGATGCGCGCGCCGACGCCGTCGCCGACTTCTACAAGGGCAAGACCGTCAATCTGGTGATCGGCTCGGGCGAGGGCGCGAGCTACGACCTCGTCGGCCGGCTCGTCGGCCAGCATCTGCAGCGCCACATCCCGGGCAATCCGATCATCGTGCCGCGCAACATGCCCGGCGCCTCCAGCGTCCGCGCCGCCGAGTACTTCTACAATGTGATGCAGCGCGATGGGACGTCGCTCGCGTTCATCCAGCCGACGGTTGTCCTCAACAAGATCACCGACCCCCGCGCCAAGTACGAGCCGCAGGAGTTCAAGTGGCTCGGCCGCGTCGGCCAGGTGGTCACGGTGGGCGTCGTGTGGCACACCGCGCCCGCGCTCACGGTCGAGGACGCCAAGAGCAAGGAAGTGGTGTTCGGCGCCGCCGGTGCCACCGGCTACGCGGCGCAGATCCCGTGGGCGCTCAACCGCCTGGTCGGAACCAGGTTCAACGTCGTCCGCGGCTACGAATCGATGGCGAGCGAAATCCTTGCGATGGAACGCGGCGAAATCCAGGGCATCGGCAGTCTGGTGTGGGACTATTTCCCCGCGTCGAAGCCGGACTGGGTCGCGAACAAGACCGTGCGACCGATCTACACCATCAGCCTGTCGCGCTATCGCTCGCTCCCGGACGTGCCGACGATCGTCGAACTCGCCCGGAACGATCTCGACCGCAACGTCATGAAGCTGTTCGGCGGCACGCTGACCATCGGCTATGCCGTCGCCACGACCCCTAAAATTCCCGACGATCGGCTTGCCGCCCTGCGCCAGGCGTTTGAAGAGTTGGTCAAGGATCCCGACTTCATCTCAGGCGCGAAGAAGCTCGAGACCGAAGTCGATCCGCTGTCCGGTGCCGAGCTCGACCGCATCGTCGCCGAGCTGGTGTCGATGCCGCGCGAGGTGGTCGAGAAGATGAACTCCGTCATTCAGCCGCCGAGCAAGTAGAAAGGCAACGAGTCACACATGGACGCGCTCACGGAAGCGAAGGCGGGACAGACAACCGTCGATCCGATCACCCTCGAGGTGATCCGCTACGGCATCATCTCGATCTGCAACCAGATCGACGCCAACATCACGCGCACGGCGTTCAGCCCGTACATCTACGAGTACAAGGACTTCGCGGTCGGCATCACCGACGCCGACGGCCAGCTCATCGCGCAGTCGACCGGCGGCATGCCGCCGTTCGTCGCCGACTCGGTCGGCACCGGCGTGCGCGACGGCCTCAAGGTCTACGGCAGGGACAAGCTGTTCCAGGGCGACGTCGTCGTCTGCAACCACGCCGCCGTGCAGGGCCAGCATCTGAACAACACCGTGATGTACACGCCGATCCGGGTCGGCCGCGACCAGACGCTGATCGGCTTCTTCGCGGTCAACGTCCACTGGATCGACATCGGCGGCTCGACGCCGCGCACCCGCGACATCTTCGAGGAAGGCCTCCAGCTCCGCTCGATCAAGATCTGGTCGAAGGGCGAGCCGATCGAGGAGGTCTACCGCATCATCGAGAACAACACGCGGCTGCCGATCGAGCTGATGGGCGACATCGCCGCCCAGCTCGCCGGTTGTCTCCTCGGCCGCGACCAGACCACGGGTCTGGTCGAGAAATACGGCATCGACACGTTCAACAGCGCCGTCACCACGATCCTCGACCAGGGCGAGGCGGCGGCGCGCGAGCGCATCCGGGCGCTGCCCGACGGCACCTACGAGGCCTCGACCTTCCTCGACAACGACGGCGACAACGACACGCCGATCCCAGTCAACGTCAAGGTCATCATCTCCGGCGACGAGATGACGGTCGACTACTCGGGCATCGCCGACCAGGCGGCGGGCTGCATCAACTCGGGCTACTTCGGCGGCGGCGTGACCACGGCGCGCGTCGCCTTCAAGTACCTCGTCATGCCCGACGAGCCGGCGAATGAGGGCATCTTCCGCCCGCTGAAGCTCAACCTGCCGCCGGGCAAGATCCTGAGCGCTCCGGCCGACGCGCCCATGGGCAACTACTCGATGCCGTTCCCGACGGTGATCGACACCGTCATCAAGGCGCTCGAAGGCGCGCTGCCCGACCGCGTCACCGGCGGTCACTTCGCCACGCACTCGGGCTTCCGCCTCTACGGCAAGCGCCCCGACGGCTCGAACTTCAACGGCCACGACAGCGGCCACGGCGGCTGGGGTGCCTGCAAGACCCACGACGGCGCCGGCCCGTTCCGCACCATGGCCCACGGCGACACGCGGCTGATCCCGATCGAGCTGCAGGAATCGCTGATGCCGTTCCGAATCCACGAGTTCACGCTGCGCCAGGACTCGGCGGGCGCCGGCAAGTTCCGCGGCGGGCTCGGATTCCGCAAGGTCTACCAGATCACCACGCCGTGCTTCCTGCAGACCAACCTCGATCGCACCAAGTTCCCGCCGTGGGGCGTGCTCGGCGGCAAGCCGGCGAAGTCGGGCCGCGTCGTCGTGCGCAAGAAGGGCGCCGACAAGGACGAGATCGTCTGCAAGGCCAAGGGCTACAAGCTCGGCGGCGGCGACATGGTGTGGCTCGAGACCGGCGGCGGCGGCGGCTACGGCCCGCCCGCGGAGCGCGATCTCGCGTCGATCCAGCGCGATCTCGACCGCGGCTACATCTCGCGCGAGGCGGCCGCGCAGGACTACGGAGTCAGGATCGGCGCCGACGGTCGCGTGCAGCGCGGCTGAGGCCTGGTCCGGGAAGGCGACTCGAGGGAGGGAAACATGGAGCGTTGGTTGCGTTCTGCGGCGGCTTTTGCGGCCGTCGCGTTGACTTCCGTTGCTGTTGGCGTCGGCGCGGCGAAAGCCGAGACGGTCGAGGAGTTCTACAAGGGCAAGACCATCAACATCTACGTCGGTACCGGCGAGAACGCCGGCGCGGTGGTCGCCTATCCGCGCGCGATCGTCGACGTGATGGGCAAATACATCCCCGGCAACCCGGCCTTCATCATCCGTTTCATGCCGGGCGCGGGCGGCATCAAGGCCGCCAACTTCATCTACTCGATCGCGCCGCAGGACGGTACGACCTACGGCTTCATCACCCGGGGCTTCATGCTGGCGCCGATCCTCTCCGATCAGGCGCAGTTCGATCCCACCAGGCTGCAGTGGATCGGGTCGCCGTCACGCGAACCCTCGGTCGGCGCCGTGTGGAACGCGTCGACCAAGGTGCGGACGATCACGGATGCGAAGACGCAGGAAACGGTGATGGGCGCCACTTCGATGGGCCAGGACACCGGCATCTTCCCGACCATGCTCAACAAGTACGCCGGCACCAGGTTCAAGATCGTCGCCGGCTACAAGAGCGCACCTGATATTGAGCTCGCCATGGAACGCGGCGAGGTCACCGGCAAGATCGGCTGGACCTGGGGTGCCTTGAACAGCGGCAACACCGCCCACTGGCTGCAGGACGGCAAGATCACGCTGCTGGTCCAGCTCGGCCTTGCCAAGTACGACAAGATTTCGCCCGATGTGCCGCTCGCCATGGACCTTGCCGAGAGCGAGGAAGGCCGCAAGGTGATCGAGCTGATCTGCTCGCCGGGCGCCACCGGCTATCCGTCGTTCGTCGGGCCGGGCGTGCCGAAGGATCGCGTCGAGGCGATGCGCGCCGCCTACGTCCAGGCGATGAAGGACCCGCGATTGCTCGCGGCGCTCAAGCAGCAGAACCTCAGCGTCGATCCGATGAGCGGGCCGGAGATCGAGAAAATCGTGCAGAGCATCTACGCCATGCCGGCGTCGGTGAAGGAGCACGCGAAGGAACTGATGCCGTCGTCGTTCTAGGCGGCATGCAATTGGGCGGAAGCGAACGGAGCGGCGGATCAACGCCGGCGCAACAGGGAAGGATGAGATGAGCGTAACGGACGTCGTCGTTGTCGGAGGTGGCCTGGCGGGATTGACCGCGGCCAACCGCGCCCGGGAAGCGGGATTGAGCGTGGTCGTTCTCGAGAAGGGCGAGGACGAGCGCTATCTCTGCAACTCGCGCATCGCCAGCGGCTCGTTCAACCTTGCCCACTGCGATCCGACCGGTGAGCCCGCGCACCTGCGCCAGGCGATCCTCGACGACACCGAGGGCGCCGCCGATCCCGAACTCGCCCAGGCGCTCGCCAATGTCGCCGGCCCGGCGATGCAGTGGTTCCGCAACGAGGGCGCCAAGTTCATCAAGGTGACGCGCGCCGAGAAGGAGGCGCGCTGGTCGATGGCGCCGCCGCGTCCGTCGAAGCCCGGCTTCGGCTGGGAAGGGCGCGGGCCCGATCAGGCGCTGCGCTGCCTCGAAGCCAATCTGAAAAAGCGCGGCGGCACGCTGACGCTCGGCGTCCAGGCGAAAACGCTCCTGATGGAGAACGGCCGCTGCGTCGGCGTAAGTGCCGTGCGTGGCGGCGAGGCGGTCGAGTTCCGTGCCCGCAACGTGGTGCTGGCCGACGGCGGCTTCCAGGGCAATCCCGATCTGGTGCGGCGCTTCATCTCGAAGCAGCCGGAGAAGCTGACCCAGCGCAACGCCAGGTCCGGCAAGGGCGATGCGCTGATGATGGCGGAGGAGGTGGGGGCGGCGCTGGTCGGCACCAACCGCTTCTACGGCCATCTGCTGGTGCAGGAGTCGCTCGACAATCCGCTGCTGTGGCCCTATCCCACCATCGACAGTCTGGCGAGCGCCGCGGTCGTCGTCGACGCCTCGGGCAGGCGCTTCATGGACGAAGGCCTCGGCGGCGTCGCCATGACCAACGCCATCGCCGCGCTCGACGATCCGTTCTCGACCGTGACGATCTTCGACAACACGATGTGGGAGACCACCGGAAAGGCCGAGTTCACGCCGCCGAATCCGTATCTCGTCTCGGGCGGCGGCACGCTGACGACGGCGAACACCATCGAGGAACTGGCCGGCAAGCTCGGTCTGCCCGCGGCGACGCTCGCCGCGACGATCCGCGACTACAACGCGGCCGTCGAGGCGCAAGCCTTCGATCGCCTGACGCCGCCGCGCACGCCGGGCCGCCTGTTCGGCGTCCTGCGCACCTCCGATCTCCGGACGTCGGTCCTGCCGATCAAGGACGGCCCGTTCCACGCCGTGCGCCTGTGCGCCGGCATCACCTACACCATGGGCGGCATCGCCGTGGACCCGAACGGGCGCGTGCTCGCCGCCTCGGGAGCGCCGATCGCCGGTCTTTACGCCGCGGGCGCCTGCACCGGCGGCCTCGAAGGCGG